>Ga0187893_10002207_pt1 | contig 43517 bp, 38 predicted proteins | sample MA1701074metaG_FD_139574 | JGI IMG/M metagenome (GOLD analysis project Ga0187893, IMG submission 139574) | White microbial mat communities from a basaltic lava cave in the Kipuka Kanohina Cave System on the Island of Hawaii, USA - MA170107-4 metaG ... | reverse complement strand
TCTACTATCAAAGGCAACAATTCGGCAGGCAGTGTGAGCATAGAAGACCTTTCTTGATCAAAATGTCTTCAGCTTACACAGCCTGTCATTTCTTTTTCAAAGACCAAATTGGATAAAGTCGAGTTTATCCTCTGCCGAATAATTCTGGCGGGCCTTATGGCAGGAATACTTATTCGGAGATTCTGCCCTCTGACGGCAGCGGCGTACTCTTTCCCTTCAAGTTGACTCATGAGATTGCGCGCAATAACTCGCTCAATGCTCGCTACAGCTTTACGGACGACGAGCGCGCGCTTCCCAGCGTAAACCGGGCGATCCGCTCTGCCATAGCATCCGACACCCGCGCTCAGAATCTGTCTCTGATTTACGATAGCGCCCTTTCCCCGATGCTTTTCAACCAGGCTCGTTTCTCCTATGGGCGCACGCGGCTCAGTCTCTCGGAGCGATCAAGTGAGTCATTGTTTCAAGCGAACTCGAACGTGCTGGTTGGAAACTCCGTTTTTCCGTCTCGCACGGGGATGATTGGAGAGATAATAATCGAGCCGTTCAGCCCTGTGGGCATTGATACGTCCACTTTTCCGCAGGGTCGCGCCAACAATACTTTCCAGTTCGCCGATGCTCTATCCTGGATCAGACAAGGGCATTCTTTCAGGTTCGGAGGCGATGTTCGTCGCGTTCAGTTCAACAGCTTTCAGGATCGCAATTACCGACCGAGGGTTGTTTATGGTAACGGGGCGTTGGTGTTCGGCAATTTCATTCAACGCAGACCCACTGATCCCATTCAATTCGAGCAGAGTCCGGGCCAGTTCCTCCTTCCGGGCGTTCAACTGGCCGCCATCGGTTTGCCCTCCTCGATTTTCCAGACTGTGACATCGGGCGTTGCGGATTCGAATATAGGGCTGCGCCACACTGAGCTAAACTTTTTCTTCAACGACAACTGGCGCGTGCTTCAAAATCTCACTTTCGACTACGGCCTGCGATACGAATACAACACGGTTCCGGGCGAAGTGAACAACCGGATCGAAGCCGCCATCACGCTGGCGAATCTTCCCCGGCCCGGCTCATCGCCTTTCGACTCGGGCGAGCGAACAGCCGCCTTCAATGCAGCCGTCAGCGCCTATGGCCGGACGCTCGATGGCCGCGCGAGAATCTATGACCCCGACCGCAACAACTTTGGCGGACATTTCGGTTTTGCCTGGAGTCCGCGTATTAATGGAAGACTACACGTGCGCGGCGGGTATGGCATCTACTATGACGCCATTCTCGGCGCAGTTGTCAGCCAGTCGCGCAACGTCTTTCCGAACGAGATTCCAGTCAACATAGACCCCACGTTCCTGGGATTCAATGTTTTCGACCTCAATAATCCCGCTTTTTTGCAGTTGTCGAGCAGAGGCAGGGATGTGAATTTGATTTTGCCGGGGACTACGAATCAGTTTGGCGGAGCGAGAGAAGATTTTGTCGCGCTCATCGGGCTGACATTCTTTCAAAACCGAAACGGTGGAGGGCTTGCCTTCACTTTGCCGGAAAAGAATCTGCGCACGCCCTACGCTCAACAATGGCATCTGACCGTAGAGCAGGAGATGTTCGATGACTTTCTGCTGTCAGCAGCATATGTCGGCACAAGAGGGACTAAATTAACGCGACTGGTGACACCTAATCTCGGCCCCAACCTGACGCCTTTTATTCCCGTATCGCTCGGCCAGGGGTCGCCGGGCAGTATCGCGGCCATTCCTCCAACCGTCGTTGCCAACAATAGTGGGATTCTTCGCCGTGAGCGGCCATTTCCCGCGTTAGGGGCTTATCAGGTTTTTCAGAACTCAGCCAGTTCCGTTTATCACGCCTTGCAACTGGAGGTGCGGAAGCGATTCCTGCACGGCTACACATTAACTGCTGCTTACACCTGGTCGCACGCACTCGATGATGTATCAGATGTTTTCCCCATTGCAGGCGCGTCGGTCATCGCGCAGGATTCCTTCAATCTCAGGGCGGAACGCGGCAACGCGAATTTTGATGTGCGGCATCGCCTAGCGACATCCCTCATCTGGGATTTGCCGTTTTATCGCGGAGAGACCGGCGCAAAGGCCCGATTGCTCGGCGGGTGGCAGTTGTCGAGCATATTTCAGGCGAGTACGGGCCAACCGTTTACACTGAATCTGCCTGTCGATGCCAACCTCGACGGCAACCTGACTGATCGCCTATCAACGACCCAAGGGCTTGTGTTTTTCGATGGGCATGGGCGGCAGAAAGTGGCGACGGAGAGAGGAAAAGGGGTAGAGAATTTCTTTGTTTTCGGGAGCGACGGATTTACAGGGCGAAACACGGCGCGAGCCGACAGCCACATCAATCTGGACGCTGCTTTGACGAAGAACTTCCGATTCACAGAGAGCCGGAATCTCGCGTTGAGGGCGGAATTTTTCAATGTTTTGAACCGCGCGAATTTCGGAATACCTGTCAGGACGATAGGAAGTCCCGGCTTCGGCTCGGCTGTTGAAACAGCCACGCCTGCGCGGTTGATCCAGTTCGCTGTGAAATACAGTTTTTGAGTTTTATCGGCACACGGTCGGAACACTATAAATTTCTTGTTGCCACACCACTCAGCAATCGCCTTGAGGAGAAGGAGCCATGAATAACTCTGCGCGTTCTCTGACTTTTGTTTCATACATATCATTCGGGCCGAGACGCTCTCTCTATATGGCTGCTGTGGCGGCGCTGATTATTATGGGAGCAATGTCTATTTGCATAGTCAGTGTCGAACCTGATGCTGATCATAAGGCTGTAAAATCAGCCGCCAGACAAAAGGCCGTATTGAGTGATCGAATCAGCGTGTATGCAGATGGTCGAGGCAATCCATGGATAAGCCTTTCGGACGGGCGTGAACTGATCGCACATTATCTCGGCTCAGATAATCTGGTTGATGCGCTCAAACATAATACCGCTCGCCCGCGCTCTCTTGCTTCCGCTGATTTCGATGAAGATGGTGTTCCTGACCTTGTATGCGGTTATCGACTGGCGGATCAGGGCATCATCACGCTTCATTGCGGCAACTCTGATTCGATCTATCCTGACCGACATGAAACCAAACAGCGGAGGACTGAATTGAAGCGCCATTTCCAGGACCGGCATATGTTTTCGGGCTGAGGGAAGCGAGCGATTTTATAGGCGCGGGAGATTTCGATGGAGACAGCCATTGGGATGTTGTATCTGCAAAACGCGGCGGAGACAGTCTGCATTTGATGTCAGGCGATGGGAGGGGCGGGTTTGCTTCAGCAAAAGAGATCCGATTGTCAGGCAAAGTGACCGCGATTTAACTCTAAATCGCTCTTGCTTTTGATGCCCATCTCCCCTCAATTGACAACCCTCATGCTGAGGGGTATTCTAGGCTCTCGGATATTTCAAGCACGATGCCGCAGGGGTCAGGCTTCTGCGGCTCTTGTTTATGCAGAGGTGACGGAGTTGAGCGAAAGCCACAGGCCCATTGTCGGCATACCGTGCCGCTATAACTGGAACACGAATTATTTCGAATTGCGCGAGACCTACTCCGAAGCGATCTACGCAGCAGGTGGAACCCCGCTGCTCATCCCGCTGATTCCTGAACCCGACTTCATCGATACGATCATCACCCGTTTCGATGCGATCTGTCTTTCAGGCGCGGTCAATGATGTCGATCCGCTTCGCTACAATCAGGAACCTCGCCCCAAATGCGGTCCCGTAGTCCCGCAACGCGACGATACGGATTTCATGCTGCTGGCCGCAGCCGAAGCCCGACGACTCCCTGTGCTGGCGATCTGCTTCGGCATTCAATCGCTCAACGTCTATCGCGGAGGCACTCTCATTCAGGACATAGAATCGGAAGTCACCGGCGCGCTCAAGCACATGCAGGGCGATCTTTTTTATCGCCGCTCGCACACAATACAAATGGCCGAAGACTCGCTGCTCACTCGTCTCGCAGGCGGCAATCAGATCGGAGTCAACAGCCATCATCATCAGTCAATCGATATCGTGGGACGCGACCTTTCGCCCATCGCCTGGGCCGCCGACGGAGTGATCGAAGCCGTCCTCGATACGCGCCCGGATCAATTCGTCCTCGGCGTGCAGTGGCACCCGGAAGTCAACTGGAAGACAGACACATTCTCACAGGCCATATTCAATCACTTCGTCGCAGTCGCTCACGACCGGGCGCGCAATCGCGCGGAAGTGATGGGAGATTGACACCGGGGTTTATGACCGCAAGACACAAGCTGACGTTCGCCGTCCTGTGCGCAGGCCACTTCGTCAACGATGCCTACTCATCGATAATTTTTCCTCTACTTCCTCTGCTCAAACAACGCCTCGATCTTACAACATCGCAGGTCTTCTGGCTCGCGCCTCTTTATGCAATTTCTTCATCGCTGATGCAACCGGTCTACGGTTTCATCTCAGACCGTTATGCGCGGCGATCATTCGCCGTCTTCGGCCCTGCCGTCACCGGCATATTCGTTTCGATGATCGGCCCTGCGCCTTCTTACGGGATGTTGATTCTGATTCTGATGGCGGGCGGCATAGGCATCGGGGCGTTTCACCCGCAGGGCGCGGCTATGGCGACGGCGGCTTCGGGCGAGCGTCGAAGAGTTGGCATGGCCATCTTCTCCGCGTCGGGAACCGTCGGCTATTCGCTCGGCCCCGTGGCCATCGCACTGATTTACGCGTCGTTCGGATTGGATCGCACTTATTACATCGCCATCGTCGGATTGCTGATGACGGCGGTGATGTTTCGCTATTGTCCGCCGCTTGAAGATAAAAGGGTCGCTCACACATCGGGCGAGACGAAATGGCGATTCATCGCGGCGTTGAAAAAAGTATGGAAGCCGATCCTGTTGCTTTATCTCATCACGGTCATTCGTTCCGGGCTTCAGATGACGACGAATAATTATCTGCCGTTTCTGCTTGGCGAGCGCGGTTATGCCGTCACGGGAACGGGCGCAGTCATGACGGTGTTTTTGCTGCTTGGCGGAGTTGGAGGGCTTGCGGGCGGATTTATAGCCGAGAGAGTTTCAGGGCGCGCAGTGACGCTTTATTCGGGGCTGTTGAGCGGGCCGCTGATGGTTGCGGCATTTTTGACTTCAGGGCCGTTGAGCGTAATCCTGCTCGCGCTCGGCGGATTCATGCTGCTTTCGACGCTCCCGGTCAACGTCGCCATGGCGCAGGAATTTATGCCTGAGCATACAAGCACTGTTTCGGCCTGGATGATGGGCGCGGCGTGGGGCGTGGGCGCGCTCGCGCCTCCCGCGCTCGATATGTTCGTGCCGCGATTCGGCTTCACTACTGTTCTGGTTTTCGCTTCATCGGCCACTCTTCTGAGCGCGCTGTTCGCTTATCTCCTCCCGCGCGACGAGAGCGCGCATCGTCGCGTCGTTCAAACAGAAGCGGTGACGGCGCACGCTGCGGGGGATTGACTGATGATAAACCTCACGGGCAAGACCGCGATCATCACCGGCGCATCGCGCGGGATAGGCGCGGCTGCCGCGATCCTTTTCGCTCAGGCGGGCGCAAGCGGAGTGGTCATCAACTATCACGCCGATGTCGAATCGGCTAAGAAAGTGGCTGACCGTTGCCGACGCCACGGCTCGGATGTTCTGATCCTTCACGGGGACGTTTCGCGCAAATCCCATGTCGAACGAATGATAAATCGCGCTCTCGAAAAATTCGGCGCGCTCGATATACTCGTCGCCAACGCGGGCATCTGGAAGGAAGCCGCTATCGAAAAAATGACCGAGCGAGAATGGGATGAAACCATTCGCGTGAATTTGAAATCGATCTACACCTGCTGTCACGCTGCGGCGCGAGCGATGCTACCCCGAAAGAGAGGCACTCTGATTTTGATTTCATCTACGGCAGGTCAGCGCGGCGAATCCTTTCACTCACATTATGCAGCGACCAAAGGCGGGATAATTTCGATGACCAAATCTCTCGCGGCAGAACTCGGCCCGCGCGGTATCACGGTCAATTGTATAGCTCCCGGCTGGGTCGAAACCGATATGACGAAAGACGCGCTCGATGACCCCCGGACGCGACGCCGCATTCGCGAAATCATACCTCTCGGTCGCGTGGCCACTGCAAGTGAAATAGCGGGGCCGATTCTTTTTCTCGCCTCAGACCTAGCAAGTCATATCAACGGCGAAATCCTCAACGTCAACGGCGGGTCAGTGCTGTGCGGGTGAAAACCGGACTCGAAGTTCTGATCGCTTCACGCCTCGACGCAATACGTGGCGCGCGGGTCGGTTTGATTGTAAATCCCGCGTCGATAGATTCGCGACTGGCGCACGCGGCTGATCTTTTCTTCGAGCATCCTCAAATAAATCTCACCTCTCTGTTCGGGCCGCAGCACGGCATTCGCGGCGAAACTCAGGACAACATGATCGAGTGGCAATCGTTTCGCGACTCTCGAACCCGACTGCCTGCATATTCGCTTTACGGAGAGACGCGAAAACCGCTGCCGGAAATGCTCGATGAAGTCGACACACTGGTGTTTGACATTCAGGACACAGGCACGCGCGTTTACACTTTCATTTACACGTGTGCGCTTGCGATGGAAGCGGCGCGCGAGCAGGGCAAAAAATTCATCGTGCTTGATCGACCGAATCCGATTGGCGGAATTCAGACGGAAGGCAATCTGCTTGAGATGGAGTATCGCTCATTCGTCGGGCTGTATCCGATTCCGATGCGACACGCCATGACGGTGGGCGAGCTTGCACGGATGTTCAATCGCGAATTTGGAATCGAGTGCGAGCTTGAAGTGATTGAGATGGAAGGCTGGCGGCGAGATATGTATTTCGAAGATACCCGCCTCCCGTGGGTGATGCCCTCGCCGAATATGCCGACGATTGATACTGCGCTTGTTTATCCCGGCAGCGTGATGATTGAAGGCACGCTCCTGTCGGAAGGGCGGGGAACCACGCGACCTTTTGAAATCATCGGCGCTCCTTACATCGATCCCGTCGCGCTCGTCCGAGAGTTGAAGCGAGAGCGTCTGTCGGGCGTAGTGTTTCGGCCTCTTCATTTTCAACCGACCTTTCATAAATTCGCAGGCGAACTCTGCGGCGGCCTTCAGCTTCATGTCACTGATCGCAAACTGTTCAAGCCCGTCATCACTGGTGTCGCTTTGATTAACGTGATACGTCGGCTTCATAAAGATCATTTCGGATGGAAGCCGCCGCCTTACGAATATGTTCGCGACCGTTTGCCATTCGATGTAATAACAGGGAGCGCGAAATTGCGCCGCGAGATCGAAGCGGACGCGACGATTGCAGATATCGAAGCGGGATGGCGCGAAGGACTGGCGGATTTCAATGAGCGGCGGCGCGCGTATCTGTTATACAATTGACGCGGGGTAAAGAGAGGAATTATGAAATATGCCATCGCCGTCCTGCTTGCCGTTTTGTTGGTGGGATCATCGCTCGCATCCGCACCTCAAAAAAGTCCGATCAGAGAAGAGCAGTTTTTATCGAAAGGCAAGAAGAGAGTTTATTATTTCTTCGCGCCCGAAGGAGCGAACGCTTCGACCCCTCTGCCGCTCGTCATACCGCTTCTCGGAAAAGGGCGCGATGCGAAGCAGGCGATAGAGAAATGGCAGGAGATTGCCACGAGAGAGAAATTCATAGTGGCAAGTCCGATGGCGTCGAATCGTTCGGGGTGGAGCGGATCATTGGATGGGCCGGAGTTTTTTCGCGGCTTCGTCGAAGCGATCAAATCGAAGTGCGCTGTCAACACGCAAAAGATTTACCTGTTCGGTCACAAGGAATCGGCTTCGATGGCGATAGCCTTAGCGCTGATCGAATCGGAATACTATGCGGCGGTGTCAAGCAATTTCGGATCGCTCGATACTTTTTCTTATCGCCTCATCGACGGGGCAAGGCGAAAGATTCCCGTCGCCATGATGATCGGAGGAGATGATCCTTTCTTCCCGCTTGAGACGATCAAGGCGGCGCGAGACGCGCTCAACGCGCGCAGTTTTCCGGTTGAAATAATTCAGATACCGGGACACGACAACGACTACAACAAGGGGTTCGATCTGGTGAATCGGGCGGCATGGGATTTTCTGAAAGCGCATGAACTTCCCTGAAGGAGGCGGCTATGGAGACGATGGAAGAACTGCTCAATCGGGCCGAAGCGGCACACGGTCATATGTGCGCCGGTCAGGTTTTAGGCGTGAGGATGGCCCTGTTGGGATGCGAGCGTGTAGGCATCACTGATCCGCGAGGGGTCGAGAGCAAAAAAATAATCGTTTTCGTCGAGATAGACCGCTGCGCTGCTGATGCTATAAACACAGTCACGGGATGCAGATTGGGCAAGCGGACTATGAAGTATCTCGATTACGGCAAGCTGGCGGCGACATTCTTGAATGTGAAGACGGGCGAAGCTGTGCGAGTCGTGGCATTGGAATCATCGCGCGAAGCGGCTGATCGCGCCTTTCCTGAAATCGAGAACAAGCATAAGCGGCAGTTGCAAGCGTACAAAGACCTGCCTGAAGAAGAACTGTTCAAAGTCGAGCGCGTAAGCGTGCGAATGAATGACGAAGATCAACCGGGCCGTCCGGTATCGAGGGTGAAGTGCGACGAGTGCGAAGAAGGAATCAATGATCGCCGCGAAGTTGTGCGCGACAATCGAGTGCTTTGCCGAGCGTGCGCGGGCGATGCGTATTATGTGAAGCTGTGACGAACGGATAGGCTGAATCACGCCGATCAAAAATCATAAGCCATAACTGAGCGACAACTGCGCGGCCTTCGCAGTTGGCTTCAATCCTGACTCTATCGCTGATGGCAGCAGAAGTTTTTCAAGCGCGCGAGGCTCGACCTTGATCGCGCCGTCGCCATAGGATTTACCCACCAGAGATAAATTGAAAATGATTTCCGGACGCTGGAGAATCTGCCAGAGTTTTTCAACCGATGCAGCATCGTCCCTGTGAGGATACACGCACAGGAATCCGGTCAGCGGTATGACGCGGGCGGTGTTGCGAATGAATCGTGCGCTTCTGCGTCCGAGGTACGCGAATAAAAACGGAGGCGCTGTTCGCACTTCCATTTTGTACCACGGTCGTCGCGTGGCGATGAGAGGCTTTCGGTGAAGATTCATTTCTTCGCCTCGGAGCAGATAGGTTTGAACTGACTTCGGAAAATTTTTCATCGGGCGACCATCAGGCGCGAAAAGCAAAGTGGGCCGCCCGCGGAATTCCAACTCGCGCAAAGTTTCAATGGTGATTTCATCGCCCGCGAGATCGCGCGTGCGCCCTATGGCCGGGACTAAAAATTCATCCGGGATGCCTGATTCCTGAGCCTGTTCTCTTGTGAGGAAGAAAAAATCATTAGCTCCCGTAGCAATACCTCGCATCACTCGCGCGAAGTCGGCGAGACGCGGCCCGTCGGATTCTTTTTCGAGAGGAGGTCTCGACAATCCTGTTGTGAGTCCTTCTTCGATCTTTCGTTGAAAGAGAGACAGAGTCTTTCCCGGCCTTCGTTTCATCCCGCTGAGAACCCAATCCTTGAGTTGCGCGGTTCCGTACTCGTTGCACTTGACCCAGAAGAAATCATCTCCGGGCTTCGCTTTTCTTATAAGAAAGATCAGCGCGTTGGTATCAACGCCGGGAAACGGAGACGCATCGGGCGCAAAAGTTACAACAACGTCGAGGCGGAAGTTTTGAGTTATCCACGTCCAGAGCGGACGCGCGAAGACTCCCTCGCATGTATCGGCAGGCATGATGAATGCGAGTCTGCCATCATCTTCGAGCAGATCGAGCGCGCGAATGAGGAAGTAAATGTGCAGACCTGCGCGGCCATCGAGAGGTTTTCCGATAAGTCTTGCCGTGTAGTTTTTGAGATATTCCTTCGTGCTGACTGATAAACGATGATGTCGGATGTAAGGGGGATTAGCGATGATGGCTTTGAATTTTTTTTGCGGCGGATCGAGAACGAAGTCTCTGATTTGAACATTGGCAACGTCGCTCGAAGGTAATCCTGAATCGATGGCCTGTTTAATTGCTTCAGGGTCGATCTCGGTTCCTGAGAGCGCGACAGTTCTACGAAGTTTTTCTCCGATGGATTTTGCGGCTTTTAGTAGCGCGCCCGCGCCGACAGCCGGATCGAAAACTTCATCCGTCCCGCCGGTCAGCAGGTAAGCCGCCATCGCTTCAGCCACCCAGTCAGGAGTCCAGAATTGCCCTTTCCCGCGGAGACGTTCTCTTTCTGCTTTTGAGTTCGAGGCCATTATGAATTTATTTAGAGACGGATCACAATGGACGAGTCAGATAAACATTCAGGTCTTCGTTAGTGACCTCATCAGGCAGAACCAAGCGATAGTGTTTTTCGACTGAGAGAGAAACGCCTTTTTCTCCTTCTTCAAAAAGAAAAAGGGCGATCAGGTTGTCTTCGATGAATCGTGCACCGATGGCTCGGCAAATCAGCGAAGGAAACTTTTCTTTGCACATGGCCATATCCTGCTCAATTTGCACAATGCTGAGTTTATCGATTCGCCCTTTGGCCTGCACTGGAAAGACGTAGTGCGCGCCTCTCTTGTCGACGCCCACGTAAACTTCGTCTGTCTCGATTTGCCCCAAGCTTTTTGTGGTTGTGCGCAAATGGTTTTGAAGCGAATAGCAGGTGACGCCAGTGAATACATCGATCAATCGGTTGTAACGCACTTTGGCAAGAAGTGCCTGCTCATCTTTCAGCAGATATTTTGCGACCAGACCGGGCGTCGCATCCGGGACTTTAGTCTCGGAAAGCAATTCATTCGGGGTTATCGGTTGATTGATAGCCAACTCGAAACTGTATCGAGCGCGCCCAGCAGGTCGAATGACCCACATTTCTCCTTGCGGCGCTTTCGCTCGGATCGATTCAGGCAGCATCACCCGGTAGCGAAAGCTGTAGATAACATCGCCGAAGTTTTTTGGGAGTTTGATAGCCAGTTCTTTTGCAGCGCGTTGAATATCCTCACGCTCAAACGAAATTTCTCTCGCACCTTCTTTGTAGTATGAAAAGAAAATGCGCTCAATGATTTGGGTGTATCGATTCTTTCTAGCTTTGCTCATCGTGAAAAACAGAGCATTACCTGTGCGGCCAGCGCAAAACGACAACCTCTTCTCGCAACTGCTCTTTTGTCGCAGTGGCCAGACGAGTTCTGAACAAATCTATACTGAGTAATTCATAGCCGAGAGATTCAGCTATTTGTGCAAGCAATTCGCCCGTGCGAATCATAATGCGCAAGTAGGAAGCCTGATCGCCGACAACGTAAGCGAGATGCGCGCCCGGTCGTAGCACGGCGCGAAGTTCTGCGAGATGTCGCGCAATGCCGCCGAAATAAAGCTTCGTTACTTTAGCGTAGAGTCTTTCGAAGCCGCTCGTTTTGCCCATCTCGATTCGCCGTTTCTCGATAGCATCTGCGATGCCTTGAATTTCAGGAAATGAAGAAACCCATTTATCGTCATTGTCTCCCTTGTAGACGTTTCGCGTGTTCGATCTCAGCAGAGTGCGCTTGAGAGATTTCAACTCTTCTTTATTATGAATGAACCCAAGCAGAACGGATTCAAGCCGAGTCGTGCGAGTGTAATCTTTTTCATTTGGGTAAGGAGGCGAAGTGATGACGGCATCTATGGAACCTGTTTCCAAAACTTCAAGAAGACGACGCGAGTCCGCTTGATAGACGATTGATTCGACATTTGCGCGATCTTGCAGTTGTTTCAAATCTTCAGACATAGACCGGACGCACTCAAGCCATGCAACAATTACTGAAGCATCCTTTTTTGCGTGGCCGACGCCGACTTCCGGGCCGAAGTGAAGATTGCTTATCGAAAACACAAGGGCTTTTGCAAGAGCAAGAAGTTGATGGCGATGAAATCGCTCATCCGAGTTTTTTTTCAGATGACTGAGCAGAACGAGCGTTTTATGAAGAGGCAGAGGGCTGATTGAGTTCGCCAGCAAAAGCCTGCTGGCTTCTTCCGAAAGCTCACGCAATTGAAATCGTTGTTGACGGGCTGTTTGAAAAAGCGGAAGGGAAATGTCATCGAGTCCTTGTGAGTGAAGTTCGGATTGCGCATCCTCGGCGACTTTCTCCGAATGTTCAATCAACCCGCGTGGGTCGATTTTCCAATCCACTTTCACCTGACTCGCGAATCGAGCCATCGGATTGGCTTCTACTCCTGCGCTTGCGATGCCCTGCTTTTTGCATTCGACAAGAGTTGTGCCGGTGCCACAAAAGGGATCAAGCACCTTTTGATTTGCAGACACAGAGAATCTATCAAGGTAGTTGCGCACTAGATGAGGCGGGAACGAAAGCACGAAGCGATACCAGTCATGTGCTGATCGATCTTCAGGGAAAAGTTTATTGGCGTCTGCGCCAGCCTTGCGAGATTGCGCAGTGTCGTAAATTTGAAGACTGAATTCTCTAGCCATCCCTCGTGTTCCGGGTCATTATGTATCTGCAAAAACCGATTCTACACACCAGAGGGATAAACTCCAACTTGATACACTATCAATGATTGACCGCCTCTTGCCTCCGCACGAGATTCACCGCCTCGCAGTTTTCACACTCGACGATCATCTCCGTCGCTTCTGCGGAGAAGACTGTCGCCGTATCTTCATTGCAGCCGCCGCACGTCCACCTGACTGCCGGATACTCGCCGTGAATCAGCTTGATCACTTCGCCTTCTACTTCATGATCATATTCAGCAATGGTCACACTTCGCCTCGCAGCGTACTATTCTGACTTCCGACTTCTGACTCCTGACTTTTCAGCTAATCACTTCGCCCAGTAGCCCTTGCGCGTGCGGACGGCGACATCTCCACGATCCACCCGCACCTGAACCCGGCGATATGTCCCGTCGCGCTCCGCATTCGCGGGATAGTAGCCTACACTGTAGATCGTCCTCAGCGCCGCGGCTACCTGCTTGTAGACTCCCGCGAGGTCTCCGACCTGCTCGGCCTGATACGCCACGCCCCCCGTCAGTTCCGCCATGCGCTCAAGCTGCAAGCGCGCCATCGCGTAGTTCTCGGCGACAGAGTTGCCGCGCATCCTTTCTTCATATTCTGTGTCGATGTAGATCGGAAATACGATCACATCACTCTCTTCCAACCTTCGCGCCAGCCGCTCGAAGGTCACGCGAGTCGGAAGCGGATCCCAGCGATCAATGGAACTATCGACTCCGTCCGAGACTACGACTATCGCATTGCGCTGGCCCGCTGTGCCGCGAAGCGTGTCTACGAGCGCGAACCACATCGCTTCGTAAAACTTCGTCGCGCCATCGAAATTCGCGATGGATTTGATTCGACTCCGCAGGAGGTCGCGATTCGAAGTCAGTTGTGAAATCACAGTCACCTGATCGGTGAAGGCCACGACCGCGATTTTGTCCTGCTTGCCGACCGCATCGATGAACTTGAGCGCAGCCGATTTGACCAGATCGATTTTGTCTTTCATCGACCCCGACAGATCGAGCAGAAGAACCAGATTGAACGGGGCTGAAGACGGCGCGAAAAATTCTATCTGTTGCGCCTGACCGTTCTCGAATATCTGAAAATTTTCCTTCGACAGATTCGCCACCGCCGCGCCCGAACGATTGCTCGCGCTCACGGTCAGATTGACGAGCGACGAGTTGAGCTTGATCGCTTCTTCATCAGAATCCTTGTCAGCGTCGGAATCTTTTTTAGCATCGCTTTCCGGGCGCGGGGCCGGTGAATTTTCGGGCAAGGCTTCCGAGTCATTGCGACGTTTCAGAACGGGAGGCGTGACTGGCTTTGTGTCGCTGTCGACGGTATCAACCGGCGCATCATCGCGTTTGTCCTGCTTGCGCGGCGCGGGTCTCGGATCAGGCGGGTCATCATAAATCGGATCGGGTTTGCGATTGGTCTGTTGCTGTTGCGATTGCGGATCGTCGTCTTTGGTTTGAGTCTGATTGTCAGCCGGACGCGAGTTGAGCGGCTGATTCGAAGGGATTATTCGAACCCGCATTCCCATCGAGCTATCTTCCGTCTGCTCACGGTCGCGCGAACGATTGAGCGGCCCGATCTTGTCTGATCGTTTATTGTCCCGGTTTTTGGAATGCCCTCCGATGGAGGCCCAGTCGCCGCCCGATGATGGCGCACCCTGCGGGTTTCTTTGCGAGGGAGGCGTGGCTATGCTGCTCGGATCGGAATCATCATCCTTCGCCTGATCCGCCGCGCTCTGAGTTTGCTGAGGCGCTCCCGTCGCGCGCGAGCCTGACGAGTTTGCAGATTGTCTGTCTGTCTTCGTTTCAGTACCCGTCGTCGTATCGCGTGATGGCAGGTCGGCTGCAATGGCTGCGGACGCGGCTCTGTCGGCAGCCGAAAGAGTTATGTTGCCGCTCTGACTGCGAAGAAAAATCTGCGCGCCGCCATTGCCGAGTCTCCCGTCGATGCCGCGCGATCCTGCGCGTTGGGAAATCTCCAGCGGGACCGTCGAGCGCACGAGGCCGCGAGTCGAGCGCATCGATACCTGCGCGTTATCCGTCTTAGGCACCCGGTAGCCGATGCTGCCTGATGTGCTTTCGATCACCGCGCTGGCCAGCGATCCGCTCACTTCTATCGGCCACGCGCCGCCCACTATCTGAAGATGAGAATTCTGAGGCACATAGATCACCAGATCGATGCGCCCCACCTGCGCGCCCTGCTTGCATTGCACAAGCACGGTGTTTTGAGCCGCCATCAACACGAGGTCGGAGCGCTCGATAGGCGTTCCGTTCGTTTTCTCGGCGGTGATGCGCACCTTCTGGCCCTCCCACACTTCGATGCCGATGCTGCCTCGCGCATTCTCGACGCGAACCTGACCTCCGGGCTTGAGAGTGAAAGATTCGACGCGAATCGAGGATTGAGCTATCGACTCAGCGGGATGAAAAAACAGGAGCGATAATAATGCAACAAGAGATGCCTGCAAACGTCTTCGCCGTGCGTCGCGAACTAATGGTTTCATAGCTACCTCCGCAGTTTCGAAACGGAAAAGACTGTAACATCGCGAACAAAGAAAACGCCTTCTCTCTTCGCTGATGCAACAGGGGGTAGACAGATTCTCTTACAAGTCAAAACGAGAGTCAAACTGAGGGCAGATGGCCCGTTTGGGTAAGCGCGGAATGCGGAGTGCGGAACGCGGAATCTGAGGAAGAGAAGCGGGCGATGGCGGATAAGGGGGTGATGAGAGACGAGGTTGATAGGCGATGAAGTAATATAGCTTCACCTCCGCATTCCGCATTCCCATGCTATACTTCCCCCACTATGGCCCGATCTGATGAAAGCATTTTCGACAAAGCTGAAGGACTTGCGCGACGTGTGCTTGAAAGGCTCGGCGCGCGCGTAGATGATCGATTGGCTGGCAGTTCACTGAGCGCGCGAAAAATCTCTGAGCTTGCTTCTCAGATCGAGCGCGCTATCGAGAGCAATCTCAAAGAAGATGCTCAGGACGTGAAGCGCATCGCGCCTTCGGTGATTCGCGTTATGCTCACTCACGAAGAAGCATCCCTACTCGGAGCGAAATATAAAGAGGCTCTCGGCGCGGAACTCACCAATGTCGCGCGTGAGTTCATCAATAACCGGCGCTATGAAACCATTCAGCCCGCAGTCGTGGAAATCGGATCAGACCTCTTCGCAAAATCGACTGTCATCAAAACCGCTTTAGAGCAATCCGCCGCACAGAAGGATGACAAGGCAAAGGGGTCGCAGTCGGTCGATGAATGTACGGTCACGCTTGTCGCGTCGGATGGAAGGAGTTTTCGTATCAAGTTGAAAGCTGGCAGCGATCCGGCATACATCGGTCGCGCTTCGGGCATCGCTGCGCGAATCGATGATGCAAGCATCTCGCGGCTTCATTGCTCGCTGGCCCTTCGCGCTTCGGGAGACGCGGTCATCTCCGATCTCGGAAGCTCGAACGGAAGCGCGATCAACGGCAGACCGATTGCTCCTCATCAGGCGCACACGCTGGAATCGGGCGATATCGTGGAACTCGGAGATATTCGCCTCACCGTCACCGATATCGTTTAGAGGGGCAACCGGCTACTACTCAGCAGCCGCGAAATGCTGAACACGCGAAGCAGGTTTGATCGTACATAAAAACGCGCAGGCGAGCAGACTGTTTATGCTGATCTCTTATGCACTGACGATCATACTCGAAATTGCGGCGCTGCTGCTGATGCTTCTGATGGCGTGGGCCGCGTGGCGTTATCGCAATCCTCCGGCGTCGGACGACGCCGAAAAAGAATCAGGCCCTTCTGCAACCAACCGATGGCTGCGCGGACTGAGAGCCGTCTTCGCCCTCGCTATAGTGGCTGTCATCGGATTTCATTTTCACTGGGCTTTTCTCGCCGATTCGAATGAAAACTTCACCCAGGCTAAAAGATTCGACGCGCGAAATCGCCGCTTTTCAGACAGCGCGCTGATGGGCTGGGTTCTGGATCGCTCAGGCAAACTTGAAAACTCGCTCATACGTTATCGCGCTGATCGCAACACGCTCACACGCGAATACCCGCTCGGAGAATCAGCCGCTCACCTGACCGGCTACTTCGATTTCGCATTCGGCGCAGGCGGAATGGAGTACGCTTTTCGCGACCGCCTGACCCAGTCCGCAAGTGCCTACAATCGCTTGCTCTCCCCGTCTCCCGTGGGCAAAGACATCACTGTATCAATCGACGCTGGCCTTCAAAGCGAGGTCTACGGCCTGCTTCGAGGCGCGGGCAAACCGTCAGCCGCCGTCGTGTTATTGCTTCCGAAAAATGAAGTGCTGGCGATGGCCTCGACTCCGAGTTTCGATCCGCGTCAGGTCAAAGATCAAGCCGTGTGGACTCGTCTGACTGATCAGGCGAAAGACGCGCAGCACCTCAGCCCGCTCGTCAATCGCGCGCTCGGCACTCTCGTCACAGGCGGCCCCGCGTTTTATTATCGCCCCGGCTCCACGTTCAAAACTTTCATCGCCGCCGTAGCCATCGACTCAGGGATCACCGAAGAAAAGTTCGAATGCAAGGCTGCGGGCTTCGTCCCTTCCGGCGCGTCGCGACCGATTCGCGATTTCGGCGGCGAGGTGCATGGCTCTATCGGGCTTGAAGACGCCTTCCGACATTCGTGCAATCAGTATTTCTCTCAACTGGGGATCCGCCTCGGTCGCGAGAGGCTTTCCGCTTATGCCAAAAGGCTCGGCTTTGCCGTGACTTCGAATGATTCGTCGCGCGCCTATTCACTGTGGAATATCGGCGAAGATGTAGACCGCAATGATTTCAACTTCATATTCGCGCCGCCGCTCGCTCGAATGGAGCTTTCATCTGGTGCGACGGGCCACGACATCGCGCTGCAATCGATAGGCGAAGGCTTCGACGACATGACCGTGATGGATATGGCGTTGCTTGTCTCAGCCGTTGCAAACGCGGACGGCGCTCTGATAGCGCCTGTTTTCGAAATGAACCCGGAGAGAAAAATCATCAGCCAGTTCGTTACGCCTCAATCAGCCGAAAGAGTGCGCGAACTGATGCGCGGGGTCGTGGAAAGCGGAACCGCGAGAGGCGGTTTTGCTCGCCTTTCGGGGCGCATCACTGCCGGAGGCAAGACCGGCACGGCTGATCGCATAGTCCCGGTTTATGACAAACAGGGTCAGCGCGTGGTAGACCGCGTCGACTCGAAGGGAGTGACTTACTATAAAACTGCTGAGTCTACCGATAGCTGGTTCATAGGATTTGCGCCCGCCGATAACCCCCGGATCGTTTATGCAGTCGTCGTCGAAGATGGCGGCGAGGGGGCGCGCGCTGCTGTGCCGCTTGCCGTGAAGATAATAGAAAGAGCCGCCGCGCTCGGATATCTCAAATGACGACGGAATCGAAAAAGAGCCGTTTCAATCGCACAAGCCCTTCGCTGCATTTTATGGCGCTGATGGTCATTTTCGTGCTGGCGCTCGCAGGCTATTTTGCAGTGATGTGGTCAGGCGACCTGAAGGGTTATAGCCCAAGTCGAGTGGTCGCTTTTCGCGATCTTTTGTTTTTCATACCCATCGTCGGCGTTTTCTTCTGGCTGATGCGCCGTCAGAAATTTCGCGGTGAGATTCTGCCTTTCACCGTCGCGGTGTTTCTCTTCGCCATCGGGTTGATGGTTCAGTATCGCCTGTTTTCAGACCCCGAATACGGTGCGCGCGGAGCCGACCGCGCACGCGCTCGTGAAGCCAAAACTCAGACCATAAGATTGCGCAACGTCGAGACCGGCTACGACGATCAGAAAAAAGCATTTCTCTTCGGTGATCCTGATCGCGTGCCTGAACCCGACGCTGCGACGGCGAGACAGTATTCCATATTCGATCTCGTCAGATCGCCCAACACTTACATTCCATTGCTTGCGCTTGCGGCCCTCGCGGCGGGATTCCTTCTCTTCAGAAGTGACCGCTGGTTGCTATGGTTTCAACGCCACTCGCTCATCATAGGGCTTGCGACGCTCATACCGTTTGCCGTAATAGTGCTGGCGTTCAGCGAAGAAGGTAAATTTCTCGGACAGACTACGCCGTGGGAAGTCGTGAAAATTCTTTTCCTCTTGAGCTTCGCAGGAATGCTCGCGGATTCGTATCAGTATCTCCGACGGACTCGATGGGGATTGCCGCCCGCGCGCCAATTGATTCCGTTTCTGGCAATCGCGGCGATGCCCGTCGTGCCTTTCTTCGCGCTTTCGGACTTCGGCCAGATGCTCGTCTTCTTCGGCGTCTATGTGATGCTCTACATCGTTGCCGTAAGAAAGAAAGCGCAACTCGTCTATGCCGTCGCAATCGTCGCCATTTTGTTCGGCGCGTTTTTCGTCGCGTCAAAAGCGACGACAGGTTTCGGTCTTCCTTCGCGGGTTCACTTCCGATTCTATCAGTGGTTGCATACCTGGGAGCCGCCTGCGCCTGATACCCACTGGTGGAAACGCGATTATGAAAAGTATGCGAAAGCGACGGGCATCAATCCCGACTCTTCAGATCAGGGCAAAATAAATCAACTCAATCGCGAGGCGTGGGCCGACAAGGTGCTTCAACAATCGCAGGCGCTCTTCGGAGTGAGCGAAGGCGGGGCCGTCGGCGAAGGGTTGGGACTGGGCTTTCCTGAAACTGTGCCGATATCGGATTCGGATTTCATTTATTCCGCAGTCGGCGAAGAGATGGGCCTGCTAGGAGCGATGTCGATCCTCATCGCCACCGCCGTTTTCGTCTTTGCAGGCACAAGTGTGAGCCTCGGCGCGAGGGATATGTTCACGAAATTGCTCGCCGCGGGGCTGACGGCTTTCGTAGGCTTACAGGCCATCGTCAACATTGGCGGAGTGTTGAGGCTGTTACCGATGACAGGCATCACGTTGCCATTCGTCAGTCACGGCGGATGGTCACTGATAACTTCGTTTGCGATGCTCGGCATCCTGCTCGCTTTTTCGCATCGCAATCGCGTAGCCAATGAAGTCTCGAAGCAGGAGCCAGCCGTCGCAGCAGCGCGATGATATGTGCAACGTTTTCATACTGCTGTGAATTTTTTTCCCATCGCGGATATTTCAAAATGACTGAAGCGATTGACTGAAAGAAGGACGACTTATAAGTATCAACAGTTACAGGAAAAAATCTTAGGTCAAAATAACGGCACGGTTGTTGCACAACGAACGATCAATCAAGAGCATCTCTTACCCATATTGATGCTCACTAGGTACAACCTGAGGGGCCAAGAGGCATCGGAGCTTTTTTCCGATGCCTTTTTTATTTGCATGAAGACGCGATTATTTCGCTGATAGCGAAACGCCGAGGTACACGAACTGTCTGCATTTTTTCACACTCAACGAAACGTGCCGGGATGGCTGCCCTTCGTCCGAAGCGTGATCTTCTGATCGTGCGAGATGAGGAGAAATCTGCGCAGATTGATTGTGTTTATCCCTGAGGGCGTATAGACGAGCCGATACCAGTTCTTTCTGAGGTCTTCCGATATGGCTTTGGCGGCTTCCTCGATTTTTGTTGCGCTGAAGATCGCCCCTCCCGTTCCTGTTGTGAGTTTTTCGAGCGCGGCGGGAGGTTTGGGCTTGTCGCGCAGGAGCGCGCCGCGTGTGCGGTCGGGAGTCTGAATGGCGAACAGCACTACGTTTTCTTCCTGCAATGTCGCCAGCATATCGTCAAACTTGGTTTTGCTCTCGCTGTCATAGCCGTCGCTTATGAGTATGATCGCTCGTTTTTCCATGCCAGTCTTCGCCTGATGCGAGAGGGCGTCGCTTACGGCTATGAGCGCGTCATAGAGATTGGGAAATCCTTTGCGAACGAGTTTAGTCGGTGATGTCTGAAGCTTTTTCAGATCGGGCGTCATGTCTTCGATTATTTCAGCAGACTCGTTGAAGCCGACGATCATCATTTCATCATCTTCGTAAAGCTCATTGATGAGAGCCACGACCACTTTGCTCAGAGCAGCGGTGTCAATCTTGAGATTCTGGCTGCTATCGATCATCAAGACTATGCGCGAGCCTGAGTCCATGCGCGAGAAGGAATCCACCTCCTGATGCACGCCTGAATCGTAGAGGTCGAAAAAATCTTTCGTTATCGTCACTCCTTCAGGCGCGTGAACTATGACGTTTAAGGTCATCACCCTCCGTCCGCTGCCTCCGCCCTTGCCGGATTGCCCCACGGCGGAAAACGACACGAGCGCAAACGCCAGAACGAGTATCGAAAATTTCAGCATCATCTTTGAATGCCGCATAAGAATTACTCCCGCGGATTTGTCTGTTGCACGGAACCAAAATTATTCCAGAAGCCGGACGCGATGAAAAGGCTACCTTGAACCTTTTGCCTTCGGCCAGTAATATCCGAACGAATCTTATTCAGGGAGCCAGAGTCTTGACCGACGAGAGCTATCAAATCGACACCGCACCTATCAGAGAGGGTGAAGAACTCAACTTCGACGCGCTTGAAAATTATCTCCGCCGCGAACTCAAAGCGATTTTGCCCGACGCCGATCTCGATTCATTCCAGATGGAATTTCGTCAGTTTCCCGGCGGCCACTCGAATCTGACTTATCTCGTCCATATCGGCCCGAAGGAATTCGTGCTGCGACGCCCGCCCTTCGGCCCTGTCGCTCCGACCGCGCACGATATGCCGCGCGAATATAAACTGCTCGCCGCGATCAATCCGGTTTTTCATCTCGCGCCGCGTCCCTATGTGCTTTGCGAGGATACCTCGATCATAGGCGTTCCGTTTTACCTGATGGAGAGAAGGCGCGGATTCGTCATACGTCGAGAAATGCCCGCCGAGATCGAAGACACGCTGGATTTGCGCCGCTCGATAAGTGAGTCGCTTGTCGATACTCTCGCCGCGCTTCATCGCGTGGATATTCATTCGACGGGGCTTGCATCGATAGGAAAACCTGTCGGATTCGTCACGCGCCAGGTGAGAGGGTGGGCTGATCGCTGGCAGAGATCGAAGACTTCTGAAGTCGCTGAAATCGATGAGATCATCCGATGGCTCGGCGAAAGAATCCCGCCTGAGCCTGACGATTCAAACCCGGCCACACTGGTTCATAACGATTTCAAACTCGATAACGTGATGCTCGATTACTTAGACCCTAAACGAGTCGTCGCCGTGCTTGACTGGGAGATGTGTACGGTCGGTGATCCGCTCGTCGATCTTGGGATACTGCTTTGTTACTGGCCTGAAAAAACCGACGTGGAAGCGCGGCGCGATTCCATCAGTTCTGTGACGACCGAACCGGGATGGATGACTCGCGCAGAAATCATTCATCGCTACGGAGAGCAGACAGGGCGCGACGTGTCGGGCATAAAATTTTATGAAGTGTTCGCGATCTTCAAAATCGCAGTAGTCATCCAGCAGATTTATTTTCGTTACGTGCGAGGCCAGACTCACGATGAGAGATTCCGAGAATTCGGCGCGCGAGTCGAAGGACTTGCGCAAGCGGCGATGGAGATGACTGAGCAGTAGAAGTCAGAAGTCATTAGGTGACAGGGAACAGGTTACAGAGTACAGGCGGGAAATCTCCGGCTCTGTAACCTGTAACCTGTTCCCTGTCACCTACTCTGACTACTGCCTTGAAAGGTGAAGAATTGAGCTTGATCTATCTCGTCCGTCACGGTCAGGCCGGATCGCGCGACAACTATGATGTGCTGTCCGATCTTGGCCAGAAGCAGGCGCGTATGTTGGGTGAATACTTCGTCGCGCAAAACATCAAGCCTGATCTCGTTTTTTCAGGCAGCTTCAATCGCCAGCGACTCACCGCCGAAATCGCCTGCCGAACTTCTTCGCATTCGCCTGAAATAATCGTAGACCCGCGCTGGGATGAATTCCGCCTCGCCGCTCTTTATCGCGCATTCGCAGCGAGTCTGGCCGCAGAGAGCGAAGAGTTCGCCTGTGACTTCGAAGAGATGCAAAGAGCCATCATCGCCGACCCCCACACCACGCGCGGAGCTACGGGCCGATGCGACAGGGCGATAGTGACTGCGTGGATGGCGAATCGATTTCCTTATGACGGCGAGTCGTGGCAGGAGTTTCAAGGCCGCGTTCATTCTCTCATTCCCGAATTATCGAATCACGGTGGAGAGCAAACCATTGTCGTCTTCACATCAGCTACTCCGATTTCAATACTGACTGGCGCGGCATTGGGACTCAGAGATGAGCAGTTGTTGAGGCTGATGGGAGTGGTCTACAACAGCAGCATAACGGTGACGCGAGCACAGGAAGAAGGTTTGAGGCTTTTCACTTACAACTCAACGCCTCACCTCCCGGAGCCGCTCAAGACATTGAGATGAAACGTGTCGCAAAGAAACGAGTGCAGGGCGGCATCGCTACATCCGATGTTGTCGTATCCGCTTGCACAGGCTATAACGCCGATGTATTCCCTTCGATACTTCGACTGCACGTCCCCGAAGGCGCGACTATAGCCGATGTCACATACGGCAAAGGCGTTTTCTGGAAGCACGTGCCGAAACATTTATACAAGATTCTGCCCTCGGACATCGCCACCGGCACAGACTGTCGCCGTCTTCCATACAGTGACGCATCGCTTGATTGCATAGTGCTTGACCCGCCATATATGGAAGGGCTTTTCAGGAAAAATTCCGATCACATGGCTGGATCGGGAACTTATGCCGCTTTTCGCCATCACTACTCCGACGGCGGAGAAACGACCCATGGCCCCAAGTGGCACGCGGCTGTCCTGGATTTGTATTTCAAAGCGGGAAGGGAAGCCAATCGTGCGTTGAAAGAAGGCGGCGTTCTGATCGCGAAATGCCAGGACGAAGTGAGCGCGAATCGGCAGAACCTCACTCACGTTGAAATAATCAACGAGTACGAAAAGATCGGGTTTTACACGAAAGATTTATTCGTCATCATCCGACCCAACAGGCCCGCTGTGAGCCGTTTGAAAAAACAGGTTCACGCGCGCAAGAATCACTCTTACTTTCTGGTTTTCGTGAAAATCGCCGCAGGCAAAAAAACGAGGCGATGACATCTGTCATCTCTCGCGTATGCGCTTCCATCGTGCAATGTTTCAGGTGTCACTCAATGCCCGAATGTATGAGGCAATCTTCCTGCGCTCCTGGGGCTTCGCAACTGACGTTTGACTGACTCGGCGCGCGCGTGTTAGCTTGCTCCTTCGCACAAAGTTCTTTTTCAACCGAGACCATCTCAGGGTGCCTCTTAGGAGGAGAATAGGGAAGCGGGTGAAATTCCCGCGCGGTCCCGCCACTGTGATGCGCTGAGAAGCCGACACTCGAGCCACTGCCCCGTGAGGGCGGGAAGGCGTCGGCGGATCATCTGAAATCTCAAATCTGAGATTTCAGATAGCAATAGAAATTTCAAATTTGAGATTTCAGCGATGTGAATCTCAGATTTGAAATTTGAGATTTCCTGCGAGCGCAGAGCCAGGAGACCTGCCCTGACGAGAGCCGACCGTCCTTCGCGTGAGAGGACAGGGCGCAAGCGAGTTTATTCAAAAAGCTCCTGCCGATACTCAGCGAAAAATGTCGGCAGGAGCTTTTTGTTTTGTCATCGCAGAACTCATACGGAAGATTTTCGATCCTACTGCTCGCCGCGATTTTCATTTGCGGCGCGTGTCAATCGAAAACTCCATCGACTGAAAATGCGAGAGTCTTCACCGATGAGCTTGGCCGCACGATCAGGGTCAAGCCCAATCCACAGCGCATCATCTCTCTAGCTCCTTCCATAACCGAGACGCTCTTCGCCATAGGAGCGGGCGACCAGTTGGCAGGCGTGACGACCTTTTGCGATTACCCTGAGGAGGTCGGTCAAAAAGAAAAAGTTGGAGATACGCTCCGTCCGAGTGTCGAAAAAATCGTCGCCCTCAAGCCTGACCTCGTGATCATTTCGACTTCGAGCCAGCTTGAAGGATTCCTCAAACAACTCGAAGAAATCGGCATCCCTGTCTACATCAACAATCCGCGCAACATCGATGAATCCATCTCTTCGATAGAGCGAATCGGAGAAGTGATCGGATTTGATAATCAATCGCGCGAGCTTGCCTCGTCGCTTCGCGCTCGCGTAGGGGCTGTCAGATCGCGCGTGGCATCACTGCCTCGGCCAGCGACGCTACTAATACTTGGCGCTGAGCCTTTGATAGTCGCGGGCCGACGCAGTTTCATCAACAACCTGATCGAAGAAGCGGGAGGCCGCTCGGTGTCTGCCGATGCGGATGCTGATTATCCGCAGTTCAGTTATGAGACGGCTCTCGCGCGTCAACCGGAAATCATTTTTCTTCAGTCGGGACAGGAGCCTTTGCCCGACCGGCTCAAATCGACTCCCGCAGCGCGCGGGGGCCGAGTCTATCGCCTCGATGACGCCCTTTTACTTCGACCCGGCCCGCGCATCGTAGACGGGCTTGAACAGATGGCCGAAAAGATTCATCCATAGATGACTGCAAGAGCGGACAAAATAAAAATCATGCGCGAGCGCGTGACGAGCAAAAGAGTCGTCACGATCCTGATTGTTATGTTCGCGCTCTTGATTCTCATTGCGATCATCGCCCTTGCGATGGGAAGCGAGCGGATAGGTTTTCAGGCTATTGTGAAAATCATCGCCGCGAAAATAACGGGGCAATCAATCGACATAGCGTCCGAACAGCAGGTGATAATCGCTGACATAAGATTGCCGCGAGTATTGATGGCGATAGTCGTCGGCGCGGCCCTCTCGGTTGCGGGCGCGGCTTATCAGGCATTGCTCAGAAACCCGCTTGCCGATCCTTATGTGCTGGGAGTATCGACGGGCGCAGCAGTCGGCGCGATAGCCGCGACCATCTTCGCCGAAGCGATTTCCATCGGACGACCGCTTGCGGCTTTCCTCGGCGCTGTGTTGACAATCGCGACCGTCATTCTTCTCGGTCAGAGCCGCCGTCATGCTCAGACTGAAAGATTGATACTCGCAGGGATCATCACGAACACGTTTCTGTCTTCGGTTGTGATATTTCTTATGACGAGCGCATCGGGGCTGCGATTGCAAAGCGTATTTTCGTGGCTGATAGGCGATCTGGGCAGCAATGCTCGATTGCTGCCACTCGTCTCGGTATTCATAGTCGCGGGCATAGTAATTATTTACTTCAACTCGCGCAGCCTGAATCTGATGATGACGGGAGAAGAGGAAGCTCTCGCTCTCGGCGTAGAAGTCCGTCGCGTCAAAGCGATGGTTTACATCGCATCATCGCTGATAACTGGCGCGGCAGTTTCGGTGAGCGGAGTCATAGGATTCGTCGGACTCGTAATTCCGCACGCCGTTCGACTCGCCGCAGGGAGCGACAATCGCTTCGTTGTTCCCGCGTCGGCGCTTGCAGGCGGGATATTTCTTTTGGTCGCGGACACCATCGCGCGCACTGCCATAGCTCCGCGCGAATTGCACGTCGGAGTCGTGACAGCCTTCGTAGGCGCTCCGGTGTTCGTTTATCTGCTCAGAAGAGCAAGTTAGGTGACAGGGAACAGGTGAGAGGGGACAGGCGGAAAAGAGAATCGCCGGTTGTCACCCTATCACCTGTCACCTGTCACCTGTCACCTGAAGATGCTTGAAGTAAGAGATATACATTTCAACTACGGCGAGCCGATTCTCAGGGGTGTTTCGTTCGATGTCCGTCAAGGCGATTTGCTGGCTGTTGTCGGGCCGAACGGCGCGGGCAAAAGCACGTTGCTGAAAATCATACTCGGAATGCTCCGGCCTGCGAGCGGCAGTGTGATGCTCGAAGGCGCGAGCGTTGCAAAGATGGCGCGACGAAGACTCGCCCGCTTCATCGGCTATGTGCCGCAGGCCACAGATGTTCGCTTCCCGCTGACCGCGATGGAGTATGTTTTGCAGGGGCGGTTCGCGCAGGGAAGGATACTAGGATTCGAGAGCGACGAGGATTTGGAAGAAGCCCGACGAGCGATGGAACTGACCGACTCGACAGAATTCGCCTCTCGATTCGTGAGCGAGCTATCGGGGGGCGAGCGTCAACGGGTGATGCTTGCCCGCGCGCTTGCCTCGCGCCCGCGACTGCTCGCCTTGGATGAGCCGGTAGCCAATCTCGACATCGCTCATCAGTTGAAGATGTTCGACCTTGCGCGACGGCTCACCGCGACTGGCGAGATGGGCGCGATTGTCGTGACCCACGAATTGAATCTCGCGGCGGAGTTCGCAACTCGCGTCTTGATGCTCAAATCGGGCGAGGTGCGCGCATTAGGCAAGCCCTCGGATGTTATGGATGAGAAAACCATCAACGATGTGTTCGATGCGGATGTGCTGATCGATAAGAATCCCGTGACCGGAGCGCCGCGAATAACGCTGCTTGCGATGGCGCAGAAGGGCGCAAACTTTTCATTGAGCCGAAGCTGATGCTCGCCGAGTTAATGCTCGGCTCGTTTGACAACCTGGATCGCTTCAGCGGGGAAGGCGGTGCAAGTCCGCCACTGTCCCGCAACTGTGATGCGCAACGAAACCGGCACTCGAGCCACTGCCTCGCGAGGGCGGGAAGGCGTCGGCGGTAGGAGCCTGAAATCTGAAATCTCAAATTTGAGATTTCAGAGCAGGAATCTGAATTTCAAATTTCATCAGAAATTTCAATTTTGAAATTTGAGATTTCAGACAAGGCGCTGAGTCAGGAGACCCGCGAGGCGGTCATAGAAACCTCTTTCGAGGAAAGGAGCCGGTTTCATGTTTGAATATCTTTTCACTGCTTTTTCTTTTCTCTTTCAACTCGTCAACGACTTTTCTCTCTTTCAATCCATGCGTAACTCAGCCGCTCGTCTGTTGATGGCGTCGTTGATCGTTTCGCTGATGGGGCTCAATTCATTCGCGCTGGCCGTTGATCGTGGAAGCGTCGAAGGAACTGTTGTCGATCCGCAGGGCGCGAAAATTTCTTTTGCGCGCGTCACACTGCGTAATCTCGCGGGCGTGATCGCCTATGAAGCCCGAACCGACGATGAAGGAAAATTCACTTTCTCAGCAGTCGCCCAGGGCCGTTACCTTCTCGCGGTCGAAGCGCCGGGGTTCGCTCAAAAAGAAAGAAAGGTCATCGAAGTCAACGCTGGTCGCGCCGAAAATATTTCCGTCGAACTTGAGATCGCCGCCGTCTCGGATTACATCGTCGTCACTCCGACCCGCACCGATATTTCAAGCAATTCAATCGGCGGCAACGTGTCGGTCGTCGAAAACCGCGACTTTGATCGCGCCAGTCTCTCTCTCGTTTCAGAACCGCTCCGTCAGGTGCCGGGGCTTATGGTCGTTCAAACTGCCGGACGCGGCGGGATCACTTCCGTCTTCACACGCGGGGGAGAATCCGATTACAACAAAATGCTCATCGACGGCGTGCCGGTAAACTCAGCCGGGGGACTCTTCGACTTCGCTTTTCTCACTCCCGAAAACGTCGAGCGAGTGGAAGTCGTGCGCGGCCCTCGGAGCGCGCTCTTCGGATCAGACGCAATGACGAGCGTCGTTCAACTCCTGACCCGCCGCGGCTCGACTTCCGTGCCTGAACTGGAGCTTTCAGGCGAAGGCGGAAGTTTCGAGTATCATCGCGAATCGGCGCGCCTTTCGGGGCTTCGCAACCAGTTCGATTATTCCGCAAGCTTCGGGTTTCAATCGACCGACAACCGTTTCGAAAACAATGACTATATCAATCGCTCGGCGTCGGCCAATCTCGGCTTTCGATTCAACCCCGACACTGACCTGCGCATCACGTCGCGTTTCAACAGCAACAACCTCGGCGTACCCGGCCCTGCGGCGGCTCTCTTCGTAGACCCCGATCAGCGACAGAATCATAAAGACATCGCGATTGCCGCAGCGTTCAATTTCAAAACTACTTCGAGATGGCATCAATCGGCCAGAGGCGTCTACTCCGAATTCGATACATTGAGCGTTGATCCGGTCGCGCAGGATTTGACCGCTCCCAGCCGCCCGCCTGTGCCGTTCGGGGTGGATTTCGCCTTCAGTTTTCGAGAGCATCAGAAACGCGCGGGCATTCACTATCAATCCATAATCGCTTTCAATGCGAAGAACACACTGACAGCCGGTATGGATTTCGAACACGAAAGCGCCGTCTTCACCGATGCGAATCGCGTCTCTCCTGAGAGAAATAATTTCGGAATATATATTCAGGATCAGGCCGCGTGGCGCGAGCGGATTTTCCTCACCGCAGGTGTCCGACTTGAGCGCAACACCGCGCGTGTGCCTGACGATCTGCGCGCGGCTCTTTTGTCGCTGGGGTCGGCTGCTCCTTCGGGCGATGTCGGTTTCGGAACCACAGCCAACCCACAGGTCGCGTTGAGCATATTCGCGCGCCCTCACTCGGAGAGCGCGACATTGGGAGCTACTCGAATCAACGCGAGTTTCGGCACCGCGATCAAAGAGCCGAGCCTGACGGAAGCCTTCAGCCCGAACATTTTCTTTTTGGGCAATCCCGATATCGACCCGGAGCGCGCGATCAGTTTCGATGTCGGAGCCGCGCAGGAATTCTTCGGTCGTCGCGGCAGCATCGAGGTCAACTATTTCGACAACCGCTTCCGCGACCTGATCATATTCACTTTCGACCCCGTAACCTTCGGCCCCGTAAGATTGTCTGACGGAAGATTGACCAACTTCATCAACCTTGAACGCGCGACGGCGCGCGGCATCGAAGTGATAGGCGCAGCGCGACCGACTCTCAAATTGAGCATCAGGGCGAGCTACACATTCCTGCGCTCGCGACTCGAACGCGCCAGTTCGACAAGTCAGGAAGTAGGCTTTACACTCCTGCGCCGTCCGCGTCACTCAGGCGCGTTCGAAGTGAGTTGGATCGATGAAAGATTCGATGTCACCTTTGACGGAACTTTCGTGGGCCGTCGCCGCGATATCGATCCAGTGTTCGGTTCGCGCCTCGATTTCGACGGTCAGCCTTTCTTCAACGAAGGCTACGCGAGGGTGAATGCATCGGGATCATATCGAGTAACCAGAAACTTGACAGCATTCGCCCGCGTGGAGAATCTGCTCAATGATGATTATCAGGAAGTGCTGGGATTTCCGGCCTATCGATTGAACTTCAGAGCGGGACTCAGACTGAGGGTGGGCGGAGGAAGGTGATCGATGAAGAGTGATGCAAACGCATCACTCTTCACTGTTGTTTTTCGATTTCATCTTTCTCGTTTACTTTGGCTTTTTTGACGGGGACGGCATATCCGTCGTTGCTGGTCTTGGCGACGCCTAGCTTTTTGAGAAGATGGGCCGAGGGCATCCCGGTTTGAGACAGCGAGTTTTTCGCTTGAAATTCTTTGACGGCCTGAATCGTCGCGTCGTCGTACTCACCGTTTGCAGGCCCGTCGAAGTAACCGAGCTTGATGAGCGCCGTTTGAATTTCAGTGACCCGCTCATCGGGAATTCCGCTCATCACGCGCGGAGACGCTTCGGAGATGATGGGATTCGAGCGGGTGCGTTTCCGACCGCGACGCGAGCGGGCGACTCGCGCTTTGCCGCGTTTGGGTTTCGCGCGAGAAACTTTTTTCGATTTCGAGCGCGAAGATTTCTGCGCCGAGCGTGACCGTTTCTGTGCATCGGCGGAATCAGTTACGACCCATCCCATCAGGGCTGCGATGGCGAGCAGACAGATAAGTTTTCTTTTCATAAGCGATACCGAATTATCTTTTGATCGAGGAGGCAGCGCGGGTTGAAAACCCGGACGAGCATTATAGCATTCGGGGCGCCTTCTTCAATCGGGATTTTATTCTTTTTTCCTTGCGAAGCTCTTCAGGCGGTTTTTCTCGCCCGCGCATCTTCGACGAGTTGAATGAATTTATCGCTCGAAGGGATGAAGCCTCTTTCCAGAGTGATTTTCGTCCCGTCGCTATCGAGTATGATCGTCGTCGGGTAGGCTCTCACGTTCATTTTACGCGCGAACGCCTGGCCCTGCCCGCCGTCTTCCGCATCGATTTTGAGAAAGACTTCGCGGCGACTTAATCCGACTATTTTCGGATCGGAGTAAATGACCTGATCCATCTTTTTGCACCAGCCGCACCAGTCTGTGTAGACATCGACGACGATGACTTTGTTTCCCGCCTTCGCCGTCTCTATCGCGCGGTCGACATCATGCTCCCAATTGATTGATCCGCTCGCAGGCTCGACAGAAGTTGAGACGGGAGTGGTCGGGTCCATTTTCTTCAAAGGCTCGACTATATCTCTGTTGACGCTTTCTTTGGACTGGCTGGAAATATTTCTGGCCTGAGCGAAGAAGATCGCCCCCAGCACCCCCAGAGCTACAACGATTATCGCGATCGCGGCATAGCGCATAATTGTTTCCTTTTCCGTGGAGTTACCCCATTTGCATACATTATTGGCGGCGGCAGTAGACGGATCAATAGTTTTGTTCCTGACGTTCGTCGCCTCTTCGTGGCTGAAGAGTGGAATGGTATCGCGATCCAGAGGATTATTCTACGCGCCATCACTGCGCAGCATAACTCTGTTGACGCTTTTTTTCGGCGGGTGATAAGGTTGAAACTCGTTTGCAAGAGCGCGGCCTGTGCTTCGCCGCGCTTTTGATTTCATGCTGACCGATTCTGAAATTTATGCCTTTCTGGAAAAGAAAAAAAGAAGACGAATTCATCAGCCTCGGACTCAATCGCGCGGCCACTGCGGAAGAACAAGCCATCGCTCAAAAGCCGGACGAGCCTGAAGCAGGGTTTTTCGATAAGTTCAAAGCCGCCGTCACCGCAACGCGCGAAAACATCGCCGAACGACTGGACTCGGTGATTGGCGACAGGCGAAAAATTGATGCCGATGTGCTTGATGAACTCGAAGAAGCCCTCATCGGAGCCGACATCGGCGTGCAGACCTCGCTTGAAATAATCGACAAAGCTCGCCTTCAGGTTCGCCGCAATCAACTAGGAGATGTCGATGAACTCAAGCGACTGATCAAATCCGAGCTTCAGAGCATACTCGATTCTACAGCAAGCCATCGCAAGCACGGGACAGTTGCCAGCGAAACCGAAGTGCCGCTCCGAATAAAGCCTTATGTGATCATGGTCGTCGGCGTAAACGGAGTGGGCAAGACGACGACCATCGGCAAACTCGCGCATCGCATCAAGAGCGAGGGGAACGAAGTATTGATCTGCGCGGCGGATACATTTCGCGCGGCGGCAAACGATCAGCTTGCTATCTGGGCTGACCGTTCGGGCGTGCCTCTGATTCAACAGCGACAGGGAACTGACCCGTCGGCAGTTTTGTTCGATTCGATCAAATCTGCAAAATCACGAAACGCCGACGTGCTGATCGTAGACACCGCGGGCCGATTGCATACGAAAACGAATCTGATGCAGGAGCTTGAGAAGATGCGGCGCATCGCAAGCCGTGAAGTCGAGAGCGCGCCTCACGAAGTGCTTCTGGTTATGGACGCGGTGACGGGGCAAAACGGTTTGGAGCAGGCGCGACAGTTTGCCAAATCGGTTCCCGTTACGGGACTCGTGCTGACTAAACTCGACGGCACGGCTAAGGGCGGAATCGTCGTCGCAATCGCCAAAGAGCTTGGCATACCGATTCGTTATGTCGGCATAGGCGAACAGATGACCGACCTCGTGGAGTTTTCGACCCAAGCCTACATCAACGGATTGTTCGATTGATTCACCGCCGCCTGAGAGATGACCGGCTCTCGAATATTCACCGACGGCTCTCTTCGCTCGATCGTCATCATTATCCCGCCCCGGGGTCTTAGCGTGATCAGCGGCTTAGGCATCACACGCTGATCGGGCGCAAGATGAAATCGCCACCTTTGAGCAATCGTCGCAAGCACTAGCACGCCCTCCATCCACGCGAACTGCTCGCCTATGCAGACGCGCGGGCCGCCGCCGAAGGGGAAGTATGAAAACTTTGGCCGCATCACTCGCGCTTCTTCAGTCCATCTTTCAGGATCGAATTTGAATGGATCAGGATAATACCGCTCGTCGTGATGCATCACATAAGGACTCATCAGGATGATCGTCCCTGAAGGAACGGTGTAGCGGTCGATTTTGTAATCCTCTATGACCTGACGGCCCATGGCCCACGCCGGAGGATAAAGACGCATCGATTCGGCAAACACCATCTCGGTGTATTTCAATCGCGCGAAATCATCAGCCACGGGAAGCCTGCCTTCGAGCGTTTCATCGATTTCGGCATGAAGTCGGGCTTCGACTTGAGGGTGTCGAGAGAGCAGATACCACGTCCACGCCAGCGCGTTTGCCGTCGTCTCGTGTCCCGCAAGAAAAATCGTCATCGCCTCATCGCGCAACTGCCGGTCGGTCATACCCTTGCCGTCGCCTTCGGTGTCGGTCGCCATGAGCAGCATCGAGAGCAGATCGCCGCGATCCTCCCCGCTTCGTCTTCGTTCGTTGATTATTCGATAGATGGTTTCATCGAGTCGGCGGTTCGCGCGTCGATAACGGAAATTGCTTGGAAGCGGCAGGCGGTTGAGAATTTCAGGAAAAGGTTTCGTGATGCGATCAAACAACTGCATGATCGAAGTCAGCGCCTCGCCTATCTCTTTCGCTTCCGATTCGACATCGGCGTCAAACAGCGTCTTGCCTACTATGGCAAGAGTCAACCGCATCATCTCCTGAGAGATGTCGAGAGTTTCTCCATCCCTCCATCTATCGCGCGTCCTTGCGCTGCACGAGACCATCGATTGTGCGTAGGCGTTTATTCGCTGGCGATGAAAAGCGGGCTGGGCCAATCGGCGCTGACGCAAATGCACGTCGCCTTCGCTCGTCAGCAGCCCTTCGCCGAGAAATCTTTTAGCCATCTGAAGTCCGCGGCTCTTGATGAAATTGCGGCTGTGGGTGACAAGCACATCGCGTATGTAATCGGGATGATTGACGAGGTAAATTTTTCGCGGGCCGAGATAGAAGAGAACTACGTCTCCGTGATCGCGGGCTATGCGTATGAGAAAATTGAGCGGGTCGCGTCTAAACTCGCCGAGGTTTCCGACTACGGGTTTCCCTTTCAAAGTGGGAGGTTGAATGGCTGCGGACATTTTGATGCTCCGAATAATTTTGATCGACGCGCACTGCTATTATGCGCGCGTGATGAAATCCGCGCCACTCTGTTTGCCGAGGAAGAAATTGATTCGTTTGATTTACCGCAGAGGACGCGGAGGATCGCAGAGGAATTCGCTTCGTTTTACCTCTGTGTCCTCCGCGGTGATATAACACTTTATCCAATCATCCGACCGGAATCGCAAGCGGGCCTAAGGCTCGATGAGCTTGGCGATTCTTTCTGCAAGCGCGGCTATGGTGCGCGATGGATTGAGTCCTATCGCTTCAGGGATGATGGCTCCGTCTGCCACGTAGAGATTAGGGTAGCCGAATACTTCACCTCGATGATTGACTACTCCGTTCGTCGCCGTCGTTCCCATATTGCAACCGCCTAAAGGGTGCGGCGTGACGAGGTTTTTAAGCACAGTCCAGGTGGGAGGAACCCATGGTCTTCCGCCCGTGGCTTTTGCGAGCCGCCTGTGCATATTGACTATTGCCTCGATGACAGGCTCCGAATGCTTGATGTCCCACTTGAGGTCGAGCCTTCTGCGCCACGGCGCGTACCAGATTCTTTTCAATCGCAGTCTGCCGTCCGCCGCATCGATGCCCTGCGCGAACCACGGCATCACATTGCCAAGCGGGTCTTCTTCGCGCACGACGAGTTTGAGCGCCTGCAACAACACATCTACCAGAGGATTCTTCGACCCTGATTTCATTTTTGTCTGAAGAATATTCCTCAAAACATTCGGGAATCCGCCGTCTTCTATGAAGAACTGCCGCCCATCGACTTTGCCGTCCAGGAAATCTATCGCGCACGTTATAGTCGGCCCCTGTGTGGGAGAGACTTCGCGATCATCATAAAAAGCGGGCGTGAGGAAATCTCCATTCGAACTCCAGTTATAACCGAGAAAGGGGCTGATGTTGGGAAGGGTTTTGTACTGGTCGCGGCACCGGAGCAGCAATTCAGTCGAGCCGAGCGAGCCTGCCGCAAGTATCACGCGGCGAGCCGTCTCGCTTCCCTCAATGAGCTTGCCCTTTTCAATGCGGTCGAAATGGACGCGATAGCCATCGGATTCGGGGCGGATATATTTCACGATGTGAAGTGGGCGCACTTCAGCCCCGTGCTTTTCAGCCCACGGGATGTAATTGAGGTCGAGCGTGTTTTTGGCCTTCACCTGACAGCCGATGTCGCAGTTCCCGCAGTGAACACAGGTTCCCTGTTCCTGTCCCTGAGCGTTGGTCACTTTCTCCGAATTCTTATCGCTGAACGGGTCATCGGGGAACAGGGGGTAGTTAGGGCTGAATGTGACTGCCATCGGGAGCTTGCCGAAACGGTCGCCATAACCGAGAGCTTCAGCGCCTTCCTTCATCAGCTTGAACCGCCGCGTCATCTGATTGTCAGGCAAGGTCTGAAGGTTCAGCATAACCCCTACCTTATCGTAATAGGGCTTGAGTTCCGCATAGGTGATTTCGGGCGGCCAGCCATTATTGAAAAGTTCAGGCTTCGCTTCGACCGAAATGTTGGCATAGATCAACGAGCCTCCGCCTACGCCCGCGCCCTGAGCTATCGACATATCGTCGAACATTCGAAAGTCGAGCCAGCCGTTTTGTCGCTGCGGTTCGTCGGGGTCATAAATCCACGGGTCGTCCAGATCGCGCGGATACTCGGTGGGTTCCCATCTTCGCCCGCGTTCCAAAACAATCGCCTTCAACCCTTTTTCCGCGAGCCGACAGGCTGTCACCGCTCCGCCAAATCCGCTGCCGATGATGATCACATCGAAAGTATTGGGCATTTTGTGTTCTCCTCGATTTCTACCTGAACCGGGCTAAGACATTGGAAACTAAAAAATCCGACTATTACTCAATAAGCCAGCACTGTTGAAGCAACTTTTCTGCAATATGAAATTGGAAATCTCAAATCGCAGAAAAGTTTTTAAGCTTAGTTTCCGGCGTACTAACTGCCGGGGCTGATCTTTATCGGCTCTTCGATCAGACAGGATTTTATTTCGCTCCCGTCGGGTTCGAACCACGGACGACCATCCGTCGCTTCGGACCTGTATTTCCATTTACTGCACACCCGCGTCACGCCTATCGGATAGATGGTCAGCGTTCCGGTTTCGTCTATTCGCAGGCGGAGAAAATTTTTGTAATCGGGGATGCGCTGCGCGGAAAAGACTTCGTTGGTATGTCTGCCCCAGATCACCTCGCTGATGTAGAGATAAAGCCCCATCAGCAATCCGCCAAGTAATCCTCCGATAACGAGCATCTCAAGGCTGAAAATGAAAGCGTGGCGCAATTGCTCGGCGCTCCTGATTTCAAGCGTGTTCTTTATGACCCCGTCATTGAGGTTGATGTAAGCGAGCGACCATATCAGAAGAAGGTTGAGACCGGCGTGCGCCGCCGCGTGAAGAATGCCGACAACCCACTTCCACACCGGCCCCTTTGCGTCGCTGAACGCCTTGAGGCCGAAGACGAGTACGACAAGGAACACCACGATAGACGGGCTGTGCTTGATGGCTTCGAGGTAATAGTAAAACAGCAGACTTATGTCTGCTGCACTCAGAATGGAGAAAGACTTGATCTGATCCATGAAAGTCATATCCCCCACTCTCGTCGTACTCTGGATCAGCCATGCGAAAAACGTATAGAGAAAAGCCAGCAGCGCCGAAAACTTCCAACTCATGAAAGGGAATAGCAGCACCCCGCCCCTCAACCGGCGCGAATCTTTGAGGTAAGGAAACTCTCCCTTGCGTTTGCATGTGAGCGTCCGCTCGCCTTCCGCGAGCAGGATCGCGTCAGGCATACGATGAGTCGCATAGAGGTAAGCGCCTCCGCCTCCGGCTGTGATATATTGACGACCTGTTTCCTCGGCTTCGTAGCGGCAGTAATGATGCAGATCGCCTGTCAGCATCACCGGCACTCTGCCATTGTTCTTGAGAATGGTCTGGTAGACGAAGAATTCCAGATTCCGGTAGCCGGTGGTGTTTCCGTCCGCCGCAAATACCCAATTTGGCTGGGCATTGACCAGAATTATTCTGTCTCCTTTTTTCATCTGTTCCTGAGCTACGCGCTCGAAATATTCGATCTGCGGTTTATCGATATCGGATTCGAACTGAATGTCGATTCCCCATAGCCACCAGTTGTGCGGAAGCTTGATGGCGAAATAACTCTTGTTCTGATGAGTGCGCCAGTCGCCTACTTTTCGCTCCTGGCAAAACAGGCGCAGGAAACTTGTCAACCCGTCATACCAATCATGGTTTCCCGGAATGGCGAACATGTCGGGCGGGTTTTCCGAATCGACGCGGGGCAGCGCCGACTGATATGGCCCGATGAATCGATCCTGATATTCTTCGCGCTTCGCCGTCGGGTAAACTTCATCCCCGCCGAGTATCACTATCTTCCCGCGCTCCGTCTCGCGATCCGAGCCTTCAGGTTTGAGCTTTTCCTGAGCCAGCAGCCACGCCATCGTGTAGGTCGAATCCCATCCGTCTCCCATATCGGCGATGAAATCCATCCATATCTCCTGCCGCTCGGAGTAATCGTAAACGAGTTGCTCTTCTTCATCAGGCGGGTGCAGAGCCGCCTGCATCTCGCGCTTGTCGGCATATGAGCCGAGTATCGCTGAGAGCAAAACCTTCACTCCTGTTCTTGCCAGTTGTCCGGGATCGAACCAGTCGACCATTTCCCTGCGCTTGAAGTCAAGCTCCGATTCGCTGGCCGGTGACTTTCGAGGCGTCCTAATCGGGCCTGATTGGTTGCTTTCTACGATTTTACTTCTTGACATAAGTATCCCATAGATCGCCCAGGAAGAAGCGACCGAATTTGAGCAGCGCCGCTGCACTTTCGACTGCCGATTCGGCGTTGATGGCCTTCATCGTTGAAACCATCATTGCCAGTTCCTTCACGCCCAGACTCAACACGCCCGCGCCCACCACCTGCCCGCTTTTGTCCTTACCCTCGTGCAGTTGAGTGAAGAGCGTCGTCGTGTCTTTCCACAGATCGAATCCGCGATCATCGCGCACCTCTTTTTTCCCGGCCAGATAGTACGACTTCCCGTCGTCTTCGAAAGCCATTTCATAAATCATGTGCTTCATTCGGGGATCATCCGAAGGCGAAAACAGATTGAACGCGCCCTCGGTGGCAGCTATCCCATTGCCGAAAGGCGTGAAATCGATGCTGCCCGATATGCTGCCATTGTGATCTGGGTCGGATATGAAACGATCAAGATCATCGATTAGTATCGTCGCATGCAGCGCAAGCTCGCTGTTCGCTTTATTGCCCTTCTTTTCTCCCTCGACGGGGTCGGATTCGCCGAGAATGAATCCGCCTCTCATAGTTTCTTTGAAAGTGATTCCAAGAATTTTTTCCGTCATCGCATCTCCTCTGGAATAGTAGCGCAAGCTGTCAGCTTGCGAAGCTTCAACTTTCGCGTCTTCAGGATGTGAGCAATCCGTCACAGATTGCGCTAACAGACTCCTATACGGTTGATCTCATAACTTCGCGCTCCACCTCTTCGACAGGGGCCGAGGGAGGAGGGAGCCACTCCTGACCGAGTCCCAAATCAATAACGCTTTCCATTCCTTCCATGGGACGGGCGGGCATTCGGTCGTAATCCAAAAACCAGCACTCGAAATGATCGTCGAGCAATCCGCTGCTGTCGGGGAAGAATGCGGTCACGAGCGGATCAGGGCTTATCTCCAGATTGCGGAGCGCGTCGGCTCGCGGATGTTCGCCGAGATAGAGCCGCGCCGATTTCTTGCCGAACAATTTGAATCCGGCTTTGCCACTGAAATAGAGTCTTGATCTTGTAAGCAGCCCGCGAAACGCGCTGTAGCTCGACGCGCCCATGCTCACGGGCAGGCGAGTTCGCGCGGGCCGGTCGATTTCTATCTTCATCACCAACTGGCTGTCCCTGTCGTACTGGCTGCTGATGACGCGCTCGCCGATGCTGAAATCGAGATTGGCCTGATGCTTGGGCATACCCCAGATGGTCTTGCCGCCTTTGACTGAAATCTCTGTGCTTACCGGAAGATCGAGTACGAACTGCCCTGTGCCGTAATGCTTCATGAAAATCGCGGGGAGCAATCGTGGCGCAGGTTTTCGAGTTTTGGTGCAGGCTATGGCGACGCAGAATTCTATGTATTTGCCGATGACCGTCGAGCGATAATCTATCACCGTAATGAGCAGCACCGCTTTATTCCACAGCCTGAGCGGATGAAGCTCGCTTCCGGGAAGCACGGCCCGCGCCCGGTCGTAGTTGATCGAAAAGGCTGCCATAAAAGCCGGAGAGTGTTCGGCCCTGACTGGAAGCCGGAAGGGAATGCCGTCGACCAGAGCCGAGCGTCCCTCCTGCTGCTTGAGCCTTCGCGGTATTGACATCTCACCTCTCAATTGGGTTTGTCGAGTTCCGCGACCATAAGCGGAAAGACATCCACAGAAGCGTTTTTGCCCATGAAGATATCCAGATGCGCGTATTCGGGCAGCACGTGGAGCGAGTGATAATCCTTGCGATAGGAGTTGAAATAATCGAAGGATTTCCGCTGACCTTCGGCCAGAAACGTCCTGTTCAATTCTCCCGCGAAGAATGCTATGCGGGCGTCAGTCTGAGGCGGGTCGGCCAGGAAATCTTCCGGGAGTTCCTGCTTGCCTTCGACCGAAACTAAGTTGCCGCGGCTCAGGCATCGCGACATCTGCTGGAAGAAGCGCAACGGCACATGCGCGAATTCGCTCTTTAGCCAGTCGTGAGTCTCAGGGTTTAGATTCTCGTGACGCCATAGCGTAGGAAAGCCCGTCCCGTAGGTGAAGCTCGCCATTCGGCACACGAGATTATCGCATTCGTGATGAGTCATCCTCACAAACAGGGTGATGAGTTTTGCCATCACGGTAGGCGCTTCGATGCCCCACTGCGGATCGAGGTAATCGATGAAGGGGCTGACCATCGGCAGCGCGACTCTGATCTTGATCGCCGCCGTCGCAGGAACGATGGTGTGGAGAGTTACGGCATTGGCGATGATGGTTTTGACTTCAGGCACAAGCCCCGCGACAGCCGACATCATGAAGCTCGTCGACCCCTGACAATGAATGATCGCTTTTACACTGTCCCATCCGGTTTCTTTGACTACGGTTTTCACGGCTACGGGGTGATCGTAGATGGCGGCCTGATCGAGCGTCCAGCGATTGGGCGCGAAGTCTATGCTGGCTCGCCAGTTTTCCAGCCATACGTCGTAGCCGTGACCCACGAGGAAATCGACGATTGTCGCATCGACGGGCGCGCGAAAAATGTTTGCGCGCACACCGGCCCCGTGTACCAAAATGACCGGGCCTTTGTCCGCAGGCCGCTCTCCCCGGATGTTTATCAGATTGCACTCAAGCCCATCACCAGCAGTGAAATTGACAACCCGCTCTGTGATGTTCTGTCGAGGTAACTCTTGAGACATCGAGGTTCGCTCCTGTAATCGGATTTTTGCAACAACCGCCAGAGATATGCACCCATTAGACATGACGCAAAAATTTCCTGAGATGCTGCAAATATTTTCGGACGTGGATTTACAGGCGATGCAGAGATCGTGTTGAGAAATTGCCTTGCTGTTTTGTCACTTGCGACCCCGCGACTCTGCGCGGCGATTCACTTCATCCCAATGGATGTTTTGAAAAAACGCATCGATATAAGCGCGGGCGTTTGCGCCATAGTCGATGTGATAAGAATGCTCATACATATCCATCACCAGCAGCGGCGCTCCGCCTGCGAGACAATGCGTGTGATCCCCGGCCCAGTAGTTGTGAACCGAGTTATCGCGCGGGTTGTAGCTCAACACTACCCAGCCTGATCCGCCGGAAAGCGAAAGCCCCGTCGCTCGAAAATCCTGCTCCCAACGCTCAAGGCTCCCATAGTCGGCTTTGATCAAATCCGCTGCCGTGCCGCTCGCCTTACCGTCTCCGCCGAGGTTCGCGAAATAAAACTCATGCAGAATCATCGAGTTCATAGCGATGATTTCTTCTCGCTTGAGCGATCCCATCTGAAAGGCAGGGGCGTCTTTTGCGAGAGAGCCGATCTGCTGTTGAATCTGATTGAGTCGGCGAACCGCCCCGCCATAGTTGTTCTGATGGTGCGAGGTGATGAGCTTTTCCGAAAGCCCTCGCAGCTTTGCCGGATCGAAAGAGAGCGGCTTGATCTGATGCGTCCCGCGATAAGCGGGAGGGGCGGTCTGCGCCAGTGTTTCCATGCCGAGGGCGGACGTGATGATCCCGCCTCCTATCATCGCCTCTATGACTTCTCTTCTGTTCATTACTTTTCTCCGGGTCTATTGTTCGCGTTTTCTGAGGCTGCCGACTGTGAATTGAAATTGTGGTTTGCTCTCTTCGCTCTCTGTCTGACTCTGATCCTGCGGCGCTTCGACCGCGCCTGCTAGAATCTCGCGAATGCGCGACCATCGCGCTCGCTCGTCGCTGACTAATCGAGTGAATTCCTCTCGCGACGCCTCATTAGGAATCTCGCGCGCGGCAGCGGCTATGCGGTCGATAAAGGGCATCAGGTAGCTGAAATCTTTTTCAAAACGATCCTGCATTTTCCTCTCTCCTCGCTCCCCGTTCTGACAGGGGAGTTTATCACAAAACTTTTTCGCCTTCCTGGGAGCGCGGGCCATTAGTTTCTAAACATCTTTTGCCGCGTAGCGGCACGCTGACTTTAGCTGGGTCTTTCATGGCCCTGACCGTTCTTAAAGTCAAACGCCGCTCGTGCGACGATCAACCGCAATCAACGTCCGATTTGTGTAGAAACTAATGGCGCAGGCGGCTCGCCCGCCGACCTCGATCGGGCGAGATGCCTGCTTGAGGTCGCATCGCTTTGTTCTTAGCTCAATGACATCGAAGGGCAGGATGGTATCAGCCCTGCTCATCATTCGGCTTTCGGCCTTTGACTGATGGACGACCGCGATATGGTCTCCTTCGCCTGACCGCCGGGGCGAATGTTTCTTCCTCCCTTTGCTCGCCCGACATTTTTCCCCTCTCGCTTTTTTCCTCTGCTTCCATTTGCGCTTCTATGATTTTTTTCATCTCTTCATCTGGGTAGAGCAAGGAGTTGAACAACCCTGTAATAATTTCCCCTGTCTCATCGCCCATCCTCACTCCGTTTGCCAGTATCATATGCGTGGCTTCCAGTATAGACTGCGGCATCAGGTCATCACCGTACAGGAGTTCGACAATCTGAAGCCTGAGAATTTCCTTCGGCGAAAGGAGTCCTCCCATGCCTTTCATCTTTCCCGGCTGAGACGTTGTAGTTGTGGCAGGCATCAGCACGGCGATGAGGGTCGAGTCGTCGCTTTCGGCTTTGACGGCTTCGATGATGTTGCGGAGAGCCTCGGCTATTTCATTTCGGGTCTTGTCGGGTTGACACACGGATTTTTTCGCAGAGGGCTTTGCTTTTCGAGCAGACTTAGGTATTTTCATCACTGCCTCCATTTGGCTATGGGGGTAGAGCAGGCACACTTCAACTTACCAGGCGGAGAATGTGCCTGCTCGACCCGCAATCATATATTCAGGCGACCCGCGCAGCGGGATAGACTGATACTTCAACTTTCAGGTCAGTCAAAAAAGCCAGCGCGGATAGCCGTTGATGTTTTGTTGGGATCAGTGGGGGAGGGGAGGCGCGCGAGGCAGGGCGCGCGCCATAAGCTGTTCGATCAGGCGCGCGGGTGTGAAGCGATGTTTGAGACGAGGCGCGGGATCGATGACAGAAGTTCGCGCCTGTTGAAGTATGAGAGCGAGAAGCGAATGATCTTTGACAATGCGCGGCTTTTCCGGCTCGCGATCAGGCGCGACCGTAACAGCGATCATCGGCGCTGAAGCTGGCTCTGCGAGTTCAGCGGCAGTCTCCTGCCATTCCGGGTAAGCCAAGCTGATGGGAGTCGCCATCGCTATCTTGATAGCCTGTCGCGCTTCATTGATGCGACCGATTGCGGCAAGCTCGACTGCAATCTCGTTATGGTATTGATAGAAAAGATGCGGATGCTCGCGCGATACCACTCGCACAATCGGCCATAAGTTTTCGAGATCGTCTACAGCCTGTCGGTGATCGCCAGTGTCACCCTTGACTGATGCGGCTTGACCGAAAGCGAGGAATAGTGTGAATCCATCCACGTCACGCGCAGCCTTCGCCGCTTCGATGTGAAGTCGCGCTGATTCTTCAAAATCTTTTTGATACCAATGTATGACACCAAGAGTCTGGATACTGCGAGCCTTGATTATTGGAGACGCAGTTTCGCTGAGAGGTTCGAGTATCGAACGAGCCTCATCATGATCGCCTCTGCGATTTGCCGCTATCGCAGAATAATACAACCCAACATCTTTTGCGGCCTTCATCGGAAGGTTGCTCAATATCTGGCTTACCGCTTCGAGCGTCGCAACGTCGCGCCTCCCATAAGCCAGTTCCGCTATCCGTGTCAGTTTCCGCGCAATAACAGAAAATGAATACTGCCCATTGGCGATATGAAATAAAACTCTTGCGATTGATTCCTGACACAACCTCGCCGAGCCAACAGTAGTCGGCGGGACGCTATATCCAGAGGAGGGTGCTTCGATGCTGAAAGCAAAACGGTTGATGTTAGTCTTGCTCGTCATGTTTGTCTTCTTGCCGCTTGCCTCTGCCTTCAACTCAAATCCCAATTCAATCGGGCCTCACACTTCTGTCGCTCTCGCTGGCCATTCTGGATTGGGCGGTTTCGCTTGCGAATGCGGCTGCCCCGACTGTATCTGTGATCCTGGAGAGCAGAACACATGCGCCAGCGGGGCTACGGCCCGGTCTTCGCAACCTGATGTCCCCGACTCCGCAGCGCCAGAAGAAGCATTCGACCCCGGCGCAGGAGCGATGATTCTGGCCTCTCTGTTTTTCCTCTGGGCCAGATTCAGATATTAGGGAACAGGGAACAGGTGACAGGGAACAGCAGAAATCTCACTGCCTGTAACCTGTCACCTGTCACCTGTCACCTCATCCGAATTCGAGATACGCCGTCCGAGCGGCGGAACGGGCATTCTTTGCGATTGATTCCTGACGTAAACAAGCCCGCGCCGCCGCAGACG
>Ga0187893_10002206_pt1 | contig 43518 bp, 45 predicted proteins | sample MA1701074metaG_FD_139574 | JGI IMG/M metagenome (GOLD analysis project Ga0187893, IMG submission 139574) | White microbial mat communities from a basaltic lava cave in the Kipuka Kanohina Cave System on the Island of Hawaii, USA - MA170107-4 metaG ... | reverse complement strand
CGCCGCGCGGCCGTACGGGCGGCCCCAGTAGAACGAGATCGCCGCGCGCCCGGTGACGATCGAGTCCACCACCTCGAGGAAGCTGTAGCTCACCGCGCCCTTCGGCATGTACGGCTGCAGCGATTTCACGTACTCGAGCGCCTCCACCGTCTCGGGCGAGTCGAACACCACCTGGAACCTGTTCGCCGGGTCGAACATCCGGCCGCCCGCCGAGTGCAGCAGCGCGGCGAAGTGGTAGTCGGTGCAGAGGTTGCGCCCGAGGGCGATGGAGAGTCCCGCCATGTCCTTCTTCTTCTCGCTCACCGTTCGCGCGGCGTTGCGCAGGTCGTTCCAGTCCCACTTGTCGGGATCGCCGAGGCCAAGCTCGTTGATGACGTCCATGCGCACGACGAGGAGGTGCGGCTGGTGGTGCGCCGGGAGCACGTACTGCCGGCCCTTCCACGCGCCCCAGTACTCCCACTTCACGCCGTCGATCAGGCGGTTCTTGCCGACCTTCTGGACGACGTCGTCCATCGGCTCGAGCAGGAGATCGGCCATGAGCTGGTAGGCGATCGGCGACTCGACCGAGATGCAGTGGGCGGGATTGCGCGCGGCGAGATCGGTCATCAGCTTCACGTAGACCGAGTCCCAGGAGAGCGTCTCGAGCTTGAAGGCGAGGCCGGGGGCGAACTTCTTCGCCCACTCGTTCATCGCGTCGACCGCGACGCCGGCGTACGGCCCCGGCTCGCCCCACACCCGCACGGTGCCGGTCTTGTCGGATTTCTGCTGCGCCCACGCCGGCAGGCCGGCGGCGCCGGCGACCGCGCCGGTCGAGACCGCCGCGAGGCCGGACAGGAACTTGCGCCGCGTCACCGGGCGGGAGCGTTGCTCGGACGTCTTCTTCGCCATCGCTTGCCTCCTTGGGGTGGATGCCGCTAGCGCGCGTAGCGCTGCTCGCGCACGTCGGCAGTGATCTGGTGCGCGAGCATGCCCTCGACCGCGCAGATGCGGCTCATGACCGGCGCGATGCGCCGGCTCGCCTCCGGCGTGAGCCGCTGATAGGTGACCGTCTTGATGAACTTCCCGACCCAGAGTCCGCCGGTGTAGCGCGCGGCGCGCGCGGTCGGCAGCGTGTGGTTGGTGCCGACGCCCTTGTCGCCGTAGGCGACCGTGCTCTCCTCGCCGAGGAACAAGCTGCCGTAGTTCTTCAGGCGCTCGAGGTAGTAGGGGTTCTTCGACGTCATCACCTCGAGATGCTCCGGCGCGTAGCCGTCGGACACCGCGATCGCCTCGTCGTCGGAGTCGACCACCACGATCTCGCCGTGGTCGCGCCAGGCGGGCTCCGCGGTCTTGCGGGTGGGGAGGACCGCGAGCTGGCGCTCGAGCTCCTTCAGCGCCGCCTCGCCGAGCGCGCGCGAGGTGGTCACGAGCCAGGCCGGGCTGTCCGGACCGTGCTCGGCCTGGCCGAGGAGGTCGGTCGCGACCAGCGCCGGGTCGGCCGAGTCGTCGGCGATCACCAGGATCTCGGTCGGACCGGCGAGGAGGTCGATGCCGACGGTGCCGAAGAGCTGGCGCTTCGCTTCGGCCACGTACGGGTTGCCGGCGCCGGTGATCATGTCGACCGGTGCGATGCCGACGCAGCCGTAGGCCATCGCCGCCATCGCCTGCGCGCCGCCGAGGTTGTAGATCTCGTCGGCGCCGGCGCGGTGCAGGGCGTAGAGCGTGTACGGATACATGCCCTTCGCGTCGCGCGGCGGCGCACACGCGACGACGTGCGCGACCCCCGCGGCTTTCGCGGTGCCGACGCTCATGATCGCGGAGGCGACGAGCGGGAACTTCCCGCCCGGGACGTAGCAGCCGACCCGCTCGACCGGGATCATCTTCTGGCCGAGCACGATGCCCGGCTCGAGCTCGGTCTCGAAGCTCTTGAGCGTGTCGAGCTGGCGCTGCGCGAACCCGACCACCTGCGCGAGCGAGTACTCGAAGTCGGCCTTGAACGACTCGGGCAACTCGCCCGCGACCTTGCGGATCTGGTCGTCCGACACCCGGAACGCGCCGCTCTCCCACCGGTCGAGCTCGCGCGCGTAGCGCTTCACCGCCTCGTCGCGGTTCGCTTCGATGTCGGCGAGCATCCTGCGCACCGCTTCCTCGAGCCGCGTGCGGTCCTGCGGCGCGGGCGGCGGCGCCTGCTTGAGATAGGTCTTCATCGCAGTTCTCCGCTGGCAGACGGCCGCGGCGGACGCGGCGTGTAACCGGTTACATCCCGCGCGCCATGTTCGGCGCCGTGCGGCGCGGTGTCAATGTGCGCCGCCGCAGCCGGCGGGCTAGCGCCGCATCGCCGCGAACGCCTCGTCGGCGACCGTGAGGGTGCGCTCGACGTCCGCGTCGTTGTGCATGATCGAGATGTAGATCTTCTCGTTCGGGTTGACGAGGACGCCGCGCCGGATCATCTCGAGCGCCCAGCGCGAGCCCAGGTCCTTGTCCGCCGTGGTGAGATCCATCCAGGTCCGCAGCGGCTTGCGGGCGGTGAACCGGACGCCGAACACCGCGTCCTCGCCCGGGGTCTGCACCGCGAAGCCGTGCCGCTCGCCGGCGGCGACGATGCCGGCGCGCAGCCGCGAGCCGGTGCGGTGCAGCCGGTCGTACGTGCCGGGCTGCGCGAGCGCGTCGAGCGCGGCCAAGCCGGCGACGGTCCCGACCGGGTTGCGCGCGAGCGTGTGCGTCGCCCACACCACCTCCGCGCGCGGGCGCTTGCGGACGTCGAGCACCGCCATCACCTCGGCCCTGCCCACCACCGCCGCGAGCGGGAAGCCGCCGCTGATCGCCTTGCCGTAGCACGCGAGGTCGGGCACGACGCCGTAGCGCTCCTGCGCGCCGCCCCAGGCGATGCGAAAGCCGGTGACGATCTCGTCGAACACGAGCACGATGCCGTGCTTCCTCGTGACCTCGCGCAGCGCCGCCAGGAAGCCGGGCTCCGGCAGCAGCACGCGCTGCAGCGGCTCGACGATGACCGCCGCGAGCTCGGCGGCGTGGCGCTCGATCGTCTCGACCGCGCGCGCGGCGTCGTTGAACGGCGTGACGAGGACCGAGTCGCCCGCCTGCGCCGGGATGCCGACCGAATCGGGCTTCGCGCGCGGGTAGTCGGACGGCGCGGCCGGCGTGGTCCCCCAGAGGCTGTAGTCGTGCATGCCGTGCCACGAGCCTTCGAACTTGAGGATCTTCGAGCGCCCGGTGAACGCCCGCGCGATGCGCAGGCTGTAGAAGGTCGCCTCGGTGCCCGAGCCGGTGTAGTGCACGACCTCCCCGCACGGCACCGCCTCGACGAGGCGCTTCGCGAGCGTGATCTCCGGCTCCGTGAGGAAATAAAACGCCGTGCCCTTCCCGAGCTGCGCCGAGACCGCCGCGATCACCGCCGGATGCGCGTGGCCGAGCAGCGCCGGGCCCGAGCTCAGGTGATAGTCGAGGTACTCCTTTCCGGCGACGCTCCACACGCGGCTCCCGGCGCCGCGGTCGATCACCAGGTTGAGGTCCGGCGGGAGCTGGAAGAGACCGAGGCCGCCGCCGGCCAGATATTCGCCGGCGTCGGCGAGGAGTGCGGTCTGTCGTTCGGTGCTGGTCATCTCATCGTCCCGGAAGTTGGTCGAGCACGAGCTCGATGTTGTCGGCGGCCCCGCCGTGCGTGAGCACGCCGTGGCGCGTGGTGTTGAGGAAGAGGATGCGCTCGCCGACCCGCAGCTCGCCGCTCACCGCGTAGCGCATCCGTGCGTCGATGCGGGCCGGGTCGTACTCGAGCCGGAACGGAAGCGGCACCTGCCGGCCGTCGGTCTTGAACCGCGTCTCGGCGAGGACGGTCGCCGGCGCGTCGGCGCGCGAGACGTCGACCAGCTTGACGATCGCCTCGGCCTGCGGCGGCAGCGCGATGCGCTGCCTGGTGACGAGGCTGCCGTTCAACGTCTTCATGGCGGCGGGCGGCGGTGCGGTGGGGGTCGCGCTCGGGGTCGCGCAGGCGGCGAGGCACGCGGCGAGCGCGAACGCGGTCAGGCGGCGCACCGCGTCGATCCCGCGTCTCAGTCCCGCGCACTGGCGGTGAAGGAGAACCCGGCCCGCTCGAAGTAGGCGCGGGCGGCCGGGTCGATCGCCTCGAGCCGGTCGGCGATCTGGCGCGCGAAGTCGATGTCCTGCATGTCGTGCACGCCGCCGGTGATCAGCACCTGGAGGATGCCCTCGGTCGCGCCGATGTTGCGGAACGCGCGGCAGACGCCCGGCGGCACCGACACGGTGTCGAGCTCCTCGAGCACGAGCCGCTCCGCGCCGTCGTCGTTCCAGCGCACCTCGAACCGGCCGCGCAGCACGGTGAAGGTCTCGTAGGTCTTCACGTGCGCGTGCAGCTCGGGGCCCTGCCCCGGCGGGCACACCGCGAGCGTCATCGTCATCCCCGCCGCGCCCTTGATCGGCGCGCCCGCGCTCACCGGCGTCGCCCCGCTCTCGAGGCCGATGACCGAGAGCAGCTTGCGCGCGTAGATCACGTCCTTCGCTTCCTGCGGCACGCCGGCCGCGGTCTGCACCGGCAGCGGCTCGAGGTCGCGATAGCGCGCGACGCGCCCGGCCATGTCGCGCTGGGTCAACTCGATCGTCTTCATCGCCTTCTCCTTCTCCTTGCGGCTGCCCGCGCCCGATTCTAGACGGGCACCATCCCGTCGCGCACCGTGCGGTTGCGGCCGAGCCGCTTGGCCGCGTAGAGCGCGCGGTCGGCGCGCGAAATCCAGTCGCCCGCGTCGTCGGCGTCGGGCCGCGCTTCGGCGATGCCGATGCTGACGGTGCAGCGCAGCGCGGCCGACTGCCCGAGGGTCGCCGATTCGATCCGCCGCCGGATGCGCTCGGCGATCACGATCGCGCCGGGGCCGTCGGTGTCGGGCAGCACCACCGCGAACTCCTCGCCGCCGTAGCGGCCCGAGACGTCGGATGCGCGCACCGTGCCGCTCACGATCCCGGCGACGCTGCGGATCACCTCGTCGCCCGCCGGGTGGCCGTGCTGGTCGTTGATCTCCTTGAACCGGTCGATGTCGAGCATCAGCAGCGCCGCCGGGCTGCGGCTGCGGCGGCAGCGCGCCATCTCGGTGTAGACGATCTGCTCCCACGAGATGCGGTTCAGCAGGCCGGAGAGCCCGTCGGTGCGGCTCAGCGCGGCGAGCATCCGGTTCTGCTCGCGCACCCGGCGCGAGAAGCGGTAGGTGGTGATGCCGATGGCGATCGGGTACGCGACGAGAAGCGGCAGGCACGCCACCACGTTCAGCATCGTCGACTCGGGCCGGAAGTCGAAGCCGAACGCGAGCACCGTCGCCGCGCAGGCCGCGAGCTGCACCACGCCGGCGCGCGCGAAAAAGCGGCTGCCGCCGACGCTGATCTTGTCCATGGCGAGCATCGCGACGAGGAGCGCGCTCGGCAGCAGGTTGAAGCCCATGAGCGCGATCCACACGCCGCCGGCGGCGGAGTCGGCGACGAGGCTGCGCAGCTCCGTCCGGTACGGGTCGCGGCTGCGCAGCGCGAGCAGCCGCGCGACGTGCGGCCACGCGAAGCCGTGGAACGCGAGCGCGGCCCACGCAAGCGGATGCGCGTCGAGCTGGTAGAAGACGGCCGCGACGCAGAAGAACCCGAGGCCGAGGCCGAGCGTGCGCGGCCCGTGCATGCGCCGCGCGAACGCGAGGCCGCGCTCGCGGCTGCGGCTCGACGTCGACGGCGGGTCGGGCGGCGGCCCGGCTGCGTCGGACCCGACGCCGTCGCGGCGTCCGCCGAGGCCGCCGTCGCCGAGGGGGTCGTCCGGGTCGAGCGCGCCCACGACGACGCCCGGCGGCAGCCCGTCGCGCGGGCGCGGGGCGCCCGCGTCAGTGCCGGGCATGTTCATCGGACCGGAGAAACACCGGGAGGTCGGTGGTCGGCGGATGGACCGGCACCTCGAAGAACATGTCGGCCACCCAGCCGCGGTGATAGCTCGTGTGGTTCACGACGTGCAGGAGGATGTCGCCGCGGCGCATCGTGCCGGCGTTGCCACCGATCAGGGTGAAGGCGACCGTCTCGTTCAGACCGTCTTCCGACAGGCCGTCGCCGTACGCGACATACCACGCGTCCATCCCGGCCTGCGCGCGGCGGAGGTCGGCGAACTCCGGATGCAGCACCGTCTTGAGCGCGGGGATGCCGTGGCTGCGCCCCTCGAGGTGCGCCCGCCAGATCACATCGACCGTGTAGAGATGGTTGAGCGTGTCGACCATGTTCCCGAACAGCGTCTTGCGCGCCTTCGTCGCCTCGCCCGCGGGCAGCGCCGCCACCGCGTCGAAGATCAGCCGGTTGGCCCACGCGTTGTAGCGGGTCAGCATGCGCACGGTCTGCGGGGTCATTGCCGGGCCTCCGTTCGCCCGGATTGTAGGGGTAGACTCGCGGTCCGATCCACCCGGGGGGCAATCCGATGCAGAAGCGACGACTCGGCAGGGGCGGCCTCGAGGTGTCCGGGCTCGGGCTGGGGTGCATGGCCATGACCAGCCTTTACGGGCCGGTGGACGAGGCCGAGGCGATCGCCACGGTGCGCGAGGCGCTCGACGCCGGCGCCGATTTTCTCGACACCGCCGACGCCTATGCCGACGGCAAGAACGAGGAGCTCCTGCGCAAGGCGCTCGCCGACGGCTATCGCGCCAAGGCGGTGCTCGCCACGAAGTTCGGCAACGTCCGCACGCCCGACGGCAAGCCGGCGGCGAACGGCCGGCCGGAGTACGTGGCCGCGGCGTGCGAGCGCAGCCTCGCGCGCCTGGGCACCGACGTGATCGACCTCTACTTCCAGCACCGCGTCGATGCGAGCGTGCCGATCGAGGACACGGTCGGCGCGATGAAGCGGCTGGTCGAGCAGGGCAAGGTGCGCCATCTCGGCCTCTCGGAGGCGGGACCCGAGACGCTCGCGCGCGCGAACGCGGTGCACCCGATCGCCGCGCTGCAGACCGAGTACTCCGTCTGGTGCCGGTTCGTCGAGCGGGACATCCTGCCCGCCGCCCGCGCGCTCGGCGTCGGCTTCGTGCCCTACTCGCCGCTCGGCCGCGGCATGCTCACCGGCGCGATCCGCTCGGCGGCCGACCTCGGCGAGAACGACCGCCGGCGCGACCATCCGCGCTTCCAGGGCGACAACCTCGCCGCGAACGCCGCGCTGGTGCGGCCGCTCATGGAGCTGGCCGACGCCAAGCGCTGCACGCCGGCGCAGCTCGCGCTCGCCTGGCTGCTCGCGCAAGGCGCGGACATGGTCCCGATCCCGGGGACCAAGCGGCGCACGCACCTGCGGGACAACCTCGCGGCGCTCCAGGTGACGCTGTCCGCCGACGAGGCCGCCGCGCTCGGGCGCGCGATCGACGACGGCAACGTGCAGGGCACGCGCTACCCGAAGGGGCAGCTCCCGCTGCTCGGGTTGTAGGGGACCCGTCCCCTAGGCCGCCCCACCCAGGCGCCGGATCTCCTCGCGCCAGCGCGCGACCAGGCGGTCGCGGTCCGGATCGCGGCCCTCGTCGCGCGCGCGCCGCTTGCGGAACGCGAGCTCGTGCTGCGCGTTCACCAGCGCGGCCGAAGCGCGCGGGTGCGCGGGGTCGATCCGCCGCGTGCGGAGCATCCGGTCGGCGGCGATCTCGTCGTACTCGGCGGGGCTCACCGTCCGCCCGATCTCCTGCGCGAGCTCCTCGCGGATCACCCGGCGCTCCCACACGCCGCTTCGCCACAGCGCGAACGCGAGCAGCGCGACGAACGGCAGGAAGACGGTCAGCTCGAACGCGCTGCCGTAGAGGAACGCCGCCACGAACCCGAGCTGGGGTGCGTTCGGGTCGTCCTGCGGCGGCGGCTCGCCGGCGGCGGCCGCCACGATGGCGAAGAAGAGCGGCAGCGCGTTGTTGAACGCGTGCGCGGTGATCGCGAGCGCGAGCCCGCCGATCGGCGCGAAGAAGCGCAGCCAGCGGCGGCGGGTCTGGAGCGCGAGGCCGAGCGAGGCGCCGAAGAGCGCGGTGAAGAGCGCGTGGCCGCCGAGCCCGAAGAGCGCGTAGCGCCAGCCGAGCTGCATCCCCCACGGCGCGACGCCCGACTCCGCGTAGCCCTGCGCGACGTACAGCGGCGCCTCGAACCAGGTGAAGCCGAGTCCGACCAGCGCGCCGTAGACGATGCCGTCGCGCATGTTGTCGAACTCGGCGCGCAGCAGCCAGAAGAGGATGGAAACGCCGGTCGCTTTGGTCACCTCCTCGACGATCGGCGCGGAGATCGGCGCCGAGAGCATCGCCGCCGCGTCGGGACCGAGCACCTCCCGCACCATCGGGTGCGCGGCCACCCACGCGTCGGCCGCCGCGGCGAACGCGGTGTTGAACGGCAGCGCGAGCCCGGTCGCGATCAGGCCGCCCCAGAGGAACGCGGCGACGAAGATCCACGGCGTCTCGCGCTCCCGGCGGTCGAGGTACCAGAGGATCCGCAGGGGCACGGCCGCGAGCAGGGTCGAGGCCGCGAGCGCGGTGAAGAAGACGGTCGAGACATCCGGACGCATGCCGGCGACCAGCCCGAGCTGCACCAGTGCGGCGATGCCGAGCAGGCATGCGAGCACGACGGACAGCGCGAGGCAGGGCCCGCGCCGGCGCAGGGGCGAGCCGAGGAGCAGCGGGTCGTAGTCGCGATGGGAGAGGAGCGCCACGGGCGGCATTGTCGTTGTTGCGGCCCTTCCGAGTAAACTCGCGCCGCTCCCGCCAAAGGAACCGCCATGAAGCCCGTCGCCGCACTCGTCGCCGACCTCGCCGCCGGCCGCACCACGAGCCGCGAGCTGGTCGAGCAGTCGCTCGAGCGCATCGCCGACCCGGCCGGTGAAGGCGCACGGGCGTTCCTGAAGGTCTACGCCGAGACCGCGCGCGCCGGGGCCGATCTCGCCGATCGCCTGCGCAAGCACGGCGTCGTCCGCTCGCCGGTGGACGGGCTGCCGGTGTCGGTGAAGGACCTCTTCGACGTGGGCGGCGACACGACGCGCGCGGGGTCGAAGGTGCTCGCCGGCGCGCCGCGGGCGTTGGCGGACGCACCCGCCGTCGCGCGCTTGCGCGCCGCCGGGGCAATTCTCGTCGGCCGCACCAACATGGTCGAGTTCGCGTTCGGCGGGCTCGGCCTGAACCCGCACTACGGCACGCCGCGCAACCCGTGGGACCGGAAGCAGGGCCGTGTGCCCGGCGGCTCGTCGTCCGGCGCCGGCGTCGCCGCCGCCGACGGGATGAGCGTCATGGCGCTCGGCAGCGACACGCGCGGCTCGGTGCGCATCCCGGCGGCGCTGAACGGCGTCGCCGGCTTCAAGCCGACGGCGCGGCGTGTGCCGCGCGAGGGCGCCTTTCCGCTCTCGTACACGCTCGACTCGATCGGGCCGCTCGCGCGGACCGCGGCGTGCTGCGCGGCGTTCGACGCGGTGCTCGCCGCGGAGCCCGACGCGACGCTCGCCGAGCTGCCGGCGAAGGGCCTGCGCCTCCTGCTGCCGCGCTCGAGCGCGCTCGACGATCTCGACGCGCCGGTCGGGAAGGGCTTCGAGGCCGCGCTCGCCCGGCTCGCGCGCGCCGGCGCGGCCGTCACCGAGGTCGCGCTGCCCGCATTCGACCGCCAGGACAGGTACTTCAAGGGCGGCGGCTACGCCGGCGCCGAGGCCGCCGCGATCCACCGCCCGTGGGCGGACCGTATCGGCGAGTACGACCCGCGGGTCGGCAAGCGCGTCGCGCTCGGCAACGACCTCGCCGCGGCCGACATCGTCGAGCTCGGCTTCGTCCGCGCGGCGTACATCCGCGAGGTGGAGGCGGCGTCGGCGCCGTTCGACGCAATCGTGATGCCGACCGTGCCGTGCGTCGCACCGACGATCGCCGAGGTCGACGCCTCCGACGAGGCGTACTTCAAGTGGAACGCGCGCGTGCTGCGCAACGCCGGCCTGATCAACTTCCTCGACGGCTGCGCGGCCACCGTGCCGTGCCACGAGCCGGGAAGCGGTCCGGTCGGGTTGATGGTGTGCGGCACGGCGATGACCGACCGCCGCACGCTCGCGGTGGCGGTCGCGCTCGAGCGGGCGCTCGCCGCCTGACTACTTCGCGAACAGGAGCTGCGGCAGGAAGAGGCTGATCGCCGGAAACGCGATCAGGATCGCGAGCCGCACGACGTCGGCGACGATGAACGGCGTCACGCCGCGGAAGATCGTCTGCAGCGGCACGTCCTTCAGCACGGTGCGCAGGACGAACACGTTCAGCCCCACCGGCGGGGTGATCAGGCTGATCTCGACCACGCAGACGATGATGATGCCGAACCAGATCGGGTCGTAGCCGAGGAACTTCACCAGCGGGAAGAACACCGGCACGGTGAGGAGGATCATCGACAGGCTCTCGAGCACGCAGCCGAGCACGAGGTAGATCGCCATCATCGCGAGGATCACCAGCACCGGCTGCGCGCCGATCCCCTGCACGAGCTCGCGCAGGGCTTCCGGCATGCCGGTGTAGTTGATGTAGGACGCGAACAGCAGCGCGCCGATCAGGATCGAGAACATCATCGTGGTCGTGCGCGCGCTCTCGACCAGCACGTCGAAGGTCGCGCGCAGCGTGAGCGCGCCGCGCGCGAGCGCGAACAGGAACGCGCCGCCGGCGCCCACGCCGGCCGCCTCGGTCGGCGTGAAGACACCGCCGTACATGCCCCCCATCACGACGCCGAAGAGCAGGAGTACGCCCCGGATCGCGCGCAAGGTGGCGAAGCGCTGCGGCCACGAGTGCCGCCCCCCGGGCGGACCGGCTGCGGGGTCGCGGGCGGTCGTCGCCCAAACCGCGCCGAGGTAGCAGGCGATCGCGAGCAGCCCCGGCACGACGCCCGCGGCGAAGAGCGCGCCGACGTTGGTCTCGGTCAGGAGCGCGTAGAGGATCATCACCACGCTCGGCGGGATGAGGATGCCGAGCGTGCCGCCGGCGGCGATCGAGCCGGAGGCGAGCGCGTCCGAGTAGCCGAACTTCCGCATCGACGGCATCGCCACTTTCGCCATCGTCGCCGCGGTGGCGATGCTCGAGCCGCAGATCGCGCCGAAGCCGCCGCAGGCGACCACCGTCGCCGCCGCCAGCCCGCCGCGGCGGTGGCCGAGAAAGGCGTAGGAGGCGGCGTACAGCTCCTCCGACAGTCCGGCGCGGGTGGCGAAATTCCCCATCAGCACGAAGAGCGGCAGCACCGAGAGCTAGTAGGAGAAGCCCGCTTCGATGATCGTGTTCGCGATCGACGCGAGCGCCGGCGCGGTGCCGAGCTCGGCGGCGATGCCGGCGAAGCCGACGATCGACATCGCGAAGACGAGCGGCACGCGCAGGAACACGAGCGCGAGCACCGCCGCGAAGGCGACGAGCGCCGCGACCATCAGCGTGCGCGGGGGCCGAGCGCGCGGGCCGCGAGCGCGAGCGCGGCGATCGCGGCGAGCACCGCCATGAAGAGAATCGCCGGCGCGAGCGGCAGCTTGAGCGAGGCGGTCGTATCGCCGGCGGCGAGCGCGCGCGCAGCGCGCACCCAGAGCTGCCACGACGCGACCGCGAGGCAGACGACCCCGACGAGATCGACCGCGCGCGCCTGCACCGCACGCAGCCACACCGGCACGTAGGGGTCGAGGAGATCGACGGTCACGTGCTCGTGCCGCACGGTGACGAGCGGCAGCCCGGCAAAGATGAGCACCGTCATCATGATCTCGGTCAGCTCGAGCCCGCCGCGGACCGGCATCCTCAGGAGATAGCGGCCCACCACGTCGGCGCAGGTGAGCGCCATCAGCGCGAACATGACCCCGCCCGCGACGAGGTCGAGCGCGCGCTCGCCGCGGCGGAGGAGCGAGGTCACTTCGCGAGCTTCGCCGCCTCGGCGCGCAGGCTCGCGAGCGCCGCCGGGCCGTCGACGCCCTTCGCCGCCGCCTCCTTCGCCCACGCGTCGACGACCGGCTGGGTCGCCTTGCGCAGCTGCTCGACGAAGGCCGGGCTCGCGGTCGCGAGGCTGGTCTTCGCGTCCCGGAGCTGCACGAGGCCCTTCTGGTCGGAGTCCTCGAACGAGCGCCCGGCGAGCCGCGCGAAGCCCTCGCCCGAGACCTGCACGATCGCCGCCTGATCCGCCGGCGAAAGCGCGTTGAACTTCGGCTCGTTCATGATCAGCGCGAAGCTCGTGTTGTAGAGCCCGCCCGGCACCAGCGTCGCGTGCTTGATGAGCGGCGCGAGCTTGAAGGTGAGGATCGACTCGCGGGCGAAGAACACGCCGTCGGCGACGCCGCTCGACAGGATCTCGTACACCTCGCTCGGCGGCTTCATCAGCGAGGTGACGCCGAGCGCGCCGGCGAGGTCGTTCACCACGCCGCCGCCGGTGCGGAACTTCATGCCCGCGAGATCCTCGACCTTCCCGACCGGCTTCGACGTCATGAAGAGCTGCCCGGGGCCGTGGGTGAAGACCGCGAGGAGTTTCACGCCCGTGTGCTCGTTCGCCTTCGCCAGCTGGCCCATGTAGACCCGGTTGTAGGCGACCGAGGTCGCCTCGGCGCTCTCGCCGAGGAACGGCATCTCGGCGACCTTGGTGAGCACGAACCGCCCGGGGGTGAAGCCGTGGATCACGAACGTGACGTCGGCGAGCCCGTCGCGCACCGCGTCGTAGTGCTGCGGCGAGGTGGTCACCGCCTTCGGCAGCAGGCGGACCTTCACGCGGCCGGCGGTCGCCTCCTCGGCCTGCTTCGCCCAGACGAGCATCGCGTTCTGCACGAACGGTGCCTGCTGCGCGATCCAGACCGACATGTTGAGGTTGGTCTGCGCCGCGGCGGGCGCGGCGAATGCCGCAGTCAGTCCCAGGGCGAGCCCCGCAGCGGCGAGGAGCCGGTGGATGGGTTGCATGTCGTCTCTCCTTGGTGAAGGGATGGTTCAGGCGCCGCGCAGCTCGCGCCAGAGGCCGAGGTTCTGCTGCGCGGCGCCGTCGGAAAAGCTGAAGAGCACCGACTCCGCGTCGGCCTCGTGCCGGTGCGCGAGCCAGCCGGGCACGACGAAGAGGTCGCCCGGCGCCCAGTCGAACGTCGCCTGCGCACCGTCGACGCCGGCGATCACGGTCCGGCCGCGCCCTTCGACGACGCAGCACACGAGCGCCTCGGTCGTGCGATACGGCGCGCCGCGAAAGCCGGCCGGCAGGCGCTGAAGGTAGGCGGTGAGCGTCGGCAGCACGTGGCCGCCCGTCGCCGGGTCGACGTAGGCGCGCCGGATGCCGAGGCACGGGTCGACCTCGCCCGCGAGCGCGGCGCGCGCCGCGGCATACGGATACGCGAACGTCGCCGACGGCCGGGCCTGGCCGGGCGCGGTCCGGGTCGGTGAAATCGGGTCGCGCTCGGGCGAGAACTGCGCGAAGGTGGTGTCGAGGAGCCGCACGAGGGGCAGGTCGAGCCCGTCGAGCCAGACCACCGGCTCCGCGCCGGGGTTGCCGTGCTCGTGCCAGGTGAACGGCGGCGTGAGGATGAAATCGCCCGGGCGCATCGTCACCCGCTCGCCGTCGACCGCGGTGTAGGCGCCGCTCCCCTCGACGACGAAGCGGAGCGCCGCCTGGCTGTGGCGGTGCGGCGGCGCGACCTCCCCCGGCAGCAGGAGCTGCAGCCCCGCGTGCAGGGTGGCGGCAATGCGGAACTCGCCCGGACCGGCGGGGTTCTCGAGCAGCAGCACACGCCGCTCCGCCTGCTCGGCGCTGACGAGGCGGCCGGCTTCGAGGAGCGGCGTGCGCCACTCGTCGCGCCGCCAGCGATGCGCCGTCGCGGCCGGCTGCGGCTCGGGCGGCAGCATGCCGCGCAGGACGTCCCACAGCGCCACCATGTGCCCACTGGCGACGCGCGCGGCGAAGTCGTTCACCACGGGCACTCCACGCCGCGGCCGATCGCGCGCGCGCGGGCGACCGCAGTTTCCGCGGCGACGAGATCCTCGATCGCCAGCCCGAGCGACTTGAACACCGTCAGCTCGCCGGCCGACGAGCGCCCGGGATGCCGGCCGGCGAGCACCTCGCCGAGCTCGGCGCGGATGTGCCCGGGCCCGGGGATCGCGCCTTCCTTCAGCGCGCAGAGATAGTCGCCCGACTCGCTCACCGCCGACTCGCGCCGGTCGACGAAGAGCGCGGCCGCGGCGAGCGTCGCGCCGTCGAGCTCGCGCGTCGCCGGTCCGCTCGAGCCGACCGCGTTCACGTGGCAGCCCGGTGCGAACCATTCGCACCGCACCACCGGCTCGGCGGAGGCCGTGACGGTGCAGACGACGTCGGCGCCCGCGAGCGCGGCTTCGACCGTCGCGACGCTCGTGCAGTCGAGCTCGCGCGCGAGCGCCGCCGCGCGCGCGGGCGTGCGGCTCCAGATCCGGATCGACGCCTGCGGCAGCACGCAGCGCATCGCCGCGACGTGCGCGCGGCCCTGCACGCCGGCGCCGACGATCGCGACGACTTTCGCATCGGCGCGCGCGAGGCGGCGGGTGGCGACCGCGGTCACCGCCGCGGTGCGGATCGAGGTCAGCGTGGGGGCATCCACCACGGCGAGCAGCCGGCCGTCATCGCCGTCGTGCAGGAGCACCGCGCCCTGGATCGGATCGAGGCCGCGCGCCGGGTTCTCCGGCGTGACCGCCATCTCCTTCAGCGCCCACAGCCGTGGCCCGCTCAGGCGGAGCGCGGGCATGCAAGTCATCCAGTTGGGCGAGCCTTCGGGCCGCGCGCGCGTGCGCAGCGGCTGGAAGTATTCCCCCCGCGCGAGGCCGACGAGCGTGCGCTCCATCGCGGTGATGCAATCGGCCATCGGCAGCGCCGCGACGACGTCGTCGTGCGCGAGGACGAGCACCGGGGTGGTCACGACACGAGGGGGCAAAGCCGCTTCGCGGCGCCCCCTCGTGCTCCCCGAATCCGGCAAGGCGCCGCCCGCGGCGTCGGTTTCGCCAAGTCAATGGCCCTCCTTCGAGTGGCCCGCCGCGCCGGTCAGCCAGCCGAGGTTGCAGCAGGCGAACTTCGGCGCGATCGCGGGCGGCGGCGTCTGCCGGCTGCGGCCGGCGACCACGATCTCGCCGTCGACGAGCACGTACGCCACCCCCGGCAGGTCGCCGTGCGCGATCGCGTCGGCGAGCGAGCTGCCGGCCGAGCCCTGCACCGGCCCGCACACGACGAGATCCGCGGGGCGGCCCACCGCGAGCACGCCGACGTCGAGCCCGTGCGCGCGCGCGGTGTTGCCGGTCGCGACCGCCACCGCTTCGCCCGGCGGGACGCCGCACACCGCAGCGAGGAACAGGATCTGGCGGAACATGCCCCGCGGGATCACACCGGTGCCGCCGGGCGTGTCGGTGCCCAGCGTGAGGCGGGCGAGCTGACCCGTTGCGGCGAGCCGGCGGACCGCGCGCTGGGTCGAGCCGTAGTTCCCCGACGAACAGACCTCGAGCGCGAACGACGTCCGGTCGACGAGCGCGTCGAGGTCGGCGTCGCTCATCGGGATCGGCCCGCCGCTCACGTGCGCGGCGACGTCGGGCTGCAGCCACGACAGGGTCTCGAAGCCGCAGACCTGGCTCACGCCCGAGCGCGAGACGCCGCCGGTGTGGACCTTGACGAGCAGGCCGCGCTCGCGGCACCAGCGCACGTACCGCTCGGCCTCGGCGCGGTTCGCCTCGAGCGGGAAGAAGATGAACTTCACCAGCTTCGCGCCCGCGGCGGCGAGCCGGTCGAAGTGCGCCGCCTGCATCCCCGGGACGAGGAGGCACGTGCCGGCGTGCACCTTCATCCCGCTCCAGCGCACCCGCCCGGTCGTCGCCGCCGTGACCACCGCGAGCGAGGTGACGAGGTCGGGCGAGAGGCGCTCGTAGTCGAGGCCGGGGACGTGCAGCTCGCCGGCCGAGACCATCGTGGTGGTGCCGCCGTGCAGGTAGTTGCCGATCCAGCCGATCGCGTCCTGGGTCGGCGTCCACTCGCCGAACACCGGGTGCACGTGGCCGTCGACGAGGCCCGGGAGCACCGCCGCGCCGCGCGCGTCGATCGTCGCGTCGCACGCGCCGGGCGCCGGCGGGTCGAACGCGGCGATGCGCCCGTCCTCGACGAGGAGCGTGCGCGCGGCGGCGAGCGGCGCGGCGATGTCGCCGGTGAAGACCTCGCCGATGTTCTCGATCAGGACGCGCGGCATTGCAGGCCTGTCGTCACGCGCCGGGGCCGGTGCAATAATCCGCCGCCGTGCCGGAGATCTCCAAGACCGCCGACCAGGTGCTCGCCGTGCTCGAGGCCGTCGCCGAGCTCGGGCCGGTGACGCCGACCGAGCTCGCGCGGCGGCTGCGCATGCACCGCACGGTGGTCCACCGCTCGCTCGCGACCCTGCACCGGCGCGGCTTCGTGCGGCGCGGCGCCGAGGGTTACGTGCCTGGTGTCGCCAATCTGCGCATCGGGCAGCGCGTCGAGCCCCACCTGCTCGCCGCCGCGCGCCCCGTGCTCGAGCGGCTCGCGCACGATCACGGCGAGACCTTCCTCCTCAGCGTGCCCGACGGCGGCGACGCGGTGCAGGTCGACCAGGCGGTCGGCAGCCGCCACTTCGTGAGCGTGCAGATCGCGCGCGGCTTCCGCCATCCGCTCGCGCGCGGGGCGAGCGGCCGGGCGATCCTCGCCTCGCTCGGCGAGGACGAGGTCGAGCGCGCGCTCGCGCGCGCCGAAGACGCGGGCGCCCTGCGCCGCCAGCTCGTGGAGATCCGGCGCCTGGGCTACGCGGTCTCGCACGACGAGCTCTCGGCCAGCGTGCACGGCCTCTCGGTCCCGGTGAAAGCGCGCGGCACGGTCGTGGCGAGCCTCGGCGTGGTTCTGCCCTCGGTGCGCGCGGCGCAGCTGCTCGATCTCGTATCGGTCATGAAGCGGGCGGCCGCGGCGATCGGCCAGGGCTTCGCGCGCGCCTGAGAAGGAGGAAAGCGGCGCGGCAGAAAGCGGCGCGGCAGAAAGCAGCCCCGCGATCGCGTCCGACTATCGGACGCTTCTGTCCGATACATGGCCGAACGTTACAATGGCCCCACCCCACGGTCAAGGAAGGCGCGGCGTCCGCGCGAGGGCCATGCAGGCGGAGATCCGGCGCGTCTACGACCCGTTTCCGATCCCGGAGCACCAGGGCCTCGTGCCGACGCACCCGATCGCCTGGGACGCGATCGCGCGCAAGCTCGTGCGCGACGTGCTGCGCCTCGAGCGGCACGAGCGCGTGATCGTCTCCGCCGATCCCTATTTTGGCGGCGCCGCGCTCAACGCGGTGCGCGAGGAAATCCAGCGCGCGCGCGCGATCGAGCTCGCGAGCATCCTCCACTGGACCCCGGGCGTCGCGAGCCTGCGCGCGCCGAACGGGCGCTACGCCGACCCCGAGGACGACCGCGCCGAGACGCAGGCGATGCGCGAGCTCTTCGCGGTCGCCGACGTGTTCGTGCTGCTGATGAACGACCGCCGCGGGCGGCGCACGCTCGCCACCTCGCAGTCGGACGAGGTGGTGGACGGATGGCGCAAGGGCCGCTCGGTCCACCTGCACTGGTTCCACGACCCGGCCATCCCCGACCCTGCGCACCCGGCGAACCTCGCGCTCGACCGCGTCAACCAGGCGGCGGTGCTCGACCTCGACTACGCCCGGCTGCGCGCGGCGATGGAGACGCTCGCCGCACGGATGACGGGGAAGCAGGTGCGCGTCACCGACCGGGCCGGCACCGATCTCACCTTCCGCGCCGGCGCGCACTTCCACCGCAACTTCGGCGACGCCTCGCGCGCGCGCATGGCCGCGATGAGCTCGGGCCGCGACCGCGAGGAGGAGATTCCCGCGGGGAGCCTGCGCACGATTCCGGAGCCGGACTCGGCCGAAGGCGTGGTGGTGTTCCCGTCCCGCAAGGACGGCGAGTCGCCCGCGCTCGGCCGCGGGCTCGACTGCACGCCGTTCGCGCGCGCGGGCCTGCGCTTCGAATTCCGGCGCGGACGGATCGTCGCGGTGCGCACCGGCGGCGACCAGGCCGGGCTCGACCGCCTGTGGGCGCGCGAGTCGGGCGACAAGGACCGGCTCGGCGAGCTGGTGCTCGGCTGCAACCCGCTGCTCGTGCCGGTCGCGGGCAGCACGTTCCTGCCGCACTACGGCTTCGGCGCCGGCGTCGTGCGGCTGATCCTCGGCGACAACGCGCTCTCGGGCGGCGCGTTCCGCTCGAGCTTCCACCGCTGGCTCATGTGGGGCGATGCGAGCCTCGAGGCGGACGGCATCCCGCTCGTGCGGGACGGCCGGCTCCTCGACCCGGTCGCCCGCTAGCGCCGCAAACCAGGAGAAACGCATGACGTTCCACCGCCCGATCGCGCTTGCCGCGCTCGCGTTCGTCCTCGCCGCCGCCGGCCCGGTCGCCGCGCAGACCTTCCCGATCCCGGGGAAGCCCGTCCGGATCGTCATCCCGTTCCCGCCGGGCGGGCAGACCGACGTCCTGGCGCGGATCGTCGCGCCGCGCCTCGGCGAGGCGCTCGGCGTGCCGGTGGTGGTCGAGAACAAGCCGGGCGCGAACACGATGCTCGGCGCGCAGGAGGTCGCGCGCGCGGCGCCCGACGGGCACACGCTGCTCTTCACCAACCCGGCCTCGCTCACCCAGCTCCCGCACCTCGTGTCGAAGCTCGCCTACGACCCGGCGAAGGACTTCACGCCGATCATCCAGTTCGTCCGCACCACGGTCGTGCTGGTCGCCTCGCCCGCGGTGCCGGCGAGCAACGTGCAAGAGCTGATCGCGTACGCGAAAGCGAACCCGGGCAAGCTCAATTACGCGTCGTTCGCCACCGGCTCGAGCTCGCACCTCTATGCCGAGATGCTGAAGATGCAGGCCGGCATCGACCTCCTGCACGTGCCGTACAAGGGCACGGCGGACGCGATGCGCGACCTCTTCGGCGGGCAGGTCCAGCTCATGTTCGACGGCGTCGCGACCGCGGTCGCGAACACGAAGGCGGGCAAGGTGAAGGCGCTCGGCATCGCCGGCGTCGAGCGCAACCCCGCCCTGCCCGACGTGCCGACGATCACCGAGCAGGGCATCGCCGGCATCGACATCGTGAGCTGGATCGGGTTCTTCGGCCCGGGCGGGATGGCGCCGGCGACCGTAGCGCGCCTGAACGCGGAGCTCGCGAAGATTCTCAACGTCCCCGAGGTGAACGACCTCGTGCGCAAGGGCGGCAACGAGCCGGCGGGCGGCTCGCCGCAGGACTTCGCGCGCTCGGTGCAGGACCAGTACGACCGCTGGGGGCGCGTGATCAAGCACGTCGGGATCAAGCTGGAATAGGAACCGCTACATCCCCCGGTACAGCCAGTCGAGCTCGAACGTGCTCTCCGGCGAGCGCGTGCGCAGCAGCGCGTTGCGCAGCTCGCGCACGCCGCCCCGGGCGTGCACGAGCGATGCCATGAAGCGCGCGCTGAGCTGGACCCGCGCGGTGCGCGCGAAGCGTGCCGACTGGTACTCGGTGAACGCGCGAGCGTAATCCTCGCCGCAGCGCGCGACCGCGTCGGCGAGCACCACGCCGTCCTCGAGCGCCATGCAGGCGCCCTGCGCCATGTTCTGCAGCGCCGGGTGGGCAGCGTCGCCGAGGAGCGTGATCCGCCCGCGCGTCCAGTCCGACACCGGATCGCGGTCGTGCAGCACCCAGCGCCGGTCCCGGCCGACGTGCGCGAGCATCGAGCGCACCGCCGGGCCCGCGACCGCGAACGCCGCCTCGAGCTCGTCCGGACCGCCGTACTCCCCGGCGCCGCGCGCGAACTGCGCGCTCTCGAACACCGCCACGTTGTTCATCAGCTCGCCCCGGCTCACCGGGTACTGGACGAGGTGCATGCCGGGTCCGACCCAGAGCGCCATCGACTTCGCGCGCGAGAGGTCGGGGATCGCGCCGATCGGCACGGTGCCGCGGTAGCAGACCTGGCCGGTCGCGCGCGGCGGGCCGTCGGCGAGGATCTGCGCGCGCGTGAACGACCACAGGCCGTCGGCGCCCACGAGCGCCGCGCCGCGGTAGCGGGCGCCGTCCTCGCATGCCGCCTCGACGGCATCGTCCGTCTGCTCGAGCGCGATGACGGTCTTCGACGTCTCGAGCGCGATCGCGCCCTCTGCCCGACAGGCGTCGAGCAGCGCGCGGTGGAGGTCGAGGCGGTGGACCACGAGGTAGCGCCAGCCGTAGCGCGCGACGAATGCGGGCCCGAGCACGATGCGGGTGATCTCCGCGCCGGTCACGGCGTCGATCATCACCGCGTCGTCCGGGTAGACCGCGTGGCGCATCACCTCGCCCGCGAGCCCGAGGCGGTCGAGCACGCGCAGCGCGTTCGGCGCGAGCTGGATGCCGGCGCCGAGCTCGGTGAACTCCGCCGCCTGCTCGAGGACCCGCACCCGCCGGCCCGCGCGCGCGAGCGCGAGCGCGGCCGCGAGGCCGCCGATGCCGCCGCCGGCGATCAGCAGCTCGCTCGCGGCGGCGGTCACGCCCGCCTCCGTCCGCTCAGCCGGCGTACTCGGCCGCGACCCGCACGTCGAACGCCCCGACGCGCTCGATCTCGGCGTGCATCACGTCGCCCGGCTTCACCGGGCCGACCCCTTCCGGCGTGCCGGTCAGGATGATGTCGCCGGGGTGGAGCGTGTACCACTCGGAGGCGTACTCGATCAGCCGCTGGACGTTGTAGACCATGCGGCTCGTGTTCGACTTCTGCCGCACTTCGCCGTTGACGCTGATCGAGATCGCGAGGTCGTTCGGGTCGCCCACCTCGTCCGGCGTCACGAGCCACGGGCCGACCACCGCGTAAGTGTCGACCGATTTGCGGAAGCTGCGGTCCTCGGTCCCGCGGATCGTCATGTCGAGGCCGATCGAGTAGCCGGCGACATACTTCAGGGCGTCCTCCTTGCGCACGCGGTTGCACGTCTTCCCGATCACCGCCACCAGCTCGACCTCGTGGTCGTTGCGCCGGTCGGGCTTGCGCAGCTTCACCTCGGCGCCGACGCCGATCAGGGCGCTGTTCGCCTTCAGGAACAGCCCCCAGTCCCCGATGTTCATCGTCTGCTTGCCGGTCGCGCCCTGGGCGAGCGTCTTGTCGGTCTTCGCCTCGTCGATGTGCGCCTGGTAGTTGATCGGCGCGTTGATGATCTTGCCCGGGTTCGCGACCGGCGCCTCGAGCCGGACCGCGGCGAGCTGGCGTCGTGGCGCCGACGGCGCGAGCGAGCGGGCGCGCTCGAGCACCCGGTCGAGGTGCTCGATCAGCAGGTCATGGGTGGGCAGCGGGTAGCGCTGCGGCGGGATGACCTCGAGCGCGGGCGTGACGTCGAGGACCTCGCCGCCCTCGACCAGGCCGAGGCGGTTCGAGTCGAAGCGGCAGAGTCTCATCGCGGGTCTCCCGGAGCTGGCGCGGGCCGGCGCGCGGGTGCGCGTCCGACTATCGGACGGAATCGTCCGAATCTGCGCACCGACGATACAATTCCCTCCCCGCCACCGTCAAGGAACGCGAGGCCCGCGCGCCATGTCCGCACCGTTCGAGGTCCGCAAGCTCAACCATATCGCGTGGAAGTGCCGCGACGCCGAGGAGACGCGCGCCTTCTACGAGGGCGTGCTCGGCATGCCGCTCGCGCACGTGGTGCGCGCCGACGAGGTGCCATCGACCGGGGAGCGCTGCCCCTACGTCCACATCTTCTTCCGCATGCACGACGGCTCGTTCGTCGCCTTCTTCGACCTCGGCGACGGGACGAGCACCGCGCCCGACCCGGGCACGCCGTCGTGGGTGAACCACCTCGCGCTCGAGGTCGGGTCGATGGCCGAACTCGTCGCGGCCAAGGCGCGGCTCGAGGCCGCGGGCGTGGAGGTGCTCGGCGTCACCGACCACTACTGGCTGCAGTCGATCTACTTCTTCGACCCGAACGGCTACCGGCTCGAGCTCTCGTACCGGAGCAAGGGGCCGGAGTACCTCGACGAGTGCGCGCGCGAGGCGCACGCCGCGCTCGCCGCCTGGAACGCCGAGAAGCGCGCCGCCGCCGGCGCCTGAGGGGCGCGTCGTGACGATCGAGTCCGGCGTGACGAAAGCGCTCGTCGCGATCGACGTCCAGCCGGGCGCGGCGATGGAGACGCAGTCGGGCATCGCCAACCTGCGCCCGCGCATCTACGGCGCGTTCGTCCCCGCGCAGTCGCGGCGCAGCGCCGCGATCGTCATGCACCCCGCGTCGAACTTCATGGGGCACTACCTGCTCGAGCCGCTCGCGCGCGCCGGCATCGCCACGCTCGGCCTCAACTCGCGCTACGCCGGCAACGACTCCCAGCTCCTCATGGAGCGCGTGATCGAGGACCTCGGCGCCGGCGTGCAGTGGCTGCGCGCGGCGGGCTACGAGCGGGTGCTGCTCGTCGGCAACTCCGGCGGCGCCGCGCTCTGCGCGTTCTACCAGGCGCAGGCCGAGCGGCTCACGGTCACGCGCACACCGGCGGGCGACCCGATCGCGCTCGTGCCCGCCGATCTCCCGCCGGCCGACGGCATCGTGCTCACCGCCGCCCATCCGGGCCGCTCGCGCTTCTTCGCCGAATGGCTCGATCCTTCGGTCGTCGACGAACGCGACCCGTGGGCCGCCGACCCGGCGCTCGACATGTTCGACCCGCGGAACGGACCGCCGTTCGACCGCGGCTGGCTCGCGCGCTACCGTGCGGCCCAGCGCGCGCGCAACGACCGCATCGAGAAGTGGGCGCGCGGGCAGCTCGCCCACGTGCGGGCGCTGCCGCACGGCGTGAACGACATGGCGTTCGTGATCTACCGCACCGGCGCCGATCCGCGCCACCTCGACCCGACGATCGATCCCAACGACCGGCCGGCGGGAACGATCTGGGGCGACCCGCGCCAGCTCAACTACGGCGCCAACAACATCGGCCGCTACACCACCCTCACCGCGTATCTCAGCCAGTGGTCGGGCTCGAGCCAGGCCGACGGCCCGGCGAACCTCGCGCGCACGCGCTGCCCGGTGCTCGCGATCGAGCACACCGCCGACGCCTCGGTCGTCCCGAGCATGAACGCGCTGTGGGCCGAGGCGGCGGGCGTGCGCCTTGCGCGCCACGAGCTGAAGGGGGCGACCCACTACCTCGCCGGACAGCCGGAGCTGCTCGCCGAGACGGTCGGGGTCATCACCGCGTGGGCGGATCGACTCGCGTGACCGTCCTCGTTCTCGGCGCGACCGGGCGCGTGGGCCGGCTCGTCGCGGCGGCGCTCGAGCGCGCCGGTGCGCGGCCGCGATGCTTCGTGCGCGACGCCGGTCGCGCGCGCGCGACGCTCGGTGCGGGGGTGGAGATCGCGACCGGCGACCTCGACGACGCCGCGTCGCTCGACCGCGCGCTGGCGGGAATCGAGCGCGTTTTCCTCCTCAATGCGCTCGGGCCCGAACTCGCGCGGCGTGACACCGCCGTGATCGACGCCGCGAAGCGTGCCGGCACCGCGCGCATCGTCAAGCTGTCCGGCTCGAGCTGGACCCTGCGCCCGGGCGCCGAGACCGCGAGCGGCGCCCAGCACGCCCGGAGCGAGCGGGCACTCGCGACGAGCGGGATCGCGCACACGATCGTGCGCCCGAACGCGTTCATGCAGGGTGCGCTCGGCGGCGTCGCCGCGGCGCTCGCGGCCGGAGAAACCGGAGAAACATTTGCGCTCGCACTCGGGCAGGCGAAGGTCGCCTACATCGACGTGCGCGACATCGCCGACGTCGCGGCGCACGCGCTCCTGGCGGACGCGGCGGGGAACCCCGTGCACGAGATCACCGGCCCGGCCGCGTTCGGCGGCGCCGAGCTCGCCGCGATCGCCGCCGGGCTCACCGGCCGCCCGATCGCCTACCGCCCGGGCGATCCGGAGAAGGTGCTGGCGGGCCTGCGGGCGCAGGGCGCGAGCGAGTTCGACCTGCGCCACCGCGCCGAGATGATGGCGCTCCTCGCCGCCGGGGCGGCGGAGCGCGTCACCGACACGGTCCCGCGCCTCCTCGGACGCCCGGCGCGCGACGTCCGGGGCTTTCTCGCCGAGGCGCTGGCGTGAGCCGGGCGTTCGTCAGCTACTTCGACTACCGGCAGTACGAGCCGCTCCTGCCGCGCCTCGAGCACGGGCGCGACCCGGTGCGCGCGACGGTCGCGATCGTCGGCGGCGGCCCGGTCGGCTTCGCGCTCGCGCTCGGCCTCGCGCGCTACGGCATCCGGCCGGTCGTGATCGAGGCCGACGAAAGCGTGTGCACCGGCAGCCGCGCGGGCTGCATCACGCGGCGCTCGCTCGAGATCTTCGAGCAGCTCGGCGCCGCCGCGCCGATGATGCGGCAGGGCCTGCCGTGGTCGGAGGGCTGGAGCTACCACCGCACGACCGAGGTGTTCCACCTGCGGATGCCGCCCGACGCGCACGCGAAGTACCCGGCGCTCGTCAACATCCAGCAGTGCTACGTCGAGCAGTACCTCGTCGACGAGCTGGAGAAGCTCCGCGACCGGATCGAGATCCGCTGGCAGAGCCGTGTGGCCGAGGCGACGCCGCGCGCCGACGGCGTCGAGCTCGCGATCGAGACCCCGCGCGGCGGCTACCGGATGAACGCCGACTGGGTCGTCGCCTGCGACGGCGCCCGCAGCACCGTGCGCAGGGCGCTCGGCCTCAACTTCGTCGGCACCCGCTACGAGGGCCGCTACGTCATCGTCGACATTAAGATGCCGAGCGATCTCCCGCCCGGCCGGCGCGCGTGGTTCGACCCGCCGTCGAATCCGGGCGCGACGCTCCTCCTGCACAAGCACCGCAACGACCTCTGGCGCTTCGACTACCAGCTCCGCCCCGACGAGGACGCCGACGCCGCGGTCGAGCCGGAGAACGTGCTCGCGCGCGTGCAGAGCCATCTCGACCTGATGGGGGAGCGCGCACCGTGGAACCCGGTGTGGATCAGCATGTACAAGGCGAGCGCACTCACGCTCGAGCGCTACCGCCACGGCCGGGTGCTCTTCGCCGGCGACGCCGCGCACCTCACGCCGATCTTCGGCGTGCGCGGCATGAACTCCGGCATCGACGACACGCACAACCTCGCCTGGAAGCTCGCCTTCGTGCTCCGGGGCCGCGCGCGCGAGCGCCTGCTCGACTCGTACTCCGGCGAGCGCCTGCACGCCACCGGCGAGAACCTGCGGCACTCGTCGAAGAGCGCCGAGTTCATGGACCCGCCCTCGCCCGGGTTCCACCTGATGCGCGGGGCGGTGCTCTCGCTCGCCGGGCGGAACGAGTGGGTGCGCTCGCTCGTCAACCCGCGGCAGTCGACCGCGATCGGCTTCCCGGGCTCGCCGCTCAACGACTCTTCCGACGAGCCCGCGGCGGCGCTCGTCGCGCCCGGCGACAACCTGCCCGACGCGCCGCTCGGCGGCACCCATCTTTCGAGCCTGCTCGGGCCGCAATTCACGGCGCTCGTGGCCGGCCGCGCCGACGCCGGGACGCTCGCCGACGGACCGGTGCCGGTCGCGGTGCACGAGACGACCGGCGTCGCGGCCGAACGGCTCGGCCTGCGCGCCGGCGCGGCCGTGCTCGTGCGCCCGGACGGCCACGTGCTCGCGCGCCACGGCGCGTTCGACCCGGCGCGCATCCGCGCCGCCGTGCAGCGCTGCTGCGAAGGAGGAACGGCATGAGCCTCGACGCGCAATCGCTCGACGATCTCTACACCGAGCTCTGCAACACCCTCACCGAGGTCGGCGAGGCGCAGACGCCGGCGCTGCTTGCCCGCCTGTGCCTGCTGTTGATGCGCGAGAGCGGCGATCCGGAGCGGATCCGCAGCGCGATCCGCGAGGCACGCGCGGCGCTGCCGGCCGCGCACGGCGCGGCGTAAATTCCGCCGCGGCTGGTCCGTCCCGTCCTCACGCGCCGCCAACTAAGCCGCATCCGGCCGCCCGCGGCGCGCCATCGCCGCCGGAGCACGTGCTACGTTGTCCCGATGCGCCGCCTGCTCCCCGCCCTCGCACTCGCGCTCTGCGCCGCCGCCGCCCAGGCCGAAGTCCGCGTGCGCGTCGCCGCCACCGATCCGCCCGCCGGCGCGACGCTCGGCCGCGACCAGGCGGTCTACGTGCGCATCCAGTTCGAGGCCGACGAGCCGGTCCGGCTCTGGCCGCACGCCTACGCGAACGGCCAGCGGGTGGGCGGCTGGAAGTCGAGCGGGTCGCCGGCCTGGTCGGGGTCGGGCGAAGCGCTCGCGTGGATCTCGTTCGACAAGCCGGTCGAGGTCGACGAGATCCGCATCGTCGCGGGTGGCGGGAAGCCGTACCGCGAGCGGGAAGTGGCGAGCACCGCGGTGAAGCTCCGCTGGGGCGACGGGCCGGCCGACCGGGCGACCGCGACCTGGGTGCCCGAGCTGCAGCGCGCGACCGCGGCGGCGGCAGACGCCCAGCGCCGCGCCGAAGCGGCGAAGCCTCCGTCCGCGGGCGGCCTCCTCCTCGGCTTCCTGATTCCGCCGGTGCTGGTCGCGCTCGTGCTCGCGTGCGTCGGCGCGCCGGCGTGGGCGATGTGGAAGTGGCGCGGCGGCTGGCGCCTCGCGGCGGCGGTGCCGTTCGCGGTAATGGCGTTCGTCGTCGGCCGGATCGTCGTCGATACCGCGCGCGATCCGACCTCGCACAACCTCTGGCCGCTCGAGATCGTCTACTCCGGCGCGGCGGGCCTCGTCCTGATCGGCGTCCTCGCGCTCGCGCGCCGCTTCACCCGCGCCGGCGCGCCGGCCGCCTGAGCGCGGCGACCGCCGCCTGCAGCGCCTTCAGCGGCGCCGACGCTTCGCCCTTGCGCCAGACGAGCGCGGTCGTCGTGGCGGCCGTGTCCCGGCCGAGCCGATGGACGGCGACGCCCTCGCCGCGCCCGCGCCGGATCGTGTCGAGCACCGAGCGCGGCACGATCGCGATGCCGGCGCCGGCCGCGACGCAAGCGACGATCGCGTGATACGAGGCGAGCTCCAGCACCTTGTCCGGCACGACGCCGTCCGCGCCGAGCCACGCCTGCAGCCGGCGCCGGTAGGCGCAGCCGGTCGGGAACACGATGAGCGTGTCGGCGCGCACGTCGCTCGCGCGCCGCACCGCGGGATGCGCGCGCGGGGCGACCAGCACCAGCTCCTCGCGGAACGCGGGGAGCGCCTCGAGCCGCGGCGAGGGCCGGCAGTCGGCGACGAACGCCGCCTCGATCCGCCGGGCGAGCACCGCCTCGACGAGCGCGTCGGTGGTCCCGGTCTCGAGCTCCACCGTCACCGCCGGATGCGCCGCGTGGTAGCGCGCGAGGAGCGGCGGCAGCCGGCTCGCGGCGGTGCTCTCGAGCGTCCCGACGCGGAGCACCCCGCGCGGGGGGTCGCCGGCGACGGCGCTCCGCGCCTCGCCGGCGAGCCGCAGCATCTCCTCGGCGTACCGGCGGAACACCTCGCCCGCCGGCGAGAGATGGAGTCGCCGCTGCGCGCGCACGAAGAGCTGCGTGCCGAGCGACGCCTCGAGGCCCTGGATGCGCGTCGTGACGTTCGACTGGACGCGGTGGAGCTTGCGCGCGGCGGGACTGATCCCGCCCTCGTCGGCGACCGCCTTGAACACCTGCAGGGCAGCGAAGTCCATGATCTCGATCCGAGAACGATCCGTTCGCGATTATTCACTTGCCGGGATGGCCAGGTCAAGGTAGCTTCGTCCGCGCACCCCTTGCGGAGGCGACCCATGGCGATCCAGACCGCCCTCACCCGAGCGCTCTCGCTCGCCCACCCGATCGTCCAGGCGCCGCTCGCCGGCGGCGGCGACACGCCCGCGCTCGTGGCCGCGGTCGGCGAGGCGGGCGCGCTCGGCTTCATCGGCGCGTCCTACCTCACCCCCGCGCAGATCGACGAGGTCGCGCGCGCCGTGCGCGGCCTGACGAAGCGGCCGTTCGGGATCAATCTCTTCGCGCCGACGCCGGCGCCGCAGCCGCCGGCCGATCCGGGGCCTGCGCTCGCGCGCGTGGCGCCGTACTTCGCCGAGCTCGGGCTACCCGCGCCGGCCGCGCCGGCCGCGCCCGCCGACGCCTTTCCCGCGCAGCTCGAGGCGGCGCTCGCGAGCGGCGCGGCGGCCTTCAGCTTCACGTTCGGCGTGCTCCCCGCCGACGCGATTCGCGCGATCAAGGCGCGCGGCATGTTCCTGCTGGGCACCGCGACCACGGTCGAGGAGGCGGTCGCGCTCGAGCGCTCGGGCGTGGATGCGGTCGTCGCGCAGGGCGCCGAGGCAGGCGGGCATCGCGGCACCTTCGCGGGCGAGATCGAGGCGGGCATGGTGGGAACGATCGCACTCGTCCCGCAGATCGCCGACGCGGTGGCGGTGCCGGTGGTCGCCTCCGGCGGCATCATGGACGGCCGCGGCATCGCCGCCGCACTCGCGCTCGGCGCGGGCGCGGTGCAGATGGGCACGGCGTTCCTCGCGTGCGACGAGGCGGGCGTCCCCGAGGCCTACAAGCAGGCGATCCTCGGCGCGCGCGAGAGCGACACGCGGATCACGCGCGCCTTCTCCGGCCGCGCGGCGCGCGGCATCGCCAACCGCTTCCTGACCGAGGCGGAGCACGCGGGCGCGGCCGACGCAATCCTGCCGTTCCCGCTGCAGAACGCGCTCACGCGGCCGCTGCGGGCGGCGGCGGCGCAGGCCGGGCGCGCCGAGTTCCTCTCGCTCTGGGCCGGACAGGGCGTGCGGCTGGCACGCCGCGGGCCCGCCGGCGCGCTCGTCGCGCGGCTCGCCGCGGAGACCGGCTCAGTCCTGCGCGGCCTGCCGGTACAGTAGGTGCACCGGGGGCGCACCGGGAGAAATCGCCGCAGCGTGCATGGCGCGCCGCGGCGGGACTGGGTACCCTTCGCCCGGTCGCCCGCCTTCGGGCGGTGCGAGAGGAGCGGATGGGAACGTTGCAGGGCGAGGCGGACTCCGCCTACGCATGGGTGCGCCTCGGGGCGGCGCTCGCGCTCTCGACGCTCGGCGGCGTCGGTCTGTGGTCGGTGATCGTGGTGCTGCCGACGGTGCAGGCGGAGTTCGGCGTCGCGCGCGGCGACGCGTCGCTGCCCTACACGCTCACCTCGGTCGGCGTCTGCTTCGGCGGCCTCCTGATGGGCCGGCTCGCCGACCGCTTCGGCGTCGTCGTGCCGGTGGTGATCGGCACGATCGCGCTCGCGCTCGGCTACGTCGCCGCCGGCGCGTCGGCGAGCCTCTGGCAGTTCGCGCTCGTGCAGGGCGCGCTGATCGGTCTCCTCGGCTCGTCGGCGACGTTCGCGCCGCTCGTCGCGGACGTCTCGCTCTGGTTCGTCCGGCGCCGCGGGCTCGCGGTCGCGATCGTCGCGAGCGGCAACTATCTCGCCGGGACGGTGTGGCCGCCGATCGTGCAGCACTTCGTCGAGGCGGCCGGCTGGCGGCAGACGTACACCGGCGTCGGCATCTTCCTCGCGCTCGCGATGCCGCCGCTCGCGCTGCTGCTGCGGCGCCGCCCGCCGGCGTTCGAGCTCGCGCCGGTCGGCGTCCCGCGCGCCGTATCCGGCAGCCCGCGCCCGCTCGGACTCTCGCCCGGCACCCTGCAGGCGCTCCTGATCGCCGCCGGCCTGACCTGCTGCATGGCGATGTCGATGCCGCAGGTCCACATCGTCGCGTACTGCGCCGACCTCGGCTACGGCCCGGCGCGCGGCGCCGAGATGCTCGCGCTGATGCTCGGCTTCGGCGTGATCAGCCGGCTCGCCTCGGGCTGGATCTGCGACCACATCGGGGGGCTGCGCACGCTCGTGCTCGGCTCGGCGCTGCAGTGCCTCGCGCTCTTTCTTTTCCTGCCCTTCAACGGGCTCGCTTCGCTGTACGTGATCTCGGCGCTCTTCGGGCTCTTCCAGGGCGGCATCGTGCCCGCCTACGCGATCATCGTGCGCGAGCACTTCACGCCGCGGGAGGCCGGCACCCGCATCGCCGCGGTGCTGATGTCGACGCTCCTCGGGATGGCGCTCGGCGGCTGGATGACCGGCGCGATCTTCGACCTCACCGGCTCCTACACCGCGGCGTTCGCGAACGGAATCGGCTGGAACGTCGTCAACCTGGCGATCGCGCTGTGGCTGCTGCGGCGCGCGGGTGGGGGGTGGCTGCCGCGCGCGCCGGTCGCGGCGGCTCGGGCCGGCTGAAGCTTCGGTATTCGATCGGCGAATGCGAGCGTGCCGAAGGGCGGTCGGTGCCGGCGCAGGCAGGCCGGCGCTGCGGATCAGTCGAAGAACGCGAACGTCCGGGCTTCGATACTCTGCCGCGGGGGGGCGCCGGGCGGGGTCGCCGGATCGACGAACGAGGTGTGCGCGGTGAACCGCGCGCGTCCGTCCCGCGCCGACTCGTAGACCTTGAAGACGAGCGCCTCGTCGCGCCGCATCTCGGGGAAGTAGAACCAGCGGTGGTCCGGGTTGTAGCGCACCTGGTAGGTCTCCCCCACGCGGTGCGGGTAGCGGCGCTCGGCGGCGAGGAGATCGGCGAACGCGACGCTGCGCGCATCCGCGATCGCGAGCGGATTGGACCGGATCGGCCGGTTGATCGCGCGCCACACCTGGATGATCGCGAAGCGCCCGGCGAGCAGCCGGTCGGCCTCGTCGGGCAGCGCCTCGCGCACCCGCTGCGGGCCGGACCACTCGGTGTAGTCGTTGTGCGCCGAGAGCACCGGCTCGCGCACGAGCTTCGCCTCGCGCTCGCCCTCGTCGCCGGAGCGCAGGGTGTGGTCGAACACGACCACGCGCGCGGCGCCGGACACGGCCTTCACCAGCCGCTCGACCTCCGGGTAGTAGACGGCGGCGAGCTCCGCCGTGTCGAAGAAGTCCGCGACCGCGGTCGGGTGCGGGACGAAGGCGAAGCCGTTCCGGTCGAGCGAGAAGGTGGCGGCGAGCGACCGCCCGTCGCGGATCGTCATCGACCGCACCTCCTTCGCGCCGATGTTGCGCCGCCGGATGTTGCCCGGCCCGAACGTCTCGTTCACCGGCTTCGCGCCGGTGTCGACGGCGTAGGTGATGCCGGCGGTGATCGTGGGAGCGGCGGTGTCGGCGGCGGTGTCGGCGTGCGTTTCCATGCTCAGCGGGCCGGCCTGACCACTCGCCGTTCGGGAGCGGACGGGGTGACGACGGCTTCCTGCCCGCCGACGACCCGGGTCCCCACCACCGCCTCGGGGCACGGCGCGCCGCGCCGGGTCACCGTACCGCCGCGAAGACAGCCCTCGTCGACTGCGGCGCCCTGTGCGGGAGGGGGCGCGCCGCCTGCCACGTTCGCCGGTGCCCCGGCAAGCGGCCCGGGGACGACGCTCAGCCCGGCGCGCTCCGATCCGCCGGCCGAGGCGGCCGCACCGGTCAGCGGGTTCACCGGGCTCGACGGCTCGATGCGGGTGCAGTTCCGGGTGTCGTCGGAGATGAGGAGCTGACTGCCGGGGAATCGCTTCTGCAGCGCGACGTGGATCGGGCCGGAGAGGTCGATCGGCGTCGCCTCGGAGCGGTAGATGATCAGGTCCCGCTGCAGGACGGTGAAGCACTCGGCCGCGGCGGGGCCGGCGAGCGCAGTCGTGACGAGGGCGAGAGCGATGAGCGCGCGTTGCATGGTGTGCCTCCTTCGCGGTTCGGGTCGAGGACGCCGTCATATTGACGCAAATCGGCGAGCCGCGTCGCGGGGCTCAGCGCGGCGCGTAGCGCACCCCCGAGATCGGTCCGATCGCCTCGTTGAAGGCCTCGCCGCAGCGCGCGCCGCAGCGCTTCACCCAGTTCGGCAGCACCACGTCCACCAGCACCTGCCGCGCCCGGGCGTTGTCGGCGTCGCTCGCCTTCACCCAGACGAGCGGCCGGTTCTGGATGAGGGTGAAGATCCGGCAGCCGGCCGCGTTGCCGACGTTGCACTCGATGCCGTCCTGGGTCAGCTCGGCGCCGAGCTTCCACTGCGCGTCCTCGACGTCGCGGAAGGTCTGCTCGAGGAACGCGCGCACCGCCGGATCGAGCCGGCCCCACCACGCGAGGTTCACCATGTAGCCGGAGATGCCCCACGAGGCGACCAGCGTGTACATGTGGGTGGTCACCTCGTACCACTTCTGCGCGTTGGCGCTGCCGGTCCCGGTGACGCCGCATTCGACGACGCCGCGCTCGAGCGCGCCGTACACCTCGCCGAACGCGATCGCCACCGGCTGCGCGCCGAGCGCGGTGATGAAGTCGGCCTGCGCCGGGCCGGCCACGCGGACCTTCAGCCCCTTCAGGTCGGCAAGCCCGGCGACCGGCCGGCGGCAGAAGAACACCTGGGCCGGGAACGGGCTGGTCGCGATCATCCGCACGCCGAGCTTCTCCAGGTCGCGGTTCGCCGCCGCGCCGAGCGCCTGCCCCGCGCGCCGCACCTGGTCCATGGACGTGTGCAGGCCCGGCAGGTCGAAGCCGTCGAGCAGCGGCACGTCGCCCGAGACGGTGGTGAGCGGCGCGCCCGCGATGTCCACCTGACCGGAGCGGACGAGACGGATCACCTCCGGCCCCGAGACGTTCGCCTCGGGGTAGCTGCGGAGGTTGAACTCGACGCGGCCGCCGGACGCCTTCGCCACGCCGTCGCGCAGCATCGGCACGTCGACCCTCGAGTACTGCGGCAGTGTCGGCGAGAGCTGCGTGACCGCGGCGACCGTCACCTTCGGCCCGGGCGGCAGCACCTGGGCGAGCGCCGCGGCGGCGAGGGCGTACAGCAGGGCGGCGGAAACGATGCGGCGCATGGCGTGGCTCCGGTCGGGTGGCAGGCGGCGATGCTGCCTGCGCGCGCCCGCCGCCGTCAAGCGCGCGCGGTCCCGGTTGCCCGCCGGCCGTTCCCGCTCTATGCTGATGGCATGGCCACGGGAGCCCGCCCATGAACGCCGTCAACCGCGCGACCAACATCCTCCTCCAGCCGCAGAGCGAATGGCCGGCGATCGCGCGCGAGCGCAGCGACGCCCGCTCGCTCTACCTCGGCTACATCGCCGTCCTGGCGGCCCTGCCGGCGGCGGCGACCCTGATCAGCACCTCGCTCGTCGGCAGCCTCGGTTTCGGACGGCTCGGCGCGCTCACCGCGCTGCAGGCGGCGCTCGCCGGCTACGTGCTGAGCCTCGCGACGGTGCTCGCGCTCGCGGCCATCGCCAACGTCCTCGCGCCGCGCTTCGGGGGCAGAAGCGACTTCGGCCAGGCGCTGAAGCTCACCGCCTACGCGCTGACCGCCTCGTGGGTCGCCGGCATCTTCACCATCCTGCCGGTCGTCGGCTGGCTGGTTTCGCTCCTCGGCGGGCTCTATTCGCTCTACCTGCTCCAGATCGGCGCGCCGGAGCTGATGAAGATGCCGGAGCGGAGCGCTATCGGCTACGGCATCCTGCTCGTGGCGATCGGCATCGTCATCGCGTTCCTCGCCGGCGCCGCGCTCGCCGCGGCGTTCGGTATGGGCGCGGTCGGGATGCTGGGGGCGATCGGGCGGTTCTGACGCGCGGGCGGAAGCTGCGGCATGATCGCGCCCGGCATCCCGGCCGACCCGGGTGTGGAAGAGGACACGGCCGGCCGCCCACCCGCCACGACCGCCACCGCCATGCTCGACGCCATCCGCGAATTCTTCGACCAGCACATCGCCGGCGGCGCGAGCGGCGGCGACGACCGCCATGCGATCGAGCTCGCCACCGCTGCTCTGCTCGTCGAAACCGTGCGCCTCGACGGCGAGATCACCGCGGCCGAGCGGACGGCCGCGCTCGCTGCGGTGCGCTCCAAGTTCGGGCTCGATGCGGAGGAAGCCGCGACGCTCGTCCGGCTCGCCGAGGAGGAATCGCGGGCGGCGACCGACTGCTACCAGTTCACCTCGCTCATCAACCGCCATCTCTCCGCGGCGCAGAAGGACAAGGTGATCGAGCTGATGTGGCGGGTCGCCTACGCCGACGCCGACCTGACCGCGAACGAGCAGCACGTCGTACGCAAGGTCGCCGATCTCCTGTACGTGCCGCACGCTTCGTACATCGCGGCGAAGCTGCGCGCCCGCGACGCCGCCGGGCGTTGAGCTCAGCGCCCCGCGAGCAGCAGCTCGAGCTGCTCGGGCCGCGCCACCCCCGCGGCGGCGAGGCTCGCCGCGAACGCCGAGGCCGGTCCGACGAGCGGCGCGACGTCGCACTCGAGGAAGCGGAGCCGACCGGTCGCGGTCTCGCAGAGGAGATCGATCCGGGCCGCCCAGTCGATCGCGAACGCGGCGGCGATCGCGCGCGCGACCTCGCGCACCCGCCCGGCGAGCGCGCGGTCCGCGACCGGCGCGTGGCCCGGCCGCAGCAGGTACTTGCGCGCGAAGGAGTACGGCGTGCCCGCGGGGAGGTCGAGCGCGAGCGGCGCGCCGATGCGGCCGTGGATCGCCGCGACGGTCAGCTCCGTGCCGACGATGCGCTCCTGCGCGACGTAGCAGTCGGTCCGCGTCCGCGCCGGAATCGGCCCCCCCCCGCGACGAGACGCATCCCGATCGAGTCGGATCCCCGCCGCGGCTTGACCACGAGCGGGAACGGCATGCCGCCGGCGTCGCCCGCGAGCGCGGTGCCGGGGCAGTCGATTCCGGCTGCTGCCGCGATGCGATGCGCTTCCCACTTGTCGTAGCAGCGCGCCATGGCCCCCGCGCTCGGGCCGAGATAGCGCACGCCCGCGCGGCCGAGCGCTTCCGCCGCAGCGAGCATCACCGGGTCGGAGAGACGCAGCAGGAGCGGTCCGGGCGGCAGCAGGCCGACCTCGCCTTCCCGGAACACCGCCTCGCGCACCGCCCGGCCCGAGTCGCGCAGCTCGGCCGCGATCGCCCGCGCCTCGCCGCGATGGATCCATGCGAGCGGATGCGCCCGCCAGGGCTCGAGGACAACCGCGACCGGCGCGGAATCCGCGCTCACGCGCGCTTCATGCGCGCGACGCAGCGCTCCACTTCCTCGCGCATCCGGTCCGCCGGCAGCCGGCAGCGCAGTCCGTGCCCCGGGAGCAGCCACTCGAACCGGTAGTCGGCGAGCCGCGCCATCGAGGCGGTCTGGCGGCCCCAGTCGTACCAGCAGACGCCGCGCGAAGCGACGACGCGCTCGCCCTTCGCGTCCGACCAGGCGTGGTCGCCGGAGAAGAGAAAGCCGCGGTAGAGGAGGCACGTCGATCCCGGCGTGTGGCCCGGCACCGGAATGAAAAGCGCTTCGTCGTCGAACGGGATCGCTTCGTCGCCCTCGAGCTTGATCTCCGCTTCGCGCGTGCCGGCGACCACGTCGTCGCGGTGCAGGATGCGCTCGCAGCCGAAGCGGTCATGGAACTTGCGGTGGTCGGCGACGTCGTCCCGGTGGGTCAGGAACATCCAGCGCACGCCCCCGAGCGCCGCGATCGCCTCGACGAGCGGCCCGGCGTAGCGCGGCGAGTCGACCAGGATGTTGCCGCGCGGGCGCACGACGAGGTAGCTCCGCGCACCATAGCTCGACTCGGCGGCCCAGCCGCAGTAGTAGACGCCGTCGGCGATCGGCTCGGGGAACGCCGCGCGCGCGGCGGCGAGGTCGCGCTTCGATTCCGTTCCGATCGCCGCGACCGGGCAGGCGACGAGCGCCATCGCGGCGCGCCGGGAAGCGGCCTCGCCGGCCGGCTGCCGGTAGACGTACGACGCGTCGTCGCCCTCGGCGAACGACTCCGGCGCGACCTGCCGGCAGGTGCCGCAGTCGATGCAGGTCGCATCGACGAAGAACTCGCCGGGGACGTTCGCGCGGAGGCGCTTGGCGAGGATGGCCATTCCGGATCGTACGGCGGTCAGCCAGCCGATTCCGCCGGCGGGGCCCCCGACCGGGCGCGGCGTGCGAGCGGGCCGGCCCAGTTGCTCCGGAACCAGGCCGGCATCGGCACCGGGGCCGGCCGCGGCCCGTCCGCGCCCGCCCGCGACGCCTCGAGGTCAGCGAACACCGCCGCGGCGAAATCCACGAACGCACGCACCCGCGCCGAAGGCCGGGAGCCGCGGCGGTACAACACGTGGATCGGCGGCGGTTCGAGCGCTTCCCAGTCCGCGAGCACGGGCTCGAGCAGGCCCTGCTCGAGCAGCGGGCGGTTGGTGAGATCGGACACCCGCACCACGCCCGCGCCGCGAATCGCCGCCGTGGTGATCCACTCGCGGTCGTCGCTCACGACCCGCGGCTCGACCGCCACCGTCCGCAGCGCCTCGCCCCGCCGGTACTTCCAGAGGTCGAGCACGGTTCCCTTCGCGAGCCGGAACGCAAGGCAATCATGCGCCTGCAGCTCCGCGGGATCGCGCGGCCGGCCGCGGGCCCGCCAGTACGCCGGCGCAGCACAGGTCACGAACCGCGTCTGCGCGATGCGCTTCGCCACCATGTCGGTGTCGTCCAGCCAGCCGATGAAGAGGAGGACGTCGACCAGCGCCGCGAGCGGCTCCTTCGGATGCTGCACGACGCGCAGATCGAGCGTCATCTCCGGATGCTGCGCGAGGAACTGCGGCAGGAACGGCGTGACGCACGGCGCGACCACCCGCGCCATGCCGACGGTCAGCTTGCCCGACGCGCGCGTGCGATTGACCGAGAGCCCGGCCTCGGCGGCGCGGAGATCCGCGAGCGCCGCCGCGCATACCGGCAGGAACTGCTCGCCGTCCGGGGTGAGGCTCAGCCGCCGCGAATCCCGCCGCAGGAGCCGCGTCCCGAGATCGCGCTCGAGCGCCGCCACCAGCTTGGTCACCGCCGGGGGGCTCACGTCGAGCTCGCGCGCCGCGCGCGCGAAGCCTCCGGCCGCGACCACCCGGACCAGGTATTCCATCGCGCGCAGCCTGTCCACCGCCTGCTCTCCACCGTTAACCAACGGTTAATCATCGCTTGCGCCGCGGGCGCTTGTCCAATGCCGCGTGCGGCCCTAGCGTACGGTCTGGATCGGAGGGGTCGCATGCGGCGAACGGCGGGCGGGTCGAGCGTGGTCGGGATCGGATTTGCGTTCGCGGCGCTGCTCTGGACGGCGGGCGTCCGCGCGCAGGCGCCGGAGGCGTTTCCGTCGAAGCCGCTCCGCTTCATCGTCGCCGCCGCGCCGGGCGGATCGCCGGACGTGGTCGCGCGCCTCGTGGGACAGCATCTCGGCGAGCGGCTGAAGCAGCCGGTGCTCGTCGACAACCGCCCGGGCGCGGCCGGAAATATCGGGATCGAGGCCGCCGCGCGCGCGGCGCCGGACGGTTACACGATCTTCCTCGCCATCCCGAACGTCGTGATCAATCCGCATCTCTACCGGATGAGCGTCGATCCGCTCACGGCGCTGGCGCCGGTCGCGCAGCTCACGCGGGTGACGTTCGTCCTGCTCGCGAGCCCGGAGTTCGCGCCGCAGACCGTGCCGGAGGTGCTGGCCGCGGCGAGGGCGCGCCCGGGTGCTGTGCGCTGCGGCTGGGGCGGGCCGCTCCCTCACTTCGCGTGCGAGCTGCTCAGGATGCAGGCGCAGGCGGACATCAGCGTCGTACCGTACAAGGGCAACGCGCCGGCAATGAACGATCTCATCGGCGGGCGCATCGATCTCCTCCTCGACGTGCCGAACGTCGCCCTGCCGCAGGTGCAGGCGAACCGGGTGCGCGCGATCGCGACCACCAACCCGAAGCGCGGATCGGGCCCGTTCGGTCAGCTGCCGACGGTGAACGAGACGCTCGCCGGGTTCGAGTTCGAGGGCTGGCAAGGCGTGCTCGCGCCGTCGGGGACGCCGCGCGAGATCGTCGACCGGCTCAATCGCGAGATCGTGGCCGTGCTCGGGGCGGAGGACGTGCGCAAGCGCCTCGGCGACGGCGGCCTGGACGTCGCGCCCGGGACGCCCGCCGCGTTCGCCGAGACGCTCCAGCGCGACCATGCGCGGTACGCGAAGATCATCCGCGAGGCGGGCATCCGCGCGGAGTAGCGCGCGCGGCGCGCGCGCTCCGACTCCGCCCGCTACTGCTGCTTGAACCCGATCGCCTTGACGATCGGCCCCCACTTCGCCTGCTCCGCGTCGAGGAACACCGCGTACTCCGCCGGCGTCGACGGAACAGCGATGCCGCTCACCTTCGCGTACTGCTCGATCAGCTCCGGCGAGCGGAGCGCCGCCGTCGCCGCGGCGTGGACCCGCGCGAGCACGTCGGGCGGCGTGCCGGCCGGCGCGACGAGGCCGTACCAGTTGTCGGAGAGCACCTTCGGGTAGCCGAGCTCGCCGGTCGTCGGCACGTCGGCAAGCGCGCTCGAGCGGCTGCCGCTCGTCACCGCGAGCGCCTTGAGCTTGCCCGACCGGATGTGCGGCAGCAGCACCGGCACGTCGAACACGCCCATCTGCACCTGGCCGCCGAGGAGGTCCTGCACCGCCGGCGCCGCGCCCTTGTACGGGACGTGGACGAGGTCCACGCCGGCCTCGGTCTTGAGCAGCTCGCCGGCGAGATGGGTGATCGTGCCGCCGCCCGCCGAGCCGAAGTTGACCTTTCCCGGGTTCGCTTTCGCGTACGCGACGAGCTCGGCGAGCGAGTTCGCCGGCACCGACGGGTGCACCGCGAGCACCTCGGGCACCTTGACCACGGTCGTGATCAGCGCGAGGTCCTTCTTCGGGTCGTAGGGCATCTTCTCCATCGAGAACGGCGCGATCGCCACCGCCGAGCCGCTGTTGAGCGCGAGGAGATAGCCGTCGGGCGGCGCCTTCGCCACGTTGTCGACGCCGAGCACACCGCCGACGCCGGCACGGTTCTCTACGATCACCGGCTGGCCGAGGCTCGCGCTCATGCCCTGCGCGAGCGGGCGCGCGAAGAGATCCGCCGGGCCACCCGCCGGAAACGGGACGACGAGGCGCACCGGCTTCGACGGATAAGCCTGTGCCCAGGCGAGCGCCGGGACGAGCATTGCTGCGACGCAGGTCAGCGCACGGATCGAACGGAACATTCTTCCCGCCTCCCCCGGAGAGTGCGCGCGGGATCGTACTACCATGCGCGCGCAACCGAGAGGAGACCGCGATGAACCCGTCCGCGCCGGCGCGCATCGCCGCAGCCGTGCAACGCCGCTACGGCGAAGCCGTCGACATCCCCGGCGACCTCGCGGGCGCCGATGCGCTCGCCGCGATGAACGAGCGCGCGGTCTGCCGTCGCTACCGGGCCGAACCCGTGCCGGCGCCACTGCTGCGCCTGCTGTGCGCGACCGCGCTCGCCTCCCCGACCAAGAGCGACCTCCAGCAGGCGAGCATCGTGCGCGTGACCGCGCCCGCCGACCGCGCGGCGATCCACGCGTGGCTTCCCGGGTCGCCGTGGATCGCCGGCGCGCCGGAGATTCTCGTCTTCTGCGGCGACGGCTTCCGGCTGCGGCGCATCTTCGAGCGCCGCGGCCGCGCGTTCCCGAACGAGCATCTCGACCAGTTCTTCAACGCCGCCGTCGACGGCGCGATCGTGCTGTCCGCGTTCGTGCAGGCGGCGGGCCTCGCCGGCCTCGGGAGCTGCCCGATCAGCGAGATCCGCAATCATGCGCAGGCGATCGCGGAAATGCTCGCGCTGCCCGACTGGGTGTTCCCGATCGCCGGCCTGACGCTCGGCTGGCCCGAGTCGTTCGAGCCGTTCAGCCCGCGCCTCGCCCTGACCGCGACCGTCCACGAGGGCCGCTACGACGCCGGCCGCGTCGACCGGGAGCTCGACGAGTACGACGCGCGGCGCGTCCGCGACCGACCCTACCGCCGCCAGCGCCTGCCCGAGCGCTTCGGCGCCGCGGAGCGCTACGGCTGGACCGAGGACAAGGCGCGCCAGTACAGCGAGCCGCAGCGCGCGGACTTCGGCGCGTTCGTGCGGGGCCGGCGGTTCCGGCTCGACTAGACTCGCCGCATCGGAGCACGCCATGCGACCGATCCCGACTCTCGCCGCGCTCGTGCTGGCGCTCGCCGCCGCCGGCGCGGCGGCGCAGCCCTACCCCGCGAAGCCGATCCGCGTCGTCGTGCCCAACCCGGCCGGCGGCTTCTACGACCTGATCGCGCGCACCGTCGGCCAGAAGGTGGGCGAGAGCGTCGGCCAGCCGATGGTGGTCGAGAACCGCGTCGGCGCCGGCGGCAGCGTCGGCACCGAGTTCACCGCCCGGGCGGCGCCCGACGGCTACACCGTCATGGTCGGCGGGATCGGTCCGCACGGGATCGCGCCGAGCCTGTACGCGAAGCTGCCGTACGACCCGGTGAAGGACTTCGCACCGATCATCCTCGTCGCGATGACGCCGAACATCCTGGTCGTGCACCCGTCCTCGCCGTTCCAGTCGGTGCAGGACATCGTGGCGGCGGCGCGGAAGACACCGGGCGGCGTCAGCTACGCGTCGAACGGCAACGGCACCTCGCAGCATCTCTCGGCCGAGATGTTCGCCACGACGATGGGGCTCAAGTTCAACCACGTGCCGTTCAAAGGCAGCGCGCCGGCAATCACCGCGATGCTCGGCGGCCAGGTCGATTTCGCCTTCGCAGTAGCGCCGGATGCGCTGGCGCACGTCAAGGCGGGAAAGCTCCGCGCGCTTGCGGTCACCGGCGCGAAGCGCGCCGCGCCGCTGCCGGAGGTCCCGACGATGGCCGAGGCGGGCGTACCGGGCTACGAGGCGACGGCCTGGTTCGGCTACCTCGCGCCCGCCGGCACGCCGCGCGAAGCGATCGACCGGCTGAACGCGGAAATCGCGAAAGCGCTCGAATCGCCGGACGTGCGCGACCGGCTCGCCCCCGGCGGGCTCTCGGAGCTGCCCGGCGGCACGCCCGAGCGCTTCGGCGAGCTGGTGAAGAGCGAGATCGCGAAGTGGTCGCGCGTGGTGAAGGAGTCGGGGGCGAAGATCGACTGATCGCCGCTTCGCGGCGAAGCGCACTGCGCGGAGCGTGCTACGCCGGGCGCTCGCCGCGGATGAGGTGCGGCTCGGCGAAGAGCGACTTGATCACCACCTTGCGGATGCCCGGATCGTCCGGCACCACGTAGAGCACCGGCGTGATCAGCTCCTCGAACAGCCCGCGCAGGCTGCGCGCGCCGTTCTTGTACTCGACCGCGAGGTCGGCGATCTGCTCGAAGACGGCCGGCGCCACGAGCAGCTCGACGCCCTCGCCCCGGAACAGCTCGCGGAACTGGTTGTAGATCGAGTTCGCCGGCTGGGTCATGATCCGCACCAGCATCGGCTTGGTCAGCGCCTGGAAGCGGGCGGTGATCGGCAGCCGGCCGGTGAACTCGGGGATCAGACCGTACTCGAAGAGATCGGTCGGCTTCACGCGCGCGTTCAGCCGCTCGAGGATCGCGGGGTTGTCCTCCCCGGAGGTCGAGATGTAGCCGTAGGTATGCGTTGCCGAGGCGATCTTCTCCAGCCCGACGAACGCGCCGCCGCAGATGAACAGGATGTTCGTCGTGTCGACGTAGGTCCCGCTGCCCAGCCTGACCATCGCGCCTTCCATGATCTTCAGCAGCGCGTGCTGCACGCTCTCGCCGGAGACGCTGCGCGGCTCGCCGTCGACCGCCTTCAGCTTGTCGATCTCGTCGATGAAGACGATGCCGTGCTGGGCGCGAGCGCCATCGCCGTCGGCGCGGTCGACGAGCCGCTGCAGGATGGCGTCGATCTCCTCGTTCACGTAGCGGCTCTGCGCGAGGGAGGTCGCCTCCGCGGTGACGAACGGGACGCCGAGCGCGCGCGACAGCGTCTCGCACATCAGCGTCTTGCCGGTGCCGGTCGGGCCGATCAGCAGGATGTTGCTCTTCACGATCGGCGCGCCGTCGGCCCGTCGCCCCGCGATCTTCTTGAAATGTGCGTACACCGCGACCGCGAGGGTCTTCTTGGCGTCGTCCTGGCCGATCACGTACTGGTCGAGGTACCGGACGATGTCGCTCGGCTTGCGGTCGGGCACGGCTCGTCCTCCCCCGGGTTGCTACAGCGGGTACACGAGCAGCGTGTCGATCGCCTTCGAGTCGAAGACGACGTGCCGCCGCCGGAAGCGCGCCGCCGCGCCCTCGAACACGACGCGGTCGCGGTACTGGCCGGTGGAGAAGATGCTGCTCGCGCCGTCGTGCTCCATGACCCGGATCACGGCGTAGTTCGAGCGCACCTCGAACTCCCCGCGGTCCTCTCCGGTCACCTGCACGCCGGAGACGAGGTGGCGGTAGCAGTGCGCCTCGTAGAGGTTGGCGACGCGGAGCGAGGTGATGCGGTCGCGGAGCTGCGCGCGCGAGCGGGTGTGGATGACCGCGAGCGGCAGCCCGCGGTCGACGTTGTAGCGCGAGGCCACCTCGTACTCGCCGTCCTCGGTGAGCAGTCCCGCGAGGTCCTCGAGGCGGTCCTCGTCGACCGCACGCGCCCACTCGTGGACGAGCGCTTCGATCGCGCGCTGCGCGGCCTCGGGCGCCGGCATCAGTAGCCCATGTCGGCGCGGTAGACGTGCCAGAAGTTGCGCAGGCCCCGCTCGGAGAGCTTGCTCGCGCCGCCGCCCGCGAGGTCCTTCCCGCCCATGTACATCACCGACGCCGCGTCGCCCGCGCCGCCGGTCGCGCGGCGGATCATGTTGCACACCGCCGCGTCCTCCATCGACACCATGCCGGCCGAGCCGACGAGGTTCGTCTGCGCGAGGCGGCGCCCGGCGAGCTCGGGCGAATCGTCGGCGAAGCCGAAGTAGGTCCAGTTGAGGTCGCACGAGGCCGGCCCGTTCGGGACGAGCTGGCGCGTAGCGAGGCTGTGTGCGATCTGGTGCAGCACGAAGCCCGGGTAGAGCGACAGGATCTGCACGCTGATGCCGTCGCCGTACTCGTCCTGCCACTCGAGGATCGAGTGGTCCTCGAGGCGGAACCCTTCGTTGTGCGAGCGCAGGCCCGAGGCCGCCGCGGCGTAGTCGGCGGAAGGCTTCTCGGTGCCGGCCTTGGTGTAGAAGTACTGGTGCCGGCCGCTGCGCTCGATGATCATCGCCGACTCCTGCGACTGGCGCGACATCCCGAACGTGCCGTAGAACGAGTGCAGGATGTTCGCGTGGTAGGAGTCGCGCGGGTTCTCGTGGTAGTTCTTCCAGTTGGCGTTGATGCGCTGGGTGTCATAGCCGAGCACCTTGAGCGGCCTGACGAGCGTGCGGCGGATGCCGTCGCCGGCCTCGCCGAGCCACTCGGCGAGCGGCGGGGTGTCGGGCGAGTAGGTGGCGAACACGAGCCCGCAGAACGACGCGCAGCGCAGCTTCTCGAGCCCGTGGTCCTCGAGCCGGAAGTCGGCCGGCAGGCCGCCCTCGCCGCGCAGGCCGCGGCGGAAGGCGGCCGACTTGAGGTCGCCGTTCAGGCCGTAGACCCACGCGTGGTAGACGCAGTAGAACTCCTTCGCCCGCCCGAACTCCTCGCGGCAGACGAGGTTGCCGCGGTGCGCGCAGCGGTTGACCAGCGCGCGGAAGGCGCCCGAATCGTCGCGGCAGGCGATCACCGGCGCATCGCCGATCCGCGTGCACTTGAACGAGCCGGGCTCGGGGATCTCGGCCTCGAGCCCGAGGTAGTGCCACGCCGGGCCGCGGAAGATGCGCGCCTGCTCGCGCGCGTACACGTCGGGGTCCGAGAACACCCAGTAAGGCGCGCGGCCCGGCCCTTCCTGCGGCCAGGCGCGTGCGGGCGGTACGGTTTCCAGGGTGGTCATTG
>Ga0187893_10002205_pt1 | contig 43531 bp, 37 predicted proteins | sample MA1701074metaG_FD_139574 | JGI IMG/M metagenome (GOLD analysis project Ga0187893, IMG submission 139574) | White microbial mat communities from a basaltic lava cave in the Kipuka Kanohina Cave System on the Island of Hawaii, USA - MA170107-4 metaG ... | reverse complement strand
CGGCTCAGACTTAGCTTGTGTCCTGTCACTGGTAATCAGAGCCGACGGATCAAGTGGCACAGACTTTAGTCTGTGATTCTCGTCAGAGTCGGCTCAGACTTAGCTTGTATCCTGTCACTGGTAATCAGAGCCGACGGATCAAGTGGCACAGACTTTAGTCTGTGATTCTCGTCAGAGTCGGCTCAGACTTAGCTTGTATCCTGTCACTGGTAATCACAGACTAAAGTCTATGCCACCAGAATGATATGCGCGTTCTTCTTTCGTCGATTCACCGATACCCGGCGGCAATTGAAGTCGGACTTGGTCGAAAGCCCAGGCCTTTCCCGTCTGGTTCGGCTTTCTCCATTCATGATCTGCTGGCAAAAGGCTTGTCCGAACTGGGTCATGATGTCTGCTACCTGTTGCCCAAGGGGGCTGACAAGCCTCTGCCCACCAGAGTTAGACTCCTTTCCAAGCCCGATGGGGATGTCGACGTCATTCACACTATTAAGTTTGGCGATGGTGGCTTGAGTGAGGACTTGAAGGCGCTTCGCAAGCCCTGGGTTACGACCTGTCATATGGACGATCGGGCACGGGGATGGGAACGTCATCCGGCAGCCACAAACTGGATTTTCGTGTCTCGCACCCTAGCGACGCTGCACGGTCGACACCGGTATGTGTTGAACGGGATAGACCCGGCTGAATATATCTATTCCGAATCCAAAGATGACTATTTTCTCTTCATGTCGACAATGGATTGGGGAACCCAGAAAGGGCTGGACGTGGTGCTCTCCTTAGCAAAACAGATCGGATTCAAACTGGTGATTGCCGGCACCGGAAGAGATCATGAGAGCATCGCGGCGGTGGCCGAGATGTGTCGGAAGGTCAACGCAAAATACGTCGGTGATGTAAGAGGAAAGGAGAAAGCCGAGTTATTGGCCGGCGCTAAGGCTTTCTTGTTTCCCACCAAGGTCGACGAGGCTTTCGGCCTCGGAATGGTAGAAGCCCTGATGTCCGGAACGCCGGTCATCTGCAGCGATCGGGGAGCGTGTCCCGAGATCATTTCGGCTGATGTGGGAATGGTTTGTAAAGACGAAGAAGAGTACGAATCCGCAGTCAATCGGATCGGCAGCATCGCCCCTCAGGCCTGCCGGGAAAAAGCGATGCGCGAATATCATTACCTCCGAATGGCCGCGGATTACGCCGTCGAATACGAGAAAGAGATTGCCTCGAATGAAACACAGTAGCGCCGCCTCGCGTCAGCCAACCGGCCACCACAATAAAGTAATTCAGGGACTCTGGATTGGGGCTGAACTTTCCACGATGGAAAGGCTATCGATCGCCTCGTTTCTGCAAAACGGTCACGAATATCATCTGTACACCTACGCAGAGCTGAGGAATGTTCCGGAGGGTGCGGTCATTAAGGATGGTAACGAGATCTTACCGGCGGCGAGTATCTTTCAATACAAGCATCAGCAAACTTACGCTGGCTTTGCGAATTTCTTTCGCTATAAGCTGCTGCTTGAGCGCGGCGGCTGGTGGGTCGACACCGACACTATCTGCCTTAAGCCATTCGACTTTCCCGAGGAGCAGGTCTTTGCCACCGAGATCTGCAGAGAGCAGGAAGTCGTTACCAGCGGCCTTATCAAAGCGCCCAAAGGCAGCCCGGCGATGGCGTATGCCTGGGAGGTTTGCCAAAGTAAAAAGCCGGAGAACCTGCGATGGGGAGAAACAGGTCCAGCTTTAATGGGCGAAGTGGTTAGTAAGTTCGCGCTCGAAAGATTCCGAAAACCGTACCATGTTTTTTGTCCGATCGGATTCTCGGACTGGCAGCGAGTGCTGGAGCCTGATGGCCAGGCTGTGCTGGACGAAAGCTCTTATGCGATCCATCTTTGGAACGAAAGGTGGCGAGTCGCGCAGCAAGATAAGAATGCGCAATATGATCCAAACTGTCTGTACGAGCAACTCAAGAGAAGATATCTGAAGGAAGGTGGCACAGACTTTAGTCTGTGATTTGTCAGCTCAAGTGGCACAGACTTTAGTCTGTGTTGGAGTCTCAAGTGGCACAGACTTTAGTCTGTGATTTGGAGTCTGTGATCTGTCACCTTGGACCACAGACTGAAGTCTGTGCCACGATCTGTCACCTTGGACCACAGACTGAAGTCTGTGCCACGATCTGTCACCTTGGACCACAGACTGAAGTCTGTGCCACAGTTGCGAGCAACGCTTCCCAGGCGTCGAGTGATGACTCGATGCCAAAACGCGTTAGGACCTCGGGCGCCCGGGCCGCAAAAGCTTTCCGGCGTTCCTCGTCGCCCATCAAAGACGCGAGGGCTGCTCCCAAAGCCGAGATACCGCCAGACCGAACTATCAACCCGTCAATCCCTTCGCGCACCAAAGATCGAACTGAAGCGCCGCATTCCATAGCCACTACCGGCACGCCACACGCCAGCGCTTCCCACACAGCGTTGCCAAAACCCTCGACCCAGGAGGTCGAGACGAAGAGCTTGGCTCCGTGAAGTATTGCGTACGGGTCGTTGACAAAGCCAAGCAGCCGGATGCGTCCGGGTGACAGTTCATCAACCAAACCCGCCAGAGGCTCGCCGAGCGGCCCCACTCCGCAGACGTCGAGATCCCACTCGGGGAAATCTCCGGCGATACTCGCGAATGCCCGCACCAGGAGAGCCGGTCGCTTTTCTGGAGACAGCCGCGTGATCGCGACCACCCGATTTCGATGACCGGTTTGTTCCAGTTGCGCGGGAGGCGGCGGCAGGATCGGATTTGGAATTGAATACGCAGTCGCTCCAAACCGCGCCAGCCAATTCGCGCTTGCGGGGTGAGACGCTACGACGGCAGCGGCGCCACGATACAGAGCCTGACGCGCAGCTTGCCAACGTGGAAGGCTGACCAAATTCAAGTCGGTGTGCTCGCAAGCGATCACCGGCACGCCTCTCTCGTGCATCGCGGCGAGCACACGCACGTTGGTCATGTCGATGTGGGCCACAACCAGGTCCGGCGAGGTCGCCAAAATCGCACAGCGAAGCATAGCGATGAGGTCGATCTCGGCCACCAGTTCGGGGCAGCCGGCTTGATCCAGTCCGCGGGTAATTGCAGTTATCGAGGATGCGTTCAGCTCTTCTGAATTGGGTTTTCGCGGGTGGCCAACATCGCGCCTTTCGACCCGAGAATCGATTCCATAGGCCGGCCCGATCCGGTTTTGCGCCACCGTTAGCAGAGTAACGTGCCGCCCACGTGCAACCCACGCGTTCGCCAGGTTCACGCAGACACGCTCCGCGCCTCCACCGGTCAGGCCGCCGATAACCATTGTGATGCGCATTCTACGATTGAATAGATCCGGCGTTTCAGAGGAGACGAAATCCGCGGGCTGGTGGCAGCTTACTCCGCCTTCGGATAGGCCGCGACGACTTCGATCATGACCAGAGCTCCGGCGGGTAGCGATACGGTTGCGAATGCCGTGCGGGCCGGCAAAGGGGTTACGCCTCGCCCCGGAAGCCAGGCGGAGTAGATGACGTCCACAGCTTTAAAATCTTTAATGTCCGCCAGCAGCACCGTAACCTTGACGATATCCGCCGGCGAGCAACCTGCCGCGTTAAGAATGGCGTCGATGTTCGACAGCACCCGTCGGGTTTGGGCTTCGAGTCCTTCCTCTAACTTGCCGGTGCCAGGGTCTCGTCCGGTCTGTCCGGTTACAAAGACCAGATCGCCGGTTCGAATAGCCTGCGAGTAGGTGCCCGTTGCCGGTGGCGCCGCGTTGGTGGCGATCTTGATCTTGTTAACCATCTTCAATGAGTTCCTTTCAACATCAGTCGGGCAGTTCAGAGTTCAATCAGTTCAGAGTTCAATCAGTTCAGAGTTCAATCAGTTCAGAGTTCAACCAGTTCAGAGTTCAATCAGTTCAAAGTTCAATCAGTTCAGAGTTCGAGCTTTAGCTTGCCGATTCGCGAAACAAAAACAACCTAAAGGTTGAACTGTTGAACTCTAAACTTCTTGATTTCTAAACCTACTTGTCGATCCGTTCAGCCTTTAGTGGAATTTCGAATTTCACCTTAACCGGACCGCCACTGAGCGGCGCCAAATCCACCAAATCAGCCTTCTCGCCCGGAAAAATGATCTGGAGCAGAACCACATTGCTGGGGTTTAAGAAATCCAGATCGAAGTAGTGGAATTCCGTGATATTCGAAGCATAGATCCAAAGATTGTTTTGCCGTCGTATCCACCCGCGGAAGCTATAGCTCTCCATCGGCTCGGTGCGAATGTCCAGTGGAACTACCGACAGGATTTGCTTGGTCAATTCAAAGTGTTCGAAAGCGTATTGCCAGCTTTGCTCGTAAGGGCGCTTGGTCGAACCGCGTGAGCGCGGCAGCGCGCCCTTCTGCTTGAGGCAAATATTCTCTTTGACAAATTGCTCCTCGTCCGTGTCCGCCGGGTAGTCTCCCGTTGTCAGGCGCTCGAGGAGATGGGCCACGTCGCGGCTGGTCGTAAACACGTGACGAATAATCCGAAAGTAGGTCAGCGCCGTCGGATTGATATCAAAGATGGTGATTCGCTTGGGCTTCCAAAGAGGAATGAGATTAAGGCCGTACAGTCCGCCCACTACGCTGATCATGTGGATGTCTTCGCGCCTTTGCGGGTCCACACTTTCGTAGTGAGCTTTGATCTCTTCAAACTCCTGGAAAGATCCATCCTGGCGACCGTCGTCCGTGCCGTAGAAAACATTCTCCGGGTGGTGGTCGTACATCTGGCGGTTAAACGCTCGGGGTGCTTGTGATGTCACGGTTCCTCACTTTGGTTTGCACTTGCGGTCATTGTTCTGCCTGCTTCCATTTCCCTGACGATGGGCAGCACTTCGCGGCCAAAGATAATCATCTCGTCGAGCTTTGGCCATCCTGAAATAATGAACTGAGTCACGCCGATGCGTTTATACTCGAGAAACATTTCTGCCAGTTCTTGGGGCGATCCCAGGAGGGTCATTGCTGACGATCCGTAATAAGGCACCAGTCCAGCCCAGAGATTCCGATTCAACCAACCTACTTCATCCGCAGCCGCCAGCGCCTGTTTTAATGTTTGAGAATCGCTTCCCGAGAGGATGCCGCGTTCCTCCTTCTCGATCTCCTCGCCTGGCAGCATCGACCGGGCGGCGCTGATCGCCTCGTCCCGCGTCGGGCGGCAAATTACACACAGCCGCAGCGACACTTCAATCCCGTGTGATCGAACGCGGCTTACCAATGGGCGCAGCTTTTCAGGAGTGTCTATTAGTCTCAGCCAGGAAGTGCCGCGAGTGAGCGCGAGTTGCTGGGCCTGCTCGGAGTGTCCCGAGACATAGATTTCGGGACTGGTCCGATCCGGCGCGATAAACGGAGTCAGCAATTTTCCATGCTCGACGCGACAGTATTTGCCGGCGAAATTGACTTCGCTGTCGTTCTCCCAGAAAGCACGACAAATGGCCAGGTATTCGTCGGCTCGCGCATAGCGCTCGTCATGATCGAGAAAGTCGCCGTAACCACGTTGCTCAGCCGGTGAACTGCCGGCGACGATGTTCAAGGCGACGCGCCCCCCGATTAAGCCCGACAGGGTATTGATCTGCTGAACGAAAGTGGTGGGCTGCATCAGGCCCGTCCGATAGGCCACGATGAACTTGAGTCTGGTTGTAGCCCGGCCAACTGCACAGGCGATGAAGATAGTGTCAGGCTCATAGTAGCTGAAAGAAAGCAGCACCGACTCAATTCCCATTTCCTCCGCACTGCGCGCAAATCGGACCCAACCGTCCATGTCAGGCAGCGACGCCAGTGATGTCGTTCTGGTCGTCAGCACGCGGGACGTCTCCTGGGCCGTTTTCATGGCCACCTCGCCGCCTTTCGGAAACATCCAGTGGAATCTGAGGCTCATGATTTTGATTTATCCAGAGTGCTCGTTGGCGCGTGAAACTCTGGACCTTACACTGTCCTCCTGCTGCCGCTCGGCTTCTCGGATGATCGGCAACACCCGCTGACCAAAGGTAATCACTGCGTCAAGCTCTGGCCACCCCGACATAATGAACTGACTGACACCGATCCGCTTGTATTCCAGCATTGCTGATGCCAGATCCTCCGGCGTGCCCAGCAGCGTGGTCCATACGGGACCGAAATGAGGGACGAAGCCGGTATAAAGGCAACCGTTGAGCCGGCTCGCTTCACCGGCGCGTGAGGCGCCCTCTCGGTACATCTGGGAATCGTCTTTGACGGCGGGGCTTCGTTCATACCGCCCAACGTTACTATCGGGGAGAAGAGACTCAGCCGCGGCCACAGCCTCCTCCCTGGTGTCGCGGCAAAGCACACACATTCTCAAGCAGACTTCGAGCCCTTGTTCCCTCATGCGCGCCACCAGCGGCTGAAGTTTCTGGACTGTGTCAGCGGCGCGCAGCAAGCACGAGCCCTGAGCGAGCGCCAAACGCTCGGCGGGCTCCGAGTGCCCGGAAATGTAGATCTCTGGAGCCGTCCGGCCCGCACCCATGAAAGGCGTGTTAAGCTTGCCGCCTTCAACTCGATAATGCCGGCCTTCGAAATTAACATCACCCTCGGCGCGCCAGAAGGCATGACAAACAGCCAGAAACTCTTCCGCTCGGGCGTATCTCTCATCATGCGAGAGAAAATCTCCGTACCCGTGTTGTTCTTCGGTAGAGCTGCCCGCAACAATGTTCAGAGAGAGACGCCCCGGCATCAAGGCAGAGAGAGTATTGACCTGTTGCACAAAGATCGTTGGTTGCATCAACCCTGATCGATAAGCCGCGATGAACTTAAGTTTGGTCGTAGCCTGACCGAGGGCACAACCAACGACTAACGGATCCGGCTCATAACGGCTAAACGAAATCAGAATCGAGTCGATTCCCGCGTCCTCGGCGTGCCGCGCAAAGTGAAGCCAGCCTTCCATGTCAGGTTTCGGCGCCGGCGAAGAAGCGTTGATTGACTGGATTCTGTAGAGGGCGGCCTCCTGGGCAGTCTGCGGCGCATTGACGGCCACTTCTCCAGCCTTGGGAAGCATCCAGTTGAATCTAAGGTTCATACTCTCTTGGACAGCCTCTACAGACAGAGGCTGTAAGAAGATCGGGAATTAGCCGCGGATGAACGCGGATTCCGCGGATTAGAAAAGATAATAGTTAAGGTATCTTCCATTTTATTTGTTCCTTTTCTGATCTGCGGCCCCATCCGTGTTCATCCGTGGCTGACTTGGGTTTCTTTTTTCACAGCCTCGACAGGAACGTGGCTCATTCGTTTCTGAGAACGCAGCAGTGTTGCCAGTCGGGGCTGACCGGCTCACAAACTTTACCCTCGGGAAAAAGCTCCTTGATGTAGCCCACGGTAAAGTATGAACAATAGGACTCGCCCGGTCTGCCCCGCCGTTCCTGATGCGAGAACTCCTTGCCCGGTTCTACGTAAAGCTGATCGTCTATCAGCACGCACCATTTTGAGTGAAATGCGGTTTCCACGAGGCTCTCGATCTCGAGATCGGGCTTTTCAGCCTGCTGCCACTGAAGCATCTTTCGCACATCGGTACCTGGCGGCAGCGTGGGATCTGATAGAGATCTCTCGTAGCTCGGGTCGGTGAACGTAAATGCGAGCACGCCTCCCGGAACCAGTGCACTGCGAAGTTGTCCCACCAGCTCGATCATCTCGTCCGGATGGGTATGAGTGAATACCGAAAAGGCCAGGGCGATGTCAAACTTGAGGCCCAGGTCGGGAATCGGCAAGTAGCGCACACCGGCCGGGTTATACTGCGAACTATAGCGATTGTAGTGAACAAAATGCGCCTGCGGAAATTGTTCGCGTCCCATCTCGAGTACCGCACGATTGAGATCCAGGCACCAGTAATCATCGTGGTCAACGTTGTCGCCCGCGCCGGTTAGAAAAGTGCCGACATTGCCGCCAAAATCGAGGATCTTGCTGTGCTTCCAAACGGGGCGTTCCAGCAGCTCGTCAAAGTACGCGAACTGGGTTACCCGAGTTGAGACAAGATTCCACATGCGTGAGCGTGCCTCCAAAGCGCTTCCCTGAATTAAAGATGGTGGGTCAGCCGGAAAGATCCATCGACGCGATCAAATATCCACAGTCCACGGCACGGATTTCGGGTGAACGTTGTGACGCGTGGCCCATTCTTGCAGCGCCCAAGGTTGAGTGTCAATATCCCGATAACCACCCAACAATTGGCGGGTGATCGGATCGGCCTTCTCCAAATAATTCTGCTCCGGATTATCGAGATACACCTCAGGTTTCATCCAGCGATACGCATACCCGTACATCAGCACCTTTGAGACGCGTTGGCTCCGATTTGGAGCCGCCGTGTGAAAGATTCGGTTTTCGAAAAGTAACGCGTCTCCTGCATTGAGTTTGACGTCACATACCTCCACGCCCGCCGGATCGACCTGGCCTTTCGGCACCGCCAGCGGCTCAGTTCTGAGGTGGCTTCCCCGGGCCATCAGGGTCATGCCGCTTTCTGGTTGGTGAAAGTCCGTCAAGCAGTAACAAATTTTGATTCCCACCCGCGGCAGGCACTCGTGTCCCAGGTCTCGGGGAATTCGAATATCCCGGTGCCATCCGCGCCTAAAGGGTGGGGCGTCCGGCTTCTCAGGCCGCTTATAAATCAGGGCCGTCGAATGCAAGTGAATATTGGGACTAAGCAATTGAACCACCAATGAAACGGTCGACGCATTGGCAACCAACGAGAAGAGCGCTTCTTCTCTTAGCAAACCTGGTCGCAAATCTAAATGATTGTATTCAGGCCGATCAAAGAGTTCGGGTTTCTTGAGCAAAGATTCAGCGAGGCGATCGCCGGCAGCAACAAGGCGCTCCGTGGTCTCAGCAGAAAGAGCATTGGGCACTACCAAAAAACCGTCCCGGTCAAATGACTGCCGCTGCTCTGGTTTGAGTTGAATGAAATCCAAGGGTGCTCATCATCTCCCTGTTCATGACTTTCTGATAACACAACAGTGCTGCATTTCGTTGTTCACCGGGGGCAGAATAGTAGCATGTGGAAACAGGCTCTTCATATACCGCTCAGTATGAAAAACGTAGCAGGTTTTCTGATCTTCCGGGGCGTACGGTCGAATATTCTCGGTCTCGATGTAGAGGTCATGGCCGTTTACGAGCATAAACCAATCGGCGTCATGAGTTTTCTTGATTAGCATCTCACCATCCGGAGCCGAAACGTTGTTCCTTTCCACTTCCAGATCCACTCGCCATTGAAAGTTATTGCGAGGATCTTTGTCCGGCCAGGGAAAATAATTCGGATCGAGGAACGTAAAGGCCAGGGCGCCATCGCCGGCCAGCCGGCCCTCCAATTGGTCAACCAACTGCAGCATGTCGCTCTCGGTGGTATTTGTAAATACTGAAAAGGCGACGATGTAATCAAAGGTCTGCGGCATCTCAGGAATTGGCAGATCAGGCACTCCGCGCGGATTGAACGAGAAGCAGTAGCGATCATAAAAGACCCAATGCGCCTTTGGGTAGGCAATCTTGCCTTTTTCGATCGCCTCTGCGACGACATCCACGCACCAGTAGCGCTCGTGATCGATGGTCGAATTGGGATCTTCAAGAATCTTCCCGATGTTACCTCCAAAATCCAATATGTTCTTTCCGCTCCAAACGGACGTGTTCAGTTGCAGAGAAAAGTAGGTGAATTGTCCCAGCCTGGTCGAAAGAAACGTCATAAGCGTGCTTGATTTTAATGTGGTTGAAGGGTTTAGCGCGTGATAATACAGCAATGTTGCATTTGGCCCTCGATGGGAGGCCGAATCGACGCTTCGGGAAACTCCTTCCGCATAAACTTCACTGAGTGGAAAACGTCATAAGTCAAACAGGTCTGATTTTCGTTTGACCAGGCGCCATTGCCGTTGACGTGCAGCTCAGAACCATTTACCACGGCGCACCATTCCGCCCCGCGGCCTTGTTCCACCAGCCGGTCGAGATCGAGAATTTGATTCCCTTCCAGAGTTTTTTGCAAACGCCATCGCAGGTTATTACCCAGGTAGGCTCCCGGCCACGACTGGTAATGAGGATCGATAAAGGTAAAAGCCAGACTACCGCCCGGCGCGAGCCGTGCGGTAAGCTGCTCGACCAGATCGTGCATTTCCTCTTTGGTAGTGTGAGTGAAAACCGAATAGGCCAGGATCATCTGAAAATTCGTGCCCAAATCCGGGACCGGCAACTCGTGAATGCCCTCGGGGTTGAACGAACAGTTGTAACGATTGTAGTGAATCCAATGGGCCTCGGGGTATCGCTTCCGGCCCACTTCGAGCGCGTCTTTGATAACATCAAGGCAGTAGTAATTCTCAGGGGCAATGCTGCAATTGTGATCTAACAACAGATTACCCTCGTTGCCTCCAAAATCGAGCACCAGCTTCCCACGCCAATCCGGATAATTCAGTTGCTGATTGAAATAGTCAAACCGTCCCAACTTACCCGCCAGTGATCGACTGGCGCGTTGTTCAGGTGATCCCCGCCACAGGTATACCTCACCCATTTTCGCTTTCCCTCTCAGAGCTCGTTAACACTCAAGTCGAGCGATGAAGTCAGTACCGGAACACAGTAGCGTCGGGTCATCTCGCAGACACTCAGGCCACGCGTTATGAGACGCTGCGAATCGATTGTTCTGCTAACCACAAAAAATTAGATCCGCTTTTATCTCTATGAGTAAACTCTGGAATTAATTTCACGGGTTAATCTTTACGGTAAAAGAATTCGCGATTCAGGTAGTTGGATCTGCCGCTATCGTCATTAAAAGTATTGAACAAGACTATCACCAGCACGCCCTTGTTAACCCGCAGGTACGTCTCTGCCTTCATGAAGCCAAAGTCGAAGTCAGCCGCCAGGGAAAGAGTGCGCTGGCCCGCTTCTTCCTCGAGATTCGCCAGGGCGCGTGCCCTGGCTTTTGGCCAGACGATTCGCCCGTCTAATCCGGCGCCCACTACGTTGACGAGGAACTCTTTCCCATTCTGCTCGATTTTGATTTCAGCGACGCCCTGCGTTTCGGGATCGGTATTCACCCAGCGCCCGATCAGCTTGTCGGCGTTCAATGTTCGAGTGGCGGGATCAGTTAACGCGGGCTGCAAGTCTCTGCTTTGTTTGAACTCAAGGTTTTGGGTCATAGTGGAATTTTCAAATCGGCCGGAGCCGGACTTCGGTTTAGTATCGCTCGTGCTCCAGGGCAAAGTACTCTCGCACAAAGTAGTCCACGCGCCGGCTGTCGTCTTTAAACCGATGGAGTTGGGCCAGAACGAGCAGGCCCTTCATGATCATGGCCTGAAGCTCTGTTTCCGCAAAACCGAAGTCGAATATGCAGGTAAAGCCGGCGCCGGCTCGCGAAACCGGGCTGGCGGCAAAAACATTGATCTCGGTCGTTCCCCAGTCGATCAAGCCATCCGGGCCAACCGCATACGCTCGCAGCGTCAGCATTCCGTTTGACTCACTGATTGCCAGCCGCGCGATGCCGCTCGTGTCCGGATTCGAATTGATCCAGGTTCCGGGTAATCCGGAAACATCCATCATGCCAATCGTTTCGGAATCGATTTCAACTCGATCGCGGATTTGCGAAAATTGCATTTCTTTCTGATCACCTTTCAGTACGGTTTCTTTCTGATCACCTTTCATTACTCCAACGCTAGTTAGTGTGCAGATGACTTGCACTCTACATACCCGATGGAGCAGGTCAGTACGACGTGGCATCAGGTCAGTACCACGAGGCATCGGGTCAGTACCACGTGGCATGAGCCGGTACGCGTGGCATGAGGTCAGTACCACCTGGCATGAGCCAGTACGACGTGGCATGAGGTCAGTACCACCACGCGGTAGCGGGTGGGTCCTCAACTGTGGAGGCCCCCCTTGCCACGCCGCGACCCAACCGCTACCGAGAGACTTGTGTAATAACTCGGTTCCCAGTGTCATGAGGTCAGTCGATAACGTTGGGCGATTTCCTTTAAGTCGTTCTGATCCAGCTCCGAATCATCAAACGGTCGGATGCGACACCGTCAGAGAGTGGCGTGCGAGCATGAATCGTTCGCCGATTGTCAGAAAACAGCAGCTCACTTTCACCCATTAAGAAATCCACGTTTTGATCGGTGGTGGCGATAACGTCTTCAAACGCATCGAGCGCCGTCATCACCTCGTCTGAAAGCGACGCGCCTGCCGATTTTAAAGCCAGCTCAATCGTATAACGCCGCCAACATAGACTGGTTTTGGTTAGCACCGTTCGCCATGCCAATCCCCCTCCCCAATAGGGTGCGAGTTGCCAGGGCACCAGCTCGGTCTCCAGAAGTTCCAACATTTTTGAGCCCAGTCGACTTTTAACTTCATCACGGATCGTGTCGACATCAAGAACTCGCGAGCGGCCGCCGCCTCTTCGATCAGCCCGAACACACACCATCGAGATTAGCTCGACGGGAGGATCCCAGTCTGCGGTGTCCGTGTGTAACCTTTCGCTTTCATGACCTCCACGAGAGGAAGGTATGTCCGTGGCCGCTTGCACATAATGAACCAACTGAGCCCGCGGCTTTTCGTAAGGGCGCGCGACCAACTCTCCAAACGCTCGGTTAATAGCCACGAAGACTTTGTTTCCCGAGTCGAAGCGAAGGCCTTTGGCAAGGGCGCAGTAAGGCCGTTCCGCGATTCGTTCCTTGACCGCACTAACAAGCCAATCAAAACCATCCGGACAGGCTTCACGAACCCGATCGCGGACCAGCATCTGCAGCGCCGGCGAGTAGAATTCCTTGTTATCGTAAACCGGGAGGCACTCGGCGCCGTGTAGCAGGTCATCGGCCAGCGCCGCCGGAACGTTGATTATTCCTACATCTGGAAAAGCTGCAACCATTTTAAGTGACACAGACTTCAGTCTGTGGCCGGACTAGTGGCACAGACTAAAGTCTGTGGGTCTGGAATATCACAGACTAAAGTCTGTGCCACTGGAGTATCACAGACTAAAGTCTGTGCCACTGGAATATCACAGACTAAAGTCTGTGCCACTGGAATTTCACAGACTAAAGTCTGTGCCACTGGAATATCACAGACTAAAGTCTGTGCCACTGGAATATCACAGACTAAAGTCTGTGCCACGTGCGCTGCTCCTGGCGTCTGTAAAAGCCAGCCAGGCCGCAAAAGCGCGTTGCTGATCCTTCTCGAACGCCGGCTCGGCAAGCTTCAGCCGGCTACAATCCCCGTCTCCACGAACCCTCAACAGCGGCCAGTCTGGATTCGTAAATTGATTGGTGACAAACCTCACAATGAATCCGATTCGCGGCTCGTCGGATTTATTAGGATTCGATCCGTGCACGATTGTGCTCTGGTGCAAAGACATCTCACCCGGACGCAGCACGACATCTACTGCGAGTGAATCGTCTACCTCCATGTCGACCCGCTCGCCGCGCCGGTTCAGCATATTGGGGTCATCAATATTGACGTGAGCGAGCGAGCCTTGTTTATGAGAGCCGGGAATCACGCGCATGCAACCGTTCGCTTGATGACTTGGGGTGAGCGCGATCCAGGCTGAAGTTGAAGGCGAAAGGTGCAGGCCTGAATACACGCTGTCCTGGTGCCAGGATGCATAGCTGGAATCGTGCGGCGGCTTGTAAAAAACCAGGGTCCCATAGACCAGAATATCGCGGCCCAGAATGGCTTCGACCGCATTCAAAAGCGTTTCATGAGTAACCAGACGATGCGCCCAATCAAAAAACAGGTGCAGCCTGTCCAATCGCTTCCGTGAACTTGTTTCGTTAATGTTTACCAAAGACTCGAGGGCGACGCGAAAAAGAGTTACCTCATCATCAGAAAGCACGTTGACGGGAAAAAGAATGCCGTCGCGCTCGTATTGTGTGAGTTGTCGGCTCGAGAGCCAAGTCGCCACGCTGACGCCTCCTGTGAGCACCGGCCACAGTCATCAGTTCACCGTTACAGATTAGTTGAAGACTAACTCGGTCAGTGTCACCCAAACCCTGGATTATGAAGTAGCTCGATTCATTTCACCACAAAGGGTTTCAATCTCCAAACGTAGTCTCCGAAAGCATAAGGATCTGTCTGGCCGGCTCTTTGATGGCACTCGATGCACAACCACGGTTTGCCGGCCATCACCTCTCCTTTATAGAAGGCAAAGGTATCTTTCGAGACGGGGATCTGCTCGTTCAGCCAGGGTTGATTGGAAATCGTAGCCACGCTGCCGTCGCATCGGCCATCGTTGCAGCCATACATCACCCAGAACCACTCATGCTCGCGCGGCGTCCTCTGATACCCCTTGATTTTGTACATCACGGTCAGAGAGGTAAGCATCACCGGCACCGAAGTAAGCGGCGACTGTTGAGACGGGGCGGCGGCGGCGAGCGAATAGTTTTCCTTGACGATGATCGAGCCATATCTCATTTGAAACGGCCGTGACGGATAGGTGATCGACTCGTACGCCTCGTTATTCAGATAGACGGCTACCCAATCGCCGTGAGGGTTTTCGCGAACGTGAATGTAACGCGGCAGGTCCGGAAGGTTTTTCCAATAAAGGTAGTTGTTGGTCTTTGTGATGTGATTCCACAACTGTTGCGCATCAGGTCCCGGCATCTGGGTCTGAATGGTCGCAGCCAATGATTCGTTTTTCGTCTTGAAACCACCAATCACCATGGCGGCTACGAGCGCCAGAATCCAGAAAAGCAAGTAAGTGAGCCGCCACTTTTGGATAACCATCTGTGATTTCCTTTCAACGCATCGGGTAATCATTTTAGCCTTTGGGACCTAACCTCCAAGGTTCGAGACAGGGTATATGAGTCGCAGCTCCGGTAGCGAGACTCAGAATGCCACACAAATCATATCGAATTTGGTTGTCAAGGTTCTTACGTGTACGGAGTTGCTCAAGTAACATCTGATAAAAACTCGCCTGAAAAGTCAGAATAACGGGATTCTTATAATTAGGTATGACCTCAGTTTTGAAAGATACAAGTCTTAAGAGATTGGCGCGGATATTCACATCGATAGTCATGAGCTTTGGGTCGTCGATCGTCTCAAGCATTTCTACGGCTTCTCCTTTTTCGAGAATAAACCGCACCACATTATCTTGAGCATTTACGGACGCGGCAAATGCCAACGTGGTGAGCAACACGAAGTATTTCATCCTTTTAGAACCCTTATTGGCTATTCACTGCACTGGCGACGTCAAAAAGAAACAGATATCGCTCCAGAAAATGCCGGTTGGCTTCGATGGTCTTAGTCAATTCATCAAAAGCGGGCTTGCCGTACCCCTTGGCAGCCAACAGCCGTTTCATCTGCTTCTTCCATTTTGCATTCACAGACTTATCGCCGTTCATCTGGAAGTAACCTTCAACTAGCGTATCCCAAACCAGCAGCCGATCGATGAATGTCTTACTAAACAGCGGTCTTAGTCTTGGATTCGTCAACACCTCATGCTGGGTCTTTTTGTAAGCATCTTTCAAAACGGCGCAGGCCAGAGTCTGCCCCTCGGCATCTACCTCGCTTCCGATCCGGTAAATGCGCTGAAGGCGCCCCAGGGTGGTGGGGGCATTTATTTGCCGATTCGAGCGGCGCCAAAGGAAACTCTCATCAAGAAACATGTTCGGCAACGCGCCCTTGGCGTAGAAGTGACGGTCTTCGGGGCCGGGAATCATCAAGGCGTCGTGGTCCATCAGAATGATTTTCACCTTCCATTCGCCTTGCTCCCAGGAACTCTTTAATCCGACGTTTCGGGCCACAAATGACTCGCCCCGGCTATAACCTCCAACGGCCAATAAGGTTCCCCAGAAACGGAATAGCTGGGCAATGATGGATAAGTAAACCTGGTCGGCCCGGGAACGATTTTCGGCGATGCGAAACGCCCCCTTTAAATACTGCTCGTAGTTTCGATAACTGACATTCGGAGCCTGGTAAACTCCGAGCACCTCGTCAAGCAATTGGTCCGCCAACTGCCGCTCATCGCTTTTGGTGTAAGCAACGCCGAGGCCTTCGCTAAAATACTTTTCGGGCCCCTGAGCCGACAGGTATTCGGCAAGTTTGTCGAGGCGCAGCGAACTGGTACCGCACAAGATTGCCTGCGCCGGCGAAACGTGACCGATGAACTGCGCGGTCAAACCCAGGTCGCCGGCGAGATCGGGCAAGAGTTCATTTCCTTCGGCTTTGAATGCCCGCACCGATTCCTTCATGGCTGCCCGCATCTCGCGAAAGCCAGGACCGAATAACTGAGGATCGGTGAAATAGGGAAGTGTCTGCACGTCGGATTTTCGGCCCGGAACAGAGAAAACGGTCGATCTGGAAACGTAGTAGGGAATGGGCGGTTCAACTTTATGCACAAGCCGGTAAATAGCCGCGAGTTTGCCCGCGGCCATCGCCTCATATTGCAACAGCCAAAGCATGTTGCCTCCGGAAAGGCGATGAGATGGAGGAACTGCGTAACCGCGCCGCGCGTAGACCACACTTAACGGATTAGGTCCCCTGAGGCCTGCTCTCTTGATCTCGAATTCGATTTCACTGCCGGGCGGCTTGATGACGAGCACTACCGTGGTGAGGGGATACTCCACCAGTGAATTAATTTGCGAGCTGGTGGCCTCCGAAACCCAATAGATATTTGATCGCGCAGTTAATCGTTTCAGAATTCCGGCCTCAAAATCAGGCAAAACGCTGATCGCGCGCGCAATGTCTTGGTGACCAAACTCGTAATCCTGCATCGACAGGTCGCTGACTCCGTTCGACACTTCCAACTGCCGGAGAATCTCGTCGACCACCTCTGCCGGTGTAAACAGATAGCGGGCCAGGGTCAGTTTGCAGTCTTCGCCTGAGAGTTCAATGAAGTCACGGAGCGCCGCGTCAGGCGTTTTCCGGCCTTTAATTCGGCCATGGACGTAACTCAATCTGCTAAGTCGATCGCGAAACTGCGGAATGAAGTCGTGAAAGGCGGTGGTCGAGTAACCCTCTTTCAGAACTGAAGGCGTCATGTCGTTGGACTCAAGCGTCTTCAGATTTAACTGACTAAGGAGAAAATCGAAATCGGCAAGGTGATCGTGAGGGAGTTTCAGGATTTGATGCTCGAGCATCAGGACGGCCAGCCGCCTCAGGTCCCAGGCAGCTGGTTTCTGCCGGGCGACGCCGAGCAGTTTCTCACAGAATTCGCGCGAGTATGTTTCCTGCCGCAGAAACTGATCAAGGAAATCCAGCGCATGAGGGTCGTGGAATTTCGTTGTTAAGCGATTGACAGAGTTGTAGCGGTTTGAAATGCGCTCGCGCTTTCCCGAATTCTTCATAGCTCACACTTCAAGGCTTTGCCAGGACAAAGGCCGAGAAATGGACTGGGTGTGAAGCGTCCACAGGGGACTCTCCAGGTGTTGCAGTTCGGAGTTGCTACACCGGCGAATCCCCTGGAGACTTCTACTCAGCGTTGTGGTTCGTTGGGTTTCCGAACGCCTGTCCTTCTTTACCGCGGCCCTTTCTTGGCCGTGGCTGCCGTTTTCGAGCCTGCCACTTTTATAGGCTTAGGGCCGGGCTTCGCTTTCGGCTTGGGCCTCGGCTTCGGCTTCGGCTTCGGCTTTGGCTTCGGCTTTGGCTTTGGCTTTGGCTTCGGCTTCGGCTTCGATTTCGGCTTGGTTTTCGGCTTCGGGTACTTCATCTTACCTTTGCCTTTACCCTTCTTCTTTTTCTTCTTTTTCTTTTGATAGGGCACGACGCCGAGCGCGATAATCAAGGCGTTCAGCAAGTCAATCGCTGTGTAACGCTTGAGTATGATAGCTACGAGATCCTGCGACCCGTATTGCGCGCCGCCTTTGCCCTTACCTTTGCCTTTGCCCTTGCCCTTGCCCTTGCCCTTGCCTTTACCACCGCCGCCTTTCTTGCCTCCCATAACTTTCCTCCTTAGAACTGAGTACCCGGGCCTCAGCTTAAGCTGCTGCTACAACGACTATTGCGTTGGATTACGGTTGACGAAACGCTCCAGGTCATCCTTCGTCTTGGGAGGAACATAACCTGGCTTCACCACCGGCTTGCAAGCGCCATTCGGTGCGCCCGTTCCGCTGGTATTACCCACGCGGAAAATGCCCCACTGACCCTTACTCGCCTGAAGCGGTTGAAAAACTGTGTAGAGGTAGTCGCCGGCTTGGCCGAATTCACCGCCAGACTTATCAACCACCACATCGAAATGATCCGCCGCCCCGTGATTGTCGCGCGAGCCAAGCCACTGCGACAGCTTGTTATCACCAATGATCGTCGAATTCTTGGCATATGGATTTCGCTGAAAGATGTGACCGTGAAGCGAGAACACTTGAGAGTTACCCGTGCCAAATGGATGTGTTAGGCGGAACCTGGCAGGGTCACCAACATCGGCCTTGAAAATCGGCGTCTGGGGATCCTGTGCGGGATTGAGCAACTGATTCGACAACATGCAGGAGAAGTCCTGGATCAAGTTGCCGGTGTAGCGGAATTGCCACGGCTCCGAGGCGTAATTGGCGGCCGTATAGCCCACTGTAGGCTCAATTCTAATATTGTCACTAAGCATCAAGGAGAACTCGCGGAACTTTCCGGCGTTATTCGCCAACGTGACCGTCGCCGAGGCGCGCGTAGTCGGCGGGGTGGGCGACGGATCGCAGTTCTGAAGGCTTCCGGGATCGCCGCACTGCCAGGTCGACCCGGCAGGTTCGATGATCATCTGCCCAATCAGACCGTTAAGGTGCTGGAACAAAGGATCTGACGGGAACAGATTGAGCGCGCCGAATTCAACCGGTGTATGTGTCAGGTTTCCATCGGCGCCCCGGTCGACCTTGCCCGCATACCATTGATACTTGACCGGCGCTCCGCCAATGTTGGTAAGCTGGTTTTTGCCTCCCTGGCTGTTCCAACCGATATTCGCCCCCATGCTGGTGGTAGCATCAAAGGCCAGCAGTTGCGGATGTAGTCCAACATAGCTGGACATCTTGTTGTTTACGGGGATGGTGTTGAAAGGCGGAGACCACACGAACGGGGCATTGAGCACTTTTGAGTTTTTGGCAATGCCATTAGTCAAATTTACCTCGATGCAATCCCCGGCCTTAGCACGCAGAATGAGCGGCTCGACCGGAACGCCCGTTTTGAGCTTTCCGGTCCCGTCAAGATCTTCCGAACGGACATACATGACGCCGAGCGGGTTCTTTAAGACGGTGCCGCGACTATTAAAAACAATCGCCTGCGTGCTCAAAGCCTGCTGCGCTGTTACGGCCGTGACATTGAAAACCACCGGCTGTGCGCCTGCCGGACAAGTTGAGTAAGTTACATTCGTGCCCGCTGCTACCGGGTTATTCGGAAGCGGCGCCACGGATTTCGCGGCTGCAGTCGGGTCATAGGCTCGTAAGAGTCCCCACAAGCCATTGGAGAGGCCGCTGATGTCCATGCTCGGGCTATAAAGATAATCGACACAATTTTTGGCCGACATGCCGTCAGGACACTGGCGCTGCGTATTCGGAGCGGAGGATGACGGGACATTGAACAGAAACTCGAAGTGCTCTGAGAGTCCCAGGGCCTGGGCGCTGCGATAGCCGGAATTTTTCCATGACGCCTCGGAAAACCAGTTTGGGCCGTAGAGACTAAACTGATGCGAGAACACGTGTGCTCCAACCAGAATCCGAATTTGGACCTTATCGTTCTGATACGCGCGCATTAAAGGCGTCATTGGATCCGGATTGTTCAGGGGATCGAATTTCTTAGCCGTGGCGTTATCAAACACATATGAAAGGTCGCCAAACTGCCCGATCCGCCAGCCGATAGGTTCATTCGTATAGTTAACCGACTGAGTGCCGGCTGGGACAGCCGGGATTCCGGTAGTCACTAACGACGGTGTTGACGGCGGGTTGATGGCCTTATTACCAACGTCCGGCGCGGTGTAAGCGAGTTGCAAATCCTGAAACTCGAGCATGAATTCGCGATAGCTATCCTCAGGATTCCGGGTCAGGATTCGTGCTTGCCAACTGGTCGGCCCGCCATCAGATCTGGAGCCAAAGGTCGTAGCGCCGTCGTTAGAGGTCCAAGTCGACCCCGTAGGCTCAATTAGCAATCCGGCGTAGAGACCCGCTTGTTGGTGAGTCGAAGGGCCAAAGTGATCGTGAGTAAAGACTGTTCGCATCGTCCTGTCGACGTTCGAATCGTCCACTAGCGGATCGAGATACCAGCGTTGGATGGTGGTTTGAGCGCCCATCCATTCCGTCGTGCATTGTGGCGGAAGCGGTGTTCCGGAACAGATCTCAGCCGGGGGCGGTTGAGCCGGGCGCAGGTCAGTCGGGCAGCCCGCGCAATGCGTCCAGGAACCGCCAGGTGCATTGATTGCATCGATCAACTCGTGCACTTCTTCCGGGCTGAAAGTGCCGTCTTCATAATTAAAGCCGTTGCCTGCGCCATCCGACGAGGTGACGTCAAACTTCACCAGATGAATGTGTTGTCCAAGGATGTCGGTTGGAGTGCGCACCTGGAAGGCGTCCATTTCATAGTAGTTAGGCACCAGATTCGTATGCCAATACTCGATGATGTCTCCCGAGTTGCCGCGGAAGAACAGCGGCTCGGGCTGGCGGCCGGTAGTGCCTCCGGGCTTGTACGCAAAAGTGGGCGTAACGTCATTCCACAACGTAAGGATGCGTTGCTGAGGGTAGTGCCAGCCTTTCTTGTTGAATGTGACATCCAGTTGAATAGCCGCCGCCTTGTATGTTCGCTTAGTACCGACTGCGTTGCCATTATCATCGACTGCTGGATCGGCGTAGGGCGCTCCTGGCTGGGGCCCCAGGGGCAAGCCGTTCAAAATGAATCCGGTGGGCGGCGTAAGAAGCGTGCTTTGAGGCGGCGTACTAACCGACGAAGGGCACGAGCCCGGCGTTCCATCCGGGAAGAAAGTCGGGAAACAGCGCTGGCTGTGGAAGGCGATTGCGGCTTTTTCGACCGGCGTTCCGTCTTCAGGAAGTTGCGTAACTATCGCCGTGAGCAAGTCCTTGCTCCAGTCTGTTTTGGTGTGGCTCTCATTCTTTATTTTCCCGCCGGTTAAGATATGACGCGGCAGGCCGCCGTCGAGGAATCCACCTGCTCCATCAGGCGCGAAATCGAATGGTGGATGCGGTGGGCGCGCGCCCGCAACGCCGGGAATAAAAAAAGGAAATCCGGGATTCACAATCGCGTTGCCCGCGGATGGTTGAAACTCACCGGTCATCTGGGTGCCATCAAACTGGCTGCTAATGACAGTGCCATTCAGTTGCTGGCCATCCGTGCAGCCTCCGATCACATCCAGTCCGTTAATCTTGTTTCCGGCGCAGGTTCCGCCAATTACCACTTGACCGCCATAACTAATCGGGACGCCATTAACTGTTACGTTGTTCTGAATCTGGGCGTAGCCCGGCAATGGCGCCATGGGTAGAGTCGGAAGAGGCACCACGGCGGGATTCGGAGTGCCGCTATTGATTTCGCCGTCCGGCAGGGCGCGAGATCCGGGAACCACCAGACCGCTAACGTCCTTGCCACTTATGGTCTTGCCCTGGGGATACACAAACGTCCCTGACTCAAAGGTATCGTGCGTGCGCCACATCGCCCACATGCCCGCCGCGAAGTGCGGGTAAAAGTGGCAGTGGAAGATTGAGTCACCCACCACCTTGTTGCGATTACCGCTGCCGTTGTAGACCATTTCCAACGTATAGCTGGCGCCCGGGCTAATCATCTGACTGTCCAGGTAGCTTGATTGATCGCTGTTGGGCGACTGCAGCCACTGGTGCGCATGCTGGTGATGCACGTGCGTGACGTCTCTGCCGCCGTGAAGGATTCGGAATTTAAGGTGGTCGTTGATATAGCTGTGATAGACGTTTGACGGATCATCCGGATAATAAACTCTGGCCGCCTTAGCAAGCGGCGCCAGCGTGTAAGGCTCGCCGGAATAGTTTGGCTGTCTCGCGTTCGCGCACGCTGGATTGGGCGGTGCATTTGGAGGCGGCGGTGTGCCTTCTAATTGCGCGGTCGTGCATACCGGAGGTGGCGGCGGCACAGGTGGCGTGGCCGGGATTGGCGGGAATGGCGGCGGGGGTGGCGGTGGCGTGGCCGGCGGCGCCGGCAACATCGTATTAGCGGGCCTGTCCACCAGCATTGCCGGATCGCCAACCGACCACGCGCTCAAAAAGAATTCTTCAAACTTGCAATCGGCGCACGGGCCCATGGGGCCGACGCCGATCCGGTTTGCGTAGATTTCCGCGCCAATACCACCAGTTCCATAGTTGATCGCAAAAGCATCTTGACCTGCAGCAGTCGTCGCCGCCATCGGATCAGTATTTTGGAGGACGGGAAAAGCCTGACTTGCAATCGGAGCCAAAGCGCCATGATAAAGAATCGTAAATTCGCGATACGGCTGCTTGCGATCGGGCGACGCCGGATTCTGACAGAAAAGCGGATCAACTGTACCTCCCGGGGGAGGATCGAGCGCCGGATTGTTTTCGGCATTGCATGGCGGTTCGGGTTTGTCTACGCCGGTAGTGCCCGGGAATCTCCCTGCCCTGGGCCCGGTGATCGTTGCCGTGAGATCGCTGTACACAATTTTATTGTTGCCGTCGAGCATTTTGAGGACGGGAGTGCCGTCAGCAAGGGTAGCGTTGTAGTCGATAAGCGGATGGTGATCCGGAGTATGGAGGTAGCCGCCGGGAGCCTTGATTACTTTGACAGCCTTCCCGCCAACGGTAAAAGTACACTGGTTAGGAGTTGGGGCGGGACAGACGAGAGAGCCTGGCGGAACCTGCGCGGGGTTGTTGGCATTGTAAGTGGCGCGGGCCAAATCATCCGCCGACACCTGGCTGCGATACCATTCCGCTCCCGCTGGTTGGACGTTCAAGGCGCCAAAGAGTCCGTTCGTGAGTTGGTCGCCCGTAGAAGTCGTATCTCCCATCGTGTACAGCAGATACGTGCCCTCTTCCTTAGCGTGAACAGTGTAAGTCTGGACCTGCGGAGGCACGGGTGTGATGGGCGGATTGAAGGTGCTGGCCAGGCTTGAGTCATTCTTTCCCACAAACGAGCCATCATCCTGGGCGCCCGTCACCCACTCCATGCCCTGAATGTGCAACGATACCTCCGACGTTTTAAAAGGAGGCGTAGGGGGAGCCGGCGCCGGGGTAATCGCGAAACTGCTCTTCGGTATGAAATTCGTTAAGGTAATTGATAGGCAGTCGCCGACATTCGCCCGCAACACGATCGGGCGTGGCCTTTTGGTATCCTTGAGCCGAACGGGATTGCTTCCCGGGACAGTGTCCTTCCTCAGCGCAAAAATCAGCCCACCGGGTATCGAAGCGCCCAGGCGATTGAGCATGATCGGCTGGGCTACGGCCACGACGTCGGCGGTAATCTTCCGTTTGCACTGCGGCTGCACCGCCGGGGGGCCCGCTGAAGTCGCCGGTTGTTCTTTGACAGCATCAGTCTTAGAGTCGCTCGGCTTAGTCTCCGAATCGCCCGGCTTAGTCTCTGAGTCGTTCTGCGTAGTCTCCGTCTTTACTGTTGAAACCTTTGCGGCATCGACACTCGGGTCGATCGTTGCGGTCGGAAGGCTAATCGTCTTACCCACCTCCTGCCCTGCCGCTGTCGAGCTGTTCGCAGGCTCAGGATTGGTTTGTGCCTCTGCAATTCCCAACAGCAGCGTAAAGGCGACAATCAGTTTTAGAAAAGTGGTAAAGGCAAACAAACTGCTCTTACGGCTTGACATATATTCTTCTCCGATGAATCCGCAGGCTTGTCAGTGTGACGCGGGATGATCTCATTAATATCTCTTGGCGAGGTGAGGCTAACGAAACAGAGCATTCATTAGCGACTTGTTGTGTTGATAGCCAGTGAGAAAACCAGGCAACGGTCCCCAAGGTTTAATCGAACAGCGCTGAGCCTATACCTTTCTCGTTGCTTGTGTCAATGAAAAACTTTTAAGGGTATATACTTAACAAACCCGTGCTGGTTTAAGCTATGTAAGATACCGGGTGTTAGCCGTGAACCTGGCAGATTTAGGCCAACACTTTAGTGACGAAGACGAGGCTCGCGCGTATCTTGAAAAGGCGCGCTGGCCGGAAGGCCCGGTTTGCCCGCACTGCGGCGCGATGAAGAAAATCTACAAACTCACGCCCAAGGCGCCGCCTGCGCCGAATCCGGCGCGCCGGGACGACCGGAAACGAACGCTGCGCAAGGGTGTCTGGAAGTGTGGTGCGTGCCGAAAGCAGTTCACGGTTACGGTCGGGACCATCTTTGAACACTCGCACATACCGCTCGATAAGTGGCTGTTAGCCGTTCACCTGCTTTGCACTTCTAAAAAGGGAAGCACTGCCAACGACCTGCACCGCGAACTTGGGGTAACGTATAAAAGCGCGTGGTTTTTGGAACGCCGGATTCGACGCGCCATCTCTGCCTCTCGATTGCGGTAAGTGGCACAGACTTTAGTCTGTATGGTCAATCATGAACGTGGCTCAGACTTTAGTCTGTGTGGTCAATCATGAACGTGGCACAGACTTTAGTCTGTGAGTCTGTTTTCTTCCGATCCACAGACTGAAGTCTGTGCCACCGTGACGCATCACTTGCCGGCCGCGGCCTCTCCAATCACTTTCACCACTGTCGCAGGCGGCGACAAACCATAAATCCTCGTCCAATAGCCCGTAACATCATTAACGATCAGGATCATCGGCGTGTGGTCGTTTCGGCTGGCGACTGCCGCGCCCAGGGCCCGTAGCAGCGAATCAATCTCAGCTTTGTCCCCAGTTACAAATGTCCAGCCCGGCCCTGCCTTAAACTTGGCCGCAAAGTCATGGAGTCGTTCCGGTGTGTCAGTAGTGGGATCGACGCTGATAGAAATCAACTGTTTGTTGGCGTGCTCTCCAAGACCCTGTTGGACCTTACGGAAGGTTGCCGTCAAAGGCGGACAGATCGCGGTACAAGTCGTAAAGATAAAGTTGATGGCGACTGTCTTTCCTTTGACAAGATCGCTGTAGAAGTTGAGTTGATTGCCGTTTTGATCAGAGACCTTGACATCGGGAATCCGCGAGGATAAGAAGGGCGGCGGCTCACCTTTATCGTTATTTGGGACGTCGCTCGCCGCCGGCGCGGCAGGCTCGACCGGGTCTTTTGCCAATCTCAGATTCATGCCGCACTTTGGACATCTTCCAGTTTTCGTGGAGGTGATATCCGGGTGCATCGGACAAGAATAACTTTTGGCCTTGCGTTGCGTTTTTTGACGGTTCTGGGCGTTGGCTACCCCTGACTTGCTTGCTGGCGCGGCCGCGAACAACAAGCCAAAAATCAGCGCGACTACAAATATCCTGATCATTATTACCCTCCTCAATCTATTGCCAGATTTGGCCCAGCATGGATACCAAAATTTAGTTGAGGTTGATCCATCCGCTTGCGGGCGACAACTTCTTATCCTTGAGATCGACAGTCACAAGATATGCCCCTAAAGCCCCGATTCGACGATTTGGTCCGTAAGTGATTGCCGGCGTCAGGCCGGTTTTATACTCGTAAAGTCCGTCCAAAGCCTCAATCAGTTTTTCCCGGCTGAGGTCCTTGCCGACTCGTTTCATCGCTTCAACCAGTATTTTGGCGGAACTGTATGTTGAAATTTGCACCGCTAAGTGGGTCGTCGGGAGCTTGTACTTTTCCGCGAGCACGCGGAACTCTCTAATTCCTTCCGCGCTTTGATCGGCAGGAGAAGTTGGAAATGAGAAGAAAAGCTTGCCATCAAAGCCCGCCGGAGCGCCAAAAATCTCTTTGGCGGCGTTCGCAGTGGGTAGAAAGATTGTCGGAAACCAGCTCACCTTCTCCGCCTCGTTCATGAAAGACATCGTGTCCGTACTGTTCGCCAAAAGGAAAACCAGGCCAGGACTTCTTTGCTTGAGTTGCCCGATAGTTTGGGCGGCATTAAAACGACCCACCTCGTATTCGTACGATTGCGGCTCGCGGAGTCCATCCTTCTTACTTCGTTCTTTGATTGCTGCTACAACCTTTGAATTAATCTCAGTTCCTGGAAAAACAACCGCAATCTGCTGCTCCCTGATCTCCGGTTTCTTAGCGATAAAGGCAATCATGGCGCGGGCCTGTTCGTCCGTGCCGGATAGCAAGTAGAAAACTTGCCGGTTCAGCGGAAATTCAGTTTGTGGATACAGTGTTAGTGGCCCGATCAGCGGCACTCCCTGCTCAGCCATGAGCGGAATCACTTCCTTCTCGGCTCCGGCAACGAAAGCTCCCGTCAGGGCGAAGACCCTCTCCTCTTTGATCAACCGCTCGAAGTTAGCACGGGTGGCCGCCGGGGTTTCGGCAGTCTCGAGAAACCTTACCTCAAAACGCCGGTTGAAAACCCCGCCCTGGCTGTTGAGTTCATCGAAAAAGGCAATGGTTACCGCTTTGATTGCCTGGCCCATCTCGGCCAGCGCGCCGTGTGTCGGCCCCGCCGTTCCAATCACAATCTTGTTTTCGCTGATTCCCGGATCTCGATCCGTTCCCAGGCGTTTCAGATATAGCACGAGGTCGGCCAGATCGTCCCTGGTCATCACATATCGTGGCATCACGCCCAGCAGTTTGTTACCGGCAGGATCTGTCCCGCGCGTGATCGCCAGCTCAAGCCCCCGCGCGGTGTAAGGCGGGTGCTTGCGCCCGTCGGAATGTGTTACGCCGTAGGGCTTAGTCAACGCTTCCCAGGTGATGTTGCTCGGAGTGACCCCGGCTTCGGGTTTGCCCTGACCGTCCAGACCGTGACAGTTTGCACAGGCCACTGTGCTGCCCGGAACTTCCATTGACGAGTCGCCCAGGTAAGCCCGAATCTCTTTCCCGGACGAACTGGCGCCATTTACGTAAATTTGTTTACCGCGATTCTCCTGGAGCGTTAAAGGGTCCTGCGCCGTCGCTGCTACGCGTCCGCCGTAGTCAAGAACTACCACCAACGCCAGGCAGATCATCAGCGAAAGCCACTTCACGGCGGCTGCCTTTCCTGTTCCGGGGTTTGAATATTGGTTCACTTGGCTGACGTCGCCGCTTTGTCGTTGAGGACGCTCTCGACGACTTTGACTAACTCATCGCTTTGAGCCAGTCCAAAAGCTTTTTTCCACAGACCAGTCCGCTCGTTACCGATGATGAAGACGTTGAGATGGGCTTCCTTGTCGTTTACAAATTGGCCCAATTTTTTCAGCGCGAGATCAACATTCTGTTTCTCGCCAGTGAGAAAGTGCCAACCTGGCCCGGCTTGAAGTTTCTTTGCATATTCCTTCAGTCGTGGAGGGGTATCAACCTCCGGGTCGACGCTGATCGAAATAATGTGAACCTCTTTACCGAGGCGATCGCCCAGAGCCTGTTGCACCTTTTGAAGATTGCGGCTCAGGGGCAGGCAACTACCCGTGCAAGTGGCAAAAAAAGAATTAATGACAACTACTTTCCCTTGCAACAGGTCGCTGTAAAGACGCATTTTTTGGCCATTCTGATTGACCAGTTGGACGTCTGTGAAGTAATTGTGGGCCGGATTCTGTTCCGCCCTTGCACTCGGATTCTGTGGCGCCCCACTTTGCAACTCTGCGACTTGTTTCGCCTGGGCTCGAGTAGTAGCGGCCGATAGGTAGCTCGAGAAGACGGCAGATGTTGACACTGCCGCGGCCAAAAACCATTTCAACCATTTCGTTCGTGAAATCCTCATAATTATTCCTTCGTGGCTTGAAAAATCAGCGGGGAGTTTTGATTGAAGCTCACTTTCAGTGAAGGGCACTGGAAGTGAACATAGTACACGCCTGCTTGAGGTGGCACCAAGCTAATTTCATAGACGCCGTCACCGAGGTCCTTTGCCCAGATCCGCTCTTGCCAGATTCCGGGCGCGAGAAACACCAGTGCTTCTATGTCCTCGAGACCCGCCCGGGCCTGGTTCGAGATTGAGTCGATAGCTTTGAAACGCAGCCGATAACTCTCGCCAGCCCGCACGGTGGTAACAAATGAAATTGGATCAATCTTTATGGCGGCTGCGGTCTCTTTAGTCAGGCTTGGATTCTCGGCCACGGTCATCTCGAAACACTTTACCACTCGAGGCGAATCCAGCAGGAAGGCCACATCGTAGTCACCCGAACCGGTGAGGCGCACGGTAGTCGTGTATTCACCTCGAGTGCCTTCTCGTAAGCTATTATCAAGCACGAGCAGCGCGGTCGGCTCGCGGCGATAATTCTGAAAACTTCCCATCGGGGCCGCCATGCCTTCCGTATAAAAGTAGATCATTTTGTCCGCTGGATTTGCGACCAGTACGGCGCCCTCTTCCGAAGCCGGAATGATGGCATCGGCAAACGACTTTGCCCGCGATTCCTTGGGGGCTTTCTGGCCGGCCGGAAACCGGCTGACCGCTGTTTCTTTACCAAGCTCGGCGAGCTTGATCATGGAAACGAACTCGTGGCCGGTTGATCGTATGTAAGCAAATTCCCTGGTGAAGGCAATCTGGTCGGCGCCTGGTCCCACGGGCACCGAATGGACTATCCGATTGGAGGTCAGGTCAAAGATGTAAATGGTATTCGTCGCGCTGTTGGCAACAAAGCCAAATCGACCTTCTGGCATGAGACGCAGGGCGCCAAGTCCAGGTTGAGCTTTCATGCGCGCCTCGATCTTCCGGCCCAGGCCATCGAGGACAACAATCTCGCCATCGCCTTCATTAGCGACAAAAACATTCTTACTAAGCGATGAAAAGGCAAGCGTCGCCGGAAGCAAACCTACCTTGATGTTCCTGATCATCGAGAGTTTTCGGACGTCGATGATGGAGACAGTGCCGTCTTCTTTATTGGTAACAAAAGCCAAACGGTCGTCTTCGGTAAGAGCGATTTCGTGATGACCGATTCCAGTATTGAGTTGAGCTGCAATTTTTAATGTCAACGTATCGATCACGGTGACCCCGCTGCTCTGCTCTTGAGTGGCATCGTTTCCTACCCACAGATATCTGCCATCGCGCTGCAAGGCCACGCGCGTCGGGTTCATTCCCGCATCGAGGCTGGCTATTACTTTCCAGCCGAGAGTATCGATCACCGCAACTTGATTGACACCAGGCATCGAAACAAAGAGCCGTTTTTGATCGGCGCTCATCACCCAATCCGCTCCCGAGCCGGGGAGGGAAACAAGTGTGTACAGTTTGCTTCCTCCAAAACCTGACAGTGGATCGATGACCGAGATGTTCGGTTCGTGATTGAGAGCGAGAACGAAATAGGTGTTTAGGTCAATAGTTGGTCGTTTACTCAAGCTGGGTTGCAAAAACGACTGAATTCGCTCGCGACACTCCTGCGCGTTCGGTGGTTGTGTGCCTTCGCGACGATCGATCCAGGCAATGGGCTTGAGGCTGCTGAGCGGCTTCCGGGCATTGGCGTCCATAATCTTGAATCGCACGGCTGCCTCAGTCCCTTCTTGCAGCGCAGTAGGTTTTCCGGCTTCAGGGGAAATTGGCGCAACGCTAAACTCGACTGAGAGGCCCTCCTCGGTGAAGGTTTGCGCTTGGCTGGATCCTTTAGGGCCGGTTTTGGACACCGTGGAGCTATTGCCGCTTTGCGCCCAAACCGGCAACCCGATCACGGAAATAAATGTGAGGAGCAAAATAGGTCCTATTCGTCCTATTGGTCCTATTCGTCCAATTGGTCCTATTCGTCCTATTGGTCCTATTCGTCCTATTCGTCCTATTGGTCCTATTGGTCCTATTTGTCCCATTGGTCCTCAGGGTCCCTCCATCATTGGCGCGGCCGGACAGTAAGAAAAATACTGGCGCCACCACGATTGATTAGCAACAGAACCGGCCTTGTGCCGCTCCGTTGAATAGCAGCCTCTAAATCGGCGATCGAGCGGACCGGTTGACGGTTTACTTCCTCGATCACATCATTCTGCCGAACCCCGGCTTCGGCTGCCGGTCCGACAGGATCCACTTCGGTAACGATCAGCCCTTGAATATTGCTCGGTAAGTTTAAGCGCCCGGCTAACTGGGGCGTCAACGGTTCGAGGCCGAGTCCGAGTTTGCCGCGGTCACTTCCACGGCCGGCGCCGTCTTCTCCCGCGGCTCTGCCTCTCTCAGATGGTAGTTCGCCCAGCGTAACACGCACGTCCTGCTCGCGATTATCACGCAAGAGCGTCAGAGTCACTTCGGTACCCGGCTGCGTGCGGGCCACCTGATTTCGCAGAGCGTTACTGTCAGAGATCGGCATGCCATTGAGCTTCAGAATGACATCACCACGGCGAATACCGGCACGTTCGGCCGGACCATCCGGTTGCACACCACTAACGATCGCGCCCCGCACTTCCGGCAAACCCAAGCTTGACGCAAGATCGGAAGTGATCGGTTGAATGTTGACTCCGATCATTCCCCGGCGAACTTTACCGGTCTTCAATAACTGATCCATGACGCTCTTGGCCATGTTGGCCGGGATGGCAAAGCCAAGGCCGATGTTGCCGCCGGAAGGTGACAGGATCTGCGAATTGATACCGATGAGTTCGCCGTTCGTATTAACCAGAGCGCCACCAGAGTTCCCGGTATTGATTGGCGCGTCGGTCTGGAGAAAGTCCTCGAAGCTGCCGTCTGACAGCCCCGTGGAACGACCTTTCGCGCTGATGATTCCCAGCGTAACGGTTTGCCCAACGCCCAACGGGTTGCCGACTGCCAGCACCACATCCCCAACCCGCACTCGATCTGAATCGCCGAGCGCCAGGACTGGAAGACCGCTCGCCTCAACCTTGAGCAGGGCCAGATCCGAGGGTGGATCAGATCCGACAACCTTAGCGGTGTAGGTTCGCCTGTCGCTCAACTCAACTCTAATATTTACCGAACCATCGACGACGTGATGGTTTGTTAAAAGGTAGCCATCGGCTCTAACGATCACGCCCGAACCGAGTCCTCGTTGCAGCCGTTCCTGAGGCTCCCGCGGCATATTGCGGAAGCGCTCGCCAAAGAAGTCTCGGAAGAATGGATCATTCATGAAAGGAAATTGCTCAGCAGCGCGCACCCGGCGTTCCGACTGTACGGTGACCACCGCAGGCGCAACGCGGTTAACTACATCCGCATAAGAATTTTGAGCGCCGAAAGTGGGTTGAGCCGTAATTCCCCCGATCGGAGTTGCGGAGGAAATTGTGGTCATTCGGTTCGCTTGGACAACAGACGAAAGACCCACAACGCCCAAAAGCATTAAGACAAACATTCTGAGAATTCTTTTTCTACGTGCAAATACACCGAGAACCAACATGAAATTACCCCCCCATAAATCTGATGGGTCATTTTAGCAACTATGCTGACCGGACGCGACGGGGCTAACAAATTTACCGCACCCGTCGATCAAACCGGAATAGGTCAAATAGGTCCTATCTGTTTTAATAAGTTAAGCCCCGATCAAGGTCCTCCCCTCTTCCTCCACCTCGAACGAGCGTGATAGAGCCGCTCGGTAAAGCCCCCCTCATCGAGAAAGGCCTGTTCAAGCTGCCTAAGCTGCCGATCTAAGAGATAGTTGGTTTGGTGGATCAGGCAAATAACTGTGTTGGCGGCTGTCTCCGGTGGAGCATTTTCTATATAGGACGAATAGGTCTTATAGGACTTATTTTGTTCATAAGCCAGCCGTCGCACAGCCTGCGCCGTGGGATGATTCTTCTCCCACAATGCCAAGCCACGCTGCCGGAGAAAATCTTCATAGTCGAGCAGTAATTCTTCGAGGCTTGCCCGCGCTACGCCAACCAGCTTCAGCTCGAATTTCCTGGAAGTGCCTGAGGCTTGGCTACCCTCGGCTATGTTCTGCCGGCCACTGCGCGCCGCCTGGACCATTTGATCGTGCGTTCGGGAGCGTGGATCAATGAAACGATCGCAGAACTTCACGGTAGCGTCATAAACGAGTTCGGCATGTTGAAAGGATTTCAGGTGGCGGTAACCGCCGTGAGGTGTGATGAGGTTTGTTTTATTCATTGCTATTGGTCCAAGGTTGAGGTTGAAACCAGAATCGGAATAGGACTAATAGGTCGAGTAGGTCCTATAGGAATACGACGAATAGGTCCTATATGTCCTATTTCTTTCTATTTTTCCCCACATTCAATCAAGCCGCCCCTATTAAACCATACCGCCACCCGGCTTGGATAACTCATCGATCACAGTGGCAGCGCTCTCAATCTCCAGAGGCAAGATCGGGCGGCATTGACTCTGGAGCGTGTCGCGTGTCACCGACCGTGGGTCGATGGTGATGGCGCGCGCGGAAAAACGACGTTCGATCAAGCACGTTCTCCTGGAACTGCTCGAGGTAGAGGTAAATCACCGGCGTGATGTAAAGCGTAATGAACTGCGAAACGATCAGGCCGCCTACCACCACCAGCCCAAGCGGACGGCGCGAAGAACCATCCGCTCCATAACCCAGCGCAATCGGAATTGCGCCAAACACTGCCGCCAGGGTGGTCATCAATATTGGCCGGAAACGATCCATCGACGCATCGTGAATCGCCTGCACCGCCGACTCCCCGGCGTCTACCCGCTGGCGCGCGAAATCAACAATCAGGATTCCATTCTTTTTCACAATTCCCATCAGCATGAACATCCCCACAAAAGCGTAGAGGGACGCCTCCTGGCCGAACACCAGCAGCGTCAGCAACCCTCCCACCAACGCGGTTGGGAGCGTCGATAACACCGTTAACGGGTGCACGTAGCTTTCATACAGGATGGCCAAAATCACGTACATCACAAACACCGCCAGGCCCATCAGAACCGTCAAGCTGCTGACGGTGTTGGCGAATGTCTGCGCTTCACCCTGCAGCTCGCCGCGGATGGTGGGAGGCACAATCTCCGCCGCCGCTTTATTGATAAAATTCGTCGCGTCGCCCAGCGCGATGCCCGGCTTAAGATTAAAAAACAGCGTCATGCTCGTGAACTGGTTCAGATGGTTCACAGTTTGTGGGCCAAGCGTTGTGGTCCAGGTGACCAGTTCACCGAGCGGCACGAGCCGCTGACCGTCGTCGGTTCTGATGTATAGCAACGAAAGATCGTCAGGTTTCTCGCGCGCCGAATCCTCAATCTCTAAGATAACCTGGTACTGGTCTTCCGGCTTTTTAATCAAGTAGAGATAGTTCTGCGAGTAAGCATTGCGCAGCAGCGACAGAATTCGCGCCTCCGAGACGCCGTAAGTTCGAGCCTGATCGCGACGAATATCGATGTTCAGGTTGGGCGTGTTGTTATAGAAGTCTGACGAAACACTTAAAAAGCCCTGATACTCCATTAACTTGCCCAAGAGCCTTTGGCCCACCTCATAGACTTGATTGGGATTCGCGCCTGACACTGCGAAAGCGTACTGGCCTTGCTGCTGACTGGTGACACCTGTGCTGATCTCCAAAACGGGAAACGGCCGCAGGAATGACATCAAACCCGGGATCGAATTGAGCTTACCCATCATCTGACCCGAGACCGCGTCGATCGGTTGCCGTCCTTCCGGCGGCCCAATGTAGGTAAACATGATGCCCTGGTTCGACGCTAAAAAGCCGGTGGCGCCCGTCATCGTAAAATCGGTAATTACATTCGGAGACTGGCGCAGCGTCTCGTCAACGCGGTCCTGGAAGGCGCGCATTTGCTCCGGCGACGAACCTTCACGAGCAATGAAGGCGCCAAAAATGACGCCGCTGTCTCCGGGCGGCAGAAACGCTTTCGGCACCAGCACAAACAACCAGATCGTGCCGGCCAGACAAGCTACCCAGATCACGGGCGAGATCCAGCGGCGCCTCAAGAACCACCACAACGAACTGCCATAGAAGGCGAGCACCCGCCTTTCGATATGGCCAAAGACGCGCTCCATCCAGGTCTTCTTCGATCCCTCGCCTCGTCCCTTCAGCAGCCGCGCGCACATCAGCGGCGTCAGCGTCAGGGACACTAAACCGGAAGCCAGAATGGCAATCACAATCGTGACCGCGAATTCACGGAAAATCCTTCCCACCAGGCCGCCCATGAAAACCAGCGGTATGAACACAGCCGCGAGCGAAATGGTCATCGACATGATCGTAAAGCTGATTTCCCTGGCGCTGTTGATGGCCGCTTCGAATGGCGGTTCACCGCGTTCCATGCGGCGCACGGTGTTTTCCAGAAAAACAATCGCGTCGTCTACGAGGAAACCAATCGCCAGTGTCAGGGCCATCAACGACAAGTTGTCGAGGCTGTAGCCCAATGCGCGCATCGCGATGAAAGTAATGAGCAGAGAGAGCGGCAAAGCGACCGTCGGAATGAGCGTATCCGTCGCCCGCCCGAGGAAAATGAAAATCACGAACACCACCAATACAAATGCGATCAGAAGCGTCGTTTGCACATCGCTGACCGAGTGAACGATGTTCAGTGAGCGGTCATAGATTGGCGTGATGCGGATCGAACCGGGTAACTGGGCACTGATTAAGGGCAGGACGCCGTAGATGCTTTTGGAAACCTCGACTGCGTTCGCGCCGGCCCGTCGATTGACTGCCAGGATCACAGTCGCGGAGGGCACGGGATATCCCCGCACCCAAAAGCGCATGTTCACTCGCTCATCCTGGACCGAGTCTTTAACTGTCGCCACATCGCGCAGATAAATTGGAGCGCCGCTCGTGCCACCCACGATCAAATTGCTGTATTGGTCGGCGCTCTCTAACTGGCCCTGGGGCCGGAGAATCGCCGTGCCGGAATTGCTGTCCAGTTGACCGGCTCCGGTGATGCTGGTGCCGCTCCTGATGGCCGCGCTCAAATCATCGATCGTTATGCCCCGAGCCCACATGGCCGACGGGTTGGCTTTGATGCGAATAGCTGATTTCGTGCCATAAACATCCACGCGCGACACGCCGGAGAGAATACTCAGTCGCTGACCAACCTGTGTGCTGGCATACTCATAGAGTTGCCCTGGCGTGACCGAGTCACTGGTCATCGCGATATACATGATCGCCTTATCGTTGGGATTGGTCTTTGAATACGTGGGAGGAGAAGGCAAGTCCACCGGGAGGCTGGAAGTGGCCTGCGAGATTGCGGTCTGCACATCCGTGGCGGCGGCGTCGATGTCCTTGTCGAGTGCGAACTGAAGAGTAAAGGTCGCCACTCCCTGAGTACTCTGCGAGGTCACGACCTCGAGCCCGTTGATCTGCATAAACTGACGCTCGAGTGGAGTGGCAATATTGTTGGCAATCGTATCGGGACTGGCTCCCGGATAACCCACACTCACCTGAATAACGGGATAGTCGACTGCGGGCAGATCATTAACCGGAAGTTGAAAATAACTCAGTACTCCAAACAGGATTACCGACAACGTCAACACGGCGGTCATTACCGGACGGCGGATGAAGGGTTCAGAGAAATTCATGACTTCGATCCGTTACTGGGCCGCTGTCGGGGTACCGGCCTCACGCGGTTGTTCGATCAGAACCTTGCCGCCGGGTGTGACACCAAGCTGGCCGTTAGTGATGACCCGTTCGTTGGGTTCAATTCCCTTCTCTACGACAATCAAATCTCCCTGGCGTTGGCCCAGGGATACGGGCCGCTGCTCGGCAATAGAGTCCTGATTAACTACGTAGACGAATGATCCATTGGCGGACATTTGCGGCGCCACCGCGGGTATCAAGACCGCCTGATGGATAGTGCTCAGGACGAGACGAATGTTGACGAAACGGCCGGGCCAGAAGCGATGGCCGGAATTAGGAATTGTCGCGCGCAGATTCACCTGTCCGGTGGCGTTCTGCACGGCATTGTCGAGGAATGTCAGGGCGCCGACCTCAGGCTCGTCCACAGAATCGGGCAGGCGCACCTCAGCTTTGAGAGTTCCTTGACGCATCTGCTGCTGCACCAAAGTCAGATTGTTCTGCGAGATCGTAAAGTCAGCGTAGATTGGATCCAGCCGCTCAATCACCAACAAAGCATTGTTGTTACCGGAAGAGCCGTTTGCTGAGCCGCCACTACCAGAGCCGCCGGGGTTTACGACGTTGCCGATGTCCACGAGCCTTTGCCCGGCGCGGCCATCAATTGGCGAGCGAATGTAGCAGTAACTCAGTTGTACTTTCGCGCTCTCAATCGCTGCCTCATTAACTTTTATGGCTTCATTCGCGCTGTGCACGGCTGCGCGAGCCGCCTCGACATTGGCCTTAAGCGCATCATAGTTCGCGCGCAATTGTTCATACTGCTCGCGAGGCACAACCCCCTGCTCGACCAGGCCTCGATATCGCTCAACCTGGGCCAATCCCCACTTCGCCTGGGCGATTTCCCTTGCCAGATTGGCTTCTGCCTGCTTTTTGAGTGCCGCGTCTTTAGTAAGATTGGCCTGAGCCTGCTTGACGTTAGCCTCGAACGGTCTCGGGTCAATCGTGAAGAGCAGGTCACCCCGTCTAATGTTGGCGCCGTCGATGAAATGAATTCTGGTAATGCGTCCTGAAACCTGGGGTTGAATGGAGACGACTTCTCTGGCAACGGTTCTCCCAATCGCATCAAGGTAGGTTGGCACGTCCTGAGTGATTGCCGCAGATACGGTCACCGGCGCCGGAGGTCTTTCGAACCCAGGTTGCGCCCGGTTCACGCAGCCGGCAAGGAAGACCGAGCAGAGTCCACCTAGTAGCAGCACTATCCTCAAACGATTATTTAGCTCGAGGTTCGATTTCATCGCAGAACTCTTTTTCAGGTTAGCTCTGGGACTACGCTGAATAGCATCCCGCTTCACAGCCAGATTTTCAAGTTGATTAGGTTACGTACTACCAGGCTTTTTTGTTGCGGTCGGTCCTGGCTCGGCCAAAAGTGAGATGGCAGCGATGAACCCGGAATGGCGCAGTGACCGGAATTAACTTTCCAAGCCACTTACGCCGATACCAGGGACTTTTAATCCAGCAGCATGAATAAAACAGGTGGATCTCCCGCGGGAATTATTTAACTCCCATGGCCTGATGCCGCCATGCGCTTATCAATCTCCTCGGGGGTAACATCTTCCTTATGCGTCGCCACGGTCCAAACGTGCCCAAACGGGTCGGTCAGCGTGCCTGAGCGATCTCCATAGAACTGATCCTGCAAAGGCTTCAATTCGACGCCGCCCGCCTGGATTGCCTGATTGTAAACTGTATCCACATCTTCCACATAGATCATAAGACCTACCGGTGAGCCGCCCAGCGTCTTAGGACTGTTGAAACTCATTTCTGGATATTCGTCCGCCAGCATTACCGGCGAGTCACCGATTTTGATCTCGGCATGACCAACCTTCCCGTCATGATCCATACGAAACAATTCAATTGCGCCAAACGCCTTCTTGTAAAACTCGATGGCCTCAGCCGCCCCCTTGATACTCAGATACGGTGTCACCGAATGATAGCCGTCTGGTATTGGTTTTACGTTTGCCATGAATATTCTCCTCTCAATTGATTGAATTTTCGGGTTTAGAGTTTAGAGTTCCTGAGTTTAGAGTTCTGAGTTTAGAGTTCAATCTTTAGATTGTCTGATGCACGATGCTACAAGCTAAAGCTTGAACTCTGAACTGCTTGAACTGCTTCAACTGCTTGAACTGCTTGAACTCTACGCTACTTTCCGGTTGCAACTTTCTCCTTCAAGAAAGAGTTCTTGTTCAGAAAAGCTATCACCGCCTCGTTGAACTCCTGCGGCTTCTCCATCATCAAAAAGTGCCCCACGCCCTCCCACATGATGAAATCCAGCTTTGGCGCCAGGCTGCGAAGGAATTGTTCGGTATCAGGCGCCCAGAACGGAGCCTTAGCCAAAATTGCCAGCACCGGAACGTCGATCTTGTCCGGTCTATAAAGCGCATCATCATTCATGCTTTCCATCGCACTCAACAACACATGGTGCGGGGTGCTTTGAAATGACGTCCTGATTCGGTTCTGCGTCTCAGCAGCCAGGTGCTCGCCCGCGATCCTGATTAACATTTGCTCCCCGGCTTCTCTGTAGTTGGGCGAGCGAAAAGTCGCCATGAAGCGCTCTCTTGACTCCTTGTTGCCATACGGACGCAGACCGCCATCGACAATAACAATTGCCAGGGTTTTGCTCGGATACTTGCGATAGAACTGTCTTGCCACCGGCGTTCCCATGCTGTGGCCCACCAGCACGGCGCGCTCGACTTTTGCATCCTGCATGACGGCATCGATCGCTTGGGCAAACAGATCCATGCTGTATTCAAGTTCGGGCTTGTCGCTCTGGCCGTGTCCGGGAAGATCGATGGCGATTACCCGGCCTCGCTTCGCAAAGTCCGGCACTTGATCTCGCCAGTGATCAATGTTGCAAGTCCAGCCGTGAATCAACACCACCGCATCGCGCCCTTTTCCGTGATTCTGGTAATGAATGCGCGCTCCTTCGAACGGGGCGTAACGAGACTCTCCTTCGGAAGGCGAGGTTTTTTGCGCCATCGCCGCTGTCGTCGTGCTTACGAGCACCAAAGCAAGCCCGGCAATCATTATGAGAAACCAGCCGGTTTGCGCCATTCCCGGGATCGTAAAAGTGCTCTTGACTCTTCTTGTCATAAGACCTTCCTTTCGCTTTTATTATTGCTGCGAGTGATGACCGCAAGTGTCATGTCGTCTGTTAAAGGGCGCGGAGCCGCAAAGTCCTGCACCGCTCCCAACACCGAAAACAACACCGTATCGGCCGAGTCCTTTCGCGCGCCGCGGAACTCCGTTACCAGTCTTTGACTGCCGAACTCCTGATCCTCTTCGTTAAATGACTCGAGAATACCGTCGGAACAAATAAGTAGTACGTCGCCGGCACACAGTTGAACTCTGGCCTGATCAAAAGCAGCCGCCGCGACCACTCCGAGCAGAGGTCCACCTTCGCCAAGCAACTCGAGTTGACCATCAGAGCGCAGCAGCAAGGCGGGAGGGTGGCCCGCACTGCAGTAGTCCAGCCATCCGGTGACCGGATCGAGCCTCGCAAGAAACAAACTGGCCAGCGGCGCTACCGATGAGATATGGCAGAGATCCCGATTTACTCCGGAGGCAATTGCTTTTGGCTCAGGCATCGCTTTAGTGCGCGAGTTGACCAGTCCGACCAAATGCGTGGTCCACATTCCAGCCGCCAGACCTTTGCCGCAGATGTCTCCCAGGGCGAGCACTACTCCTTTAGTAGTTTCCTGGATTGTGAAAAAGTCGCCCGGCACATGACGCACCGCGAAAGTCTCGCTGGCGATCTCAAAGTCGTTATAGCGAACCAGGTGCGGGGCACACAAACGACGGTAAACCTGCGCAGCTTCGATCAGCGCGCCGTGCAGTTCGGCATAATCTCTCTGCAACGTCGCGAGCTTGACCTCTAACTCTTGTTGACGCGCGCGGCTGGTTGAGTTCGCGCTGCGCCGAGGCGTCGAGACCTGTAGATCTATCGCGCGGCGTGACGCTAAGCCGCCGTTGGGAGATGCTGAATAACTCATTAGCCCTTACCTCAGCCTACAAACTTGTAGCCACTGCCGTGGATCGTGAGGATGAATCGCGGCTCCTCTGGATTAGGTTCCAACTTTTGCCTGAGATGCACGATGTGGGTGTCAACCGTGCGCGTATTTGGATAATTTTCGTAACCCCACACGGCATCCAGCAGACGGTCGCGCGACAGTGTTTCCGCCGGGTGCGAAATGAAGTACGCGAGCAGCGCAAACTCTTTTGCCGAAAGCTCGATGGGCGCACCGCCTCGCAACACCTCATTGCTGCGAATGTTTACCTCAATGTCGCTGAATCGGTAAACCTCAGGCGCGGTTGCCTGGGGCGACATCCGGCGCAAGACTGCCTTCACCCGGGCCATCAACTCGCGGATCGAAAACGGCTTGGTAACGTAGTCATCGGCGCCCAACTCCAATCCCACAACCTTGTCGATTTCCTGACCTCGGGCGGTTAACATGATGATCGGCATCGATGGCTTTTGGGCCTTCAACTGTTTACACATGTCCAGGCCGCTCATCTTCGGCATCATCACATCCAGCACCACCAGGTCCGGTTCGTCCGCCAACGCGCGCTCGAGGCCGGCCACGCCGTCGCCGGCGCTGATTACCTCATAGCCTTCGAACTCAAAGTTGTCAGTTAATCCGGCAACCATTGCAGGTTCATCCTCGACGATCAGGATGCGGGTTCTTTTGTTAGGGCCTGACACAGCACTGCTGCCCGCGGATTTGCCAAGGCGCGATCGCGAGTCAGGCGGGCCACCGTTCGGTTGTCCATTAAAGCCGGTTTTGTTTCTCATGTTGTCACCGCTCCTGAAGCTGTGCTGCCATTCTCTGTCCGCACGGCCGGCCCGGCCAGCGGCAAAGAAAGAGTGAACTTGCTGCCTTTACCCGGCGTGCTTTCCACTTCGACCTCACCCCCGTGCGCCTGGGTAATATGTTGGACCAGCGATAGACCGAGCCCGCTTCCCCTCGTGTTGTGCACCAACGGGTCTCCCGTGCGGTAAAACTTCTCGAAAATCTTTGCCTGCTCGCGGCGGGTAATGCCAATTCCGCGATCGGCAACCTCGAGTTTCAAAACTCCGTTGGCTCGGTATAACTTGACGCAAAGAAACTTGTCGTCAGCCGAGTACTTCAAGGCGTTATTTACGAGGTTGACGAGGGCGCGCGCGATGGCTTCCCGGTCCAGATAAACGGTCGGGATATTTGCGTCGATGTTCTGCTCGAACTCGAATCCCTGCTGTTCGATTTGATAACGATAGGCATCGAGCGTGTTGCGCACCAGTTCGGCGACGTTAGTCTCACGAAAGTCGTACTCTTTATGTCCCGCCTCGATGCGCGAGAAATCGAGGATGTTATTGATCAACGCGGTCAGACGCTCGCTCTCTTTCCGGATGATTCGATAATACTCATCCTTCTTTTCCTGCGTCGTAATACGCCCGAGTTCGAGGGTCTCCGCGTAGAGCCTGATCAGCGCCAGCGGTGTGCGCAGCTCGTGCGAAACATTCGAAACGAAGTCAGACTTCAAGCGGGCGAGGGCCATTTCTTTGCTGACGCTGCGATAGGTCAAGACCAACCCGCCGATCATCAGCACCGAAAGCACCCCCAGGATCAGCAGGCTTTGGATAAACCAGCGACGGCCGATTGCCTCTACCGTGGTGCCTTGAAATTTGATACCCAGTGCCAGTCCGTTAAAAACACCGTCGAGCCTGCGAGAGACTTCCGGCTTTCCTTCGTTCCAGCCGGTTGAGGCGGCGAGGGGTTTGCTGCTGGGTCCACCGTCTGCATCTTTTGGATAGATCATCATCGCCAGCCGTTCGTCCTCGTCCTCAGGATCCTTCTCAGTAATAATCTCATCAAGCATTTTCGGAAAGAAGGTTTTCTTGAGGTACTCAGGATCAAATGTGATTCCGCCAAAGGCTATGCGATCCTTCTGGAGCTCTGGAAAAGCGAAGTAGGCACTGGTGGTATAGTAGTACCCTCCCGCGCGTTTCGCCTCTCCCGGGTACCACGAGATTCGCTTGCTCTTCTTGCAAATACCTTCATAAAAGGTCTTGCCATCCATGCCAAACCATCCGGTGTACATCTTTGTCAGTCCGGTATGTTCAGAACTGAAATGCGGATCTGCCATTTGTCCCAGTTGCGAACGAAGCAGCAACAAGTGTTTTTCAACATCGTACAGAAACACGTGAGCGATCCACGGATGCTTAGATAGGATCTGGTCAAGTTGCTCTTCTTTTTCCGACTTGCCCATATCCGGCGATGGGAACTGATCCCTGACCTCCTCAACCAAGAGGTAGGCCCTCTCGTTGATCTTCTTTTCTGCCACGCCAAGAGAATACAGAAAGTCTCCGTGGATAAGAGCTTCCACCTTCTTGTCCCGCTTGATGGATTCCACGTGATGGAGATTGACAAAGATGAGCGCCACGGCCGGCAGCACCACCGCGAGTCCCAGCGTGAGAACTAGCCGGAATCGGTGGTTGCGCCTCCGGAACTTCTTTTTCCTGGGGTTCATTTCAGTCTCCGCTGGGTTCGGTATCGAAGCTGTTGATAAGCATACGCCGGCGCGTATCAAAGTGTGTTAAGGACGTGTAAAAAAATGTTAAGAATTGTGAACTCTACCATCTTGATTGACCGATCCCAATCGCCGCTCGGCCAAACGGTCGGCCGCACGATAGGTAGGAATTCGATCCGTCTTCGCGATCTCAAAAATGCTCAGTAGCGTATCGTAAATCGCATGAACTTTACTGAATGCGTACGCCCGCTCCCACCCAAGAAGCTCGATGCATCCGTTGATCACACCTCCGGCGTTAGCCACGTAGTCGGGAGCATAAAGAATGTTTCTTTTCTCAAGCATGTTGCCGTGCTCGAGCCTCAGCAGTTGATTATTAGCGCCGCCAACCACGACTTCCACATTCAGTTTCGGAATAGTCTGCTCGTTGAGAATGCCGCCCAGTGCGCAGGGAGCAAAGATATCGGCTTCAACTCCGTAAATCTCGTCCGGCTGAACTTCCTTTGCGCCCAATTCGGTCACGCATCGCCGCCGCCGCACCGGATCAGTGTCGGTAACAACAAGCTTTACCCCAGCCTGATGCAACTCCTTACAAAGGTGATACCCAACGTTTCCACAACCCTGAAGCGCTACGGTTCTACCGGCGATGTCGTCCGATCCCCAGCGATATTTTGCCGTGGCCTGAACTGATCGAAAAACACCGTGCGCGGTCGACGGTGACGGATCACCTGAACGTCCCGCCAGACCTGCGACGTGACGCGTTTCCTGCCGCACGTATTCCATATCAGAGGGACTGGTTCCCACGTCCTCTCCAGCAATGTAATGGCCGCCAAACGTCTCGACGAATCGCCCATGGGCGCGGAAGATACTCTCCCGCTCCAGAGTCTTGTTATCGCCGATGATGATTGATTTCCCGCCGCCAAAAGGTAACCCAGCCAGCGCATTCTTGTAAGTCATTCCACGCGACAGGCGCAGGGCATCTTCAAGCGCGGCCTCGTCGTTCGAGTAATTCCAGAAGCGGATGCCGCCGACTGCCGGACCCAAAGTAGTGTTATGGATGGCGATGATGCCTCGGTAGCCGACTGCCGAGTCGGTTCCAAACACCACCCGTTCGTGTTCATTCGTGCTGGCTCTTTCAAGCAATTCCACGGAAATAGCTCCATCTTTTTGGTGTTCTTTCGTTCCTGGAAGGCGCCACTTTCACCTTACGTTCAGGCGACGCCGACGGTTCGCGAGAAGACCGGCAACTCCGATGGCCGCTCCAGCAGCTTCGATGATCGCCAACAACATTGCTGACACTTGAAAGGGAATTGTCCAGGCGTGGTGACCCAACTCGCTGATGTTGTCCGGTCCGGGCGCGAGGAAGTGATAGTAGCCGCCAAACACGAGCGAACCAGCCATCGAGACGAACAACAGCAAGAAGCCGGATTGCCGGCGACGCCAGAGCAGCACTCCGGCAACGATCGGAAGCGCAACGATCACCGACAAAATGTATGCGTTCTGCCACGGCGCCATGAAGATTTGCAGGCTGGCATGCGCGGCCGAATGAACCGTAACCGTCAGCACATGAACGGTGACCACAGCCATGCCGGCGCTGGCCAAATTGTTGAATGTTCGTGCCATGCCGTCAGTCTATCGCTCCGTTTAGATCGGTGTCATCCGCGGAATCTGCGGCTGGTCTATTCCCCATCTCTCTCTCGCGCGCGCGCGGATGATTCCTAAGT
>Ga0187893_10002204_pt1 | contig 43531 bp, 37 predicted proteins | sample MA1701074metaG_FD_139574 | JGI IMG/M metagenome (GOLD analysis project Ga0187893, IMG submission 139574) | White microbial mat communities from a basaltic lava cave in the Kipuka Kanohina Cave System on the Island of Hawaii, USA - MA170107-4 metaG ... | reverse complement strand
CCCCTTTCACGAGAAGCGCAGGAAACGAACTAGAAGAGGAAGCGGAATCCGACGCGCGTGGTGAACGGCGCCAGGATCGCCGACGGCTTCTGATAGCTCAAGCCCGACGCACGGCTGATTGTCTCCGACGCATGGCTGTTGGTGATGTTGAAGAAGTCCAAGTAGCCGCGCAGGCGAATGCGGTCGGTGAAGCTGACGTTCTTCTCCAGGCGCACATCGAATACCCAGATGTTGTCTTCGCGGTTGGCGTTCATCGGCTCGGCGTAGGCCTGGCTGCCGCAATTGTTCACGGTTGACGGGCACACCGAGGTCGCGGTGATACCGAGCGCTGCCGGCGCGGTGATGGTGATCACGCGCGCGTAGTTGGCGCCCGACTGGTGTCGGAGAACCGGCGAGAACCGGATCCCGGCGGGGCCGTCATACGACGCCGTCGCCTTGAAGTTCCAGACGGTGCGGTCTTCCACGCCGGGGTTGTTCGGATTGCGCACCGGCCCGTTCGGGAAGTCGGTCATCCAGGTGTAACCGAAGCCGGCCGACCCTGACCACTTGTTGCCGTAGCGTTTGTTCATCGACACTTCGGCGGTCTTGTACCGCGAATACATGTCGGTGTTCATCACCACGTTGCGCGCCGACGGGATGCCCGCGTTCGGGATGCCAAAGAACGTCAACGCGCGATCGTCGGCGGTGCCCGCGCGGCCGTCGACGCCGATGTCGTTGAAGCTGTACGGCACGGTAAAGAGGCCGATCGGGCGGTCGGGCTGCATGCGGTGGATCAGATCGTCCTCGGTCTTGTAGACGAATCCGGCGCGCATGCCCATGGTGTCGGTGAGCTGGCGCTCGACCCAGCCGCTGGCTTCGTGCGTGTACGGAGCCTTGATGTTGGGATCCACGCCGATGGCGCCCTCGAGCGAGGCGGTCACCTGCGTGCCCTGCTCGCCGGGCTGCCAGCGCTGATCGCCGTTGACGTCGTTCCAGGTGTAGGTGGCCGACTTGCTCGCGGTGTTGGGGTTGCCCTGATCGGCCACGGCCACGCCCGGGTTGTGCCAGTAGAGACCGTAGTTGCCCTTCAACACCGTCTTGCCGTCACCACTGAGGTCGAACGTGACGCCGATGCGCGGCGCGGCGACGTTCCACGTATAGAACGTCTGCTGCGCGAAGGTCTTCGCCACCACCTGGCCGGCAAGCGCCGGGAACTGGCTCGCCCACTGCGACAGCGAACCGTCGAGCTGCTGCTGCTCTGGCACCCAGCCCGAATAGCGATCGTAGCGGAAGCCGGCGTTGATCGTCGTCCGGCCGACGGACCACGTGTCGTTGACGAAGAAGTTCGTGTGATCGAGCGCGGCGCGTGCGGTCAGGGCGTCGTGCGCGCTCAGCTTGCCGGCGTCGGTCGCCGTCTGGAACGCAAACGTGACCTGGCTCGACGCGCCGTTGTTGTAGATGTGATCGATGTTGCCGCCCCACTGCTGCAGGTAGCCTTCCCACGACTGCTCCTTCAGCATCTCGCCGCCGAACTTGAATGTGTGATTGCCGGCGCCGGTGTCGAGGAAGTAAGTGGCCGCGCCGGTGTACTGCTTGCGGTCGCGATCGAGCTGCCAGATCTGGTGCGCGCCGTCGGAAACCGCCCGGCCGCTGTCGCGCCAGAAGAAACTGGCGCCCGAATTGGTGATCAGCGGGAAGTAGTAGCCGAAGTCGCCGTAGCGGGCTTCGACATACAGCTTGTCGTTGATCGTGCCGTTCCACTCACCCTTATAGACCCAGCTGCCCGAGTCCTGCGCGAACGTCTGCTCAGGCGAGTTGTAGGTGTAGGCGGCGTACGGCAGGCGGTTCGGCTGCTCCTTCTGACCCCACTGGAAATAGCCGATCAGCTTGTTCTTCTGATTCAGCTGATAGGTGGCCTTCGCCACCGGGTTCCACAGCTTGGTGTTGAAGGTCTGATCGAAGGTGAAGTTCGGCTGCGCCACCGCGTTGAACTGCTCGCGATACGTGCCGAAAACCCACGCCTTGTCCTTCACCAGCGGGCCGCCGACGTTGATGTCGTGATCGTAGTAGCGATCGATCTCGTTGCTGCCGGCGCGAATCGGCGAGTTATTGAACGCCGTCGGCACGGTGTAGTCGGTGGGAATGTTCGAGCCTTGCAGCGCGTTGTTGTACCAGTCGAGGTGATACTCGCCCTGGAACTGGTTCGACCCGCTGCGCGCGATGAACTGCGACTGCACACCGGGATTCGGCATTTCCGCCGACTGACCTGAGGTGCCGAGGAACGCTTCTTCGAGTGACGCGTAGTCAAAGTAGAAGCCGGCGCCGCCGGTGCCTTCCGTGGTGTTGATGCCTTCGATCAACACGCGCACCTGACCGGTCATGCCGTACGCCTGATAAGCGGTCTGCGTACCGGCGCGGTTGCCACCGACATCGATGCGGCCCATCTGCACCGACGGGGTCACCGCCAGCAGCGCCCACATGTCGCGCCCGTTCGGGATCGACTGCAGCTGTTCCATCTTGAAGTTCTGCTGCACGCGCGTGGTGCTGGTGTCGATCACCGGCGAAGCGCCGCTCACCGTCACGGTTTCCTGCAGCGTCGCGAGCGCGAGCTCGACGTTGACGTTCGCCGTAAAGCCGAGGGTGATCGAAATGCCCGATCGTTTCAGGGTATTGAAGCCGGCCAGCTCGAAGCTGAGCTCGTAGGTGCCCGGCGGGACGGCCGGGAAGCGGTAGTTGCCGGTCTCCGATGTCACCGTGGTCTGCGGCTGAATCAATGCCGGACTGGTGGCCATGACCGTCACACCGGGCAGAACCGCGCCCTGTGCATCAGCAACGCGACCCTGGATGGTTCCGGTGCTGCTCGCACCACCGCCCTGCGCAAATGCCGGCGCGCTGAACGACAGCGCGACGAGCAGGGCCGAAACAACACGTGCCCAACGACTCATGCTTGTAACCTCCTGTGGGGACTTGTCCCGCCTCAGCGCAACGCGCGCCGGCGGACGAACGCACAAACCAAAAAACAGTCGAACCTGAAACTTGTATCGTCGTTACGGATGCTGAATCAATCGGGCCGAGCGCGTTAGCTGGGCCGAGTTGCCATCAGAAAGGGACGAGGACGGGGATGAACGGGAAATCTGTGACAGAGATCAGGCTTCAGGTGTCAGTTGCACCGACTTGCATTACTGATCCCCGGATCGATGGCCCCGATCCCTAAGAAAACCGTGTAATCAACAGGCCCGCGAAAATGGCCGTCGCCCCAGCCACCTGGTTCGACGAAATCGGCTCGCCGATCCAGATCGCCGCCACGACCATCGCCACGATTGGCGTGAGATAGCTGTAAACCGACGTCCGCGAACCGCCGAGTTTCTGAAGACCTGTGTACCAAATCCAATACGACACGTTGAGCGCCAGAAATGCCGATGTGAACATCAGGAACCAACTGAACGCCGAGACCGATCCCCAGGCGACAGTGGTGAGAATCGGCGTCATCACCAGCACGTACGACATCGCGCCGACGGAAAACGTCAAAGCGATCACCACCAGCGGCGAGTGACGCTTCAGGATCGGCTGCGACGCTACCGAGTAGGTCGCCCAGCACAGCACGCCGCCAAGCATCAGCAGATCGCCGCGAAGCGTTTGCCCGGAAAAATCCACCCCGTGGCCGACGACGAAGTAAACGCCGAACAGCGCCAGGACGACGCCGAGCCAGCGCAGCGGCCGGATGCGCTCGTGGCCGACGACCGCCGACATCAGCGAGATCACAATCGGCGACAACGCGATGATCAGCGAGCCATTGCCGACGCTCGTCCGCCGCACGGCGGCGACGAAACAGAGCTGGTAGAGGAAAGTGCCGACGAGGCCGAGAAAGAACAGCTCGGTCCAGTCGCGGCGGGTCAGCGGCGGCCGCGGATTGGCGCGATCGCGCGTCAACCAGATCGCCGACAGAAACACCGTGGTGCCCACGAGCATCCGCATCGCGTTGAACGGGATCTCGGGAAAATCGCGAAGCGCGACCTTCACAATCGAGAAGTTGCTCCCCCAGATCAGGATCATCAGGAGGAGAAGGGCATCCAGGCCGGTCACAAATGAAAAAGGGGGCGCGGCCATCAGGCCGGCGCCCCCAAAATTGTACCGCCGAAGTTGCTTAGCCGCCGAAGGGTTTCAGGAAGAACAGAATCAGCGAGATGAGCAACACGTAAATGACGAGCGACTCGATGAGCACGAGACCCAGAATCAGCGCGCCGCGAATTTCACCGGCGGCGCCGGGATTGCGTGCAATGGCTTCGGCCGCCGAGGCCACGGCCTTGCCCTGGCCCAGCGCGCCGCCGAGCGCGGACAGCGCCAGCGCGAAGCCGGCGGTGATAATCGACCACTGGGCGACGGCGCTGTTCAGCGCACCGCCTGCTTCCTGGGCGTAGACCGGTGAGGCCAGACCGAGGACGAGGAAACCACACATCAACCACAGCACCAACCGACTTGTTCTCACGGAAACCGCCTCCATCTCAAATCTCTCAGCACTTCTGCCGCGACGCCGACCACGAGAGACGACACACCTGCCAGCAAGCCCAACGGGTCGAGGTGCAAACGCACCATCATACCGTAGGCCGCCAACGCCACTATAGCATGCCTTGTGAAAAACTTCACTAGCGGCCATCTCGTTGACGGCGAAGGGGTTTCGCCGTTCGTGCTCCGCCCCAGCGCGCCGTCCACGGCGCTCCGGATCGCCCCATAAGCAATCGCGATGAGCAGGCCGCCGCCGATAACCGCGGCGCCGGCGCGCCAGCTGCCGCGAACCAGCGCGTAGATCACCGCGATGACCGCGCAGCTGATCGCCGTGCTACGGCCGATGCGATCGAGCACTCGCGTTTGAGAGCTGAAGGACGCGATAGACGTTGAGCACGCCGGCGGCGAGGCCGAAAAAGAACCCGATGAACGTCAACCACGGCTTGGTGCCGAGCACGCCATCGAGCCAATATCCCGCGCCAAAGCCGAGAATCAGCGCAAAGACGAACGACATGCCGATGGTGCTCAGTTGCCCGATGAGCTGCCACGTGGTGGGCGAGGTCGACGGGGCCATGGCGTCAGTCTAAGCGATATACTTGCGGAAGCGCCGGCCGGTACGAGCTGAAACATGAGCCGATTCCTTGTTCGAATTGCGGCCGGGAGCGTCGCTGCCCTTCTGTGCACGACCGCTTCTGCCCCATCAATCCTGTTCGCGCAGGCCAACGAGCGCGTCGCCTACGTCGGCGCGTTCGACGAGAAGACCCGCGCCCCGATCACTGGTCTCGGCGTCCGCGATTTCGTGGTGCGCGAAGACGGCACCGCGCGCGAGGTGCTGCAGGTGACGCCGGCGTCCTCGCCGATGCCCGTCGCCATCCTGGTGGACAACACGCAGGCCGCCACCAACAACATCGCCGACATCCGCCGCTCACTGGCGTCGTTCGTGAAGGCACTCCAGGGGCTGGGCCCCGTCTCCATCATCGGCGTCGCCGATCGCCCGACGATCCTTCGCGACTACACCACCGATCAAAAGCAGCTGCAGGACGGCGTCGGCCGCGTCTTCGCGATGCCCGACTCCGGCGCCACGCTGCTCGATGCCATCGTCGAGATCAGCAACGGCTTGCGCAAGCGCGAGGACGATCGCGCGGCGCTGGTGATTCTGACCACCGAGAACCTCGAGTTCAGTCCGCGGCACTACAAGGAAGTGCTCGAGGCGTTGCAGCGCGGCGGCGCGCAGATGCACGCCGTGATTCTCACCACGCCCGCCGGCAGCTCGCTCGACGATCCAGCGCGCAACCGCGCCTCGGTGCTCGACGTCGGGCCCAAGGTCAGCGGCGGCACGCGGTCGGACGTGCTTACCAGCCAGGCGTTTGAAGTCAAGCTGCTCGAGCTGGCGGCGATCCTGAAGGCGCAGCACCGCGTGGTGTATGCGCGGCCGCAAACGTTGATCCCGCCCGAGCGATTTGAAGTATCGTCGGCCAGGCCCGGAGTGGTCGCCAGCGGCGGACCGGCCCGAGGGCAGGCGGTCAGGTAGTACGCATATGCGTGTTGTCCTTTGCGTGATCATCGCGGCCAGCGGCGTATTGGCGAGCGGTCCCTCGTTCGCTATCGCTACGGCGGGCGAGCAAGAAAAGCCGCAGGTGTTCCGCGCCGGCGTCGAGATGGTGTCGCTGAGCGTGACCGTGATCGACAACCAGGGCCGCTACGTCACCGATCTGGCCGAAAACGATTTCAACGTGTTCGAAGACGGCGCCCGGCAGGAGCTGACATTCTTCAACAAGACCAACCTGCCGATCGCGCTGTCGTTGCTGATTGATTCCAGCGCCAGCATGGAACAGCGGATGGAAAACGCGCAGGAAGCGGCGATCGGCTTCGCGCGGAAGATTCGCGCGCAGGACCTGGCGCAGGTCGTGGACTTCGACAGCCGCGTCGAGATCAAGGTCGGGTTCACGAGCAAGATCGACGAGCTCGAGAGCGCCATCCGTTCCACCTCCGCCGGTGGATCGACGGCGCTGCACAACGCCGTCTACATTTCCTTGAAGGAACTGGCGAAGGTCAAGGCCAAGAACCCCGAGGAAATCCGGCGCCAGTCGATCATCGTGCTGTCGGACGGCGAAGACACCTCGAGCCTGGTCAGCTTCGAAGAAGTGCTCGAGCTGGCCAAGCGATCGGAGACCGCGATCTACACGATTGGCCTGCAGCCGCGCGAAACGACCGCCCTGCGCGGCTTCCGCGAGGCCGAGTTCGTGCTGCGACAGCTGGCGCAGGAGACGGGCGGCCGGTCGTTCTTCGCGCAGAAGGTCGAGGACTTGAAGGACGTCTACGGCCAGATCGCCGATGAGCTGTCGAGCCAATACTCCATGGGCTACGCCTCGAAGAATCCCCGCCGCGACGGCGCCTTCCGGCGCCTGGTGGTGCAGACCAACCGTCCGAATACGACCGCTCGGACGAAACGCGGGTATTACGGGCCGGTTTCACACTAGAATCGCACCGTGCCGCCCACGGTGTATCTGATTGGCGCAGGTCCGGGAGCGCCCGACCTGATCTCGCTGCGCGGCTATCGCTGCCTGAAACGCGCCGACGTGGTGATCTTCGATCACCTGGTCCACCCCGACCTGTTGGCGGCGGCGCCGGCGCACGCCGAGCGCATCGACGTGGGCCCGGCGGCGCCCGAGGAACGCGACCAGGACGCGATTTGTTTCCTGCTTGCCGAGAAGACCCGCGAGGGTAAGGTCATCGCGCGGTTGAAGTGGGGCGACCCCTTCTTGTTCGATCGCGGCGGCGAAGAAGCGCTGTTCCTGCACGAGCAAGGCATCGAGTTCGAAGTCGTACCCGGCGTGCCGGCGGCGATTGGCGCCACCGCGTATGCGGGCATTCCCATCACGTATCACGGCGCCGGCGACACGGTGACGTTCGTGCGCGGGCATGAAGACGAGGGCCGCGAAAAACCCAAGGTGCATTGGGAGAGCCTGGTCCAGCTCGAGGGCACCATCGCGTGCTACGCCGGGCCGAAGCAGCTGCCACGGATGCTGCGGTCGCTGATCGATCACGGCCGGCCGCCGGACGAGGCGGCGGCCATCATCGTCAACGCGACGCTGTCATCGCAGCGCACCGTCACCGGCACGCTGCAGCAGCTGGCCGATCGGCTGCACGACGAGCCGATCACCGAGCCGGCCCTGCTGATCGTCGGCAACGTCGTGAACTTCCGCGATCACCTGCGCTGGTTTGATTCGCGCGCGCTGTTCGGCCGCCGCGCGCTGGTGATGAACTCGAAGGAGCAGCCCGACGATCTCGTCGACCTGTTGCGCGCCTACGGCGCGGAGGTGATCTCCGACACCGACACGCATGCCGACATCTATCGTCTTCTGCTCGATCGCCAGATCGACCTGGTGACCTTCACCAGCGCGTCGGCGGTGTTGAACTTCGCGGCGAACTACGGCGCCGATCAGGCGTCGGATCTGCTGCGACACACCCTGGTGGGGACGCTTGGCGCCGCGGCGGCGGATGCCGCCCGCCGCGCGCATATCTCGCCGGCCGTTGAACTAAAGGACGGCAGCGTGGCTGAATTCGTGGGCGCGATTGCGGTGATGGCGGGAGGCACCCCGTCCGAGGCACGAGGCCGGAAGCACGAGGCACGAGGCAGGAAGCACGAGGCACGAGGCACCAGGCACGAGGCACCCACCTAGCGCCACGGCATCAGGTTTTCGATCCACGCGATTCGGGTCAGATCGTTGTAGATGACGGTCACCATCAACGTCATCAACAGCACGAAGCCGACGAACAGCATCTTTTCTTTCGCCTGCAGGCTGAAGTCGCGCCGTGAGATGGTCTCGATGGCCATGATGAAAATGTGGCCGCCGTCGAGAACGGGGATCGGCATCAGGTTCAGCAATCCAAGATTGAGGCTGATCGACGCCATCAGGGCGAGCAGGGCAATCCAGCCGGCTTGCGCCGACTCGCCGGAGAGCTGCGCGATCCCGACCGGCCCCATCAGCTGTTTGGGGGACGCCTCGCCGGTGAAGAGATCCTTCAACGTGTTGAGGATCAGTCCCGACATTTCGATGTTGCGCTGAATGCTTATGCCGATCGCTTCAATCGGCGTCGGCGTGAACGACTCCGTGGCGTCCCGTCCGTACATGCCGATCAGCGTCCGCTCGCCTTCACGGTACGGCGTCACTGAAATGGTGTGATCGGCGCCGTCGCGGCGCACCGTGAACACGATTGGCTGGTCAACGGACTTCTTGCCAAGCGTTTGCAGGACCTGCGAGTAGAACACCATGCGCTCGCCGTCGATGGCCCGGATCTCGTCGCCCACTTTGAGACCCGAGGATTCGGCCGGCTTGCCCGGGACGAATGCCGTCACGCTTGGATACACATCGGGCATCACGCCAATGGTGCCGACCTCGAACACCGCGTTGTTGCGCGTCTTCAGTTCGGTGAGGTCGGGGCGAATCTTGAGCCACTGTTCCCGGCCGCTCCGGGTCACCACCACGTCGACCTCGCGCTCGGGTCGAGCCGCGACCGCCATCTCGAGGTGTTCCCACGTCGTGATCTCTGCGGTGCCGAATTGCGTGATGATGTCCCCGGGCGACAGGCCGGCCTTCTCGGCCGGTGAGCCCGGCTGCACAGCGCCGACCACCGCCGGCTGGTCGAGGTACGCCAGCACTTCGGCGCCCTGCATCAACACCACGGCAAGCAGCACCACGGCGAGGAGGATGTTCATCGCCGGTCCGGCGATCAGGATCTGAAAACGCTGCCACTTCGTCTTAGCGAGGAACTCATCGTCTTTGCCGGTCGGCTGATCTTCCGGATTCTCGCCGGCCATCTTCACGTAGCCGCCAAGCGGAATGATGCTGACGCAATACTCGGTATCGCCGCGCTGCAGCTTCAGAATCTTCGGACCGAAGCCGAGCGAGAACGTGAGCACGCGGACGCCGTTCCAGCGTGCCAGCAGAAAGTGGCCGAGCTCGTGGATGAAGACGAGCACGCCGAGCACGAACAAAAAGGCAAGTAATGTTGTCACGGTGATGCGTTCCCCAATTCTAACTCGCTGGCCAACTCGGCCGAATGCATGCGGGCCCAGGAATCGACCCGCCGCACTTCGGCCAGTGTCGATGCCGGCTCGGGCGTGTGCGCCGCCATAGCCTGCTCGATGACGCGGGGAATCTGCGTGAATCCCAGTTTCCCTTCGAGGAAAGAAGCCACCGCCACCTCGTTGGCCGCATTCAACACGATAGGCAGGCTGCGTTCGGCCTCGAGCGCCCGATACGCGAGCCGCAGGCACGGAAAGTCGTCCCAGGCGGGCTGCTGGAATTCGAGCGGGCCCACGGCGGTGAGGTCGAGGAACGGCACGGGCGCGTCCCACCGATCCGGATACGCGAACGCGTACTGAATCGGCAGCCGCATGTCGGTGATGCCCATCTGCGCGATCATCGATCCATCTCTGAGCTCGACCATCGAGTGCACGATCGATTGCGGATGCACGACGACGTCGATGGCGGAGGCCGGGACGCCGAACAACCAGTGCGCTTCGATCACTTCGAGGCCCTTGTTCATCAGCGTCGCCGAGTCGATGGTGATCTTCGGGCCCATCTGCCAGGTGGGATGCTTGAGCGCATCTGCCGGAGTCACGGCGTCCAGCGCCGCGCGCGGCCGGCCGCGAAACGGACCGCCCGACGCCGTCAGGATCAGACGGCGCAACTCACCGCCGGCACGTCCGTGCAGGCATTGATGAATCGCGTTGTGCTCGCTGTCCACCGGCAGCACGGCGACGCCCTTCCGGCGAGCCGCATCCATGACGAGGCCGCCCGCCATCACGAGCACTTCCTTGTTGGCGAGCGCGATCGTCTTGCCCGCGTCGATGGCGGCGAGCACGGCGTCCAGGGCCGCGGTTCCAGACGAGGCACACAAGACGATGTCGACGTCTGGATGCGTGGCGATTGCGCACAGACCCTCGTTGCCGACGCCGGAAATCTCCGCGGGCGATCCGCCCAGCACCGCGCGCAATTGGTCCATCGCCTCGCCCGAGGCCATCGCCACTGCGCGCGGACGGAACTCCAGGACCTGCTTCACCATGGCGCCGACGTTCGACGCCGCCGCCAGAGCCACCACCTCGACGCGGCCGGCATGCGTGCGCGCCACCTCGAGCGCACTCGTGCCGATCGATCCGGTTGAGCCGAGGATGGCAATGCGCTTCATGTTTGTGACAGCGGTGGATCACACTACGCGCAGAAAAAAATAGCACACCGGCGCGGCGAACAGCAGCGCGTCGATGCGATCGAGCACGCCGCCGTGGCCAGGGATCAGCGTGCCGCTGTCCTTCATGTCGGCGGCGCGCTTCAACATCGACTCGAACAGATCGCCGATGATGCCGGCGAACACGATGCCGATGCCGAGCGTTGCGTGCCACCACCACGAATAGGCGGGCATCCAGTACGAACCGGCGGCCGCGAGGAACGCGGGCGCGATCACCAGCCCGCCGATCGCGCCCTCACGTGTTTTCTTGGGGCTGCGCGCCGGCGCCAGCGGCGTGCGGCCGAGTGTGCGGCCGGTGTAGTACTGCGCCGTGTCGCTCACCGCCACGGTGGCGATCAACAGCAACACCGCCTCCCTGCCCGCAATCGCATGCACGCCCACCAGGCTGCCCAGCGGCAGCCCGATGTAGACCGGCGCGAGCGTGGCCGCCGCCGTATCGGCGAGCAACGGCGTCCCGACGCGATCGGACACCAGCACGTTCAACGCGATGAGCAGGAGCGCAGCGGCCAGCACCGATTCGATGTCGAGCCATTGGAACGGCACCATCGCGCAGGTCAGCAGCGTCGCGACCATCGTCGTCCAGTAGGGAACTCGAGCGCCGATGCGATCGACGATCCGCTCGTACTCGTGAAACGCGGTCGCGCACACCGCCATGGCGGCGCCGAGCAACGCCGTCGAGTCGAGGAACCAGATCAGCGCGAGCGCAACGACGCCAAGAACGACGCCGCTGAGGACGCGCGTCATTCGCTAGCGGACGCCCGCAGGGACTGGTGGCGTGATGCCGCCGAAACGTCGATCGCGTTTTTGATACTCGATGACCGCTTCCAGCAGGTGGCGGCAGCGGAAGTCGGGCCACAGCGTATCGGTGACCCAGATTTCTGCATAGGCAATCTGCCACAACAGGAAATTGCTGACGCGCATCTCGCCGCTGGTGCGAATCAGCAGGTCGGGATCCGGCTGACCCGCGGTGTAGAGGAAGCTCGCAAACTTGTCTTCGTCGAGATCGTTGGCCGGGAGACCCGAGGACAGCAGCCGCCGCGCGGCGTCGACGATCTCCGAGCGGCCGCTGTAATTGAGCGCGATGTTGAACAGCATCCCGGTGTTCTTCGCGGTCTTGCGCTCGGCGTCGAGCAGCTCCGTCTGAATGTCGGGCGCCAGCGCGTCGGCGCGGCCGATGACGTTGAACCGGATGTTGTTGCCGAGCAGCGTGGCGAGCTCGAGACGCAGATACCGCTTCAGCAGCGCCATCAGCGTGCTCACCTCGGCGGCGGGCCGCTTCCAGTTTTCAACCGAAAACGCGTAGAGCGTCAGCACCTCGAGGCCGAGCCGCGCCGACGTCTCGACCACGTCGCGCACCGAGTCGACGCCGGCGCGATGCCCTTCCACGCGCGCCAGCCGCCGCTCGCCGGCCCAGCGGCCGTTGCCGTCCATGATGATGGCGACGTGACGCGGCAGCCGATCGAACTCGACCTGGCGGGCCAGCGTTTCTTCAGGTCCACCGGCCGGGATCCACTCCAGCAATTGATCGAGACTCATGGAGTCGGTCTTTGGATAGTACAACGAAAAGGCCGGCTGGGTTTCCCCGGCCGGCCTCGATGACTCGTCAGTGAAAGCCTAGCGGCTGGTGCTGGTGGGCCACGGAACTTGCCCACTCTTCGGCACCGCGCCCATCCCCTTGTTGAGGAAGCGCTGCAGCCGTTTGCCGGTGTAGGTTTCGGTGGTGTAGATGTTGCCGCGCGAATCGGTGGCAATGCTGTGCACACCGAGGAACATGCCCGGCTGACGCCCGCCGTAGCCGAAGTTGTAGATCTCTTCCATCGACTTGCGGTCGAACACGCGCACGTGCTCGTTGACGCCGTCGGCGACGTAGAGATACTGCTGCTGCGGATCCTTCGAGAAGGCGACGTCCCACACCGACCCGTCGGCGCGCGTTTCCTTCGCCACGAACACTTCCCTCACGAACTTGCCTTCGCGCGTGAAGATCTGGATGCGGTCGTTCGGGCGGTCGCAGACGTAGACCATGCCGTCGTTCGCCATGTCGGCGCAATGCACCGGGTTGCGGAATTCCTTGGCCGGCGGCGCCGCCGGATCGTACGGCCCGAGATCCTCGTCGGTGGGCTCCTGACCATAGGCGCCCCAATAGCGCTTGATCTTGCCGCTGTCGAGATCGATCACGGCGACGCGGCGATTGAAGTAGCCATCGGCGAGATAGCCCTCGTTCGCCTTCGGATCGATGAAGATCTTGGCGACGCGGCCGAAGTTGTTCATGTCCTTGCTGTTTCTGACGAAGGTCGGCTTGGCGCCCGCGGCGCCTTCCTTCATACGCGCGCCGGCCTTGCCGTACTGCGCCACGAACTTGCCGTCTCGCGTGAACTTCAGGATGTGCGCGTCGTTCGGGCCGTTGCCGCCGATCCACACGAAGCCTTTGTGATCGACCACGATGCCGTGATTGCTGCCGGGCCACTCGTACTGTTTGTCGGCCGACGGGCCGCCCCAGCTGCCGACCAGGTTGCCCTGCTGGTCGAACTCGAGCACCGGCGGCGCCGGGTTGCAGCACTCACCGACGCGAGGACCGCCGGGTTTGGGCTGGGCCAACTCGGTTCCGTCGAGGTTGCCCGGGTCGTTGCCGCGATGGATCACCCACACGTGGTCGTCGGCGGAGATGCCGATGCCGATGGTCATGCCCATCACCCAGTTGTTGGGCATCGGTTTGGGCCAATACGGATCGACCTCAAACCTCGGCGCCTGCTTGCTCTGCGCCACCGCCGTGTCGAGCAGCGCCTGGCCCGCGCCGAGTGCAAGAAGGACGGCGACGAACGCCGCGCCCACATACAGTTTTCTATTCTTGGCTACCCGCTCCATCTTGGCTCCCCGCCCCGCCGCAGGCGGGGCCCGCCCGGCCGGAGGCCGGGCAAAAGCAATACTGCCGTCGAGAGGCGCCGCCTCGCGATCTGGCGGGCGTCAGTATACTGAGGACCACTACCCGTGTCGATAGCGCAACGGCTGAATTCAACGCGTGCCAAGTTATTGAGCCGATTGGCCGTGGCGGTCGCGCTCGCCATCGGGCTGGCACCGCCGCTCAACGCCCACGAAGTGCCGAATGAGGTCACGGTTTTCGGCTTCGTCCGGCCCGACGGCCAGACGCTGACGCTGCTGCTGCGCGCGCCGCTCAAGTCGATGCGCGACGTCGACGTGCCGACCGTCGAGCAGGGGTTTCTCGACTTCTCGCGTGTCGAACGGGCGCTGCACGACGCGGCCACGCTGTGGATCGTCGATTTCATCGAGATGTACGAGAACGGCGGCCGCCTCGCGCGGCCGCGCGTGGCTGGCGCGCGGGTGTCGCTGCCCTCGGATCGATCGTTTGAAAGCTACGACGAGGCGCGCGCGCACATCCTGACGGGACCGCGTCTCGATCAGAGCACGCAGATCTACTGGGAGCAGGGGCTGATGGATATCGCCTTCGAGTATCCAATCGCCTCCGATCAATCCGACTTCGCGATTCGTCCGGGCCTCACCCGGCTCGGCTTGCAGGTCAACGTCGTCTTGCGCTTCATGCAGCCCGGGAAACCCGAGCGGGCGTTCGACGTGCACGCCGATGCCGGCATCGTGCATCTCGATCCGCGCTGGCATCAGGCATTCCTGCTATTCGTGCGCGAAGGCTTCTTCCACATCCTCGACGGCGTCGATCACCTGCTATTCCTGTTGAGCCTGGTGATCCCGTTTCGCCGGCTGAAGCCGCTGGTGATGGTGGTCACGGCCTTCACCGTGGCGCACTCGGTGACGCTGATCGCGTCGGCGTTCGGCCTGGCGCCTGACGGCTTATGGTTCCCGCCGCTCGTCGAAACCTTGATCGCCGTCTCGATTGTCTACATGGCATTCGAGAACATCGTCGGCGCCAACCTGCAGCGGCGCTGGGCGGTGACGTTCGGGTTCGGACTGGTGCACGGCTTCGGTTTCTCTTTTCTGCTGCGCGAGCGCTTGCAGTTCGCCGGCGATCACCTCGTGTCGTCGCTGCTCGCGTTCAACGTCGGGGTGGAGTTGGGGCAGTTGCTGGTGCTCGTGATCACGCTGCCGCTGCTGTACGCGCTCTTCCGCTTCGTGGTGGCGGAGCGGATGGGAACCATTCTCATGTCGGCCCTGGTGGCGCACACAGCGTGGCACTGGGCGCTCGATCGCGGCAACGTGTTGATCGGTTATCGCTGGCCGGAGTTCACGCTGGTCGACGCCGTGATGTTCATGCGGCTGGCCATGGTGGTGGTCGGCGCCGCGTTCCTGATGTGGCTGCTGTCGCTCTGGTGGGGCCAGCCCCAAATGACTGCAGCACCTCAGGCACCTCAGGCACCCGAAGCACCTCAGGCACCCTAGGCACCCTAGTCTTTAATCCACCCCTTCAAGGGATGGGTTTGGAGCTCGGTGCCAAGCAGACGCGTCGGCGATTTCGCGTCAATCGTCACCAGCTGCCCGCGCCACAACGTAATCTTCATCTCCGCATCATCCTTGAACGAATTGATCGCGTAGTACTGCTCGAGCGAATCGACGCGCCATCCATCAAGGCCGACGATGATGTCGCCAGTGCGAATGCCGTACTTCCGCGAGTACGGGCTGTCCTTGTAGACGAACACGCCGGTTTGCGGAGTGCCGGTGATGGACGTCGGCTCCGGCTGCAACCCGTTCGGGAAGACTTCGGCCCGCCATTTTTCCCACTTCGCGGCGTAGGCGTCGTTCTTGTCGATCTCGACGCGGCGATAGTAGAAGCCGAGTAAGCCGGCCTTGCTGTTATAGCGCTGGACGTTGCGGAAGAAATCTTCTTCCGCCTGATCGAGCCGCCCGAGACGCTCGCTCAAACGGCCGTGAGTCACGTAGCCGCCGCCTGACCCGGTGTCAACGGCCTGTTCGGCAAGGGCCACGGCTTTGTCGATCTGCTTGGCGCGGTAGTAATACATTACCAGCCAGTCTGAACTGTTCGCTCGCGCGATCGCGTCCAGTTCGGGATCGGCAAATGCGCGTTCGTATTCGCGCGCGGCGCCGGCTTCATCCTCCATCCAATACAACAGAGTCGAGGCGACCGCCAGACACTCCAGGGGACTGATTGCGCACGCTTTGCGCTGCAGCACGAGAAGATCTTTGGTGCCGGTGTTGAGATACTTCACCGAGACGTTCAGCGCGCGGAGATCGTAATCGTGATGATGGACGAGAAGGTCGCGCGCGTGTTTCACCGGCGGTGCATCTGCGGGGCCGTTGGCCACCGCGGCCAACATCCACGTGTCGTGCGGCGCCACGGCCATCAGCGGCTCGGGATTCTCTGGAAGGGCGAAACCTTCTCCCTGACGTATGCCGGCTTCGAAGGGCACTTCAGCCGTTGGCCGCTGGAACCAGTCGGCGCGCTTCGGCATCAACGCCGGCACTGGTTCGTAGTGCGAGCCGGTTTCGGCAAATTCCCACGCCCGCACCGCCAGAAGTTCAGGCGCTTTGGTGGCGAGGTCGATGATGTCTCTGATGTAAGTCAGGTCGGCTTCCGTTCCCCGACTGCCCTTCGTCCACCGCAACGTGCCGACTGGGAACATGGTCAGCTCGCCGAGTCGTGTTTCGCATTGTCGCTTCCACAAGTCGGCCTCGTCCCGGTTGCCGAGTGTGTGCCGAACGAAGCTGTCGACCATGCTCATGTTCATCGCCAGGTGCCGCTGATAGAACTCGGCCCATGCGCCCCACGGCAGCACCTGGGGCCCATCGCCGATCAGGCGCGTTGCGCGATGGTTGAGGGCTTCAGCGAGCGCGTCCGGCATCGGCCGATCGAGCAGACTTCGATAGACGGTGCGCGCTTCGTCCAACTCCATGTCGAGAACCGGAGTGATGAGTTGATGACCATCCTGGACGCCGACAAAACTGTCCTCGGCGATGCGCGCGCAATCCACGGCGACCGGTTCGCCAAGCATCTCGAGAATGGGCACCGCCCGCTGCGTTCGAATCGTCGCGCGGCGGGCGCGGAAGTACTCGAGCTGTTCGAGACGGCTTGCGGCTGCCGGCTCCGGCAACACGCGCCAATCCTGCGTGATGCGCAGGCGAAGCGCCCGGGTCCACGCGTTGAGCGGCTCCGGTGGAGTGCCGCTACCGAGTTTGCGAAGCTCCGACAGCGCGAGCGCCTGATGATTGGCGAGCGCCAGCAGAATCACGTTGGCCACGGCTCCGTCGGGGCTGTGTGGACTGGCGCCGCGCAGCGCGCGGGCGACCGCCAGATGGGCCGTCATGCGGTTGAGCGACCACCGCACGTCGGTGAACCAATCCGCAGCCTCACGCAGCGCAAAGGCGCCGATGACGAGCGCGGCCGATTCGTGTGCGTGGGCACTGCGCATGTTCGAGGCCAGCAGCTGAGAGACCGTTGTCGAGGATTCGACGAGGGTGGCGACGTCCATCGCGGTCAACGCGGGGTACACCTCGACGACATCAGCGTCGAGCACCGCCTTCGCGACGTTGCCGAACGCGCCTTCAGCCATCGGAAGGAATGCGTCCGGCTGCCACGGCGTCGTTGGAAGAATCTGGGGCAGGTCGCGCGGCGATCGCCTGTCAGCGAATGCCGCCATCTCCTCGATGTCGAGGGCGATCTGGCGAATTGCCCACTCGTGTTCGGTCTTGTAATCGGTGGTGAGCGCCGCCGGTGCGCCGCCGAAGCGGCCGACAACGCCGCGCGTATAGAGGGTCCAGCCAAAGACGCCGACCAACGCCAGCAGGACGACAAGGCGCCAGACTTTCCAACTGCCCATGGTTTCGCTCGATTTGCGGCAGGTTCGAAGGAGGGAAATCGAGAGACCGCCGTGAGCACTACTTATCGGCTTGTCCGGTAGGGTCCGTTAGTAGGTGACCCGCCAGAGCATCAAGCCCTGCGCCGGCGCCGTCTGACCCGCGCGCCGGCGATCGCCCGACGCGACGATCGCCACCATCTCCTCCGCCGGAATCTGCCCGCGGCCGATGTCCACGAGCGTGCCGACGATGATGCGCACCATGTGGCGCAGAAACCCTGTGCCGGTGATTTCGAATCGCAACAGCCGGCCGTCGGTGTGGGGAGCGCCCTCCGGCAGCGGCGAGACCGCGACCGGCTGATCGGTGTGGATGTTCACTTCAACGAGTTCGGCCTCGAGCACGGTTCGCACCGTGGTGATCACGTCGGTGCCCCTCGCCTGGAACGCGGCGAAGTTGTGTTCGCCGCGCACGGCCGCCGTCGCGTCGGCCATGCGCGCAAGATCGAGGCGCGCCGGCACCTGCCAGACGACGTGGCGGAAGAACGGGCTGGCCGCGCCGCCGTTCCAGATCGCGTAACGATACGTCTTCGTCTTCGCGTTAATGCGGGCATCAAAGCGATCGAACATTTCTTCGATGCTGCGGACCTTGATGTCGCCCGCTTTGAGGCGCGCATTCAGCGCGCGCAAGAGATCGTCAGTCGCGATGGGATGGTCGATCGTGATGCTCGCCACCTGCGCGGCGGCGTGCACGCCGGCATCGGTGCGGCCCGCGGCGTTGAGCGGATTGTGGGTGCCGACGATGGCGGTGATTTCGTCTTCGAGGGTTTGCTGGATGCTCTGGGCGTTGGCTTGCCGCTGCCAACCGGCGTAGTTCGTGCCGTCGTAGGCGATCGTGAACTTGAGCGTGCGCGGCACGACCTCAGGACCTCAGGACCTTGAGTCCTCAAGCCGTCGTCACGCGGGAGCCAGGCTTGACCACCGGCACACCCTGCGCGCACAACGGGCACGCGTCAGGCGAGTATGACTTCACCTCCATCGGCAGCAGCGCGTGATACGGCACGTCGAGCTGCTGGTTGCCGCCGCTGCGATCGACAATCGAGCACGCACCCACCACGACCGCGCCCGCCGCGCGGGCCACGTCCATCGTTTCACGGGTAGAGCCGCCGGTGGTGACCACGTCTTCGACGACCAGCACCTTTTCTCCGGGGTCGATCGAGAAGCCGCGTCGCAGCGTGAGCGCGCCGTCCTGCCGCTCCGCGAAGATCGCGCGGACGCCTAGAGCGCGTCCGACCTCCTGGCCGATCACGATGCCGCCGAGTGCCGGCGATAGCACCGCGCGCGCGCCGAGCGATCGGACGCGGTTGCCCAGGGCTGCACCGAGAGCCTCGGCATCGCGCGGATGCTGCAGGACGAGCGCGCACTGCAGGTATCCGGGACTATGCAGCCCCGACGTCAGTCGAAAATGCCCGTCGAGGAGTGCTCCGGAACGGCGGAATAATGTCAGAACATCCGATTCGGTCATCAAACGGCAAGTATATCGGGGCGAACGGCAGGGGTTCTCCGAACCCTGCCCGTTGCCATCACGTCTATGATGGAGGGCTGAGGTCACAGCCCGCGGCACCGCTTTTGCTGTTGCCAGGGTTTACAGACCCTCGATTTCCCTCGAATGGAATGGAGTAACAGTGTGATGCGTTTTGACAAGCGTTTTTGCGTCCGAATGACGGCGGCTGCCGGTGTGGTCGCGGCGGCGGTGTCCGTTTTTGGGCTGGTTCCTGTTCACGCACAGACAACGCCGACAATGCCGGCGACCGCGCAACAGGGCCCGATCCGCAGAATGAGCATCGACGACGCCGTCGCCACGGCGCTCGAGCAGAATCTCGACCTCCAGGTGCAGCGCATCAATCCGCAGTTGCAGGATCTGACGACGGCTCAGTTCCGCGCCGCCTACACGCCGAACTTCGTGTCGACGTTGAGCTCGTCCGACTCGACCAACCCATCGACGAGCTTCCTCGATACCGGCGGCGGCGCGGCGGCGTCCATCACCAGCGGCCAGTCGTTGTTCAACTTCGGCGTCAACTCGCTCAGCAACTGGTACGGCGGCAGCTACGACGTGCGGTGGAACAACCAGCGCAGCACCACCACCAACCTGCTGCAAAGCTTCAACCCGCAGCTCAATACGTTCGTGGTCGCCACCTATGTGCAACCGCTGCTGCGCAATTTGAAGATCGACGGCGCGCGCCAGCAGCTCTTCGTCAGCCAGAGGAACAGGGAGATTACCGACGTTCAGCTCCAGCAGAGCATCGCGCAGACGGTGCGCAACGTGCGCAACGCCTACTACGACCTGCTGGGCGCCATCGCCAACCTCGATGTGCAGCGGCAATCGCTGGAGTTGGCGCGCCAGTCGTTGAAAGACAATCGCGCGCGCGTCGAGATCGGCACCATGGCGCCGCTCGACATCGTCCAAGCCGAGGCCGAGGTTGCCACCCGCGAAGAGTCGGTGATCATCGCCGAGGCGGCCATCGAACGGCTGCAGGACACGGTCCGCGCGCTGGTGTTCAATCCGTCCTCGCCCGAGTTCTGGAACGCGCGCATCGAGCCCACCGACACCGTTACGTTCGTGCCGACGCAGGTCGACGTCGAGGAAGCGGTGAGGAACGCGCTGGGTAAGCGCACCGATCTTCAGTCGGCGCGCAAGAACCTCGAGATCAACGACATCAACGTCAGGTTTTTCCGTAACCAGTCGTTGCCGGAGGTGAATGCCTCGGCCAGCTACAACGCCCGCGCCATTGGCGGCCTTCAGGTGCGCCGCGGCCCCGACCCGGTCACGGGTCTGCCCACCGGGCCGATTCTCTCCAGCGTGGAGCAAAGCTACTTCAGCACGCTCGGCACGGCATTCGCGGGTGATTTCCCGGGATGGAACGTGCAGCTGAATATCGCGTACCCCATCGGCAACTCGCCGCAGGAGGCGCAGCACGCGCGGGCGCGGCTGCAGCAGACGCAGTTGGAGCGGCAGCTGGCGAGTCTCGAGATGCAGATCACCACGCAGGTGCGCGACGCTGCACGGAACGTGCTGACCAATGCCAAGCGCGTGGATGCGACGCGCGCGTCGCGGGCGCTGGCGCAGAAGCGTCTCGAAGCGGAAGAGAAGCGGTTCCAGGCCGGCCTCACCACCAGCTTCTTCGTGCTGCAGGCGCAGCGCGATCTGATCGTCGCGCGCAACAGCGAGCTGTTTGCGCTGGTCGAGTACGCCAAGTCGGTGGTCAACTACGGCGCGGTCCAGCAGACGCCGTTGTTCGGGCAGTAGGCACCGTGCGCACGCGTACGCGCCATACACGCCGTACGCGTTAGACTGATGGCCGTGCCCGTCACGGCCACGGTCATCACCTTCAACGAAGCCGCGAACATCAAGGCCGCCCTCGAGTCGCTCTCGTGGGCCGACGAGATCGTCGTCGTCGACAGCGAGAGCAGCGACGACACGGTGGCGATTGCCCGCACTTTCACCGATCGCGTGATCGTGCGCCCGTGGCCCGGTTACATCGCGCAGAAGAATTTCGCCGCCGAGCAGGCCGCGCATGACTGGATCTTCTCGCTCGATGCCGATGAGCGCGTCTCGCCGGCGCTGGCGGCGGAGGTCGCGGGGGTGATGACGGCGGGTCCCGCCGCGGCCGGCTATCGGGTACCGCGCGTGACGTTCCACCTGGGTCGCTGGATCCGCTCCACCGACTGGTATCCCGACTATCAGCTGCGTCTCTACGATCGCCGGCGCGGCCGCTGGTCGGGCAAGTACGTGCATGAATCCGTCGCGACCGACGGCGCGGTGATCGATCTGCGCGGCGAGCTGCTGCATTTCGCCTACCGCGATCTCGCGCATCATTTCCAGACGATGGATCGCTACACGACGCTGGCAGCGAAGCAGCTGTTCGAGGACGGCCGGCGCGCCGGGTTTCTCGATCTCGTCGTGCATCCGCCGGCGGCGTTTCTCCGCAACTACGTCCTGCGCGGCGGCTTTCGCGACGGGGTGCCCGGGCTTATTGTCTCGGCGATGAATGCCCGCTATGTCGGGCTGAAGTTTGCGAAACTCTGGGAGCTGTGTTCGCCGTCCACATCGACACCGCGAAAACCTGGCGCGGGGGACAGCAGCAAGTCCTCCTGACGGTGCTGGGCCTGCGGGCTCGCGGCCACAAGGCCGTGCTCGTGGCGCATCCCGAGGGCGAGTTGTTTCGCCGCGCCTCGGAGGGGCCCGATCTGTTTCCGCTGGCGCCGCTGAACGAGATCGATCTCGCCACGGCGTGGAAGCTGTCGAAAATTGTTCGCCGCTGGCGGCCGGCGATCCTCCATGCGCACGATCCGCATGCGGTCACCATGGCGGCGCTCGGCCTGTCGTTCGGCGCCCCGCAGCCGCGGCCGACGCTGATCGCGTCGCGGCGGGTGGATTTTCATCTGCAGTCGCACGCGTTCTCGCAATGGAAGTACCGCCAGGTCGACGGCTTCATTGCCGCTTCGCACGCGATCAAACAGGTGCTCGTGCAGGACGCCATCCCGTCCGGCCGCATCGACGTGGTGCACGACGGAATCGACGTGGACAAGATTCAGAATCGGCCGCCGATCGATCTGCATGCCGAGTACTGGCTGCCGCATGGCGCGCCGGTGCTGGTCAACGTCGGCGCGCTCGTCGGCCACAAGGGTCAGCGTTTCCTGGTCGAGGCCATGCCGCTGGTGCTGCGTGAAGTTCCCGACGCGCATTTGATGGTCTTTGGTGAAGGCGAGCTGCGCGGCGCGCTGGAGCGGCAGGTGAAGCATCTGTCGCTGTCCAAGCGCGTGCTGCTGCCGGGCTTCCGCGAAGACGTGCTGTCGTTGATGAAGACGGCTGACCTGTTCGTGATGAGCTCGGTCACCGAAGGGCTGGGCTCCGCGGTGCTCGACGCCATGGCGATGGGTCTCGCCGTGGTCGGCACCACGGCCGGCGGCATTCCCGAGGCGGTGGTGCCGAATGTGACCGGCGAGCTGGTCGAGCCGTCCGATCCGAAGGCGCTGGCCGCGGCGATCGTCAGCTTGCTGAAGGACTCCGCGCGACGCCGTGCCTACGGCGAAGCGGGCCGGCGTCATGTGACCGAGCACTTCGGCGTCGATCGTCTGGTGGAAGGGACGTTGTCCTGCTATCGACGCTTCAGCCAGGGATGATTGGGGTCGGACCCCGAAATTCGCCCCGTCCTGGGGATGACTAGGGCCGCACGAATCGGTGTTGTAGTTTCAGCAATCGCAATCCGTCAAATTGATCTCAGAAACTGAGCGACGTCTTGGCCCGATCTGAGATCCGCGCCTGGAATCCCTTGGAGAGACGGGGTGCGGATTTTGGATCTGCCTGCCTTGATGGCTCGCGGACCCAGGCTCACTTACAAAGGCGCAACTCATCACGTGATGGCTCGTGCCGCCGACAAGCAGAAGCTGTTTCGCGATGACGCCGACAGATTCGCGTTCCTTCAACTTCTACGCGTCGCCACGGAAACCTATGACGTCGACTGGGAGATGTTTGTGCTGATGACGACCCACTTCCATGCGAAGGTCACGACTCCTCACGCGAACATTTCCGCCGCGATGCAGTTTGTGCTCAGCAAGTTCGCCGCAGGGTGGAACCGCCGCCGCCGGCGTCGCGGCCCTGTTCTCGACGGGAGGTTCAAAGCGCCGCTGATTGAGGATGGTCACTACGCCATGAGCGTCATTCGCTATATCGCGCTGAATCCTGTCAAGGCGAACTACGTGGAACACGCAAGGGATTGGCCATGGAGCAGCCACCGCGCTTTGGCCGGCCTGGAAAAACGGCCCGATTTCCTTCAAATCAATTGGTTGCGCAATTACTTTGATGGACCGACTCTTCGTGACTGCCGGCGGCAATATTGCCGCTACGTCGAGGAATCCGAGAGTGATCCGATTGACATCGGCGATCGCGTCGCAATCGGTTCAGCGGCCTTCGCTTCGAAGGTTCGAGAGTTCATCGGCAGCACTCTGCACCGCGTCATCGTACCCAGAAGCTATCGCGCTCTCGGCCGACCGGCTCTCGGCACACTGTTCGACAATGTTGCTGGCGACGTGGACCGGCGCAATCAGATGGTGCTTCGCGCGCAGGTGGTCCACGGTTACACGCAGGCCGAGATCGCGCGCGCTCTGGCTCTTCATCCCAATACGGTTAGTAAGATCACGCGAAGAATTCGGCTCCAGCGCCGCTCTCTCGTTCGAGCGCGTTGACCTCGGTGCGGCCCCAATTCGCCGCTGCGAGGGCGAATTTCGGGGTCTGACCCCTTTCATCCCATTTCAGCCCTTGGCAAGCCAGTCGGCGAAGGCGGTGTGTCCCTTCTCGCGAGCGATGTCGATCGTGCTCTTGCCCTCGTCGTTCTTGAGTAATGGGTCAGCACCGTGCTGCATCAGCAACTCGGCTAACGCGCGATCACCGCGGCTACCGGCTTCGTGGATCGGCCGGAAACCCTGTTGCTGCGCGGCGTTTGGATCCGCGCCGGCGTCGAGAACAGCGCGGACGATGTCGTGGTTGTGCGACGCCACCGCCGCGTGAATCGCCTGCACCTTGAACGAATTGGTGGCCGCGGCGTGAATGTTCGCGCCGGCGGCGATCAACGTCCGCACGGCATCGAGGTGACCGAAGAATGCCGCGAGGCCGACCGCCGGAAATCCATCAGCCGAGTACGCTGACGCGAGCGATGGATCGTCGCGCAACAACTGTGTGATTCGATCGACGCGGCCGAGGGCGCTCGCCTCGAACATGTCGATCTGCCCCTTCGCCTCCGCCAGCGTCCTGGCGATGTCGTGCTTCTGGTAGTAAATCGCCACCAACAGCGGCGACGCACCATTCGCATCGCGCGACGTCAACAACGTCGCATCCTCGCGCACCAAGCGCGACGCCTCGTCTGCCTTCCCTGCCTTGATCGCCTCGAACAGCGCCTGAGCCATCGCTAACGATCCTTGTCCAGTTTGATGAGGGCGTCGAGGACGGTTTCCGCGACGTCGGCGAAGAAACCGCGGTCGATCTTGTCGGCCGTGTCCGTTGGCTTGTGGTAATCGACGTGATCCTCGACGCCGAAGTAGACGAACGGAACCTTCACGGCGTGAAAGGCGGCGTGGTCGGATTGGCTGGTCCAGTCATCACCGGGCTTACCGGGCCGGTCGTGGCCAAACAGGACTTTCACGCGCGCGGTCCTGGCCACCTCGTCGAGGGACGGCTTGAGATCCGGTGTGTGACCGGTGCCGGCGATGTAGATCTCGCGCTTGTCGCTGCGGCTGACCATGTCGAGATTGATGTTAAGTGCAATGCGGTCTTTCGCGATCGGCGGCGCCGCCACGAACGCCCGCGCGCCGCTGAGGCCGCCTTCTTCGGCGTCAAAGGCCGCGAACACGATCGTCCGGCGGAACGGATTCTTGCGGCAATAGGCGGCCAACTCGAGCAGCACGGCCACGCCGGACGCGTTGTCATCAGCGCCCGGGTAGACGACGCCGTCGCGAACGCCGAGATGATCGTAATGGGCCGACACGACGAAGACAGGCAATTTCGCATCTCGTCCCGGGCACGTTCCAACCACGTTGGTGCCGGTGACCTTGGCCGCGGCGGCGGCTCGGCGACCAAGGGTAAACGACGCGAGATAGCCGCCGGCCGGCGGCTCCAGGCCCGTCAGGCGGAATTTTTCGGCGACCACACCGCGCGCCGCAATGCCACCCGGCGACCCCGCCGCGCGACCCTCGAACTTCGGATCGGCGAGCAGCGTCACGGTCGCCATCAGCCGATCGGCGTCGATGCGACGCGTCGCCGGCTGGGCGTGCACCGTGAGCAGCGCCCACCAGACAACAACGACAAATCCAACCAATCTTGCGCTCTTCATATTCGTTGCCACGTTCACAAAGCCATCGTCATCACGCGATCCGTTTGTGGATCGGTGCCAAACAGGAATATGTGCTCACCGGCGTCACTGAATCCGCATTTCGTGTAGAACGCGCGGGCCCGGTCGTTGCGCTCCCACACGCCCAGCCAGAGCGTTTGCGCACCGCGTTGCCGCGCTTCCGCCTTCACGCGATCCATGAGGGCCTGCGCCACCCCGCGTCCATGCCAATCGCGATGCACATAGAACCGCCACAACTCGAGCGGCTCGGGACCGTTGACGCAGCCGGGAATGTGGTCGTTACGAAGCTGCGCGTACGCGATCGCCGCAGTCTCTTTCTCAACGAGCAACGTCGTGATGCCCGGATGCCGCAGCTCCGCTTCTTGCTGGGGCACACCGTACGCGCGCGACAGGTGCAGCGCCATGTCGGTGGCGTCATTGGTGGCGGCAAACGCGTCGAAGAACGTGGTCCTGGCCAGGTCGGCAAGAACAGCGGCGTCGGCCGGGACCGCCATGCGAATGGTCACGATCGAATCTTACCGGGAACTTCCGTCGCGACCGAGCGTCAAAGGTTCGCATGGGCCTTTGGGAGGATGTGCGCTTCGCCGGCCGCCTGCTGCTGAAAGACAAATGGTTCACGCTCGTCGCCGCGGTAGCACTGGCGGCGGGCATCGGCGTGAACGCCACGGTGTTCACGTTTGTGAACGCCGTACTGATCCGCGGCGTGCCGATGCCGGACGCCGATCGTGTGATGGCGGTCGGCTCGACCGACCGGGTCCGCAATCGCAACATGGGCGTGTCGTATCTCGACTTCCGCGACTGGCGGGATTCGACGCGCACGTTCGATCTGTTCTCGATTTATACCGGCAACATCGCCAACTTCAGCGATGAAGGCCAACCGCCGGAGCGTTACGGCGGCGCCCATGTCGACGCCGTCGCGTTCCGGATCATGGGTCAGCAGCCCATTCTCGGCCGCGGCTTCACGCCCGAGGACGATAAGGCCGGCTCACCTGCCGTGGCGCTCATCGGGCACTCGGTATTCGTCAACCGCTACGGCAGCAATCCGTCTGTGATCGGCCGCTCGGTGCGTATCAACGACATGCCGGCGACCATCATCGGCGTCATGCCAGAAGGCTTCAAGTTCCCGTTCAACACCGATGTGTGGCTGCCGCTCGGAACCGTCCAGGGACTCGATGAACAGCGCCGTAACGCCAGGAACTGGCAGGTGTTCGGCCACCTCGCACCCGGCGTCACGCGGGAACAGGCGCGGAGTGAGCTGATCAACCTCTCGCGCACGCTCGAATCGCAGAACCCGGACACGAACAAGGACATTCAGGCGCGTGTGCAGTCGTACCACGAAGCGCAGAATCCCGTACAAATCCGCACGGTGTTCATGTCGCTGATGGGCGCCGTCGCGTTCGTGTTGCTGATCGCCTGCGCGAATGTCGCCAACCTGATGCTGTCGCGCTCGACCAACCGCGCGCGCGAAATCTCGGTGCGGGTGTCGCTCGGCGCATCCCGCTGGCGCATCGTCCGGCAGTTACTGATCGAGAGCGTGATCCTGGCGGTGATCAGCGGGCTCGCCGGGCTCGGTATCGCGGCGATCGGCATCGAGCTTTTCGATCGCGCGACGGTGGACGCCGGACGGCCGTACTGGATCGTCTTCAGTGTGGACGCCACCGTGCTGTCGTTCTTTGCGGTGGTCTGCCTCGGCACGGGCATCCTGTTCGGTCTCGCGCCGGCGCTTCACGTTTCCAAGACCGACGTCAACGAAGTGCTCAAAGAGGGGGGCCGCACGGGCTCCGCCGGTGTACGGGCGCGACGCTGGACCGGAGTCCTGATGGTCGCCGAGCTCACGCTCACGGTAGTCCTGCTCGCCGGCGCGGGATTCATGATCCGCAATTTCCTGACCATGTACCGGTTCGACCTCGGCATCGACACGTCGCCACTGTTGACGATGAATCTGGCGCTGCCGGAACGAAAGTATCCGGCGCTCGAACAGCGGCTCGCCTTCTACGAGCAGCTTCAGCAGCGATTGAAGGCGAACCCGCAGATCGAAAACGTCACCGTCACCAGCAATATTCCGATGCAAGGCGGATTCCTGCGCATCCTGAACATCGAGGGCAAGCCGCTCGATCAAGGTCAGCAGCCGCCGCGGGTGACGATGCTCACTATCGATCCGCGTTACTTCAAGACGATTGCCCTGCCGTTGCAGCGCGGCCGCGATCTCACCGACGAAGACGGCATGACCGGTCGCGAGGCCGCGGTCATCAACCAGCGCTTCGCGGCGTTGCATTTCCCGAACGAGGATCCGATTAGCCGCCGGATCACGTTGACCATCGACCTGCAGGGCGGCGCTCCGCCGACCGGCGGCATTCCGACATCGCTGACCGCAACGATTGTGGGCATCGTGCCGAACGTCCGCCAGCGCGACTTCAACCTGCCCGATCCAGATCCGATCGCCTACTTGCCGTTCCGAACGGATCCGCGCGGCTTCATGGCGCTGCTGGTCCGCAGCCAGGGCGATCCGAAGTCGATGACCCCGATCGTGCGCGAAGAGATTCGCGCGATCGATCCGGACTTGCCGTTGTTCGGTATCCGCACGATGGACGAGCAACTGGCGCAGGCGCGGTGGCCGTTCCGTGTGTTCGGCACGATGTTCGGCGTGTTCGCGCTGATCGCGCTGACACTGTCGGCGGTCGGCCTGTATGCGGTCACGGCGTACGCCGTGTCGCAACGAACGCAGGAGATCGGCATTCGCATGGCGCTGGGCGCCCAGAACAATCAGGTGTCGTGGTTGTTCCTGCGGCGATCGTTCGTGCAACTGGCGATTGGCTTGACGCTCGGCGTCGCCGGCGCGTTCGGCGTCGGTCAGTTGTTCGCACAAACGCAGCTCCTGATCCAGAACAGCGGAACGGATCCAATCACGATCGGCGGCATCGCGATTCTGCTGGCGATTGTGGCGGTGGCGGCGAGCGTGCTGCCCGCGCAACGAGCGAGCCGGCTGGACCCGCTAATCGCGCTGCGGCGGGATTAGCATCGCCGCCGCAATCAGGCCGGTGACATTGGCCACCGCGAAGCTCAGTCCCTTGAGGTTGCGCTCAGGCGACACGCCCGGAATCGTCCTCGGGTATCCGGACGCATGACACACCGGGGGTGATCCGGCACGAAGGATCACGCGGCACTCCTCGCGCGGAATGGACCAGTCGAGCAACACGGGCCAGACGCCGGGAAGCGCACCGGGCAGCCACCGCACGCCGTCCTGTTCGCCGGCGGCGACCACGATCACGCCGGCCTCGATGGCTCGAGTGATCACGCCGGCCAGGGCCGGTTCGTGATCACGATTAGTGGTCCCCAAACTCAGATTGACGATGTTGGCACCGGCGCTGATGGCGTGCTCGATGGCGGCGACCAGCGCCGGTCCAGTTGCCGCCAATTCACGATCGAACACCTGAACACAGAAAATCTCCGCGCCCGGCGCCTTCTCATGGATGGCTGCGGCAACCGCAGTGCCGTGGCCGAGACGATCGATGTAGGTATCGCGGGGCCGGCCATTCTCGGCAATGCCGATACCACCGACGATGCCGCCGACGTGAGGGTGGTCTCGATGCACGCCGCTGTCGATCACCGCCACGCGAACAGCGCGTGTCATGCCTCGACGCCGGCGCCGCGATCGATCTCAAAGAGGCGTGCAAAGGCGCCGGATCGCCGGGCCAGCTGTTGTGGCGGCCCGGCGTCGACGACGCGGGCGCCCTCGAGTACTACGACTTGATCGGCGGCCATCGCCACCTCGCGGCGATGCGTGATCAGGATGGTGGTGCGGCCGCGCATCACCGACCTGTAGCCGTCGATGACCTGGCGCTGCGCCACCGAGTCCAGCGCCGCAGTCGGCTCGTCGAGCACGAGCACCGACGGATCGGCCAGAAAAGCGCGCGCCAGCGCGACGCGCTGCCGCTCACCCGCCGACAATGCCAGACCGCGCTCACCAACGACGGTGTCGTATCCCTGCGGCAACCGCTCGATGAATGTCGCAATGCCGGCGGATTCCGCGGCCACGGCCACTTGCTGACGCGTCGCATCGGCCTTGATGTAGCGGATGTTCTCCGCAATGGTGGCATGCAACAGCGTTGGCTCCTGCTCCACCAGGACGATGTGGCGGCGCACGCTGGTCAGCGCCAACTCGCGAAGATCGCGGCCGTCGAAGCGGACGGTGCCGCTGTCGGGATCCAGCAGGCGTGTGGCGAGGTAGGCGATGGTCGACTTGCCGACGCCGCTGCCGCCGACGATCGCCACACTCTCCCCGGCGCGGGCCACGAACGACACTTCATCGAGCACTCGTGATTGACGGTCGGTGCCGAGCGTGACCGACTCAAAGCCGAGCTCACCTCGCGGCGACTCAATCGCCGTGGCGTTCGGCGCTTCGATCACTTCGACTGGCGCGTCGAGAATCTCGCGCACTCTCGACCACGACACGCGCGCGGTGGTCAGGCTGGCATAAAGACCCATCAGCGCCTGCGCCGGCGCGAACACGCGCATTTGATACGCCAGGAACGCGCCCAGCGTCCCCAGGGTCAGCGTGCCGTCGATCACTCGCAGGCCGCCGTAGAAAAACGCGATCGCCGATCCAAGTGATAGCACCGTTCCGGGCAACCCGCCGGCGAAGTAGGTCACCCGCTGCATGCGCATCAGCGAGTCGATGAACGCCGTATTCAACCCGCGAAACCGATCCTGCTCGCGAACCTGCGCATTCGACGCGACGATCAGCGTGGTGGCCTGCAGCGTCTCGATCAGAAAACTGCCGATGTCGGCGCTCTTCTGACGGAGTTCGGCAACCCGTCCCTCGAGACGCCGGCGATAGTAGGCCAGGGCGACCAGGCTGATCGGCAGCGGCGCCAGCGCGATGGCCGAGAGGCGCCAGTCGAGCCAGATCATGATCACCAGACTGCCGGCGAGAAACAGGACGTTGCCGACCCAAGCCAGTGCGGCTTCGGCGGCCACGCGCTGGATCTCGCTGATGTCGTTGTTGAGCCGAGACACGATGTCGCCGAGGCGGGTGCGCGCGTAGTAGCGCGGCGACAGCCGCTGCAGGTGCGCATACAACGCCAGCCGCATATCGAACAGGATTTCCGCCGACACTCTCGTGTAGCGAAGCCCGCTCGTCACATTCAGGATGAAGCCGAAGACGCCGAGGGCGGCAAACCAGGCGACGGTGCGTTGCAGCGCAGCGAGGTCGCGGCCGATCAGCGCCCGGTCGATGAGGTCCTTCGAGAGATACGGAATGAACAGTGTGGTCGCGGTGCTGACGAGACTGATCGCCAGCACCAGCACCAGGCGTCGCCAATACGGAACGAGAAAGGCGAACGCGCGGCGATCCATGAAGCCCTGGTCGTGAGCCTTCTTCCTCCCGCTAGGTACGCGGCAGGACGAACAGGCTCGTCGTCTGGTCGGCGTTCATCTCAATGGTGCGCAGCTTCTTGTACGACGCGGCATCATAGACGTCGATGGTGGCGCCCGCGACGTAGATGTAGATCAGACGTCCGTTCGACGACACGCGAAGCCCCATGCGCGGGCGGCCGTCAAACGGCGTGCGGTTCAACAGGCGGCGCTGTTCGACGTCGAACGCCCAGAATTCGAAGCGGCCGATCTGCTGCAGCAACCCGTAGCCACGCTTGCGATCCGGCGTCAACGCGAAGCCGTTCATGCCCTCCGCGGGGCCCAGCGGCGTGAAATCCACGCTCTTGGCGACGAGATTGACGCGCCCCAGTCCCATGATGCGGCGGTTATGGACCGGGTCCTGCACGGTGAAGATGCCGGTGAAGAATCCCGGCTCTTCATTGAAGTCGTCGCTGGCGCCGAAATTCATCCGGCCGAGACCGGGCTCGAGCGGGCGGCTCAACGCCCAGGTGTCGACTTCGGTGAAGTTGGTGGTCTCGACGATCAGCACGTCATCGCCGAAGAAGTAGAGCAGCTTGCCGTCCGGCGAAAAACGGACGTTGAGGTTTTCACGCTGTTCGCCGCGCGGCCAGGGAATGCTGCGCGTGATCTTGTTTTCTTTGAGATCGTACATCTGCAGCTCGACCTCACCGATCTCCCAGCGATCGATCTGCTTGGTGGCCGAGCGGGTCAGCAGGAGCAGGAAGCGCTCGAGCGGATCCACCTGCATGCTGCGGACCCTGACCTTCTTGTTGCCTTCGCTCAGCGTAAAACTCGACAGCGTGGAGCGCGAGGCGATGTCGATGATCTCGATCTGCTCGTAGGTCGAGTTGAGCACGTAGAACTTCCTGCGTGACTGCGACAGCGTCAGCGATCGCGGGATGCCGGTCTTCAGCTTGATCTCGCCGACCATCGTCTCGGTGCGCTCGTCGAAAATCTGGATGTTGCCGGCGTAGGTGCCGATGTACATCAGGTGATCGCCGCCGGCCATGCCGGCGCCGAAGCGCGCGGGTTTCTGCGCGCCGACCGTGACGGCACTGCACAGGAGGAGTGCGACGACCGCCACGCGCCTCATTTCTTCTTCTCGTCGGGGAAGATGAGATCGATCTTGCGCCAGTCTTTCTGCGCGGCGGCGCATTTCGCCGTCCAGTCGGGCGCATGATTGAGCTGGTCGGGCACCTGCGCCGGCCAGAAGCAGCCCATGTGGCAATCGAACAAGTCGCGTTCCACGGGCTGGCACAAGCCCGCGGTGCCGCCGCGGTTGTCGGCTTCCCAGCCGGGCGCGAACACCAGCGAGCAGCCATGCGGGATGTGCGGCTCGGGCTGCTGCGGGGGACCCTGTTGCTGAAGAGCGACCACATCTCTGGTAACGCTCTCGACTCGCTCAGCCTTCCTGTTGATCGGTTTCAGATGCTTCATGACACCTTCTCCGGAACGTCTTCATCATCGAACTGGCGCAGGAACGCCGGGTTGCGCTCGGCCAGCTCGCCGTAAATCTCGAGACACGTGTGCGTCCAGCCGCGAATCCACTCGCAGTAATGCAGATTCGGCCGGTTGGTCGACCCATAGCGGGTGTGGGCTTCGTGATAGCAGCCGCCGGCGCAGATCGGCCGCGCCCAGCACGTCTGGCAATCGGTCTTGTTGTTGACGTGATGCGACTCGAGGAACTGCTGCTGCCGCTCCCACGAGACACCCTCGCGCACGGTGCCGAAACCGTGATCGTCGGAGCCGGCGAAACGATGGCACAACGCCACTCGGCCGTCGGTCGACACGCCCATCAACCCGAGGCCGGCGCCGCACGGATATGCCTTCGCGTGTCCGTGGTGAAGCTCCTGCAGTGTTTCCCGCACGTTCGAGAAACCATGATGCCGATTGTTCAGCGCCGCCTCGAGATAGTCCGCGGCCAAGCCGCGGAATTGCTCGAGCAGATGGTCGAAGCCGCCATCTGCGATCGCGTAATCGCGGCCTGGCGCCGTGGTCACGGGCGCAAACCCCACTTCCCAGAATCCGAGCTCGTCGGTCAGATGGCGATAGATCCGCCGGACATCGAGCGTCTGACGGGTCAGCGTGACGCGCGCGCCGATCGGACGCGACCGGTGCCGCTGCAGCAACGCCTTGATCTTCGGCGCCGCAATCTCGTAGCTGCCCTTGCCGTTGTGGAAAACGCGAAACTTGTTCTGCAACTCCTCGGGACCGTCGATCGAAATCGTCACGCCGACGCGCTCGGTGGCGAGGAACTCGATAATCTCGGGCCGCAGCAGCGTGGCGTTGGTGGTCGGGTTGAAATCCACTTCCTTGGCCACTTCGGCGGCGCGCCGGCGCGCATAGGCGATCGTCGCCTTGAGCACAGGAAAATTCATCAACGTCTCGCCGCCGAAGAAGGTGATATGCGCGCGCGGGTTCTCGCGCGACTCGCGCAGCGCAAACTCGATGGCCTCGCGCGCGGTCTCCTCGGTCATGAATTTCGGCTGCTGGCCGTTCTCGGTTTCGACGATCTTGTCCTCGCCGTACTCGTAGCAGTAGGTGCAGGCGAGATTGCACTGGTTGGTGACGTTGACCACCAGCGTCTGCAACGGCACCGGCCGCAGCGGCAGGATCTTCGGCATCGGCTTGGGTGGAGCCGATGTCTCGTCAAGCGCGCGCACGCGCTGCAGCTCGGCGATGGTGTCACTCACCTCGGCCGCGTCGAACCGTGTCATCAAGTCGCGCGTCAGATCTTCAACGGGTTTCGGACCGCTGCCGAGCGCATCGACGATAGCCGCGGAACAGTCGTCGAGGGCGAACACCGCCGCGCTCGGCACCAGATACAGGAACCGGCGCCCGGCCGCTTCGAACGAATGGAACTCTCGCAGTCCGAGGCTACTCATTGTTGGCCGCCCGTTCCGGGGCGACGCGGCGGCTCCGGCGGTCCCGCCGACGGATCGAATCGCATGTATAAGGGGACGGTCACGAGGAGGTGCGCGCGAGCGCGCAAACTCGAAGGCGGTTTGCCGTCGGCGGTCTCGGCGTCGTAGCGCGCCACCACCCACACATCGCCAATGTTGTTGCGCTGTCCACTGCGCGCCGGATTCGGACCGTCGATATTGGGTGTGAATCGCCCGGTTCTCTCATCCAGTTTTCCGACGAACTTGATGTCGTCATCGTCGTAGGTGGCCGCATACTCTTCCATGCTCCACCGGACATCGACGAGACCCAGCTCGATGTCGTCCGCGGTATCGGATCGTCCGTCGGGGCCTTTGCTGTAACCCCACGCCTCGTACTGCGCCAGCGCCTTCGGGAAGCCGACGCCGCCGACTCGCGCCATCGCCCAATCGGGCTTCACCTTGATGCTGTCGACGCGATCGAAGACAGCCAGCGCGCGTTGACGCGCGGCGCCCGACACGAACAGATCCCGCATCCCCATCGTGGCATTCGCCGCCACGTCGACGATCACCGTGGCCACGTCGGGAGTGGCACTCACCACCCTGGCGACGGTCACGCCATTGCCGAGATCGATATCGGGCGCGCGCAAGGAGGAAGAAAGGTTCGCGCCATAGATCTTCAACTCCTGACCAGCAGCGCCTTGTCTCAGCGCCGTGCGATCAGTGCCAAGCACTCGGACCTCGCCGGCGACGCGATCGAGCTTGACGTCGAGACCGAGCTCGTCGTAGCCCCCGGTGAACCAGCGTCCTTCCATGTGACGCCAGTCGCGATCGATCATCATCACTTCGCGTAGCGCCGAATCGTCTGCCGGCATCGACGAACGTCCGCGCCACTGGAACCCTGTGTAGACAATCGCGCGGCCGGTGCGCTCGATGGTTTCACCGGTGCGCGCAACGCGATACGTCGCCGTGGTTGTGAACTCGTCCGGCGATGTCGGATCCGCAGCGATGGTCACCTTGCCGTAGATCGCGCCTTTACCCAGTTCCCACCCGCTGAGAGCCCACGTGCCGTCGAGGCGGGCAGGACGCATGTTGGCCGACCACGCCGCCCATTCGGGCGTTTTCAGCGGGAACGTCTGCGACAGGTGATCGATCGCCTTCTCCACCGGGTGGCGTGTGTCTGGCGGGCGCCCATCTGGTGAACGATCGCGGGGCGCCGGACCGCCGCGACGGAACGCCTGGTTGTCGACGAGCGGGTACCATCCACGATGCATCGCGACCAGCAGGTCCCATTCCGATCGCGATCGCCGCTGCGAAATCACGCGGCCGAGTGAGTGACATTTATTACAGGTGGATTCGGCGTCCGCGTTGGCGGTGTACTTGAAATCGATCCACCGCTTCTCCACTTCCCACGCTGCCGGCCTGGCTTCTTCCGGCGCCAGTCCGAGATTGTTGGACAGATACTTCACCACGTGTCTGGCGGTTGCGGGATCGATCTGCAGCCCGTTGAGCGCCACCATTCGCTGAATCGTGTTCTGCCACCCCTCGGGCGTGTTGCGCTGGAAGGAAATGCGCGACATCTGGCTCTTGTCGTCGGGCCGATGGCATGAGCCGCACGCCTTGAGCACGGTCTGATCGGTGACCGGAATGCCGTCTTCCGGCTTGGCCGTCGGAGCCGCTGACGACGGGTTGGTCGCCTGAGGTTGCGGCGACTGGGTGGCCTGCACGACCGCACCCAGGAGGATGGCACCGGCGGTAACGAGAGCTCGTATGACCATAGGCGTGCTGCGCGTTCTGGGGCCCTGGTAAGGATCTGCGGCCGTCATTGTGACACAAGCCACCGCCGGGCAACCGCTGTCGACAGCGCGAGAAGGAAATCGTGCAGCGACACTGGCTGACATCTCCGGACGTAGTTGTCGAACAGATCTGGAACGTTAGAGACGGTGGGCGCCAGGTCCAGCAGCGTGACCAACTCGACCCCGTAGAGGTAGCGAATCGCTGGTCCCTCGGTTGGCACCACGTGGGGCGCGAGCACGATTTCGATACCCTCCACGAGCGGTCGTGCCTCGATTCGGACGCCCGGTCCCACGGCCACGCGAAGGGAATCCGATCGCTTCAACTCGTCGAAGGCTCGTCGTACCGAATCGCTGTCGCGATCGTCTGCGGCTTCGTCGCGACGGTCGGCCCAGAACGGGCGGGCGTGACCGCGAGCGGCGCTCGTCAGGAACGCGCGGCTCTCCGCCGCATAGTGCCGCTGGATCTCACGTTCGCGCTCGGCATACAGCCGCAGCGCCGGCTCACGCATCGACGGAGTCTTGAGACATGTGTGGACGGCGATTGCGGCCAACCACGCGGACGCGAGCGCCTTCTTGACGCCGGCGGACGACAACGGATCGATGAACGACCCGGCGTCGCCCACGAGCAGCCAGCCGTCACCGGCGTACTCGCGGGCGGCGTAGGTTGAGGCGTCCCATCCGGACGGACCTGTTACGAGCTCCGCAGTGGCCAGCAGTTTCCTGAATGCGCTGGTCTTCGCGATCTCCGCGAGATAGACGTCGCGCGCGTGCCCGCCGCGTGCGAGCGCCGATCGTTGCGGATCGATCATCGCGCACACGTGCCGCACGTCGGCGGATGTCGGCACCGACCACATCCAGCCATCGCCATACGATTCGACAACTGTGTGGGTGCTGTCCGAGGGCTTGCCCGCCGTAGCTTCAGCGAAGGCGGGCCAACGGCCACGCCACTGACCCGCCAGCGCAATCGTTTTCGGTCCCTCGTCGTAGTGGCGAGCGCCTTTCTCTCGCGCAATCACTCCGGTGCGACCCGTGCAGTCCAGGACAAACGCTGTGGCGAGTTGCGAATGGTTGGCGGCGATCACGTGTCGTTCGATCGACACGCCGGCTCGATAGGCGTCGCGGAGGAGAAGTTCCTCGAGCACGCCGAGGTCGACCTGCCAGCCGCGCGCGCCCTCAGCGAAGGGCTCGACGCGCGCGTCGCCGCCCCACCACACGGTGTTACCGGTCGATCGGATGAAGCCGGCGTTCTCGATCGTTTCAGAAATGCCGATCGCGTCGAAAAGTTTGGCGCAGCTCGACGGGAGCGAAACTGCCAGCCGCTGCTCGCCGGCCGGCCGTGTGATCAGGTGAACGCGATGGCCCCAGGATGCCAGCAGGCGCGACGCGGCTGCGCCGGCCGGGCCGCCGCCAAGTACGAGGATCTGATTCGTGTCGATCTCAGTCGTAACTGACGCCAAGCTTCTTCAGCGCGGCATCGGGACAACCATTCCATCGCGCCACCGACCGGTTGCCGAGGTACTGAAGATCGTCGATGCCCATCCGCGTGGTCCAGAAACCGGCTGCGGTCAGATCGCGGAAGCTGTTGAAGAACGCGACGCCGTGGGCGAACTCGGGTTGGGCCTTCGCCGGCCAGGCGATGTCGTCGAGCACCGCGGTGCGCTGCGCGCCGGAACAGTCCAGGAACATCTTGTCGAAGCGGAGCTGGCATTCGCGATCGAGCCACGCCAGCCCGCCGCGCATCGCCACCTGCCGCGCCGGCTGCTCGATCATCATGAAGTCCATGAACTCGGGCACGCCGGCGTCGGTCGCGCTGCCGGAGCGTTCGTCTTTCGGAATCACGATGTCAGCCAGCACCCGCACCAACCGCAGTTCTGTGGCGGTGAAGAATTTCGGCACGAACGGCTCCGCGGCCGCGCGCGCGGTTTGAGCGGCGGAGACCGCCTGCATGGCCTCCGCGTCCGTCCACACCATGGTCGCGGCGGGGGCCGACAGCAGGATCTTGAGAACATCGCGGCGCTTCATATCGCGTTCGCCTTGCGTTGATTGGCGATGTACTCGCTCGTGCGCATCGCGAGAGCGAGAATCGACCACGTCACGTTCTTGTCGGGATTGGTCACGAAGGGACCACCGTCGGTGACGAACAGGTTCCGGCAATCGTGCGCCTGGCAATTGCTGTTCAGAACGGAGGTCTTCGGATCGTTGCCCATGCGCACGCATCCGACCTCGTGGATGATCCGGCCGCCGGGCTCGATGCCGTAGCCCTGGTCCGCCGACGGCATCGGCGTCAACGGCGTCCCGCCCATCTCGTGGATGATGGCGCGGAACGTCTCCTGCATGTGCTTCACCTGCTTGAGTTCATGGTCCGTCCACTTCCAGTGGAAGCGCAACACGGGAATGCCCCATCGATCGACGACCGCTGGATCGATCTCGCAGTACGAGTTCTCATTCGGGATCATCTCGCCGCGCCCGGCAAAGCCCACGGTGGAGCCGTAGAAGCGGCGATAGTCGTCCTTCAACTGCTTGCCGTACCCACCGCCGTTGATCGGGCGACCCTCGACACCCATGCCGTTGTAGAGATGCACGCCGCCCAGCGTCCCGAAGCCCGGCATGCGGCGGCCGCCGCCGATCTCGATGTGATAGCCGCGTGGAAAATCCAGTTTCTGGTTGTCGCCCCACCACGGCATGAACAGGTGCGACCCGCTCGCGCCGTCTTCGTTGTGCGGCACGCCGCCCATCATCTTCGGAATGAAACCGCGGACGCCGGTGCCGGTGGTATCGGTCAGGTACTTGCCGACCACGCCGCTCGAGTTGCCGAGACCAAGCGGGAACTTCGACGACTTCGAGTTGAGGAGCAGGCGGGCGGTCTCGCACGCGCTCGCGGCCAGGACGACGATGCGCGCCTGAACGTGATTGTCGCGGCCGGTGTTCTTGTCAACGTAGGTGACACCGTTCGCCAGGCCGTCATTGCCAACCGTGACTTCGCGTGCCATCGCGTTGGTGACAATCGTCAGCCGCTTGGTGGCGAGCGCCGGTGGAATCAACACCGACGGCGACGAGAAATTGGCATGGGCCGCACACGCCCGGCCGCATTGGCCGCAGTAGTGACACGCCGGACGGCCGTTGAGCGGTTGCGTCAGAATCGACAGCCGGATTGGTATGCAGCGAATACGCAGACGCTCCGAGGCCTGCTTGATCAGCAGCTCGTAGCAACGCGGCCTCGGTGGCGGCTGAAAAATGCCGTCGGGGTCGTTGGGTAACCCTTCGTTCGATCCGAAGAGGCCGATGTACCGATCGATGCTGTCGTAGTACGGCTTGAGATCGTCGTAGGTAATCGGCCAGTCGTCGCCGAGCCCGTCGAGACTCTTGCGTCGAAAATCATCGGGACCAAACCGCAGCGAGATACGGCCCCAGTGGTTGGTGCGGCCGCCAAGCATCCGCGTCCGGAACCAGTCGAACCGCTCTCCGGGAGCGGTGGTGTAGGGCTCACCGTCGAGCGTCCATCCACCCCAGCCGGCGTCGAACTCGCCGAACTGGCGCTCCGGGATCGCCAAGCCGCGCCGCGGCGACTGGTAGGGCCAGGCCATCATCTTCGAATCGCGGCGAGTGTCGAACATCACCCCGGCCTCGAGCATCAGCACGTTCGCGCCAGCTTCCGTCAGGACCTTGGCCGCCATGCCGCCGCCGGCGCCTGACCCGACGATAACCACGTCGTGAATCGTTCGGCTGCGAATGATCTGCATGCGTCGCCGGATTGTAGTAGAAAGTAGGTGCCTCGTGCCTCGTGCCCGGTGCCTCGTGCGGGCGAAAGGACTACCCATGATTTCAAGGCGAGATTTCGTCACCAAAGCCGCCGCCACGACTGCCGCCGTCACCATCGTGCCCCGGCATGTCTTGGGCAAGGGCCAGACCGCTCCGAGCGATCGGCTGAACATCGCCGGCGTTGGCGTCGGCGGCATGGGACGGACCAATCTGTTCAACCTCGCCGTCGACAACAACATCGTCGCGCTGTGCGACGTGGACTGGGGCTTCGCCGGCCGCGGCTGGTCGATCGCGACCCTCGAAGCCGATCTCAAGCGCGAGCAGGATCGCCTGCTCAAGGCAGACCTGACGGCTGAATCACGCAAGAACGGTGAGCACCGCGTGGCGTCGCTGAAGAAACTGATCAGCGAGGACGTGCCGAAGCAGAAACGCTACCGCGACTACCGGCAGATGCTCGAGCAACAGAAAGACATCGACGCGGTGGTGGTGGCCACTCCCGATCACATGCACGCGGCGATTGCGTTGGCGGCCATGGATGTCAACAAGCACGTCTACGTGCAGAAGCCGCTGTGCTGGTCGGTAGACGAGGCGCGCCGGCTATCACGCAAGGCGCGCGACAAGAAGGTCGTCACGCAGATGGGCAACCAGGGCCACTCGTGGGACGACGGCCGCAAGGCGGTGGAGTGGGTGCAGTCAGGCGCGATCGGTGACGTGACCGAGGTGCATGTGTGGACGAATCGTCCGCTGTCGTATTGGCCGCAAGGCATCCCGCGTCCGGAACCGCGCCGGATCACCGAGAACCTGCGCTGGAACATGAACGGGGTGATGGCGCGGCTGGCCAACGCGATGGGCATCTACTCGGTGCCCGACGATCTCGAGTGGGACCTGTTCCTCGGCCCGTCGAAGATGGTGGAGTATCACCCGGTCTATCACCCATTCAACTGGCGCGGCTGGGTGGATTGGGGGTGCGGCGCCCTCGGCGACATGGGCGCGCATCTGCTCGATCATTCGTACTGGGCGCTCGACCTTGGCTACCCGACGTCGATTGAAACGGTGTCGACGCCGTGGGACGGCGGCTGCTTCCCGATGGCCACCAAGACCTACTACGAATTCCCCGCTCGCGGAACGAAGCCGCCAGTGAAGCTCACGTGGTACGACGGCGGCATGTTCCCGCCCACGCCACCGGAGTTCAAGGAGGGCGAGAAACTCAACGGCGAAGGCGGCGCGATCATGGTCGGCACCAAGGGCAAGGTGATTCACAACACCTATGGACTCGGCGCACGGCTGCTGCCGGATTCACTGCAGAAGTCCGTGGGCGATCCGCCGAAGACGTTGCCGCGCATCGCGACGAGTCACGAAGTGAACTGGTCGAACGCGTGCAAGGGCATCGGCGAGGCGTCAACGCCGATTGAGTACGCGGCGAAGCTGACCGAAGTGATGCTGCTGGGCGTGGTGGCGCTGCGCGCCGGTGTGAAGATTCACTACGACGGCGCTGAAATGAGAGTGACGAACTCGCGTGAGGCCAACGATCTGCTGAAGCGCGAGTATCGCCGAGGGTGGTCGTTGTGAGGTCCTGAGGTCTTAAGAGCCTGAGGGCTTGATCTTGAGATTGCGGTAGTAGACCACGTTGCCGTGATCCTGCAGCGCAATGTAGCCGCGTGTGGTACGGCCGTAGGGCGGGATCTTGCCGAACTTGCTGGCTTTGACGCGAGCCTCCCAATCGGCGCTGCCGATCTCGTATTCGAGCAGCTTGACGCCGTTCATCCAGTGCTCGACGTGATTGCCGCGCGCGATCAACCGCGCCTCGTTCCACTCGCCCACCGGTTTGGTGACGTCCTTGATGGGCGGATTCACGGCGTAATTCGAGCCGGCTGACGTCAGCGGATTGCCGCCATCCTTGTGGCCGGCGTTGTGCAGAATCTGGAACTCCGGCCCGGTGTGCCACGGCTGCGGCTCGGTGGTGGCGACGCGATAGATGACGCCGCTGTTGCCGTTCGGCGTCACCTTCCAGTCGAAGCGCATCTCGAAATCGCCGTACTGATCGGCGGTCATCAGATCGCCGCCCTTGCCGTCAAAGACCAGCTCACCGTTGACTGCGCGCCAGCCTGACGGCGCGGTCTCGGTCTTGTAGCTGCGCCACCCGTTGAGCGATTGGCCGTCGAACAGCAGCTTCCAGCCGGCAGTCATTTCCGCAGCGGTGAGTGAAGGCATTTGGGCGTTCACGGTGGTTCCCAACGCAAGCAGGGTGGCGAAGATCAATCGCATGATGGGCATTATAAGTTCAGTGCCTTTCTGCAGTAGGCGAGGCACTTGCCTACCTCATCCACCGTGTCGGCGCCTTTGTACTCATACTCAATATTGGCGGGAATCGGCCATCCGTTCTGCTGCAGCAACGTCAGGACTTTGATGATGGGGCTATCGCCCTCGCCGAACGGCACGTTGTCGCCCTGATCGCGTTTGCGATCCTTCAAGTGCAGCGTGACGATGCGAGCGTGATGCTGCTGCAGGAACGACACCGCGTCCTCGTTCGCGGCGGTGAAGTGTCCGATGTCGAGGTTGACGGCAATAAAAGGGCTCGCCTGCAGCGCATCGGTCAGACTCTTGGTCGTCGCGAATTCGTTCGGATCGATTCGCGAATGATTGTGGACGCCGACCTTCATCTTCCGCCGCGCGGCGACCGGCGCAATGCGGGACGTGGTCTTGACGTTCGACGAGGCGGTAATCACGGGCGCATTCAGTGCCGCCGCCATTTCGAACCCACGCTCGATTTCGGCATCGGAGAAATCGTCGCGGAAGCTGATGTTGTAGGCCGACAGCGCGATCGAGGCTTTCGCGAACTGGTCGCGGACGCGATGGAAGTGATCGAGGCCCACGGTCTCGCGCCACTTCCGCATCTCCTCTCTCGACAGGCCGCGCGGCTCGACGTGGTTTTGCCACAGCTCGCAGCTGCGCAACCCCAGCTGCTGCATCGCGGCCATCGCATCGGCGAGCGGCCGATCCCGGAAGCTGTAGCTCTGCACGCCAATCGTCACGGGATGGCTGCGCTGGAGGGAGACCAGCCAGACGGCCGAAGCGGCGAGAAACGATCGCCGGCTCAGCGGCGCGCCGGCAGCGGAATGTAGTTCAGCAAGTTTTTCGGTTTCCATTCGAGCACCCGCTCTTCTTCAGCGCTCATGTAACACGCCATGAGCAATTCCGTGACCTCGCGTCCGGCGTAAAAATTCGATTCCGGCTGCACCCCGTCGAGAAACCACCTGGCGAAGGCGCGGTTCTCGTTTTCGTATCCGTACTCGGCGGCTTCGTTGCCGACGATCGGCATCAGCCCCTGCTCGGCGTTCTGCTTCTCGAGCAGGTCTTCACCCTCCTGCTGTTCCTGAAGCCGGCGCGAGAAGAATACTTTGGTGCCGCCTCGAGCGTGCTGACCGACATCGAGTACTCGGGACCGAGCAGCTCCATCGACAGCCGTAAACCGGCGCCGACGAAACTCCACGACGTGGTGGCCTCGACGATCAGCGGCGTGCCGGACTCATCCTCATAGGTAACGGTGGCGCGGGCAAAATCCTCCGCCGGCCGCCGAGAGTAATCGACCTTTTCGGTCATCGTTCCGCGCAAGAGTTTGGCGTATTCCGGCCGCGACCATTTCAAGTACGCGATCTGCGCCGACACCTTCTTCGGCGTGATGCTCTCGCGAGGAGCGCCCGGCTTGGTGAGCAGATAGCGACCGACTTCCAGGCTGTGACACATCATGTCGTTCAGCACGCCGCCGCCCTGCAGATCGCCCTGCCAGAACCACGGCATGTGCGGGCCGCCATGCTCTTCAGCGGCCCGGGCCAGATACGGGCGTCCGGCAGCCGCGGCGCCGCGCAGCCAGACGATCTGTTTGCCGCGCTCGAGGTTTGGCTGGAACAGTTGATTCTCGAGATAGCCGTGCAGCACTCCCGCTTCCTCGACCAGCTCCACCATGCGGGCGGCCTCGGCGGCGTTTCGGGCGAGCGGCTTCTCGCAGGCGATGCCGCGCAGCTTCGCTCCCTTCTTGATCGCGGCGACGATGCGCTCCATGTTGTCGACGCGGGCGAAGTTCGGGCCGCACATCCAGATGCAATCGATGGCCGGGTCCGCAACCATCTCCTCGATCGAACCAAAGGCGCGCGCGTCGCCGACGCGCAGCGAACGAGCGAGCGCCGCCGCCGATTCCGCGTTGGCGCGATTCGGGCTGTAGATGCCGCGCACGTCGGCTTCGCGGACGGCCTCCCACGATCGAATGTGAAAGCGGGTGATGAACCCGCTGCCGATGAAGCCCACACCCAGCCGATCTGCCATGGATGAACTATAGT
>Ga0187893_10002203_pt1 | contig 43543 bp, 45 predicted proteins | sample MA1701074metaG_FD_139574 | JGI IMG/M metagenome (GOLD analysis project Ga0187893, IMG submission 139574) | White microbial mat communities from a basaltic lava cave in the Kipuka Kanohina Cave System on the Island of Hawaii, USA - MA170107-4 metaG ... | reverse complement strand
TAAATATCTCACTCCTACGGAGTGAAGACCGTCAATCGACGATTGGGGGCCAAAAGCAAAAACAGCCCCAGTATTTGTTGGTCGATAGCGTGTGTTCGCACTTGTGCTGATCCCGAATGACCACATGATTCTTTCACGAATGACAAGATTCTCTTTACCCCGTAGGGGTTCAATATTTATAGCCGCGAATGCCCAACAACCCTTTCCGCCGTTCGGGGGAGCGGAACCCAACTTGAGAGGTATGTGTCAAGCTTCATTCCGCTCCCCCGAACGGCGGTTAGGTTGGGTGAGCGCTCGAGGCTATAAACATGTCACTCCTACGGAGTGAAAGTCACTGTCCAATCAGCTGACAGGGCGCGTGATTTGCGCAATTTGATACCCAGACAGGAAAGCGGTTTGTCATCGGCGGCGCCAGGCGGACAACGAGCCGCCCTTTCCGCCACGCCGCACCGCCACAATTTCTGCCAAAATTGAAAGTGCTACCTCTTCCGGAGTGACGGCGCCAATGTCCAACCCAACCGGCGCATGAACCTGACTTAGCCTGTCCTCTCCAATCTGACTGAGCTTGTCCTCTCCAATGTGCCTAAGCCTATCCGTTCCAATCCCAGCTTCACGGAGCCGCGCCAGCACGATGTTCGTTCGGCGTTTGCTGCCGATTAGCCCAACATAATCCGCGTCGGTAGTCATCACCGCCCGCAGGCACTCTTCATCTTCATTGTGCCCGCGGGTGACAACCGCGACTGAAACGCCGTGGCCATTGCCAATCGCATCTCGTACCGCCGTGGCCCAATCCGAAGCCGCCACTAACTCGATTCGCTCGTCAGGAAAGTGTTCGCGAGTCACGAACTCCGCCCGGTCGTCAATCAGCGTTGCCTTATAGCCAATAAAATTTGCGAGGCGAGCAAGCGCGGCGCCGACATGCCCGGCGCCACAAATTACCAGGCGCGGTTCCGGCTGTAGGCGCTCAAATAAGACAGTCGCCTCGGCCCAGCCGGTTAGTTCCGGCGCAAAGTCGCCGACGCGAAACAGGTGAGCGTCGTCGCGTGATTCCAAAAATTTAATCGCGCGTTTTGCGACCACCAGATCAAGGTTAGCGTCTCCCAAACTGCCCACCACCAAACCAGTTTCCGGAACGACGAGTTTTTTCCCAACATCATCAGGCGTGGGTGCGGTGGTCAGGGTAACCAGCGCTGCGATTGAGCCTTCGTCTAGCACGCCCCTAATTGCATTCAGTACCAGTGCGGTTGACGATGCGTTCGACAGGGGCATGCGCGTCGGCGGCAAGAGGTGCTACTTCGCGGCAGGCGAGTTGGTGAGGCCGATCGCGGCAGCGGCGCGGCGGATAAGCCACAAAGGCCCGATTAGCAAATAGACCGGATTCTTAAAAAATGCCGGCTGATTGCCTTCAATAGCATGTCCGACGAATTGTAGGATCCAGCCAATGATGAAAAGCGCCAACGCCCACTGCCAACTAAAAAAGAACAGCGGCAGCGATATGACAATCATCGGAATGCCGATGCTATGGCATAACTTATTGAGCGGGTGCTGATGCTTAGCTTTGTAGTTTTCGACGAAAGATTGCGTCATTGGGTCTACTTTCTACGAAATCTTGGCCGTCAGCGAGCCCTTGTGTTGCTTTTCTGAAAGTGTTCGAGCGAACAGGCTATTGACCTGGCCAAGGATAGACAACGTGCTTCATCTGGATAATTCTCAAGTAACCTGCTCTTTCGAAAACTGCGCTGATCAAATATTCTTCCGAGAAGCCTTCCTCAATCATGTGCCGAACCGCATGAATGCGTACCCCGTACCGTTTTATGGAAACGAGACGCTTAGTTACGCGGAAGCGAACAACCTAAAGGTTGAACTCTGAACTGCGTGAGTGTGATACGGAACTTTGCGCCAGAAGATCGAGTTCAGGCGTCACGCAAATTGTCCGGGCAACTCATTACATCAATAAAGATATCCATCGTGCCGCCGCAGACCATTCCTTCTTCGCTGGCCTCTTGCGCCGTCAAAGAAAAATGATGGAGCGCGGACACGCCTGAGCGCATGGCGTCTCTGGCTTCGGCCCAAACCTCCGCTTCGATGCAACCGCCGCCGACAGTTCCTAAAGCTTTACCGTCCTGGAAAAACAGCATCTTGGCGCCGCGTTGCTGTGGAGTCGAGCCGCGTGTGTGCGCGACCGTGGCCACCACCACCCGTTCGCCGCGATCGTTGGCTTCCGAAAGCAGGCGATAAAGATCGCGTTGAGGAATGCTTGACATACAACTCGTAGGTGCGGTGGCAGGTTACGGCTTCCTTCGGCTACTGGAGGGGCGCGGTTCAGGCTGAGACGCAGCACTCTCCTCCTGCGCCCGACGTTGTTCCAACCGGCGCCGCAAGAAATCGCATTCCGCATCGGCCGTGGCAACCGCCGATTCGAGTCTAATCCGGCTGGTTTCCAGAATTTTAATTTGCGCTTGTATTCGCGACCTCTCACTCTCCAGTTGCCGCCGCCGCGTGTCTCGCGCCTCCTCAGGACGAGTTGAACCAAAAGTCGCCGACGCCCGTTCAATATTCTCGGGCTTTAAATAATACTCAGTCTGTTCCAGGCGCGATTGCAGATCCGCCAGTTTGCTCTCGACTTCCACCTGTTGAGACCGCAGACTCTCAGCCCGTTGCTCAGCGCGCGACAGCCGCTCCATGTCCATCAGGGCACGATCATCCTCCTGCATCTGGCTCAGCTTATCGGTTAACCGATTTACCTGATTGGAGAGAGTGTTGATGGTCTGCTGCATGTCTTCTTCGTCTGACTGGGACAGGGATTTGGATTTCTTTGGCTTTTCCTGAGCGCTTTGGGCCGCTCTGTCGGCACTTTCATCCGGCGTCTCGTCCGCCTCGCTAATGATCTTCTCGCCACCGGGAGTGCTTTGGTCGGCGCTGGGAGGATTGATTGCCGGATTAGTGATTACTGGCTGCGCGGCGCGCCGGGAGCGGCTCTTTCGGGAGGTTTGAGCATCCGCTTCCAGCAAAAAGAGACTGACGCCGAGTGCAACTGCAAGAATAAATGTCGCGTGCCGAAGCAATTGATTACGCATTAGAAACTCCTAAGTGTCTTCGAACCACAGCCTTAAAGATACGCCTTGTTAGGCAGCGCGTTCAAGCGCCCGGTCAGGTCTCGGTCAGAGTAATGCGCGGAGGCCCATCGATTAAACGAAGGTCGCGCCCGGCAGTTCCCCAAAAGCCTCACGATATTAGAAGGGCTGAAGCCTAAATCCAATATCCATAGCGCGAGCCGAATTCGTGAGCTCAGCGATCCTGATCATGTCCACGCCGGCCTCGGCATAAGCGCGAACGTTGGCCGGCGTAATCTCGCCGGCGCATGCAATCGCTACCGCAGGAGACAACTCTCGAGCCACTGAAACCAGCCGCGCCACGTCCTCAGGAGCCAGGCGCTGGAACAGCAGGCTATCCGCGCCACTGCTGAGAGCCTCGCGCAACTCACTTTCGCTCGAAACCTGCGCTTCGATCCTATGTAGGTGGCCCAGCTTCTCTTTTACATTTTTGACTGCCGCCGCCAGCCCGCCTGCGAGTGCCGCATGGTTGGTGGTAATGACGACGCCGTCATCGAGTCCGAAGCGATTGTTGCGCCCGCCACCGAGCAGCACCGCATACCTTTCCAGCATGCGCATCCCCGGCGTGGTTTCTCGTGAGTCAATAATGGCAACTCCGGTGCCGTCAACCGCCTGGACGAATTCATTGGTAAAAGTTGCCACGGCTGAGAGGCGCTGCAGCAGGTTGACTGCGACTCGCTCTCCCGATAACAAGACGTCGGCAAAGCCGGCAACGCGGGCGATTACTTTGCCGGCTTCAACTTCCTCGCCATCGGAAACGAAGGCTTCGAGCTGCTGTTGCGGATCAAGCGAAAGAAAAACTTCTTCGGCGGCTTCGAGCCCGGCGACGATCATCTTTTCCCCGGCCACGAATCGCCCTCGAGCCCGCGTGTTGCGCGCAATGAGCGCCTGGCTGGTGATGTCCCCGCGCCCCAGGTCTTCGCGCAGGAAACCGGAAATCTGAGAGTAGAGGGAGCCTTCGTCCAGCCAGTTCATTGGAGGTTTTCAATCGTCTGGTTAAGTTGCGAGGTACGCTGAGCAATGTCAGCCAGGCGCGCGCGCAACTCGTTTACTTTTTCAGCCGGCGCCCGGGTTACGAAATTCTCATTCGCAAGCTGAGCCTCGAGCCTGGACGCTTCCGACTCGAGTTTTTCGTTCTCACGGCGAAGCCGCTGCTGTTCCTGCTCGAAATCGATCAAACCTTCAAGCGGAATTGCGACTTCAGCTCCACCGGCCAGTATCGCCCGCGCCGAAGCTTTCGGAGCATCAATTTGGCTCTCGATTGAGACATGCGACGCCCGCGCCAATCGCGAAATCTGGTCAACGCTCAAGGAAAACACTTTCCGCAGAGCTTCATCGGGCGCGCTAATCATTAACGGCACTCGCTCGCCCGGTTTGATATTCATTTCGGAACGGATATTACGCACCCGCGAGATCAGATCGATGACCGCCTGCATCTCGATCTCTGCCTGCTCGTCAATCTTCTCCTCGGCGCTCTCCGGAAAAGCGGTTAGCATAATCGTTGCCGCTGTTCCCGCGTAGGCTTTGTGCAGCAGGTTTGCATCCGCGCCCGGTAAACGCTGCCATAGCTCCTCGGTAATGTAAGGCATGAACGGATGCAACAGACGCAACGCCTGCTCGAGCACGCTCAGCAACCGTGTCCGCGCTTCACTCCGGCGCGGGGTAGCCTCCCCTTCAGTTACTTCCGATTTACTCAGCTCGATGTACCAGTCGCAAAAGTCGTCCCAGAAGAAGTGATACAGAGTCTGAACCGCCTCGTGAAACTGATAGCCCGCGAGCGCGGCACGGACGTCGCGCGCGGTTTTATTAAGCCGTGAAATAATCCAGCGGTCATGCAGAGCAAGAGCCGAGGCCGAACTATTGAGCGAATTCGGATCGACTGAGGCGCCTTCCGAATTCAACAGACAGAAGCGCGCCGCATTCCAGATCTTATTGGCAAAGTTGCGATAGGATTCGACCTGCTTCTCGTTCCAACGGATGTCAGTGGTGCCCACTGAAGCCAGCATTACTCGGGTGGCGTCTACCCCGTACTTATCAAACACCTCGAGCGGGTCAACTCCATTCATCTTCGTTTTCGACATGCGCTGGCCCTGGCTGTCGAGAATTGTTCCGGTAACAAAGACGTCGGCAAACGGCTCGCGCTCGATGAATCGCAAGCCCATCATCACCATGCGCGAGACCCAAAGAAAAATGATGTCCCGCGCCGTAACCAGCACCGAAGTCGGGTAAAAGGTTTCGAGATCTGCGGTTTTTTCCGGCCAACCGAGTGTCGAAAACGGCCAAAGCGCGGAAGAAAACCAGGTGTCGAGAACATCCGCGTCTTGAGTCAGCTCGCCGGTGCCGGCCCTGGCTCGCGCCTCTTCCTCGGACCGGGCGACATACACTTTTCCATGCTCGTCGTACCAGGCGGGAATTTGATGTCCCCACCAAAGCTGCCGCGAGATGGTCCAGTCGCGCAGGTTCTCGAGCCAGTCGGTATAAACCTTTTCGTAAGGAACCTCAGGGACAAACTGCGGCTGGTGCCGCCGCGACATCAGGTCAAGCGCCAGATCGCGTAAGGGTTCCATTCGGCAGAACCATTGAGTCGAGATCAAAGGCTCAACCACCGTCTTGCATCGCTCGCATTTTGAGATGGCAAACTCGTAATCAATCACCTTCTCGAGCAGCCCGAGCTCTTCGAACTTTTCGACCACCTTCTGACGTGCCTGGTATCGATCCAGGTTAACGAAATCCGCTCCGGCGGCCTCTGTCATCTTTGCATGCGTGTCGATGACCACCACCTGAGGCAAGTGGTGCCGGACGCCCATATCGTAATCGTTCGGGTCATGAGCAGGTGTAACTTTAACCGCGCCCGTGCCAAAATCGGGATCGACCAAATCATCGACAATGACCGGAATCTCGCGTTCCGCAAGAGGCAGGAGCAGCGTTGCTCCAATCAGGCCTGAGTAACGCGCATCGTTCGGGTGGACCGCGACGGCCGTGTCGCCCAGCATGGTTTCCGGTCGCGTGGTGGCTACCGTCACACTGCCGTCGCCGTTCTTCGCCGGATATCTTAGGTAGTAGAGCTTTCCCGGCTGCGGATCCCTCTGCACCTCGAGGTCGGAAAGCACGGTCTGATCGTTGGGGCACCAATTAACGATACGGTTGCCACGATAAATCAATCCTGCTTCATAGAGACGCACGAAAACTTCACGAACCGCGCGCGAAAGGTCTTCAGACATCGTGAACCTCTCGCGCGACCAGTCCACCGACGCGCCCTCTCGCCGCATTTGGTTTGTGATCTGCCCGCCGGATTCACCCTTCCATTTCCAGACGCGCTCGACAAATTTCTCTCGCCCAAGATCCTGACGAGCCAGCCCTTCCTTTTTCAGCTCTCGAGAGACCACTAGTTGGGTTGAGATGCCGGCGTGATCCATTCCCGGGAGCCACAGGGTGCGATAGCCGCACATCCGCTTGTAGCGCGTGAGCACATCCATCATCGAGTGTTGCAACGCGTGGCCCATGTGCAGGGAGCCGGTAACGTTCGGTGGGGGTATCGCGATCGAGAAGACCGGCGCCTGTGGATCGCGGTTGATTTCCGGCGCGAAGAAGCCTGCCTTTTCCCAGCGAGCATAATGATGCTGTTCGGCGGCGCGAGGGTCGTACTGTTTGGGAATTTCCATTTGTCAGAAGTCAGTAGTCAGTAATCGGTTGTCGGTTTACCCGCTCAGCTTGTATCTTCACAGTAGACACTGATTAGAGTGCGGATGACATTGTAAGGTAATAGCTGTGTGTTTTCATCTGTGCGGATAACCTGCTTTCTTCTGACCCAAGATCTCACCCCGCGGTCTGGTGGAAATTCCGCCCGCCAAACGACAAAATCAACCGGGCCATTACTTGAATTTCTCCTATGGGCGCAGCGTCGCATGGCTCAACCCCAGCCACCGAAGAGAATGCCAGGGCAGTGTTTCCAAAATAGCTCTGCTATGAGCAACGGTCGGACGGGATCCATATTTGAAACATTGAGTGGTCATGTGTTTCGTGGTTCTTGGTGTGTTTAGCGGATCGCTCCTCTGTGGAAACGGAGCACGATCCACTAAACATCACGAAAAAGCACGAATGGAACTCTGTCTAGTCGATGAGAGACACTACACTAGTTTGTTTTTGGCGAATTACCCAGCCGGGCAGTCATGACATTCCTAAGTTGACGATTTGCGCATCTCTAATTACAGTGACCCATAAGGACCGATTGCTGAGCCGAGTCCCTGATTCGATGTCATCGCGGTTGCGACTTTGCTTACGGTCATCGGTTCCAGGCATCTAATTGGGCAACAAAACGCTCTAAGACCTTCTCCCGCGAAATTATTCACGAGGCAAGATGATGAAAATTCGTAAATTTTTGTGTGCGCTGGTACTGGCGCTTTTTACCCTTCAGACCATTCCGGTTTTCGGCGCTGTTGACGAAGGCATGTGGCCTTTTAACAATGTGCCGAGGGCCGAGATTAAACGAAAATATGGTTTTGAGATCACGGACGATTGGTTGCGAAAATTGCAGCTTGCCTCAGTGCGTTTCAACAACGGGGGCTCCGGTTCGTTTGTCTCTCCGAATGGGTTAGTGCTGACGAACTATCACATTGTTGAAAGTATCGTCGGTGAACTCAGCAGTGCCGATAAAGACTACGCGAAGGAGGGTTTTGTTGCTCGCACTCAGGCCGACGAGATCAAGGTGCCGAGTCTTGAATTGAACGTTCTTAATAGCATTGAGGACGTAACTGAACGGGTAAACTCGTCAGTCAATGACGGGATGTCTGCTCCGGAAGCAAACGCTGCCAGGCGCGCGGCCATTAGCGCCATCGAGTCTGAATCCAGCCAGGCCACAGGGTTACGCAGCGATGTCGTCACTCTCTATCAGGGCGGACAATACAATCTGTATCGCTATAAGAAATATACAGACGTGCGTCTGGTTTTTGTTCCAGAGTTTCAGGCGGCGTTTTTTGGCGGCGATCCAGACAATTTCAATTTTCCTCGATTCAACATTGACATGGCCCTCGTGCGAGTTTACGAGAATGACAAGCCGGTAAAAGTCGAGCATTACTTCAAGTGGTCCAAGACCGGGGCGAAAGCTGGTGAGCTAGTCTTCGTAACCGGTCATCCTGGCTCGACATCGCGTTTGAATACGGTCGCGCATCTTGAGTCGCTCCGTGACACGAGTATTCCCTTGTTGCTTCGCATGCTCGAGATGCGTCGCGATATGCTTAAGAAGTATATGGCCCAGGGAGAGGAGCAAACGCGGCGCGCTCAAAACGAGTTAAACAGCATTGAGAACGCAATCAAGGTTTACAAGGGTCAGCTCGCGGGATTGCACGACAAGAGATTGATGGCCAAAAAGCTCAAAGCTGAACAGGCACTCCGCGCAGCCATCCAAGCAGATGCGCGAAAGCGGCAGGAGTACGGCGACGCCTGGGACGCGATCGCCAAAGGCCATAAGGAACTGGCCGAATATGCGAAAGACAGACGAGTGATCGATCTGGCAGGTGGGTTTAACACGACGCTGTTCAACCACGCCCGCAACCTGGTCCGGCTGGCGGAGGAGATTGAAAAGCCAAACGCCGAACGCTTGCCGGAATTTCAGGATGCGCGGCGAGCTTCGCTTGAGGCCGCGCTTTATGCGCCCACTACGCTTTACGATGATCTTGAAAAACTGAAGCTGGCAAACTCTTTGGAGTTCATGCAAAGCGTTTACGGGCCGGATCACCCGCTGGTGCGGCTGGTTTTGAAAGGAAAGACTCCGCCGGCAAGAGCCGCCGAGTTGATCGAAGGTACTAAGCTGAAGGAGGTGGAGTTTCGCAAACAACTTGCCGCCGGCGGACGCAAGGCTATCGAGGAGTCTACCGATCCAATGATCGAGCTGGCTCGCAGCATCGACAAGGAAGCTCGCTCGTCGCGCAAACGCTACGAAAATGAAGTTGTCAGTGTGGAGCGCACCAATTACGCCAAGATTGCTCGGGCACTATTTGAAACGGAGGGCACGAAACTCTATCCCGATGCCACGTTCACACTGCGGCTTTCATACGGGGCCATCAAAGGCTACACGGAGAATGGAAAGTTTGTGGCTCCGTTTACCACGCTGGGCGGACTCTATGACCGGGCTGCGAACTTCAAACACGAGTTTCCCTATGTGCTACCGCCGCGGTGGATGGAAAAAAGGCCGGCGGTGAATTTAAAGACGCCCTTTAACTTCGTTTCAACCAACGACATCATCGGTGGTAACAGCGGTTCGCCAACGATTAATAAGAACCGCGAGTTAGTAGGATTGATCTTCGACGGAAATATTCAGTCGTTGGTCGGCGATTTTGATTACGACGAATCAGTAAATAGGTCTATTTCGGTTGACGTGCGGGGCATGTGGGAAGTGCTGCGCAAGGTTTTCGAAGCCGACGAAGTTGTAGACGAGTTGATGAAAGCTTAGTCCGACAAAGTCCGATAAACTTCAGTTTGTCGCTGCTATCGATTTCTCGCAAGCTTCGTTAATGGGGCAAAAGTCCGACAAACTTCAGTTTGTCGCTTCCTGTCATGCTTTCAATGGCCGAGGTTGGCGGAGGCGACAACCTAAAGTTTGTCGGACTTATGAGAAACCTTACGACTAAGTTGTGAGGAACGAATGAAAACGACGAGACCTGTCGAGCTTCATTTCTTGAGCGACTTAGGACGGAAACCAATCTGTTTTTTGTCTGATGCTGGCGGTGTTATAAGCTGGCGAATTGCCTCAAAGATTGACCGAATCTCATGATCATGCTTTGCCAGATGCGATTCAACTTTTACAAACTTGACCGCAATGTCGTTATTGGTTGTTATGACTCTTCTCAATCTTACGAAAGCCCTTACCACCTGCACACTAGCTTCGACGGCCTGATTGCTACTCAGAATATTCGCAGCCATGATGGCGCCGTGCTCGGTAAAATGCATACGGAAGAGTTCGAGAGAACTTCAGATTCTTGAGGTGGTCGCAATTTGCGACCACCTCGTTCTTTTCATTGCCGGTCAGTTGAAACATGAAGTCCTCAGGAAATCGCCCTCTGTTCCTCTTCACCTGCTCGTTAAGACGTTTTGTCGTCACGCCATAAAGCGATGCCAAGTCGGCATCCAGAATTACTCGTTCGTCGCGAATGTTTAGAATCGAGAGATGAATACGTTCAATAGGAATGAGGAACTTGTTGTTCATTGGTGAGGATCCTTCCGAATTGGTTGAGATGATAGCGTCATCTTGCCACAAAATAAAAATCGACATAAATGATCAAGAGCGGTTTGCCTCTCAAGCCAATACACTTCCTGGCCCTTGAGACATGCGACATGGCTTTCCAACGCGTGATGGTCTGACACCAGGAAGCGAGCCCCACATTGATATACATTCTGCGAGACTGAAAGAAGAAGCCCACATTTCACGGTCAGTACACGGAGACCGATACTGAACTGCATGCCGATTTTCTCGTAAGAAAATCCGAAATAACATTTGTTGACTAACGCTGCTGCCGTAGCTATCCTCAGCCATCCAATTCTCGGTCAATCGTCGTTCATCATTCTTTCCGCCTCACAGGAATTGAGGTGCTATCTGTTCTGATCAAAAGACTCCCAAGCGCCCCGAAGGAGGCACACTATGAAACGCAATTACTTTCTCTTATTCGCATTGTTCGTTGCCATTAACGCATTTGCCTTGGCGGGCTGCGGCAGAGTTGACGAAGGCACGGACGTAGCGGCTTCAAGCTCAACCGGCCCTGCGAGCGCCGGCAAGATTGCCACTACGACTGCTTCTGAAGCAGCAAGGCAGGAGTTTCTCAAGGGCCGGGATCTTTCGGAGAGGCTGCTTATCCAGGATTCAATCCAGCACTTTGACAAGGCCATCTCACTCGATCCGAGTTTTGCACTGGCCCATCTCAATCGGGCGAATGTTTCTCCCACCGCCAAAGAGTTCTTTGAACATCTCAAAAAAGCCGTGAGCCTCGCCGACCAAGCCTCCGAAGGTGAACGGCTGTTAATCCTGGGCACGGAAGCCGGCGCGAACGCAGATACAGTCAAGCAGAAGGAGATTCTCGATAAGCTGGTTGCTGCTTACCCGAATGATGAACGCGCCCGCTTTGTTTTGGGCGGATATTATTTTGGACAGCAGGATTACGCGTCGGCCATCACACATTACAAAAAAGCCACGGAGCTGGCGCCTAATTATTCACCCGCTTACAACATTCTCGGTTATGCGTATCGGCAGAATGAAGATTACGCAAACGCAGAGCAGGCTTTTAAGAAATACATCGAACTCATTCCCAACGATCCCAACCCCTACGACTCACTCGCTGAGTTGTTTTTAAAGATGGGTAGGTTTGACGAGGCGATTGCGCAATACCAAAAAGCGCTGTCGATAGATTCCAACTTCTTCAATTCGCATTTGGGAATTGGGATGGCGCTGCTGTATCAGGGCAAAGCGGCCGAAGCGGCGGCGGAGATCAACAAGATCACTGCTAAGGCCCGCAGCGACGGCGAGCGCCGGGCGGCCCTGTTTGCATTGACGGTGCTGGCGGCCGACGGGGGCAAGCTCGACCAGGCGCTCGCCGAGGTTGATAAGCAATATGAGCTGGGCGAGAAGACCGGAGACGTTCCGAACCTGGCGGGTGACCTGCAACTAAGAGGAAATATCCTGCTGGAGATGGGAAAGTATGATGAAGCAAAGCAGGCTTATGAACGTGCCCTGAAGACGACTTTAGATTCCAGCCTCTCGTCCGAGATCAAAGAGAATACGAAGCTCTTCCATCACTACAACCTGGCTCGAGTAGCCATAGGCAAGAAGGATTACGCGGCCGCAAAAACCGAGACAGACGAGTTTCGCCGAGGCGCAGAGGCTAACAAGAACCCGGCGCAGATAAAACAGGCGCACGAACTTGCCGGCATGATCGCGCTCGAAGAAAAGAGGTATGACCAGGCGATCGCGGAGCTGCTCCAGGCAAACCAGCAGAACCCTTACGACTTGTATAGACTGTGTCAGGCTTACCAGGGCAAAGGCGACAGCCAGAAAACAAAAGACACTTGCGCGAAGGCTGCCGGATTCAACTCCCTGCCGCAGTTGAACTATGCGTTCATTCGCACAAAATCCAAAAATCTGGCGCAGAGTTAGTAATGGGAAAAAGAATTAGCCGCAGATTAACGCGGATGACAGGGATCAGAACGGGTGAGTGTTTTTCTCTTTGATCCGGGTCATCCGCGTTAGTCTGTGGCTAGCGTTAATTTCTTTTTTACAACTTCCGAAAGCCACGTCGCCGTGGCCCAATAGCTAAGCAATCTCCAGGCAGCACACTAAATCGAAATTTCCCATTCAGGCTGGTTTTAGACCAGCATACTTTTGAATTAACTTTTTTTGCCCGTAGCCGGCAAAAGTCACTGTCAGTTTCAGGGCGTCACCCTCTCCTTCACGCCGGAGGACCAGTCCTTTACCATACTTGGCGTGTCGCACATAGGAACCGGGGACAAACTCTGATCCAGCGTTAGGATCGGAGCTATTGACTGGACCATGCGATCTCGCTCCGACACTCGAGCCTCGACCAGTTTGCTCGCGGCGTTGATTGAAAAATTCCGCAATTGACTCCGCGCTATCATAAGTCTTACCGGCAAACTTCTTGCGTTCCTTATGAGGCTCGCCACGTTCCAGGTTAATCTTAGAAGACCCGCGAGCGTGATAAAGCCACGAACCACCCAGCGACAGGTCTTCGATTGACTCCGGCGGCATTTCATTTAAGAACAGGGACGGCTCAGAAGCGATCTCCCTGCCGTAAATTCGGCGTTTTATGGTATGCGTGACGTAAAGATACTGTTGCGCGCGGGTCATGGCCACATAACAAAGCCGCCTTTCTTCTTCGAGTTCCTCAACATCAGTTGCGGCGCGTGAGTGCGGGAAGAGTCCATTTTCCAATCCGACAATAAAAACCAGGGGGAACTCTAAACCTTTGGCAGAATGCGCCGTCATCAGAGTCACTTGCGCATCAGGATTGTACTGGTCCTGGTCAGAGACAAGTGCGGCATGATCGATGAACTCCCGCAAACCCTCATCGTCCAGCTTGTCGTAATCCATTGCTGCGTTCACTAGTTCCTGCAAGTTTTCCAGCCGCCCCTGGGCCTCCTCGGTGTTTTCGGACTTCAGGGCGTTCTCATAACCGGAGTCAAGTATTGCGGCCTTGACGATTTCTGAAACTTGACCCTCGACGAGTTCACCCAATCTCAAAATGATTTGGCGAAAGTTCTTAAGCGCCGAAATGGCAGCGCGGTTTAACGTTTCGGGCTTTTCGATAATCAGCGATATTGCCTGCCAGTGGGAAACGCCATTCTCTTTGGCGCGCCGGTCGATCTCGTCGAGCGTCCGTTTTCCAATCCCGCGGGGCGGACTGTTGATCACGCGCGCGAGGGCAATCGAGTCGGTTGGGTTCAACGCGAGTTTGAGGTAGGCAATTATGTCGCGAACTTCCTTGCGTTCATAGAATGAAAACCCGCCGACTATGTTGTACGCGAGACCAACTCGGCGCATCACTTCCTCAAACACGCGTGATTGTGCGTTGGTCCGGTAAAGCACGGCGGCGCGAATGTCGTATTGCTCGTCGCGGTGCTCGATAATTTTCGCGGCGACGAAGCGAGCCTCCCCCTCGGCGTCTGGAGCCTGGTAGTACCGAACGCGCTCTCCCTTCGGATTCGAGGTCCAAAGAGTTTTACCTTTGCGCGCGATATTGTTCTGCACCACCGCACCGGCAACATCCAGGATGACTTGGGTCGAGCGGTAATTCTGTTCGAGTCGAATGGTTTTGGCGTTGGGAAAGTGCTTCTCGAAATCCAGAATGTTCGAAATATCCGCTCCGCGCCATTTGTAGATCGATTGATCCTCGTCGCCGACCACGCATATGTTCTGCTGTTGTTCCGTCAAGAGACGGATCAGCGCAAACTGCAACATGTTCGTGTCTTGATATTCATCAACCAGGATGTAACGAAACTTGTTATTGTATTTTTCACGCACCTCACGGTCTTTGCGCAATACCCTGACGGCCTTGATCAGCAAATCGTCGAAATCCAGCGCGTTGTTCGCGCGCAGACGCTCTTCGTAGATCTCAAAGACCTTTGCGATTGAAGCGCGCCTGGGGTCCTCATAGCCCGCTCCAGCGGCATAGGCCACGGCGCTTTGGCCGCGGTTTTTGGCGTTGCTGATGGCTGCCTGTACCGAGCGAGGCGCAAGTTTTTGCTCGTCATAGCCCAGATCACTCAGGCAGTTGCGAACGAGTCGCGCTGAGTCGTCCTGATCGTAAATAGTAAAGCTGCGGCTGTAGTTCTGATTTAGCCTTTCGATGTCCTGCCGCAGAATCCGCACGCAAAGGCTATGAAAAGTCGAAAGCCAGGGTATGCCCGGTGCCAACTGCTCGCCGCGCAATAACTCTTGCACTCGGCGCCGCATTTCCTGGGCAGCCTTATTGGTGAAGGTAACCGCCAGAATGTTCCACGAGGGCACGCCTTTCACAGCCAACAGATAGGCAATGCGGTGCGCAATGACACGGGTCTTGCCCGAACCGGCGCCGGCAAGGATCAACAAGGGACCCTCGGTGTGTTCGACGGCGACACGCTGTTCGGGGTTAAGGTCGGAAAGGAAATCCATTGCTCAGTAAGCAGTAAGCCGTAAGCAGTAAGCAGTAAGCCGTAAGCAGTAAGCCGTAAGCAGTAAGCCGTAAGCAGTAAGCTGAGCATGAAAACTCGCTGGCACTTAGCTTCGCATCAAACTCTTTCGAAGACCGTAGGTAAGCGCCAGGCACTCGTCTACCAACTTTTCTGCTTCACTTTGGACATCGATCTCAAGGTAGCCGACCCGGTGAGCGATTTCAAGTTGCGTGCTGATCTCATTCAACGAGCCGATTGCAACCGCAAGTGAGTTTCTGAATTGTATTACCGTTCGACCAGCCGCACCTTCGCTAATATTCGAAGGCACCGATACTGCTGCGCGACGAATTTGGGACGTAAGGCCATATATTTCTTCTCTCGAAAAGCTTCTAGTCAATCCATAGACCTTGACAACCAAATCCATACTTTTCCGCCATGCGAGGAGACGCTTGTGAGGCTTGTTCATGATGTTGATCCTTTCTTAGGTTTAAGGGTTATGAGGTTACTCGTGGCCTGCTGCTCACTGCCCTGCGAATAGAATGCATTTAACCATAGGAAATCGATAGCTGCAAACTCAGGAAAGCTCGGACTGCTCGCCGCTTCCTGCTTACTGCTTACTGCTTACTGCTCACTGCTCACTGCTCACTGCTCACTGCTCACTGCTCACTGCTCACTGCTCACTGCTCACTGCTCACTGCTCACTGCTCACTGCTTTGATCGCAAGAAACGGATAGATTGAAACGCTCGGGCGACTTAGGATCGTGGTCATCGGGAAACCTAAGAAGAGGTATTGAGGTGATATTATGAGTGCACTGCTAGACCAGCAAATCAACATGTGGAAAGACGAAGAGGAACAACTCTGGCAAGCCGTGCTGGCGCGAGACCGTCAACGCGATGGAAGCTTCGTCGTTGCCGTGAAATCCACTGGCATTTATTGCCGGCCGTCATGTCCGGCGCGCCGGCCTCGCCGTGACCGCGTCATGTTCTTTCGTCTTCCTGAAGCGGCCGAGCAGGCGGGGTTTCGCGCCTGCCGAAGATGCCACCCCAAACAGGCGCATCTGGCCGATCCTCAGGTTGAGATGGTGCAGCGAGCGTGTCGATATATTGAAGCTCACGATGAAAAAACGGTAACGCTCACCGAGCTAGGTCGCCAGGTTGGGATCAGCGCTTTCCACCTGCAAAGAGTTTTTAAGAGCGTGATGGGGATCTCGCCGCGGCAATACGCTGATGCTTGCCGAATGGGAAGGTTCAAGACTCGCGTGCGCGAAAGTGGCTCGGTAACGGGAGCAATGTACGACGCCGGATTTGGTTCGAGCAGCAGATTGTACGAGCGTGCGTCAATGGGATTGGGGATGACCCCGGCTACCTATAGTCGCGGCGGCCGGGGCGCAGTCATCAATTACACTACCGCGAAATGCGCTCTTGGCGTTTTACTGGTTGCCGGTACTGAAAGAGGCGTTTGTGCCGTGAAACTTTCAGATTCCGAAGCTCAACTTGAGGCCGATCTGCATGCTGAATACCCGCTGGCTCAGATTCAGCGCAACGATGCGAATCTTCGCGAACCCGTTAAGGAACTCCTGGATTACCTCGCCGGCAAACAACCACGCCTGGATTTGCCTTTGGATATTCAGGCGACCGCCTTTCAATGGCAGGTCTGGGAAAACCTTCGCGCCATACCTTACGGGCAAACAAAGTCTTATTCCGAGGTGGCGGCGGCAATGGGCCAGCCCAAAGCTGTGCGGGCCGTGGCGCGAGCCTGTGCCACTAATCCGGTGGCGTTAGTTATCCCATGTCATCGCGTGATTCGAGAAGATCAGAGCCTGGGTGGTTATCGCTGGGGCCTCGAGCGAAAGGAAAAGATACTTGCCAAAGAGCGGCGGATGGCGGAGTCGGTGAAGGAAGATGGAAGCCGGACAGTTTCGTAGTCGTACCCTTGGATTTCGCTAATTAGCGCCCTTGCCGTTACGGTCTTCGATGACTGTCGATCAATGCGCTTAAGCGCCGGTCAGTATGTGTCTGAGCATCCACGAGCTCGGCCATTTTGGTATCGAGGTGCGTCTGAGCTGTGGCGATCTCTGTCACTCTGTCCGTTAGCGTAACGAGACCATTCCCTATCCGCAGAACGAGGTCCTCAGCCTACTCATTCGCTCATTCATCAGCTGTTCGGCCTGAGTATGAGATCCTTAAGCCTTTGAATGCCTGTCAGGAATTGAGCCTATTGATTTACGATGAAATCCATCTGGCGCTGAAAATCCTCATTTGTCATCGAACTACTCCCGGCGTCATCTTACACAAACGACATCGCTGTGGTTCTCAGCTAAAGGAAGACCATCACTCAACTGTCACCGACTTCGCCAGATTCCGAGGTTGATCCACATCACAGCCGCGGCGCACCGCAATGTGATAAGCCAGCAACTGCAGCGGAATGATGGAAAGTATCGGCGTCAGCAAGTCGCTGGAAGCCGGAATCTCGATCACATGATCCGAGACGACTGAAGACATCGTGTCGCCCTCGGTTAGCACTGAGATCACGATGCCCTCCCGCGCCTTGACCTCCACAATATTTGAATGCGTTTTCTCGTAACGCAATTCCGAGGAGCGATTGCCCGCTTCACGAGTGTTGATGAATAGCACCGGCAACCGTTCGTCAATTAGCGCGTTGGGACCATGTTTCATTTCCCCCGCCGGATAGCCTTCCGCATGGATGTAAGAAATCTCTTTCAGTTTTAGCGCCCCCTCGAGAGCCACCGGAAAGTTGATCCCTCGACCCAGGTAGAGAAAATCCGTGGCGCGGAAAAACTCCTTCGAGAGATCCTCCAACTGGTCAGAGTCGTTCAATAAGTGCTCGAGTTTGACCGGCAGCTCGGCCAACTGCTGCGCGTGCTGTTTTGCCTCCACCGGGGACAAGGCGCCGCGCAGTTCACCAAGATAAAGGCCCAGCAGGTACAAAGCTACCATCTGTGAAGTAAAAGCTTTGGTTGACGCCACGCCGATCTCCGGACCCGCGTGCGTGAGGATCGTGCCATCAGCTTCCCGCACGATCATCGAACCCTGCACGTTACAAATCGCCAAAACCTTCGAGTCGAGTTCTTTTGCCTCACGAAGTGCGGCGATCGTGTCGGCAGTTTCTCCCGATTGGGAAATGACCAGCAATAGCGTATTTTCATCCATCACGGGATAGCGATAGCGAAACTCGGAAGCGTAGTCCACCTCGACCGGAATCCGCGCCAGTTGCTCGATCATGTACTTGCCCGCTAATCCCGCGTGCCAGGATGTGCCGCAGGCTGCAATCTTGATCGACGTGATGCGTTTAAAGTCCCCTTCCGTGATGTTCTTCATCTCGTCCAGGAATACTCGTCCCGAGTCCAACGAGACTCGTCCCTGGACAGTGTCACGAACGGCGCGGGGTTGCTCATAAATCTCCTTGAGCATGAAGTGCTTGAATCCACCCTTTTCGGCCATGATCGGATCCCACGTGATCCGTTGAATGGCAGGCTCTACTGAGTCGCCCTCGAAGTCGGTAACCCGCACCGCATCTTTGGTGAGGATCGCAATTTCCCCGTCTCCCAGGAAAAAAACGTCGCGCGTGTGCTGCAGTATCGGAGGTATATCGGAAGCTACGAAATACTCACGGTCGCCCAGACCGATCACGACCGGCGGCCCCTGCCGCACGGCGATGATGGTGTCAGGTTCGTCGGCGTTGATGATTGAAAGGGCGAAGATGCCACGCAGCTCCAACGCCGCCTCGCGCACGGCTTTTTCGAAACTATTTCCATCCTTCAAATACTCTTCGATTAAATGCGCGATGATCTCGGTATCAGTTTCCGTGACAAAGCGGTGGTCGGTTTGGCGCAGCCGCTCTTTTAGTTGCAGATAGTTTTCGATAATCCCGTTATGGACGACCACCACGCGGCCCGTGCATTCGCTGTGTGGATGCGCATTCTCTTCCGTCGGGCGTCCATGAGTCGCCCATCGAGTGTGGCCGATTCCATAAGTTCCATCCAGAGGAGTAAGCCGGATCGCTTCTTCGAGGTGACGGAGCTTGCCTTCAGCCCGGCGAATCTCGAGTTCGTGGTCTTCATTGACCACGGCAATCCCTGCTGAATCGTAGCCCCGATACTCGAGCTTGCGCAGGCCGTCGATGATCAAAGGCACTACTTGTTTATTCCCAACGTAACCGACTATTCCACACATAAATTAAAGGATGAAGGATGAGGGATGAAGGATGAATTAGAGCACTCTTCCCTCCGTTCACCGTTCCTTTCTTTTTCTCAAACTTTTTCCGCTCGAGCCGCCTGCCTCACCCGTCTCCATGGCCGGCGCGTCCGCTTTCAATCGTTTCTTGACGACGGCAGGAACGCCGGCAACAAGCGTGTCGGGCGGCACGTCCTCAGTAACCACAGAGCCGGCGGCGGTCATCGATCCTTTTCCGACTGTGACCGGCGCAACCAGCATCGTGTCGGAGCCAATCTTAACATTGTCCTCGATGGCGGTTTCGTGCTTTTGCTTGCCATCGTAATTGCAAGTGATCGTGCCGGCGCCGATATTCGTTTGCTCGCCGACTGTCGCATCTCCGAGATATGTCAGATGCATCGCCTTGGAGCTGCGCCCCAGCCGTGATTTTTTGACTTCTACAAAGTTTCCAATCGCCGAGCCCTGCTCGAGCAGCGCATTCATGCGCAGGTGGGCGAAGGGACCAACTGCGCAGTTTGCCTCGACCCGCGAGTCGACGATCACGCAATGGTCTTTGATCACCGCATGGTCACCGATTTGTGAATTTGTGATGCGGGTGCCGGAGCGAATCACACATCCGGCGCCGATAATCGTATGGCCCTCGATATGAACGTCCGGGTAGATCACGCAATCGCACCCAAGTTTTGCTTCGGGGCCGATATACGTATGTGACGGATCGATGAAAGTAACACCCTCCAGCAATAAACTTCGAATAGTCGCCCTGCGCAGGAGATTCTCAAACTCAGCCAGGTCCGCGCGGTTATTGATTCCAGAAACTTCGCGCGCATCGCTGTGATGGTAAATAGCAATCTCTTCACCGCCACTGGCGAGAATAGCGGGGACGTCAGTCAGATAATACTCTCCCTGCTGGTTGGCCGGCCGAACCTGCCGGAGCGCTGGGAAAAGTTTGGCCGTCTCGAAGCAATAGATACCGGAGTTTATCTCGCGAATAAGTTTTTCTTCAGGGGTGGCATCCTTCTGTTCCACGATCCGGCCAAAAGAGCCGTCCTTGTCCCGTACGATGCGGCCATAACCCGTGGGATTTTCGAGTTTGACGCTGAGAATTGAGCAGGCAGCGCCGCTTTGCTGGTGGTGATTGATAAATCTCTCCAGAGTTTCCGCGCGCACCAATGGCACATCTCCCGATAAAACAAGCAGCGTCGAGTCGGAATCCTTCAACTCATCCGCAGCAGACATGACCGCGTCTCCAGTACCCCGCTGCTGCTGCTGCGTGATGAATACGGCGAGTTCCCCATGGCGCTCGTTGCGAACCGCGGACTCAACGGCGGCTGCGTCATAACCAACAACCACGTAGATCTGTCGGGGCGTTAGAGCCCGCGCCGCCCGCGTCACATGCGCGATCAGTGGACGGCCCCCAAGCTCATGGAGCACCTTTGCTCTTTGCGATTTCATTCGGGTTCCCAGTCCGGCGGCGAGGATTAGTACGTCGAGGGAACGAGGTCGTCTCTGGTGGTTCAATCGAGGAGTGTCTTTCTCGGTCATGCCGGAACACTTGGGCGCACGACCGCCTGTTGCCGGCACGCCAGGACCACGCTGGCCAGTTTGTCGGAATCATGCCGCGCTTTTTCGCTCTCATCCAGCAGGTCAGCCCATACAACCTCTGGATCGCCGTTGAGATTCTGTTGAAAAGCCTCTTCATCGATTCCGATTTGATTAGCGCCTTCCGCTGCGTAGCGCTGGCGCTGTTCTTCGCTAACTCGCCGGTTATTCACAATTACAAAATCGAAATGAATCTCCGGAGCATACTGTTTGACCACTTCCAGATGCTGATGAGCGGTGTAACCGTCAGTTTCGCCGGGTTGGGTCATTAAGTTGCAGATGAATATTTTTGTCGCGCGAGCCTCTCCAATCGCCTGGGCGACACGGGCGACTAAAAGGTTTGGCAGGATACTTGTGAACAGAGAGCCTGGTCCAACGGTAATGAGATCGGCGGTGCGAATCGCGGCGAGCGCCTCGGGAAGCGGCAAACACTGTTCGGGCTCCAGACGCAATGAATGGATCTTTGATTTTGCCGCGGTAATCTGAGTTTCGCCACGAACGACAGTGCCGTCTTCCAATTCGGCGACGAGCCGAACGTCATTGATTGTCGCCGGATAAATGTGCCCCTTACTGGCAAGCACTTCCGATGAGAGCCTTACGGCCTCGACAAAGTCACCAGTCACCTCGGTGAGGGCCGCTAGAAAGAGATTGCCAAAGCTGTGGCCTCCCAGAGCGCCTTCGCCTCGAAACCGATACCGAAACAGCCGCGAGAGCAAAGTTGAATCCTCGGAAAGCGCAATCATGCAATTGCGGATATCCCCAGGCGGCAGCATCTGAAGTTCATCTCGCAGCCGGCCCGAACTTCCACCATCATCTGAAACGGTGACAATTGCCGCCAGATTCTCGATCCATACCTCGCGGCCGTCATTCTTGCCTACTCGCCGCTTGAGGCCTGCCAGGAGTGAAGACAGGCCAGTTCCTCCGCCGATAGCGACGAGCTTCAGACCGCAATCCTTGTCGGGTGAATAACGCAAGTCCCGGTGCTCCGTCGGAGATCACACGCCAAGTTGCGTGCGCTGAGGGGAATGATACCTAAAAGATAAAGGCTTTCAAACCAGTAAGTGAGTTCAGACAAGGGGTCAGCCAACAAAGGGGGGAATCGCTATGGGCGCGGTTGAAAGACCAGCTTGTCAAAGTCCGGATCGTTTCGCAAGGAGGTTAGATCCTGATCGCGCTGCGCCCGAACTCGAAGATTTGGCTCTAGATCAAGTGCTCTTTGAAGTGACTGCAACGCCAAATCAACCGAGCCGAGCCGCGCGCGCGTTGCTGCGAGGCCATAATGGATGTGAGCGGCCTCGGGTTCTCGCTTCAGGGCCCGCTCAAACATCTCCTGGGCCGCCACGTACTCGCCGCGATTGAGTTCAATTACCCCGCGGTCGTACAAAGAGTCTGCGTCGCGCGGAAGCATATTCTCGGTCCGGAGACGGGCCTCTGCGATCGCCAGGTAAGTGCGGGCTCGGGCCGCTACTTCTGAGACCTGCGCATACTTATCCAGAAGTCCGCGAAACTGATTGCGTGCTTCGCCGAAGCGGCCGTGAGTAAACTCCCGATGTGCCCGCTCGAATGCGGTTAACGCCGCAGACTCATCGAGCGTCGGCTGCCGCCGAGGAGGCTGAGATATGGCGCTCGGGTGTTTTGCGCGAACGGCGGCCACCTTCTGGGGCTTTTTGACGCTTCGCACCACCGCTTTCTTCACTCGATTAATCGTGGCCTTCGATTTGGCTGAACTGGCCGAACCTCTCTTCGCGGTTTTCTTTTGGGTCGCTTTAGCGACGCGCTTAGCGGGCAACTTCTTTGATCGGGCAGCGGACTTTGTCGACTTTGATTTAACCGGTTTAGTAGCCTTGCGTACCGGAAGACGTGAGGCCGTCGCCCTTTTTGCCTTCGGGCGACTCGATTTAGCCTTCATCGGGAGCTTCTTGGCGGACTTACGCGCCGTTCCGCGTGCCGCAGTTCGGTTGGTGGATCGTGTTAGGCTTTTTGTCACGGGACTACTCACCAGAAGGTACGAAATCGGGAAGGCTGTCGAGCCTTTCAAGCGACGCAAAATTCGAGCCAGAGCTTAACATGCTTCCCTTTGTAAATCAACGCGAAAAGAGGAGTTGCGGCTGATTTAACATCTCAAAAGCCGGCTCTTGAAGAAATAATATCAACAGAGAAAAACACTTGAACGTCATTGTTGGCTATGTTAGAGTGCCAGAGGTTTTACGGGTTAGTCGACCCTTCCGGTCCGAGTGTCAAAGTCTCCCGTGAACTCCCTAGAGATCAACGTCTTGCATTTCCGGCCAAGTCCGTAGAATCGAACCGCACCCGCCATCGTCTTGCCCGCCTCCATCAAGGAAATCTGTATCAATGCCAGACACTCCAATCCTTCTGAGAGAGCAGCACTACCATCAGATCAAAGCCGTTTTGGCTCGACTTCGAATGGATGCTTCAGCCAAGGCAGTGTTCCTGGTCGATAAGGATGGACAGGAGATAGCCTCACAGGGCGAATTGGGGAATCTTGACACAACAAGCCTTGCCTCACTTGCCGCGGGTAATGTTGCCGCGACCGGAGGCATGGCTCAGTTGATTGGCGAGAAAGAGTTTCCGACGCTGTCGCATGAAGGCGACCGAGAAAGCATACATATATCAGTTGTTGGGCGATTGCTGCTGGTAGTTCTCTTTGACGATCGATCCAGCCTTGGCCTTGTGAAGTTGCGCAGTAAGCAGGTCTCGCAACAACTTTCCAGGATGTTTGATGAGATCACCGAGGCCAACAGCGATGACCTTGAATCGCCATTCGCCGGAATTACCGACGAGGACATCGATAGCCTATTTAATTAAGACAAATGACCAACAAGCTATGACGTTCATTAATTACGCATCCAGGGAAATTAACTGCAAAATCGTCTATTACGGGCCAGGACTCTGCGGCAAAACGACGAACCTCCAGTACATCTTCGATTCGACCGCACCTCAGGCCAGGGGCAAGCTGATTAGTCTTGCCACGGAAACGGATCGCACTTTGTTCTTCGATTTCATGCCGCTCGAACTGGGTACTGTAAGAGGGTTCAAGACCCGATTCCACCTCTACACTGTTCCCGGCCAGGTTTTTTATGATGCGTCGCGCAAGCTCATCCTTAAGGGCGTCGATGGCGTTGTCTTTGTGGCGGACTCGCAAGAGGAGCGCATGGATGCAAACGTCGAATCACTTTACAATCTTGAAGAAAACCTGGCGGCTCAAAATTACGACCTGATGAAAATCCCTTACGTCCTGCAATTAAACAAGAGGGACTTGCCAAATATCATTCCCGCAAGCGAGCTAACGGCTGAGTTGCAACGCAAGGGTGAGCCGGTCGTGGAAGCTGTGGCTTCTTCAGGAACAGGCGTTTTTGACACATTGAAGGCTGTCGCTAAACAAGTCTTAACGGAACTGCGAAAGGGTTGAGAAGCGAGAGACTTAGTCCAACGACTTGAGCATCAGGAGACCATCTCCGCCATTCGAGTAATATTTAGGAAGTCTTTGAGTAATCGTATAGCCCAGTTTCTCGTAAACCTTCTGAGCTGCGGTGTTTAAGGATCTAACCTCAAGGCGAACTATCCTCACGCTACGCCGTCGAAAGCCTTCTTCAACCTGTAACATGAGGCGTCTTGCAAGCTGCTGGCGGCGATGTTCTGGCGCCACGCCGACCGTGGTCACGTGGCCGGTATGATCCGGCTCTACCAGCCCGATTACAAAGCCTACCATGATGCCGCCGGGGGTGACGGCGCGGTAGGAAACTGATTCCGGTGCAGTCAGAAGATACTCGAAGGTTTCGCAGCTATAAGCCTCGCCGTCAACAAAGCACCTCTGGTCAAGCTTCCAGCATTCGTCGAGCTGCGAAATGGTGAGTGGGCGGATGTCGTATTTAGAGCCGGCCGTCTGAATCAAAGCGTGCTCGGACGGCGTTTGCGGATAGACCTCGGGCTGCTCCGATTGCGACCACCACCTGGTACGAATTTTTTTCAGTACAGCCATCTAAGGAGTATCCATTAGGCCCTTAGTTTAACATCAACTTTTTGAGAAGCACTAGATCAACAACATGCAGTCGCCGTAACTGTAGAAACGATAGCCTTGCTGGACGGCGTGCCGGTACGATTTGAGCACGAGATTTCGTCCTCCGAAGGCGCACACCAGAAGCAGCAAGGATGATCTGGGAAGATGGAAATTGGTAAGAAGGACGTCCGTTGAGCGAAACCTATAACCCGGAACAATAGTTAATCCGGCATTTGTGCATACCGGCTCGAGACGACCTTCCGCATTTGTGGCAGTTTCAAGTGCGCGAGTTGTGGTTGTTCCAATTGCTATTACCCTTCCTCCGCGCGTCCGGCACTCATTAATAATCTGCGCCGCCTCTTCGGTAATCTCAACCTGTTCCATCGCCACCCGGTGCTGCTCGATGAGCTCTACCCGAACCGGCTCGAAGGTTCCATAACCAACGTGAAGTGTGATCTGAACCACCTGAGCCCCTCGAGCGCGGATTCCTTCAAAAACCTGAGGAGTAAAATGGAGGCCAGCGGTCGGTGCGGCAATGGCGCCGGCCTCACGAGCGAAGAGAGTTTGATAGCGCTCGCGATCTTCCGATCTCGCTGCGCGCCTGATGTAGGGAGGAAGAGGCGTCTCACCCAATTCATCCAGGACTTTTTCCCATGATTCCTCGCAATCGAACCGGAGCCGCCGGATTCCACTTTCCGGGCCGTCAAGCAATTGCGCGCGCAAACGCGCTTCGCCAAAGATTAGCAGGGCGCCTCGTTTTAAGCGGTGTCCAGGGCGCACCAATGCTTCCCAGGTAGACGGCTCAATCTCGCGAACGAGCAAAACTTCGACGCGGCCTCCGGAAGAATCGCGCCGCCCCGTCAGCCTGGCCGGAAAGACGCGCGTGTTGTTGATGACCAGTACGTCATGCTCGCGAGCATAATCCGGCAGGTTCACAAACTTGCTATCAATCCAGGCACCCTGTTTGCGATCGACCACGAGCATCCGCGAGGCGTCTCGCTGCGGTAACGGTTGCTGTGCGATCAGCTCTTCCGGCAGTTCATAATCGAATTCCGAGATATGCATGGCTGAAACAAAGCTTACTGAATTGCCTCAATCGCGGGTGCTGGGTAGTGAGGGTGTTCCCGATGGAACACTGCGGTAAGCTGGGCGCCGAACAAGAGGATCAGGCTCGAGACATAGCTCCAGGTTAGGACCGCAACAACTGCACCTACCGGCCCATAGATCTGGTCGTAATGAAAGTAGTTCAGGCTCCAGGCGAAGAGGTATTTCGCCAGCTCCCATAAGACACCTCCGATAATTGCGCCGGGCAGCGTGTCACGAAACGTTACTTCGGCGTTCGGCATGAAACGATAAACCAGGACGAAGAGCACCACAGTAACGAGATAGCTCAGGATGGCAAAAACGCCTTGCCAGAAGGCGCTGCCAACAGAAATCAACATAGGATAACGGGACATTTGCAGCGGCGAGACGTTGGCTGCTATTTCTCGCAGCGCCAGCAGGATCGAAGTCAGCAACACTGAGAGTGAGAGCACCAGGCCGACAATTCCGATCATTCCAATTGTTAACGCGCGGCCATGCCAGAATGTGCGCGATGTGGTTCCCCAGATACGGTTGAGCGCGCGCTCAATCACCGAGAAGACCCAGGAACCCGCCCACAAAACAATAACCACACAAGTGATTATGGCGCCCGGCCCCACTGCGGACAAAGAGCGAATGGTCTCTCGAAGGAAGGCTCGTGATCCCGGATAGACGTCGACGGCGCGGGTTAACAACTCAGTAGCTGCGGCAATTTGATGACTGATCGCCAGCAACAATAGGAGGGCCGGAAAAAGCGCCATAAGTCCGAAATAGCTCATGGCCGCTGCCGAGGTAAACAGATCGTTATCGTGAAACTGCTCGAGCGAGTGGCCGAAGATTGAACGCCATGGCCCGGCGTTCTTCACACCAAAAAATTCGCGCGAGAGCAGTCTAATGCTTTTCATTTGAGCCTTGGAGTATGTCTATAGATTAACACCCTAACAAAAACTTTAGTGAGAATCGAACAGGCTGGGTTTATGAGGACTGAGGGGATTGATGCCGAAATGATCGTAAGCGAGTCTGGTTGCCAGACGACCTCTGGGCGTGCGGTCGAGGAATCCAATTTGAATCAGATAGGGCTCAATAATCTCCTCGATTGAATCTTTCTCCTCGTGGATCGCAGCGGAGATGGTTCCCAGCCCCACCGGCCCGCCATTAAACTTTTCGATGATCGTCGAAAGGAGCTTACGGTCCATTTCATCCAGGCCGTAGGTATCAACTTCCATGCGATTGAGGGCATCGTTGGCAATCTCCCGGGTAATTCGGCCTTCGTAATCGACTTCAGCGTAGTCACGAACGCGCCGCAGCAGGCGATTAACGATGCGCGGGGTTCCCCGCGAGCGTCTGGCTATTTCGCGAGCGCCCTCCTCGTCGATTTCCACGCCCAGAATGTCTGCCGATCGCTTGCAGATTACTTCCAGATCCTCGTGTGGATAAAAATCGAGATGAAAGACGATTCCAAAGCGGCCCCGCAGTGGCGCGGTAATCAAGCCCGCGCGGGTCGTTGCTCCGACCAGAGTGAACTTTGGTATTTCCAATTTGATTGACCTCGCTCCGGCGCCCTGGCCAATAAGAAGATCCAGATTGTAGTCCTCCATCGCCGGGTAGAGTTTTTCTTCCAGAGCCGGTAGCAGACGATGAATCTCATCAATGAAAAGGACGTCGCCCTCTTGCAAATTGGTTAACAGCGCAGCAATGTCGCCGGCTTTTTCGATGGCGGGCCCAGCGGTGGAACGCATCTCAGCGCTCATTTCGTTGGCGATAATGTGAGCGAGCGTCGTTTTACCCAAGCCTGGGGGACCCGTCAAAAGCACATGGTCGAGGGCTTCCTTACGGGCCAGGGCCGCTTTCATGTAAACGCGAAGATTCTCTTTGACTTGCCGCTGGCCGATGTACTCAGCTAACCGCGTGGGACGAACAGTCAATTCAAACTGTCGCTCGTCGTCCGTGGGAGCTTCATTACGCACGCGGGCTGGTTGTTCTGTAGACATCTTTTAACTTGGCTCGTTGCAGGAATCCTTATCTTATCAACCTTTGGCGAGTTTGCGCAGACTTCTCCTCAACACAGACTCTACCGAAACGTCACCACCTTCGCTGAGCGCCGAATTTACTGCCTTCTCGGCGGCGCTGCGTTGATAGCCTAGATTTAATAACGCTGAGAGCGCATCCGAGTGAATCGTATCTTCAGTTGGCGAGGCTGCCTCCTCGGGTTTAGCGCCTAACTCCTCTTCCAGTTCCGGCGATGAAAGTGAAGCAACCTTGTCGCGCAGTTCCATTACCAGACGCTCCGCGGTTTTTCTGCCGACGCCGGGAATCAAAGTCAGCCGCGCCAGATTGTTCGTGCGAATCGACGCAATCATTTCATCCGCACTCATGCCCGATAGCAGAGTAATGCCCAGTTTTGGTCCGATCCCGCTCACCGAAATCAAACGCAGGAACAGTTCCCTCTCCCGGGCCGTCTTGAAGCCGTAGAGCTGCAGTGCGTCTTCTCGCACGTGAGTGTAGATACGCAATTGGACGTTCGCGCCAACTTCCTCGAGGTCATAGTAAGTCGAGACTGGGATGCTCACTTCATAACCCACTCCCGCCACATCCAGAATGACGGATGTTGGCTGCTTGGAAAGAAGTGTGCCCGAAAGATGCGCGATCATTGACGAGTGAAACAGTACCGGCGAAGGGAAGTTGATTGAACAGTTCCGAATTGTAGTTGATGCATGCGCGATTCGGCAACGAGCCTTCGAATTGTGGTATCCCAAGACATTTAGGGCTTATACTTACGCGGACAGGCCCCTCGATGAAGTCAGAGAAAATCTCAGAACTGACAACCAACCGGCTTAGCGTTTATCTCCGCTGCCTGAATACGCTCTCCGCCGCCGGGATCAAGACCATCTCGTCCCAGCAGCTTGCCCAGCAGTTCAAACTTAATTCGGCGCAGATTCGCAAGGACCTGGGATACTTTGGAGAGTTCGGCGTGCGGGGCGTCGGCTATTACGTCAAAGAGCTGCAAGCGAACATTACGAAGATCCTGGGACTGGACAAGCCCCACCGCGTCGGGATCGTAGGAGCAGGCAGACTCGGCACAGCTTTGGCAAACTACAAAGGTTTCGCAAAGTCGAATTTTACGGTAGTGGCGCTGTTTGATAACGACGCCAGCAAGATCGGCCAGCGTAGTGGGGCAATCCCAATTTCCGACGTCAAGAAGATTGCGCGGGTCGTCAGGGAGGAAGCGATCGATGTTGCCGTCATTGCGGTTCCTGCTCGCGCTGCGCAGCGAGTCCTGAATCAAGTGACAGCGGCCGGTGTGAAAGCGGTGCTCAACTTTGCCCCCGCATCCCTCAGTACGCGGCTGGGGGTAAAAGTGAAGACCGTTGACTTAACTACATCGCTCGAATCATTATCTTACTTTCTGGCGCGGCCACGGGCCGGCTCAGTGACCAACGCCAGACGCAGGAGTAGCATCGACGGAGCCATCGCACGGAAGGAACGCGAACTCTAGCGAGGCGACTTGAAGCAAATGGACGAACAAACCGCGAGACGCGACATCTGCCGCATTGGGCAGTTGCTATATGAGCGCAGCTATGTGGTCTCCTCGGACGGCAACCTCAGTGTGCGTCTCGACGACGGCCGGATAGTTGCCACGCCAACAATGACCTGCAAAGGGCGGATGACCGAGGATTTGCTCGCGGTGACAGACGCAGAAGGTAGGGCCTTGGGCGATCGCCGGCCGTCGAGCGAGCTGGCTATGCACCTCTTGATTTACCGCGAACGGCCTGATGTGAAAGCGGTCTGTCACGCGCATCCTCCACATGGAACAGCTTTTGCCGTCGCGGGCCTGGCGATCGACCAACCGATACTCTCGGAAGTGATTCTGACCCTCGGGTGCGTTCCGCTAGCTTCCTATGGCACGCCATCGACGGAAGAATTAACGGAAGCAATGCGTCCCCTGGTCAAACACCACAATGCGTTGTTAATGGCGAATCACGGCGCGGTGGCCTACGGATCAGATTTATGGCAGGCTTTTGATCGCCTTGAGACTTTGGAGCACACTGCGCGCATCGCGATACTTTCCAGGATACTGGGTGGTTCACGAAACTTACCTGCCGATGCCGTTGAGAAATTGATTAATGTACGAGAGGCGGCCGGTTATCTGGGTGAGGGGGCGCGTTGCCAGGCATGTGGTTACCTGCACGAAATGCAGCTCGCTTGCCCCACCGGTGATCGCCCTGCGGCCACCGGCTATCGAGAGAGTTCGGCCAACGGTTCCGGCAAAATCTCGCTAACCCGAGAAGAACTGGTAGACTTGCTCAGTCAGGCAGTAACTGACAGAGAGCGTTTTTGAAGATAACCGCCACCTGTAACGCTGTGGGCTTGTCTGAATGTTACAGGGTATTGCGGAAGACAAGCCCAAGGGGTTCGACTCCCCGTTTGCTGTGGTAGCGCACCCGACTAACAATCGGATCACTTAAAGCCAACGAAAGGGAAAGGACTGCGCCTCGAGTGCGAACCGGATAGCGGCTTGCAAAATCAAGGATACAGCCGTGGCGCAGGCGCTGCGGCTCAATTGATTTTCCTCGCGATTCGGCGTCCTTCCTCTTTCGAAGGCGAAAAGGACGCAACGGATGAGGTTATTCCTACGGAAATTTCCGATCACTCCCAATCACGTCGGCTACCTGTATCGGAAGAACCGATTGAACGAGAAACTTGAACCGGGAATTTACCGGTTCTTCGATCCGCTGGGCCACCTTAGCGTTATTTCTCTGCCCACTACGAATAGGTTGCAGACTGTCACCAATCAGGAAGTCTTGACTAAGGACAACGTCGCTTTGCGCTTTTCCTACATCATCGAATATCGTATCAGCGACAGCGACAAGTTTATTACGCGCTTTAGTGTAGATGACAGCTTTAGCTCCACTTTTGAAGCAGAACAATTGCTGCACAGTCTGACGCAGGTGTATCTGCGAGAACTGATCGCCGGGATTCAAAGCGAGCAGCTAAACGAAAAGCGACAAGAACTGCTGGCTGCGGTGCCTGAAAGTTTACAAGCGGAGCTGAAGGAATACGGCCTTGAGATCGTCCGTTTAATGCTGCGCGACATCACTTTTCCGAAGATGATTCAGGATCTGTTTGCCCGTCAACTCGAATCCAAAGTTCGCGCCAAAACGGACTTAGACAATGCTCGTACTGCCGTGGCCACGGCCCGCACGCTTAAGAATGCCACTGAGCTGATGAAAGACGACGATAGCATCCGGTTCTTCCAGCTGCTCGACGCCATAACTAAGATTGCTGAGAAGGGTAAGCATACGTTTGTGGTTGGCGATTTACAGGCAGGGGGGTTGATTTCGAAAAAATAAATTCCAAGTTCTAACAACAGCTTATATTTCGAAGGAGCAATTGAATGCAAGAAGCGCTCGGTATGGTTGAAACCAAAGGATTGGTGGCGATGATCGAAGCGGCGGACGCGATGGTAAAAGCCGCCAACGTCACCCTCATCGGCTACGAGAAAATTGGCGCGGGCTTTGTAACGGCCATCGTGCGCGGAGACGTTGCCGCGGTGAAAGCAGCTACCGACGCCGGCGCCGCCGCCGCCCGGCGGGTTGGCGAGTTGGTTAGCGTGCATGTTATCCCGCGTCCGCATGGCAGCGTGGATGAAGCTCTCCCCGTCGGTCTCAGTCGCGGCTAAGCATGATCATCGCGCGCATTCTCGGCACTGTCGTGTCGACGCAGAAGGACGAACGGCTTCGGGGCAAAAAGCTTCTGATCGTTCGCCCGATCAATGTCGATGGCAGTGACACCACCGGTTATGTGGTAGCGGTCGACACGGTCGGCGCCGGTTTCCATGAGAGAGTTTTGGTGGTAGCCGGCTCGAGCGCGCGCTTGGCTCAGGGGATGAAAGACACGCCGGTTGACGCGGCCATCGTCGGCGTGATTGACACCGTGGACGTTAGCGGCGGGTGAGGTTAGGAGCAATAGGACTAATAGGACTTATCCATGCAGCTAGCCCGGGTCATTGGAACCGTTGTCGCAACCGTCAAGAACGAATCGCTTGAAGGTCAAAAGCTGCTGGTGGTGCAGACGCTCAATAAAGATCTGGAGCCTGCGGGAAAGCCGATGGTGGCGGTGGACGCGATAGGTGCGGGCGTTGGCGAGTTGGTTTTTTGGTGCCGAGGAAGAGAGGCCAGCTTCCCCTTCAAAAGGGAAGACACGCCTACCGATTGCACCATCGTCGGGATCGTCGATTCGGCCGAGCATGTGACGCAAGGCTGAGTCCGGCAGCTTAACTCAAGACTAGATGCTGGGACGATGCCGGCGGTTAAGACAAGGGGTCGTTGGCAAGTAAGAAAGCAAAACGAAAATGAGCTACGCTCCGCCTCAGCCGCCTCAATATCGCTGCCCTTACTGTGGCTCTACCTGGCCGCCAAAGACTCAGCAGAAGATCAGCACAGGCGGATGGATAGTATTCGCGTTGCTAGTTCTTTTTTCCTTACCGCTTTGTTTTATAGGGCTCTTGATGAAAGACAGTTATCAGGTCTGTGGCCAGTGCGGAGTGAGACTCAACTAGTGGTGTATTATTCTGCTGGGCTTGCCAAAGCTAAAAAAAACCGGATGCGGATCGTCGAAACATCTGGGAAATTGCAATTGCGCCGGCGGCAAAAGGAGACAAGCCAAAACATATGATTCTCGCGCGCGTTCTGGGAAACATTGTCGCGACGCAAAAGAATCAGCGTTATGAGGGTGCCAGTGTTATGCTTTGCCAGCAAATCACACCCGAAGGCGATGAAACCGGAACGACCGTGCTGGCCCTGAACTCGGTGGACGCCGGCGTTGGCGATACTGTTTTGATAGTGCAGGAGGGTTGGAGTGCTTCCACGGCGGCTACTGGAAAAAGCGGCGCGGCCATTGATTCGGCAATCGTCGGAGTCGTCGATCGAATCGATCTTCTCTAGTGGCACAGACTTTAGTCTGTGGAAAGTGGCACAGACTTTAGTCTGTGGAAAGTGTCTAGTGGCCCAGACTTCAGTCTGTGGAAAGTGGCCCAGACTTTAGTCTGTGGAAAGTGGCCCAGACTTTAGTCTGTGGAAAGTGGCCCAGACTTTAGTCTGTGGCCTTCACAGGACTTTAGTCTGTGGAAAGTGTCTAGTGGCACAGACTTTAGTCTGTGGAAAGTGGCCCAGACTTTAGTCTGTGGAAAGTGGCCCAGACTTTAGTCTGTGGCCTTCACAGGATTTCAATGAGCTCGGAACTCGAACAGGCAAGAGCAATCGCGGAACGAATTGCCAGACGTGTCGCCAGCGAGTCTGCGAGCGAAGCAATCACACGCCCGGCAGCGGGGTCTCCCTGGGAAGTCAGCGGAGAATTGGCAGCCATGCGCGCGGGCCTTAACGACCTGCAGAAGCGCCTGGCGCAGATCGAAGCGAAGGTGCGAGTGGGTGCGACAACCTCCACCTCGTCGTACAGTACCCCACCATCGGTCACGCAAGATCGACCTGTCCCGCTCACCCACTCACCCTGGCTTGCCGGTGTTAACGCTTCAGTGGCGCATCCCTCTCAAGAAAGATTTGGCGTCGAGGAAGCGACGGTTTCCGAGCTGGTAGACTTCTTCGAGAAAGAGAAGACTTGTGGCGTCGAACCGGGCGGCAAACCTTGCGACCACTGCGCCATGTGCAGCACCCGAGGATTCTAACTCCAACTTACTTCGTTGACCCACTGTTCTGATTCTCTCTCAACGTGGTCGAATCAATCCGGGGAACTTGCGTCGCACCTTCCTCAGCCCTGAAATAAGGCTCTTCCTTAAAGCCAAACAGACTTGCCGTAATCACTGCCGGGAAGCTGGCCCGCGTGGTGTTGTAGTCCTGAGTGGCGTCGTTGTAGTCCTTGCGCGAGGTGGCAATGCGATTCTCGGTCCCCGCCACCTCGTCTTGCAGCTTCAAGAAATTCTGGTTGGATTGCAGTTGAGGATACGCCTCTCTGAGAACCAGGAGGCGACCAATCGTGCCGCCAAAAGTATTGGCAGCATCGATGACGGCCTGTTTTTGTTCCGGTGTCTTGTCGCCGCCCTCTCCCTGCGGTGCTGCTTGAGTCGCGTTCAGCAGACGCGACCTGGCTTCGGCTATCTTTCCGAATACTTCCTGCTCCTGCACCCCCGCAAGCTTTGCTGACTCTACGAGATTATTAATGAGATCAGCACGGCGTTGCAGTTGAGTTTCAACATCGGCCCACTTACCTTTCACGTTCTGCTGTTTTGCAGTTAGCGTGTTGTAGCTGCACCCGCTGCCGGTGACGGCGGTAAAAGCGATTAACGAAAGAATCAGAATCCGCGTTTTCATTTCAATCTCCAATTCGATATCTAGCTAGTCATTTATAAGAAGGAGGCCTTTTCTTGCTACGCTCAATGCGGATGAGGGGTCAGGTGCCTCATCTCGTCAACGTCTTCTACAACTCGTTCCACCTGGGCCATGTACGCCTCAAACAGGTCATTGGTTTCCTGATCTGTAGCCGGTTGTTCACCAGTGGCCCGCAGGGCAAAAATCTTTTCGAAAGGTTCCGGGTCAAGTGCCAGCAGTTGAACCGTAGCCCGGACGACATCGGGTTTGGCTACCGGCGCCTCTTTCCCATGCAGCAAAAGCACCGCCCGGAAGAGCGCTGCAAAACTCGCGAGACTATCAGTCATCAGGTCGCAGAGTTTTTCAATTGAGACAGAGGCGGGAATGTAGAGGCGCCGAAGCTGAATTAACTTGCTCCGGAGCTCGTATTCGGCCTGATGCCGCAGATGAGTGTCCGAGAGCTCTACGAATTCGAACGGGTCTTTGCCGAAAAGCACCATTCGCGCCTTCGCCATCTGATGAAACTCGATGGGAAATACATCCGCGGCATCTGAAAGCTCTTCAACTGTGAAATAGACTGGGAGTGGATGACCTAATCGGCGCCATTCGCGCATCGGCGCCTGCGACTGCCTCAGATCCTCCGGAGTTATCCGATTCAACGCGATCAGCAGATTGTAGTCAGAGCGCAGCTCGAGGTGATCGCCGGCCGCGGCGGAGCCGTAGAGCACAACCGACGCAAGATTGTCACCATGCGTGGCGCGCAAGTCGTTGATCAGACTATTCAGCGCCTCTTGAACTACTGTTTTGATCATTTCTCGGGTTACCGGATACTAACAGAACTTAGACCTAACTCGCGACAAGACCCCGCTTGCCCAAAACGTCCTCGAAGGCCGGCTACCAACTTCCGCCGGCGCCGCCTCCGCCAAAACTTCCTCCGCCTCCAAAGCCGCCGCCAAAACTGCCGCCGCCGCCGCCAAAACCGCCACCACTCCAGCCGCTGCTCGACCTGCCCCAACTGCCGCGTCCGCTCTGGGAACTCAGTAGCGAATTAAGAAGGAACATTAAACCCAAGCCACCCCACCCGCCCCCGCCGCCACGCCCGCCCCGTCCGCCGCGGCTCATCGAAACCAGGACGATGACTACGATGAGACCAACCAGGGCCATCGTGCAGCATGGGAGAGAGGAGAAACAACTGCCGCCGGTGGGCCGGCTTCGAGTCGGTTGTGTTCGTCTGCGATATGCATAACTTTGATCGATGCCTTCGACGCTGAACCCACGTTTCTCTGCCAGAGTGGCGACGTAACTTTGAATCGTGTCGTAAACACCCTGGCTAAAATTTCCTCGTCTAAACTGAGGCACCAGCCGCTCGCGTTGAATCTGACCCACGACGCCGTCCGGCAGGTCGCCTTCAAGATGGCGGCTGATCTGCGTAAAATATTTTCGGTCATTAACAGCAACTACCAATAAAAAGGCGTTCTGCTCGCCTTCCTTCGATCCAATCCCCCAGCCACGCGCGATATCCAGGGAATACTCGAAAATGTCCCTCTCGCCCGTCGTTGGTATCGTAACAACGGCAAATTCGATATTCGCACGCCCCTTTAAGTTCAAATAGATCGTCCCTAGCCGTCTCTCTGTTTCAGCGTCGATTACGTTCGCGTTGTCAACAATCGGGGTGAATGGCTGGGGGAGAGGTATGGGTGATTTGGCTGTCTGGGCGCTGGCAACCGGCGCCGGCGATCCGATCAAGATGGCAAAAGTAATCGCGGTAAGGGCAGCACCAACCCGGCGAATCAAAACGAATTTGGAACCCATCATTAATAAACCAACTTAACGATCTAAAAATGTCTCACCCCAATAAGGCAATAAGTCGATGTAAGAGGTAGAACAACGCAACGCCCACAAAAACGACGATCGAGACTATCGGGTTTCTTTCCTCGTTGTGATTCACCTCAGGAATCAAATCACTTGCGGCGACATAAAGAGTCACACCGGCTGAAAATGGCAGTGCATAGGCAATCGCGGAATCAACCCGGGCTTCGAGCAGCGCTACTCCAATCACGCCGGCGAGTGTCGCCGCACCAATCGCGGCAGTGGCCAGTAGAGCTTTGGCTGACGAACGTCCTGAGGCCAGCATGATCGAAGCCACAGTGAACCCTTCGGGCATCTTGTGCAGCAGAATAGCAATAAAGACAAGCAGGCCGACTCTGAAGTTAACGAGAAAAGCAGCCGCGATCGAGACTCCATCGAAAAATGTGTGAATCCACAGGCCGCCGACTGCCGTGTAAGCCGCCGAAGGCCGCATGAAAGACTCAGGATGGGTCTCCGCGCCAAAATGGAAATGCGGGGCCAATGTGTGTTCAAAGAGCTGGAGCATCAGATAGCCCGCGAGCAGCAACGCCATCGCGCCGACAATCGACTCAGCCGCACTAGCGCCGGTGCGGTTTTCAGTCCAAATACTGACGGTCTCAGGCAGAATCTCGATGAAGATGGCAGCCATCATGAAGCCGGCGCCCAAAGCCACCAGATACTTCAGCAACCGTTCACCAAATCTGTGGGGGCCGGCTTTGACGAGCACGAGGCCGCCAACCAGGTTCGCTCCCGCGGCGATCAGGCCGAAGAGGAGAAGTTCGGGCAGTCGTCCGAAGATTGGCTCCATCCAGGGTGCTACTCAGTCCAAGGGGATGCAGCAGATTAACACGAGCAGGCAGAAATACATCATCGAGGCGTCTTAAGTTAATCGAGAGCGGGAGTGAACTGATACGAACGAAAGCAAGCTGAAGCTTGAATTCTGAACTCAAAAGGCAAACAAGAGGCGTACACGAAGTTTCTTCAGCCGAGGCCAAGGAGTTACAAACCCTCAAATATTCCAGTGATTTCTATTGACAGCCCCTTGACGGGGGCGTACTATCCGCCTCGGGTGGTCGAAAGTGGTCGGAAGTGGGTCCAACCTCGTAGCAGCCGATCATTGAGTATCTTTTCCTGAACGGCCACCCGCTAACTCTCTTGATCGGTAAAGCACATGCTTCGGGGAAACTACACGGCCCGGATAGACATCAAGGGTCGGCTAAAGGTGCCGACTCCCTTCCGCCGGCTGATCGAGGAGCAAAACGGCGGAGAGTTTTATATCACGAGTCTCACAGGCGAAAACGTTCGCATCTACCCGCTCACTGAATGGGAATCGATCGAACAACGCCTTTCGCTGCTACCGACGATGGATCCCGCTCGTCGCAGGTTCCTTGACAGAACAAATTACTACGGTCAGCAAGCCACAATCGATGGGCAGGGACGCCTTCTGATTCATCCTTTGTTGCGCAAAAGCGCTGAAGTTGTCGGCGACGTCGCAGTTCTGGGTTATCTAACTTACCTTGAGGTTTGGGAGCTTGAGAAGTTTAAGCAGCGCCTGCTTTCTGAACCTTACACGGAAGAGGACGAAGCAGCCATCGCCAGGCTGGGAATCTAGCTTGATTGCCAAATGCCGATTGCCAATTGCCAAATTAGATAGAGCCGGCACTCGGAAATTGGCAATTGGAAATCGGAAATTAGAGATGGCTATTAGTTCTTTGAAAAAGATCACGGGGCGGTGGTGATGGCTGCGCCTTTGGGGGGCAAAGGCGCGCCCCATCGCCCCGTGCTGCTGGAAGAGACGATACATTTTCTGGCGCCGGAGCAGGGAGGCCTCTTTGTAGATTGTACGGTTGGCCTGGGGGGCCACGCCGAAGCGATTCTGGAAAGCTCGAGTGATACTCGCGTCATCGGAATCGACCTTGATCTCGAGGCCCTGAATTATGCCATTGAGCGGCTGGCCCGCTTCGGAAGGCGATTTCGCCCGACGCACGCAAATTTTCGTGAGATCGCTTCGATTCTGGACGAAGCTGCGAAGCGTGAGGTGCGGGGCGTGCTGATCGATCTTGGTGTTTCTTCCCTGCAGTTTGATTCGCCCACGCGCGGGTTCAGCTTTCGCTTCGACGCGCCGCTCGACATGCGGATGGATGCGCAGACAGAATCCCAAACCGCCGCCGATCTATTGCTTGAATTACCCGAAGCCGAGATCGCGCGAATTCTCTTTGAATATGGCGAGGAACGGCGCTCCCGACGCATCGCCAAATGGATTGTAGAGAGTCGCGAGCAAGGAAGGCCAATCCGGACCACCAGGGCATTAGCCGAACTTGTTGAGCGCGCGGCCGGCTCTCGTCGGCGGCAGGTTATTCATCCGGCAACGCGCGCATTTCAAGCCTTGCGAATCGCTGTCAATCGCGAGCTTGAAGGGTTAGATAGATTCGTCGCCACCGCGATAGATATTTTACAACCGGACGGACGATTTGTAGCGATTAGCTTCCACTCGCTTGAGGATCGGATTATCAAGCAGGAACTCCGCCGGCTCTCCGGGTATTGCCAGTGCCCTCCTCGAGCACCTGTTTGCTCATGCGGCGCCCGGCGAGCGGTCGAAATCCTTACGCGGCGTCCGGTTACTCCCAAGCAAAGCGAGGTCGATCAGAATCCGCGAGCGCGTAGCGCTAAACTGCGTGCCTGCCGGAAGCTCACTTCAAATTGACAAGCAGTCCGAAGTATTGCTTGTCGCATTAATGCATTTAAGCAAAAAACTGGAGCCCAGATTATGCGCAGACTTCCAACCAAACAACGCAACGCTCGCGTCCGGCGAGAACGCGACTTTCGCGCTCTCTCCCGTCTCGGCTTACTTTTGTTTTGCGGCGTCCTGTTGGCCGTTGGCTTTGTGTTTGCCGCTCGTCAACATTTCGCCGCCGTTCGATACGGCTACGAGACGGAGGGTCTGCGCGTCGAACGTCAGCGCTTATTAGCAGAGCACCAGCGATTGCTGCTGGAAAGGGAGCAGACATCAGCGCCGGCGCGCCTGGAATCGGCGGCGAGAGAGTTGGGATTGAAACCCCTCCAGCCTGGACAAGTCGGATCTGCGAAGGTGAATGAACCAATACCAAGATCGATGGCGACGGCTCTAATGCAGCCGTCCGCCTCGTTCAATCGTTAGCAGTTCTGACAAACTACGCCACCCCCGGGCGACTTCGATCAAGGTTCCTGCAATCTTAGAAGGGATCCATTTCGGCAATGTTGTCACGCCTTTGGGCTGAATCAAAGACACGACCAGACACCTCAACCCGCCGCGCGCTCTTAGTCGCGGCGGTTATTGTCTGCTGGATGTTGGCTGTCAGCGCCCGCCTGCTCTACTTGCAGGTTTCGAAACACGACGGCCTATTCGAACGGGCCCAGAGGCAGCAGCAATACGCTCTGGACACCGGCCCGCAGCGAGGATTGCTGCTTGATCGGCAAGAGCGCGAGCTGGCCCGCAGTATCCAAACTGAATCAGTCTTCGTGGATCCAGCGGAGTTGGAAAATACAGGTGATATCAACTGTGTTGCCGCCATGGTCGCGCCAGTCCTCAAGACGAACGAGACTGCTTTATTTAACGAACTCTTACAGGCCAGGGAGAGCGGCCGGAGATTCCTTTGGCTTGCTCGCAGATTGACTTCGGAACAGGCGGAAACAATTCGCGGCTTTGGTTTGCGCGGCATTCACCTTCGCGCGGAGCCGAAGCGTTTTTACCCTAATGGCTCACTGGCAGCGCATGTGCTCGGCTTTGTCGGTCTCGATGGAACTGGATTGGGTGGAGTGGAACAAGTCTATAACGAGCGCGTCGTAGGCGAGCCGGGAAAACTGTTCATTGAGAAAGACTCCAGCGGCGAAGCTTATGAGAGTTTCGAAGTTCCCTCGAAGCCAGGACAAACCATAATCCTAACGATCGATCAATCGATCCAGTATCGGGCGGAGCAGGCCCTGCTGGCTGCCGTCAAACAAAGCCGCGCGAAATCGGGGACCGCCATTGTGCTCGATCCGCACACCGGAGAAATCCTGGCTTTGGCCAATGCCCCGACATTTGATCCGAATAGCCCGGGATCGGTCTGGCCGGAAGCACGATCAAATTGGGCCTTGCAAAATATTTATGAGCCGGGATCGACTTTCAAGATCATTGCTTTCTCTGCCGCCCTTGAGAAAGGGTTGGTAAAACCCGACGACAGAATCGACTGTCAAATGGGCGCAATTACTGTTGCCGGAAGAGTAATCAGGGATCATACCGCTTTCGGCACGCTGACAATTACCCAGGCGTTGGAAAAGTCTAGCAACGTGGCCGCTATAAAACTTGGGCTGCGTGTGGGCGACGCCACGATGTATGAATACATGACTCGGTTTGGCTTCGGATCGCGGACTGGAATCGAGTTGCCGGGCGAGACTCCCGGCCTGCTCCGTCCCGTACGGCGTTGGCAGGCATCGTCGATCGGCTCCCTCGCCATCGGCCAGGAGATTGGTGTTACTCCGCTGCAAATGGCCGCCGCGTTTGGCGCCCTCGCGAACAATGGCCTGCGAGTCGCGCCGCACCTGGTGCGCGAGATCCGAACGTCTTCGGGTAATAGCGTATATCGGGCGAATCCGGACCAACGGCGCGTGATCGCTCCGGAAACCGCACAAGCCCTGCGCCGGATGCTCGAAGGAGTAACGCTTAACGGAACGGCCAAACTGGCACAACTAGACGGATATACGGCAGCAGGCAAAACCGGCACCGCTCAAAAGATCGATCCAAAAACAAAGACGTACTCGAGCACCAAACATGTCGCATCTTTTGTCGGGTTCGCTCCAGTAGAGAACCCGGCGGTAGTAATCATCGTTGTGATAGACGAGCCGGGAGGCGCTTATCACGGCGGCCAGGTTGCAGCTCCGCTCTTTCGTGAAATCGCGGAAAAGATTTTGCCCGACCTCGGTGTCGCTCCTGACACAAAGCTCAAGGGAGACACTCAACTGGTGGCGCAAGCAGAACGGACCCCCGAGGCGCTCATCCGTTCTTATCAGGAAAGATCGCGCGTGGAAGCAGCGCGTAAGGCGACGTTGCCAAGCGTTGCGGGCAAGGGATCAGGCGAAATTGTCTATGCGGTGGCGAGCAACAAAGCCATTCTAATGCCTGACTTGCGCGGGCGGAGTGTTCGCGATGTCGCGCGGGCCTGCGCCCAGCTTGGATTGCAGGTCGAGGCCCGCGGAGACGGCCGCGTAATACAACAGAATCCGGCACCGGGTCAGGAAATTGCGTCGGGTCAGGTTGTTTATGTTGATTTTGCCAGAGACAACTGATTTTCGCGGGACACCGGACAAGATTTGTCCGGCCAGTAGGCTTAACTGAACAAAACTCTAACACCACGGAGCCGCAGATGACCACGCATCACAGCCTGAGCAGAGACAATTCAGGAAATGGAGTAAGCTGTAGAGTGGAAGCCTGTAGGAGGCGTTTGCGCACGATTCGGACAAATCAGAAGGTTCTGAGCGATACGGTAGACGTTTTGAAACCGATCTCATTATTGGAGCGTAGCGATGAGACACACTCTAACTCACCTTCTGAGTCCGTTTTCGTGCGGGCAAGCTTAGGGGAACTGGAAGAGGCCGGAATAACGTGAATGTTCGAGAAGCGTCGATTTTGATGAGCGCGGATGCTAACCAGCTAAGCGCCGAGTTGTTTGACAAACAGATTGCTGATTTTTCGATCGATTCGCGGTCGCTGAACGCGGGCGAACTCTTCTTTGCGTTATCACCGGAAGATTACGCCCGCGCCGGCTTCAATGGAGAGTTCGCGGATGCTCATGCGTTTATCCCGGACGCCCTGGCGCGAGGTGCGATAGCGGCTGTGGCTCGGGCGGATCGAGTGGCTGGCGATGACCGGCTCACCGCACTGAAAGACCGCTTGCTTCTGGTTGACGATGCCATTGCGGCTTTGCAAACGCTCGCACGGCGAGTCTATGAAGCCTGGGGCAAGACTGTAGTGGGCATTACGGGCAGCGCCGGAAAAACCACCGCGAAAGAACTGACCGCACAAGTCTTGAGCAGCACTGGGCTGCGGGTTCTAAAGAGCGAACGCAATTACAACAATGGCCTCGGCCTGCCACTCTCAGTATTGCGGATGGTGAGCCGGGGAAGATCGCTGGCGCAGTTTGATGTGGCGGTGCTCGAGATGGGAATGTCTTCTCCAACTCACGAAATCCGGCGTTTGTGCCGCATTACCCCGCCCGACATTGGCGTCGAGCTCATGGTTGCTCCGGTGCATCTGGAGTATTTGGGCACTATTGAGAACATTGCCGCTGCCAAAGCCGAGTTGATTGAAGGTCTTAAGCCGGGTGGCACGGCGGTGTTGAATGCCGACGATGATTTGGTGATCAAGATGCGGGAAAAACACCGGGGCTCAACGCTAACTTTTGGCATCGATCACGAAGCAGATGTCACTGCGACCGGGATTAAAACGCAAGAGTTGGGATCCGTGACATTCCGGCTGAAGACTCCGCTGGGTGAGGCGCCGGCAACAGTGCCGATGAGTGGACGACACAACCTGATGAACACTCTTGCGGCGGCGGCAGTCGCGACATGTTTTAGGATTGAGCCCGAGCAAATTGCGACCGCTTTGCGTTCGGTCAAGCCGCCCGTGATGCGGGGGGAAACGCTCGACTTCGGAGCCGGGTTCACGGTAGTGGATGATTCGTACAATTCGAATCCGCAGTCGTTGCTAAGCATGGTGCGGACCATTGCCGAAGCCGGCGAGGCCTGGAAGCGGCGAATCGTAATAGCCGGAGAGATGCTTGAGCTTGGGCCTGAGGCAGCCAAACTTCACCACGAAGCGGGGCGCGAGATCGCTCGCTATGGTGTTGACCTGCTGTGGGGGGTACGTGGTCTGGCGGTAGAGATCATCGCCGGCGCCAGCGAGGCAGGTTTAGCGGCGACCAGGTTCTTCGAAGACGCGACTGCCGCTGCCGCCGCAATTACCGGCGAAGTGAAGGAAGGCGATCTCATTCTGGTTAAAGGTTCACGGGGCGTCGCTACTGACCAGGTGGTTAGCGCGCTGCGCGAGCGGTTCCCGTTAGTGGGAGCCGACGATCGCAACTGACGGAAAGCGCTTTCTTACGATGATTTATTGGCTCCTTTACGAACTGATCTTCGGCCATTTCAAGGATAAGGATTGGTTTGTAATCAAGGCCCTGAACGTTTTTCAGTATGTAACTTTTCGCACTGCGTACGCCACGATAACCGCCCTGCTGCTGTCTCTGGTATTCGGAGGCAGGCTGATTGAGGCCCTGCGAAAATGGAACATCGGTCAACAAATCAGAGAGGAAGGGCCGCAAGCGCACATGGCCAAGAGAGGCACGCCGACGATGGGCGGCGTGCTGATCGTGGGTTCGGTGCTTATCTCAGGCCTGCTCTGGGCGCGGCTGACAAATGTCTATATCTGGACCGTCATTATTGCAACCCTGTTGTTTGCCACCATCGGATTTCTCGACGACTACGAGAAGATGGCTAAACAAAGAAGCCTGGGGCTCACTGGCAAGCAGAAGCTGTTGGCCCAACTCCTGATCGCATTTGGGGTTTGGCTGGTGCTTTTTATTTCGACCAAGTATCTGGCGAGCGACTATTCATGGAATGTGAGCATTCCGTTTTTGAAAGCCACGTCGGATCCGAATGGAATCAGTTACATCGGACCCTATCTCTATCTGCTGTTGATTGCCATTGTG
>Ga0187893_10002202_pt1 | contig 43559 bp, 35 predicted proteins | sample MA1701074metaG_FD_139574 | JGI IMG/M metagenome (GOLD analysis project Ga0187893, IMG submission 139574) | White microbial mat communities from a basaltic lava cave in the Kipuka Kanohina Cave System on the Island of Hawaii, USA - MA170107-4 metaG ... | reverse complement strand
GGATGCCACCACGAGCACCGACACCGGTACCGAGACCACCACGGGCTCCTAGCGTCCGCCTGGCTTGCCCGATTCCGATGCACCTGAGGTGCCCGATCTGCTCATTGGAATCTCATCTGGAGGCCAAGGAATGAGGATCGGGGTCACCATCGACTCTTCTCGGACACGCGGGGGCCGATCGCGCAGAACGTCCAGCGGAACCACGTTTTCGCCACGTGGTAGGGAGTGCAACGCCAGCTCGAGATCTTGTTCCACCGAGCGCATCGAAAGCGGCCGCAGAGCCGAATGTCGATTGATGCATCGGGCTACCACGTCGGCGAGCAGACGTGGTACCTCAGGGCGAATGCTCGCCACGTCCGGCGCGTCTTGATTCGCTTTCTCGGCCAATGTTTCGGCTGCACTGCGTCCTGAGTAAGGTAGGCGTCCCGACAACATTTCGAAGATCACGCAACCCAAGGCATAGATATCCGTCGCGGTCCCAGTATCGATCCCGTCGAGCTGTTCTGGAGCCATGTAGTCGGGCGAACCGATTGCAAGACCTGGGGTCGTGGGGTGGGAGTCGACATCGACGGGCTTGCAGATTCCGAAGTCGAGCACCTTCACGAAGTCCGTTGCGCCAAAACGATCCATCAGCACGATATTCGACGGCTTGAGATCGCGGTGAACGATCCCGGTTTCGTGGGCGGCCTCGAGCGCGCTACACAGTTGGCGCGATACGTGGATCACCCGCTCGATGCTCATCGGTCCTCCACGATCGATGATGGCATCGAGGGGTTCGCCGTTGAGCAGCTCCATGACGAAGTACAAATCGCCCGAGCTGGTCGTGCCCGAGTCGAATACCTCGACGATGTTGGGGTGGGTGACGCGCGTGGCCGCACGGGCCTCGCGGATGAATCGACGCACCAGGCCAGGATGGTCACAATAAGCCTCGTGTAACATCTTGAGGCCAAAAGCCCTGTCCAGCATCAGGTGCGTGGCCTTGTATACGACGCCCATGCCACCGATGCCGATCACGGAATCGAGGCGATACCTTCCCGCAATCACCATGCCCAAGCGGCGATACGCGCTGGTATGCAGAGACCGGGCCGGTGCATCTTGGATCTCCTGTGGACGAGCGTCGAATCTCGGCGCAATCGACACTAGCTGTGCTGGTGCGACACGCAGGTAACGATCGTATTCACGCCGTTCGGTCTTCCGCTCACGTGGGAACAAATTCTGTACGAATGCCGATGTAATATCGGCATCGTTGTCGGGATGATTGACCGCGAGTACGTGCAAGAGTGCGTGTTTGAGCGCCACGGCGGTTTGATAGCGCTCGGCTGGCTCGACCGCGAGGCCCCGAAGCACCACATCGTCCAACTCAGGTCTGATGTCTGGCATGATGGTCGATGGTGGAACCACCTTCGGGTTACGCAATGCGCTGTAGACGTCGGTGTGATTGCGCGTGCCCACGCGCAGCAGTGCTTGGCCGGTAAGAAGCTCCCACAGCAGTGCGGATACTGCGTATACGTCCGAACGGTGATCCGCAGGTAAGCCACGCGCTTGCTCGGGCGACACGTAGCCAACGTGACCCAACAGCCTCCGGGGTTCTTCTCGCTTGCGGTGTAACACACTCGTTGCAAGTCCCACGTCCGTCAGTTTTACGGCCCCATGATAAGACAAGAGCACGTTCGCAGGGCATACGTCACGATGCGTGACCGACAGGCGCGATTCGCTGTGCAGATAGGTGAGTGCTCTGCACAGCTCCGCACATACATACAGCGAAATCGGAACAGGAATCCGCGCGTGGGTATCCAGACATCGCTTGAGGATGGCTTTGAGATCCTTGCCCTCCACCAGCTCCATGGCGAGATAAGGATGTGTGCCGACTGTTCCAGCATCGAACGTATGCACGAGGTTCGGGTGGTTGAGGCGCAGAGCGAGACGTGCCTCGTCTTCGAACATTCCGCGCGAATCGGAGTCACCGGGTGTACTGCTGGGCATTTTCACGACGCACAGGCGGCGCAGCGTCTCTTCTCCGGTGGTCGCCAGAAACAATTCTCCCATCCCACCCGAAGCCAAAGGACGCAGCAAAGCGTAGCGACCCAACGTGCGTGGAAACGCCTCCACCCCCACAGTGTCGAGCTCGCCATCCTCTAGCTCATTCATACGTGCGTCATCCCGACAGTTCGCTTGGTGGATCGTTTCTTCACCGACATCCCATCATCGCACACCTTCGCGCGGACTTGAGCGCAATCGCGCTGTCAGCAACACCCCGTCGACCCTACATGTGAGGCCGAGCTGCCACCGCTGCTCGCTTCGGAGTCCTCACCCGCCCCGATACCAGCGATGCGATTCCTACCAAAAGCAGAGAAATGCCGAGTCCCAGTGCGGCTCCACCAATCGTCCGCGAGCTGGTTGCGCTACGGCTTGGATCGTCGCCAGACAACGGAATCGGCTTTGCCGCCATCAATCCAATCCCCGTTGCACTGGCGAGTAGAGCGAGAGTCGTCACCGCGATGCCCGCCGCTCGCAAGCGTCTGGCCCGATCGCCATCGCCGTCACTGCTGTGCGATCGCGCGAGCGCAGGTGCCCTCGACGTCCGGGCTGCCACGGGTTCGATCGTCCCGAAAGCGGACGTCCGCAAACGTGACAGCACATCGGCGAAGCCGGCTACGGCCATGTCACGGATCTCGCTCCGCGAGCAAGCCTGACACTGTCCAACGTGCCCCGCATCCGCAACAACCACTCCGGAACGAGTGACCCTCACCACATAAGCAACGCCATGAGCGTCAAGTGACGAAAACCCCACCACGGCCACGATGCGTAGGTCGTGAGACGCCACCGCGGGTAGGACGCCGGCCTGAAACAGCAGATCATCGGCATGCGACTGTACCGACCTCGCGAGTGACAAGCCGTTCTCGAGGTCGGATGCGGCACGCACGGTCACGGAAGTGCGAGGTATCTCGCCTGTCGGAACGGCTGCACGCGACGAAGGCGTGTAAAGAACCAACGAGAACGCGAGCAACCTCGCGCATCCTGGCATCAATGGCCACTTGCTCGACGCTTGCACAGTTCGACCCAGCTTTGTACATCCTTGTCGCGATGCCCCTGCCCCACCTCGGCACATTCGGAGAAACGACCGAGCTCCTTGAGCGCGAGCGTTCGAAGCCGTACGTGTTCCGACGCGGTCCAGCATTGCTTTGAATTCATGTAAGACAGCAAGGTCGACCATATCCCATCTCGTCGTGCTTCCGCTGCTTGCGATTTGATCCTCGCACACTGACTTTCTACCGCGATACGTTTTTGTTCTACCCCGCCAGACTTCTTGGAGCTGGAGCGTGGCTGCTGAGCTCGCACGGACTCCGTCGTCGCAGCAGACGAACTCACATCCGTTGGCACGAGCGTACGGTATCCAGCGTTGCTGGCGCGATCTTGCGCGTTTGATACCACTTCCGCGGCGTCGTGAATCGCCACTGTCGGTGGCTTCGTGCCTGCGAGTGCGACCCCAGTCGACGATACCAACTCCGAGTTGGCGCCATCATCGAGCGAGGAAGCTCGAGGCCATACGGTGAAGGCCACGACGAACGTGCCAGCAACACCTGCAAGCAATGCCACTCGGCCCCATGCGCTCGCAGTTCGTTCGACGTGCAACGTGATGGGCGCCTCGTTGGCGGGAATGATGGTATCGCGTGCGTCCTCGGGTTCAGAAAGCTCGACCGCGCGTCGCTGCGGTGCGGGGTTGGGGGCTTGCTGCTCGCGTGCCAACACATCCAACACGGTATCGAGCCGATCCAAGAACGTTTGTGCCGACGACGGACGGCCAGCGGGATCGATTTCCAGACACGTACTCACGAGCTCGATCAGCTCGCGGGGCGCACCACCGCGATGAGCTGTCAACGATGGTGCTCGCTCGACGGCTTTGCGCGAGAGCACCTCCAAAATGTTCTGCGAGCTGATCGGTGGCTCGCCGGTGACCGCTTCATAGAGCATCACACCGAGCGCGTAGATGTCGAATGCTTGCGTCGCCAAGTGACCGAGGGCCTGCTCGGGTGCCATGTATTCTGGGGTGCCTACGGCATGACCCGGGCTGGTGAGCCTGCCAGCGCTTCTCACATCTGCCAGCGCAGAAATGCCGAAATCGAGTACTTTCACGAGCTCGCCCTCGCCATCGTCTCGCTCGACGAGCATGACATTGTCGGGCTTGAGATCGCGATGGATAATTCCGGCCTGATGGGCAGCGCGTATGGCACGCGCGACTTCTCGCACGATTTTGCACGCACGCAGCAATGGCAGCGGTCCCGAAAGCTGGATTTCTTCGTGGAGGGTCCGACCGGTCAGCAGCTCCATGACGATGAACAAGCGTCCATCCTGGAGCGTACCGGCATCGAAAACCTCCACGATGTTCATGTGGCCGACGGCACTTGCGACCCGTGCTTCCGTGCGAAACCTCGACGCTACGACTTCGTCTTGACTCCATTCGTGCGTGAGGACCTTGACTGCGACCGAGCGTCCGACAGTTACGTGCTCGGCCACGTACACCGTACCCATGCCTCCATGGCCCAGCAGGCTCAATATGCGGTAACGATCCGTAATTATGCTTCCGGCGAACAGCAGCTCGCGTTCGGCCTCGAGCGTGCGCTCGGTCGTGAACGCGTCGCTGCTATGTTCGAGTTCGACCGGACTGCGCATGAATACCTGTGTGCGGGTCGACTCGCCCGCACTTCGCAACAGTGTTTCATGCAATTTTCGCTCGCGCTCACGCTCGCTACCAAACAACGCCAGAATGAATTCCGCGAGCCTGTCCTGTGTGATCTCGGGCGCATGCCGTGCCATCCACCCGTTCAGTGCATCGAGTAGTTCGCGTGCGCTGCCATAACGTGCGTTTTGGTTGCGTGCGAGCGCCCGCACGACGATAGCGTCGAGATCCGGATCTACTCGACGGCTCAATGCGCTCGGCGGTACCGCCTCGAAGCGTGCAACACTGGCCGTATCCACGCGCCCGTCACCTCGCAACGGACGCCCTGTGAGCAACTCCCAAAGCACTGCTCCGCACGCATAGACATCGGCACGGGCATCGAGGGGTTCCCTTCGCGCCTGCTCGGGGCTCATGTATCCGACCTTACCGAACACCACGCCGGGAGTCGTAAGACTCATCTTGAGTGTGGACGTGGCCAAACCGAAATCCGCCAAACGCACCGCTCCGTGCCAATCCACGAGCACATTGGAGGGTGATACATCGCGGTGAACGAGCTCGAGGTCCGGAAACGTATGGGCGTAATGCAGACCGCGAAGCACTTCACGGACAATATGCACAGAGAGAGCCACGGGAATGGCTTTTCCGAGCTCGGCACAGCGGTCCCATACGTCCGCAAGATCCCGCCCCTCGATCAATTCCATGGAAATGTAAAGTTGTCCCTCGATTTCACCGGCGTCGCGCACGTCGACAAGGTTATTGTGGCGCAAACGAACGAGCACGTTCGCCTCGTCGTAGAATCGTGCACGGTAGTCATGGTCGGGTAGCTCGGCACGCAGGAGCTTGACGGCGGCCGAACGCGCGAGCGAGCCCTCTCCAATGCTCGCCAGATACACGGTGGCCATACCGCCCTCGCCGAGCCTAGCCAGCAACGTCATGTGACCGAGCCCGCGTGGCGGATCGAGCAGCTCGACTGCGCCCATCACCATGCCGAGACGCTACCACGCGGAGAGCTTTCGGGAGTATCCTGTCGCACTCGGATGGCCTCAACGTCCCCCATCACCGTCGCGGAACCGACCGTTGGTGTCCTATGCTACGATCCCAATCCAACGACCGCAAAACTGGCAACGGCGGGTCTTCGCCTGGCCGGGTACGAGGTTTTCAACGCGAACAACGAGGAGGAGGCGATTCGACTGTGCAAGCTGCACGGTCCGGGCGGCGACAGAACGGTCGTTGCGATTTTGCTCGATGCATCGGTGTCGCCTGCGACCTCGGCGTCATTGCTGAGAGCTCTCGCCCAGCTACCGGGAGCCTCCGAGCTGCCGGGTATCTTGCTCGTGAGCCGCGAAAACCCCACGCCCATCCCAGGCGCGGAGGATCTGCCATCGCTGAAGCGCCCATTTAGCACTCCCGCACTGGTGAAAATCGTCAAAGAAGTACTGGAAGACCATCGACCCATCAGGGGAACCAGTGAAACCGATGATCCACCGCTCATTCTTCATCTTCGAAAAACATTCTCACACTACTTTCCAGAGCTCGAGCTGTCACCCGAACGACTGAACACATGGGCAGCCGAGCTGGCTGCGGACGTCGATGTTCCTGTCGTGCCACAAGGCGTCACTTTGCAGGGCAGCCTCACGTCCACCTGCCTCGACGCCGTACTCGACATGTTAGGGAACACCGGAGCACTTGGTGTGCTGGCCGTGCAACGCGGTACGGCGCTTGGACGTCTTCATCTGGATCAAGCACGAATTCGCTTGGCGGATGCCCAAGGCACGGAGGAGGACCTCAAGCTGGGCCGCTTCGTCGTCGAGGGCGGATTCATGCGTGACGAGGAGCTCGAAGCATTCGTGATCGGACGCGACCCCGAAGGGCGCCCGCTAGGCACTCGACTCGTCGAAGGTGGTTTCTTGAGTCCGGCAGATCTCGCGCAGGTGCTCGTCAATCAGGCGCGCGAAGTGACCTGTCACCTACTGACGTGGCAAGATGGCACGTTCACGTTCACACCCACGACCGAGCTCCATCCCATGGCCGCCGCTGCAGCCGCACAAGGCAAAGTCGAATTGCTGATCGCCGAGGCGTTGCTCGACGGTCTACGCCGACTCGACGAGGCAGCCATCATGGGTCCTCACATGGCGGAAATGGACGACGTTTACATGCGGCTCGATGAGCAAATCGTACGATTCGGTCGGGATACACTCACGCGCGATGAACTCAGCGTGCTCGAGCTCGTCAATGCGCGCAACAGCGTCAAAGAGATCGCCAGACGCACACGTACCGGCGCGTTTGCAGTCGCGAGCGTGCTCTATCGGCTCACCAAGGCCAATCTGGTCCGTCGACGCATTACTCCTGTGACGGTCTGATGACGCAAACCAAGCGTGTCATCGTTGCAGATCCCGACGCGAGCGAGCGCGCTCGACTCGTTCGCCTGCTCGGTGAGCTCGGCAAGGAGATTTCCCAGCTCATAGTGGCACACGAAATCGAAGATGGCCCGGGCGTGTCGAAGCAACTGGAACAGGGCCATGTCGATCTACTCGTCATGGAGGCTTTGCTCGACGGAGAGAGTGGTCTAGCGATCCTTCGCCGCATCAAAGACGTCCCCGGCACGCCTCCGGTGGTGTTCGTGACTCACATGACCCGGGAGAGCGACCGCTACTGGGCGTTGCGCAACGGAGCCCACGCCTATGTGATGAAACCTTATGATGCCGTACTTCTGAAGCAACGGATTGGGCGCCTGCTATCCGATGGCGTCGGAGCCAAACCAGAGCGTCCCTGACAGGACCAGCCCAGAAAACCCCGCGGAGGTTCACTTACTCAGGCGGAACTCGCCCTGCGCCGAACCTTGCGCACGCCCGCTGCCGGACGAGTCGCGGACATTGCCACCAACGCGTCCACGTTTACGTCCAGCTTGCTCGAACGCAGGTTCTTCCATGCCCTGGCCGCGCAGCTCGACATGCTCTCCCTTCTCGATCTCCCGACGGGACAATGTCACGACTCCAAGCGAGCTGCGCTTTTGCACGTCCACGACGAGCACGGTACCGATCAGGCGGCGCGGCCAGCCGTCTTCGTAGGGGATCTCGAAATCGTGCTTGGAAGTGTACTCATCGCCCTTGCGAACGACCTCGAGCACGTGGCCGGTTTCGACGCCATCCTCCGCTCCTAGATTGATTATCACGAATTGTTCTTCGCCGCTCATGCTCTGACCACGTACCGTCCGAACGACCACCCCTGAATGCGAACGCGCAGCCGGCTTCGGGTCGATGCGCCTGAACTTCCTACGCAGCTGTCCGACGCGATGGCCTCGCTCGACCGGCGAGGTCGCGTGCTCGATGGTTCCTTCGGCAGCCTTGCGCGCGACCTTCGATACTTCGATTTCACCAACGACCACCACGAGATAACCAATGACGTCTCTGCTGTCGGGGTCCTTGATGGGGATGTGTGGCCGATAAACCGATAACCGCTCACCAGGTATCGGAGGCTGTTCTTTGTCGTAGCTCATGTAAGCGACGTCGAGCGTGGCCATCATGACCTTGGCTTCGCCACCACCGATGACCTTCATGTCTTCTTCGAACTGCTCGGCATCGACATACGCGTATTGGTTCAGTACGTAGGTCTGTTCGCGTGAGGACACGGGAATCCCGGTCTTGCTGAATTTGAGCTGTTGTCCCGGTTCCTGCACGTTTTCGGGTCGATCATAGGGATCGGTGAGACGCACGCGATCGCCTGGAAAGATCCAGTGTGGGTTCGTGATATGTTCGTTGTAGGACCACAACTTCGGCCAGGCGTAGGGATCTCGATAGTAACTTTGCGAGATACCCCACAAGGTGTCGTTTTTCTGCACGATGTGGAACTCCGGTGTCGGATCGTCGGAGATGTCTTGCTCGATCTCTCCGTAGTCGATCCCAGCTCCCGGGTGCTCCCCCTCTCCCGCCATCGACGAACGATAGGTTTGGTCGGACGGTCGTTGACCCGCGGAATCCGTCCACCCTGGAGCTCCACGCGTGCTTGGATCATATTGCGCTCCTGGCGAAGGCCGGCCCAGTGCAGCATCGATCGCGGGCGAACCGCCAACACCGAAATTTCGCACTGCTCCGGGTTCTGAGCGTGTGCCATCGCTCGGCTGCTGTGCGTACACCGTGGCGGCCGAGATGTGCGCGAGCACGACGAACGCAACCGTCTCGGCCTTCATCATCGACCCTCCGGTTCAACCAGTTTCGCACGAGCGATGTTGCTCGCTCCTGCTTCGGGGTAGGCTGAAACGAGCTGTGTGAGCACGTCGCGAGCGTTGGCAACATCCCCCAATCGTTGGTAGCAAAGGCCAACCTTGAGCAATGCGTCGGGCGCCTTGTTGCCGCCGCCGTAACGTTCCACCACCTCGGTGAATGCCGCCAAGGCATTTGCATAGTGGCCCAAATCATAAGCCGCCTCACCGCGCCAATACAGCGCATTGTCGGCATAGTCGTGTGTGGGATGGCGGGTGACGAAGCGAGCGAATGCAGCTTCGGCCTCGCCGAGTCGCCCCCCTTCGTAGAGAGCCCGCGCGGCTTCGTACTCTGCGATGATCTGGTTGCCTTTGCGGTCGCGTGCTGGCCGGTCGGGGGCGACGGCTCGCATCTTGGTCAGATCCACCAAGCGAGTGCCGACCAGGCGATAGCTTCGATTCGCCGACGCGTGGCCCGAAGAAACCTGTTCAGCATCCAGCTCTGACGCTGAGTCTCGTTCGTCCATCATCGCCGTCGGTGACGCTGGCATCTCCAACGGGATCGAACGACTGGAGCGAATGGGAGGCTGCCGAGCCACTTCCGGCGCAGGTCCCTCGAGCTTCACCACGGGTAGTGAACGTGTCCCAGGCAGGCCGGGATCGGCCTTCGAAGCCGAGCCTAGCCGTTCGAGCTCCACAAAACGCTGTTCCAACCGTTGCACGCGTTTGCGTACGGCGAGGTTGTCCTGTCGCAACCGAGCGACTTCCTCTGCGAGGTTGGGTTCGCCGGCGTGCGCGCAGCCCAGCTCGGCGAGCACGAGCACGAGCGCGATGCGTGTGGCCCGATCCATGCGATCCCTGCGATCCTTGGAGCCTTCCGTAACGTAGAGGCTAGCAACGAGTATCCTCCGGCCGCAAAATCTCGTCGAAAATCGCACCGAAGGTGCCGCTCGCCACGCGGTTGGCGGCGGTGCAAGCTTGGTAGCGGTCAAGCTAGTGCCAATCCAACGACATCGATCGATCGCCGGACCAGCAAGCGTGGCACTGTCATGGTTCATCGCATGTACGGGCATAAAATCGGACACGGAGGACCAAGCCGATCACGGACTCGATACCCAGGCGTCCGACGCCACCACGGTGTCAGCGCCTGACCTGCCGTTCGGTCCGATCCAATGTATCGGCAAGCTCCGCATCCCCGATCCATCGTTTCGAGCACTGCTGGAGCAGCGGCTTGGACAACCCACCATCACCGCGGAGGCACTTGCCGAGCTCGCAGAACTGGTCGGCGACGATTGGGAAATCATCGATCTCGAAGGTCTGCAATGCGCCAGTGGGCTCGAGCTATTGAGCCTACGGGACAATCGCATCGTCGACATTGGTGGTATACACGCTGCGGCGGGACTGCGGCGGCTATATCTCGACGACAACCCGATAGTTCGTCTTGTCGATCTGTCATCGTTGACGATGCTCGAAAATCTCTCGATCGCACGAACAGGAATCACTTCACTCGAACCCGTGGCGGCATCGACATCGTTGTTGGTGCTCGGGTTGGACGGTAGCCCAGTGACCGATTTGTCTCATATTGCGAGCTTTCCTCGCTTGTGGTCCCTGTCGATCATCGGCACCAACGTCACATCGCTGGCCGCCCTCGACGGAGCACCCGCGCTCACGCGCGTGCATGCTCGCTGTCTGCAGCTGGGTGACGACGCCGTCGCAGTGGCAGCCAGCTGGCCTGCGCTCGCCGACGTGGACCTGGCATTCAATCGCATCCATTCCGTCGCTGCGTTGCTCGACTCTGGTCCCATCGGCGTGCTTACGCTCGGCAACCCACCCACCGGTGGACCGCAACCCTGCGAGGACCGCAATCGCATCGACGATCTCGAGCTTTTGCTCGAACACGGTGGCATCGACGAAAACACCACGCTGCGCTTGCACTATGCAGTTGGAGTGGAAGATTGTCCGGTAATCGACGCGCTCGAACTTCGCGGCGCAGTCGTGGAAGTGCACGCCAGCTTGGACTGCCCGTGAGCACGGCATTTCCCGCGCGACAGCGGTCGTGTGCCTTGTCCTGCCGTGACTAGCCATCGACGACGCGAAACTCGATGGGTACCACGAACACGAACACAGGCTTGTGGGCACCCGACGGTAGCGCTGCGAAGGGAGCGGCAGTACGCACGACACGAACCGCTTCTTCGTCCAGCACCGTGTGTCCCGAGGACTGAACGAGCTCGGGCTGGGCAGCGAGCGCGCCACTCCGATCGACAGACAGCTTGATCTTCGCGATACCCTCGAGGCCCAAACGCAGTGCAGCAGGGGGATATCGTTTGTGTCGTGCGATCGCGGCGTGCACGATGCGAGCATACGCTCGCAGATCCGCGCCCCCCAGGGTGGCCTTGGGCGCTGCCGTCGTGAACGTAGCGGACACGTGATTTTGAACGTACGTTGGAACGATGCTCGCCGAGGCCACGACGACGGGTTCGGGCTGAGCTATCGACGACGGGACGATTGGGGCAGCCGCCTCCGTCACCACGGGGACGGGGGCGGCTGCCTGTACGGGTGTCGGGCGAGTGTGAAATCGTCGGGAACGAGTCGATGCGGATGCCGGCTCCGGCTTCGGGACAGGGGCGGAAGCGCGAGGTGGTGATGATTCAGAAGGCGGGGCATCGCTGCGAACGTGCAACTTCACGGGACCTTCGTGTTCGGGCACAGGTCTCGGCGAGAAGTCCATAGGAATGATCGCGAATGCACCGTGCACCAAGCAGGTCGCGATCGTCGCAGTCCAAACGCGGGACTCAGTCACGGCACACTCTTCCCGGGATCTCGTGTGGCGATGGAAACCGACGTGAATCCAGCAGCTTGGGCATCGGTGAGCACCTGCACCGCGCGCTGCACGTTTGCGTCACGGTCGGCCAGCAACACGACGGTGGAGTGGGCAGTGCGTTCGCGTTGGAGTTCGGCACGCACGTGGTCCAAATCGACGATGCGATCACCCAAACGCAGCGGCCCATCACGGGGAATCGTGACCACCAGTGCTTTGTCGTCGACGCGGTTAGGTGCGTTCGAGCTCGGCAGCTCGACATCCACTGCCCTCACTCGATCGAATGTAGCTGCCAACACGATGAAGATCACGAGAATGAACATGATGTCGATCAATGCGGACAGATTGATCTCGGGATTCGTACGTCGGGGTAATTCGAGATCGATCATCGTTCGACGGCTCCCGTGGATGGAAGGTGAAACAGTACACGCTGAATCACGTCGACGAGTTGGGTACGCACACGATCGATGCGGCTTCCGAGATAGGCATGGGCCGCGAGCGCTGGTACGGCGACCATCAGCCCTGCGGCCGTGGTCAGCAACGCCTTCCAAATGCCCGACGATAGATCTCCAATGGAAATGTTCCCGTGCTCAGCGCCTTGCAGGCCCATGAACAAGTCGACCATACCAAGCACCGTGCCGAGCAAACCCAACAGGGGAGCGATCTGGGCCAGGAATGCCAGCGCACCGACGTTCGTCTCCAAACGTCGAAGCTCCAAGCTCGCCACGCGCTTGGCTTCTGCCTCCACGAGATCCGGTCGTCGTTGTATGGCTGCGAGTGCGGCTTCAATCACTCGTGCGGCCGGATGTAAAACCGGACTACAGCTACGGGCGCTTCGCTCGGCTTCACCGTTTGCCAAATGCTCGAGAGCAGTGTCCAACCATTGCAAACGGTGTAGACCAGCCGATCGGAGCTCGAGCAACTTGTGTACGAACACGCCCACCACCAATACCGAGCACGCATAGATGGGCACCATGGCCCAACCACCCTGATTGAGGAGCTCGGCGACAGACATCGACATTGAGTTGGATTCGAACATGGAAATGACCTCGGGCGTCAGGAAAACTCGTATTTGAAGCCAACCATGAGTTGGAGCGGCATCCCAGGGCGTGCCCCGAATGGCCGCCGTGACACCATGTAGGCGGTGTTCGCGACGTTGTTGATGTTGAAGTAGAGCGAGGCATGTTTCGTCACCGATACGCGCCCGCCGACATCGGCGACGAATCGCCGATGAATACGCTCATGGGTTGGGATGCGACCCTGTCCGGCCACGTCACGCATTTCTCCCACGTACGATCCGGTCACGTGCACACCCCAGATCGCACCACCCGTGCCCAAATGCAAGGCCGCCAGGTGACGTGGAACGTAAGGCAACCGGTCACCGCGCTCGACGTCCCTTAGCAGAGGATCCCCGGAGGTGAACGTGGTGCGAAAGCTGGAATCGGTGAAGGTATAACTGGCCGAGCTCTCGAACCAAAAACCACGCCCGGCGAGCACACGTTCGCGTGCCGCCAGCTCGACGCCCGATACGAACACCCTGCCCGCGTTGAACTGCCGATTGATTTGGGTATCCTCGCAGCCGCTCGAGAACGTGCATTCGCTCGTCATGTTTGAGTAGTCGTTGAGGAACGCGATCGCCTCGAACGCGGTCCGAGTCTTGCGAGTACGATGATCGATCCTGGCACCCCCCTCGTAGTTCACGCTCCGCTCCGGCTTGATGTCTGCGGGTTGGCCCGGCGATACCGGGCTGAAGCCCGAATGCACGCCCGCCAGCACGGACAGCCAGCGGGTGGCCTGAGCATGCGCACCCACGCCTGGAATGAACACGGCGTTCGTGGTCGACGAGCGTTGGTCCGCGAGTGCGTCGTCGAACCATGTCCCGATGACCTCGACGCGTGCGCCGGGTGTGAGCGTGAACCAAGCGACCGTGAGTCGATCGACCACATAAAATGCCCCTGCCAGCGCCGTTCCCACATTTCGTGTCGTCGTCTGCGTGGTCGTACCTTCTGGTACTAGTCGACCAGAACGCATCAAATGACCATCTTCGGTGTGGATACGATGGATCTGATCATGGTGCACACGTGCACCCAGCTCGATATCCTGCTCCAGCCACCGCCACGTCGGTCGCCAATGCGCCACGATGCTGAGGCCGTCGGATGCATAGCGACGATCGTTGGTACCGATCAATAGCGTTTGCTCAGGGGTAAAAGAGTCCTCGCTGCCCGACAATACGTCGTAGAAAACCGCTGTTTGTCCAACATCGGGCGCAGCAAACACATCGTATGGGTCGGCACCACGGAATCGATTGAACTTTCTCCATACGCGATGGAAATCATGACGATAAGCCTGAACTTGGACGTCGAACACTGTGTCGCGTGCGATGAACCAGCCAAGCTGAGCCTGTGTTCGCCACCAGCTCATGCGGTCGAGCTGGCTACCCGCATAGCGGCGATATGGTGTGTTCTCGAAATCCTCGTCGGTCAGCCCGAGGTAGGTCTCGAACGAGCGCTCGCGGGAAAACCCGAGCTTGGCATCGATCTGATGGTACCAGCGCCGACCGGGATCGACGTTGTAACGCGCCTTCGCCATGATTTCGTCTTTGTCGAAACCGGTATCGCCACCGCCATCGAGTTGTTTGAACCCTTTCGATTGTATGTGCGCGCCCTCGAGCAACACGCCAAAATGTTTGGTGCTCATGCCCCAAAAGCCGTGAGCCTTGGCGTAGCCACGCATGCCCCCCGCGAGATCGATTGCACCGCGCATGCCCTTGGGAATCGGTCGGGTCTGGAGATTGATCGCTCCCCCGATGGTGTTTGGTCCGTAGCGGATCGACGCTGGACCCTTGAATACCTCGATACCCACGATGCGGGTCGTCATGGGAAAGTAGTAGGCCGCGGGGGCAGCGTAGGGTGCCGGTGCCAACAACACGCCATCTTCCATCAGCGTGACCTTGGCGCTCCTGTCGGAGCTGGCACCACGTAGCCCGATGTTGGGGCGCAGGCCGAAGCCATCTTCCTCTCGCACGTACACGCCCGGTACCGTCTGCAGCACGCGATGCACATCATCGTGCTCATGACGCGCAAGCTGCTGCTCGTCGATCACGTGTGCCGAGCCGGCCACACGGGCGCGCGCCTCGGGCGTCCCCAGAATCGTCACCGGCTCGACGGCGATGTCGTGACTTTCCGGTTTGGTCGGTGGTTGCGGCGCCTCGAGCTCGAGTGCTTCGGGCTCCGCCGAGGCCTGCGAAACATCGCGATGAGATGACTGCACGCCGGGCGCAGCAGCGCCCGCGTGCGACTCTATGGACGTCGGTCCCGCATACGATCGCGCTCGTGCAGGCTCCTGGGCCACAACACGCCGAGACCACGCGAGTGAACACAGGACCATCACAGTCGACGTCCACGCGGCGCGACTTCGTGACGATCCACGCACCACCGCCAACATGGGCGATAACAATGCAGAGGTCATGCTATCGAAGCGATGGTTGGCATCATCGAGTCCGTAATGCTCGGGAGGCTCCACGGGCGAGACCCTCCAAGTGCCGAACATGCGGTCCCACAGCGCGAGCCAAGTGCCATAGTTGCTGGCTTGTGCTTCGGGTGTTCGTGCGTGATGGAGCTGGTGTTGGGCGGGCGACAGTACCCAGCGTTCGACTGGTCCGAAGCGCAGCCACACGTGAGAATGCCGAAGATTGGAGCCAACCGCGCTGAACATGAAGCCGATCGCGTTGATTCCGAGAATCTCGAGCTCGAGCGCACGGCCACGGAACAGCCATAGAAACGGTGCAGCTACCATCGTGGTCGTCACCATGCCACGAAGGTCATACAACAACGTCTCGATCGGATGCGTCCGGTACAGGGTCAATGGCGTGAGAACCCTGGCGGAGTGGTGCACTTGGTGAAATGCCCAAAGTAACCGCATGCGGTGCATGGCCCAATGCAAGGCAAACCGGCTGAAATCCCAAACGACGAACAGCGTGACTGTGTAGACAGCCATGATGATGCCACGGTGCCACGCGAAATCCGGTGTCGATTCAAACCAGCTCGATAACGCGACCGCGAACCACAGCGTCGTACCGGCAGTCATCGCGAGCCATGGAATGCGCACCAACGACAAGAGCAGCGCTTTGACACACAGCAGCCCCACATCGGTACGCACGGATCGATGGGTCCACACACGGGTACTGCACAGCGCTCGACGAAGCGCCCGGGTTCCACGTCTCATGCCCATGACCAACCACGTCAGCACCAATGCGCCACACAAGAACGGCCAATAAATGCGCTCCGCCGGATCGGTCAGGGGTTCCCACGCCCGGCGTAGCACGGCCCACAGCTCGGACGGGTCGAACATCTCAATCGTTGTCGCCGTCGCCATCAGACGGCACGGTCAACATCAGCGCCAACACGAACGAGTTCTTGAGTGTATCGGTCACGCGCTTGATGGCGTCATAGAGGTCTCGAACCTGCGCCAGGCCGGTGTCGCTGGCGAGCACTCCTTGCAGAGGTTTGTCGAAGGCCCGACAAACGTCGATGGCTGCATCGATATCGCCGAGCAGGGTGTTCGCGATTTCGCCATGTCCATCTTGTTCGAGCAGATCGTCGAATCCGTGGGCGCTGTCGCGATTCTGACCGCCGATGACGAGATCTCGTAGAGCTTCGAGGTTGGCGGCCAAAGCCAGGGCGGCGTCCCCCGACCATGGCAATTCGAGCAGGTCCGGGCACGGCACCGAGATGCACCCTTCTTGCAGGCCAAGGGCTCGGCCCAACTTCGCGTCCTTCGTGACGAGATCGACGTAGAACATGGCGCGAAATACCTGATCGAGCGCTTCTCGATCATCGGGGTACGGGGAGTCACCCACACCAGGCTTGGCCAGCAGTCCGGCAAAATCGTCCTTGCTCGGGGCCCAGCGATCCTCGAGGGCATGCGCTTGCCGAGAGATCTCTTGGGCGAGCACTTGGGCGTATTCGGCACGTCTGCGCTCGACTTCGGCGAGGCCGAGCGCTGTCCAAGGACCCTCGAGCTGAATCTGCGGCGGACACGTGTGTCCAGGCTCGCGCATGAATAGTAGGTATTCGAGTGCATCGAGCCCGAACACGTAAACCGCACTCTCGGACAAAAAATCGGGCCCGAGGAACGTCTCGTCTGCCAGCGCGCGATCGATCGCGCACGTGTTCACCGTTGGCCACGAATAAATCGCGTCCCGGCGGTTCTCACCCGCGATTGCATCCAGCGACGAGGCGGCTGGACCCACCTGCATGACCTCCAGGCGTTGCCATTGAGCCATGGCGGTGTGCCAGGACTGTTGGGCACTCACAAGGGTCGTCGTTGGGTCGTCTCCCCCATTCGTCAACGCCGCAACGTGAGCTGATACGGCTTGTTCGAGGCCATCAGCATCACTCGAGAACGCTGCAATTGCCGGAACGATGACGTTCGATGCGATGCTGGCCAAGACATCCCGACGTTCGAGCTCGGGAGCGGATCCGGTCGTCGTGCCGGCCATGCCGGTCTCGTCGTTCGAGTCCGAAGATCTGCCCGATCCAGCTTCCCCCGAACCCATTGGGTTCTGCGTGTGGCAGGCGGACCCCCATCCCACCAGGTACACACAAACGTACGTTGCCAGCCACGGGTGGTGTGCTCGCTTGGATGTGAACGAGGTGGCTTGGGGTGTTTCGTTCCGCATTGGCTCTCCGTGACACGGCCCCATCCACCGGGTTTTACGCTAATTGAAAATAGGAATCAATACTCAAATATATGCGCATCCAAGCAAATCGAGGGCTCAACCGTCAAAGAAATATCTTGATTTTGATATTCAATTACAATAATTCGAGCACAGAAAGGTTTTAGGGGCGATGGACGCCCCCGTGTGACAGGTCATGACCCTCCATTCCAAGCTCCACTCCCTGGTCCGTCTCGGTACCCTCTCCTCCGCAAGTCTCGTATTCCCACTTGCGTGCACCGGCGGTGGGGAAAACCCATCCGACGAAGGACAGTCCGAGACCATGGCGTCCACGATGACCGCCGACGACACGGGAACCGCGTCAGGCATGGATGGCAATACAGAAGACGAGTCGGGCACCACAGGCGCAGAAACGTCAGGCAATCCCGACGCATCCACCACCGACTCAGAAAGTGCTGACGATACCGCCAGCGACTCGGGTGACGAATCTGGCAGTGCTTGTGGTGTTACACCCGGTGATTGGTCCGCACCGGATTGGGCCACCAATACCAGCGAGGCTCTAGCCCTTCGCGCTCAGCTCGAGGCTCTCACGGGTGCGATGACGATGCGTGGAGCAGAACAAGGGATGGGGACGGTCGACGACGTCGGCGACCTGACGACGCCGTTCGAGGCCGGCAGGCCCAGCCTCGCCGACATCACCAGCGCGGGCTTCACCGGCGTGATCGACAACGCGTTCGCAGAGTTCGTCGATGTGATCGCTGCCGGCACAAAAGACCTGATCGACGAAGGCGGCCAATGGACACCTGGCACAAGTGGAGGGATCTTCGGCAGCAGCACCCGCGGGTTCAACGAGGGTGGCCTCGAGGTGCGTCAGCTGGTGGACAAAGGCCTGTTCGCGGGCGCGGGTTTGTACAACTACGCACTCGGACGGACAGCAGGAACCATCGACGCCGCTACGATAGACGCGTTGGCAGCCGCATGGGGAAGCAACGAGACCCTGGACCCCATGGGTATGCCGGCCGATTCTGCCGGTTACACCTACGAGATGGGCTTCCACGCTCGGGCTGCCAACGCGCTGGCTGCTGCCAAAGCGTATGCAGCCGATCCCCAGTGTCTAAACGAACGTGACGAAGCGATCCGCTCGTTCTTCAACACCTGGGAACAGGCCATGGCAGCGCGCCTCGTGTATTACGCGAACGTAGCGGTGACGGCAACCGCCAGCGCGACCATGGACGACGATTTCGCAGGAGCGCTGCACGAGCTGGCCGAAGGTGCGGGTCTCGTGCTCGGATTTCATGGTTTGGAAGCACCTGCAACGGGACCCATGAGCGCGTCGGCGCGGATCATTACCGATAAAGATCTCGCGAACATCATGGACGCGTTGGGCATCGACATCACCGACCTCGGTGCGTCCTCCACCGGTGAATTCGTGGAGAACGTGCCAAACTTCGAAGCGGCAGTGACGGCCGTGGAAGCCGTGGTCGCAGACGTATATGGCCTCACGGCGGACGACGTGCAATCGTACCGCATGCCCACACCAGGGTGACGCGGGCGGGCGCGTATCAGACGGCGCTCGACGATGTCGAGCGCCGCACGTTGTCCGACGTAAACAACAGCCGGTAGATCCTGCTCGACGCAAGTTGCATACTCACCCCGTGTTCGAGCGCCTTCCCGTCGCAAAGCGCAGCTTTCTGCCCGCACAGTGGACCGTGGACGATGTCGAGAGCGTCATCACGCACTATCAGGAGTTGGCCGACCGTGCACGTTCGCTCGCTAGTCCAGCCTCGTTCGAACGGTGGTTATGCGACTGGAGCGAGCTCGAATCGGCGCTGTCGGAAGAAGAGGCGCGCAGGCACATTCGTATGACGTGTTATACGGACGACGTCGATGCAGAGCAAGCCTTCCTCCGTTTCGTCGACGACATCGCACCTCGCTGCAAACCGCTGCGCTTCGCGTTATCGCAACACTTCGTCGAGCATCCCCTCGTTGGCGAGTTGAACCCACTACACTACGGGCGCATACGAGCTGTCCTCCACAATCAGGTCGAGCTATTTCGTGCCGCCAACGTTGCTCTCGAGGCCGAGGAGCAACGCTTGGCAGCGGAATATCAAAAATTGCGTGCCGACATGACGGTCCTCTTCGACGGCGAAACGCTCACCCTCGAACAGCTCGAAGCCATGGAGGAACATGCCAACCGCTCTCGACGTGAACACGCTTGGCAAGTGGCCGCCAAACGATTTGCCGACAACGAGGATGCGTTCGACGAGCTGTTCGATCGCATGCTGAACAATCGCTTGGCCCAAGCACGTAACGCCGGATTTTCCGACTACCGTGCCTACCGGTTTCGTAAGCTCGAACGCTTCGACTATGGTCCCGAGACATGCATGACCCTGCACGAATCAGTCGAACGCGAGGTGGTTCCATTCGCGGCCTCGTTGCTCGAACGAAGACGACGCGCGTTGGGACTCGAACGACTACGTCCTTGGGATCTGCACGTCGATCCAGTGCTGGCCGTGCCACTGCGGCCGTTTTCGCATGCTCGTGAGTTGGTATCGGGTTGTCGGAGCATCTTCGAAGCCGTGGATCCAGAGCTCGCGCGCAGCTTCGAGGAGTTGGACCGACTGGCACTGCTCGACGTTTCGTCCCGTCCCGGCAAAGCACCCGGTGGCTACCAAGCTGATCTGTCCGAGATCCGCAAGCCTTTCATTTTCATGAACGCCGTGGGCCGTCACGAGGACGTGTTGACGCTATTGCACGAAGGTGGCCACGCATTGCACTGCCTCGCGGCAGCCAAACAACCGTTGCTGTGGAACCGCATGCCTCCTACGGAGTTCTGCGAGGTCGCGAGCATGTCCATGGAGCTGATCGGAGCCCAACACCTCGACGCGTTCTACGGCACGCAACACGCCGCGCGGGCCAGACATCAACAACTCGAAGCGATCGTGTCGTTTTTTCCCCAGATGGTCGTCATCGATGCGTTCCAACACTGGCTCTATACACATCCCGAGCAAGCGCTCGACCACGACGCCCGTCGCTCGGCATGGACCGCGCTGCACGCTCGCTTCCACCCCGGTGTCGATTGGACGGGCATCGAACGCGAACGCGCCGCGTGGTGGCATCGCAAGCTGCACATTTTCGAGCTCCCGTTTTATTACGTCGAATACGGCATGGCCCAGATCGGCGCGCTGCAGATCTGGCACACCTACCGGCTTGGCGACGCGCGAACACGAGTCGATACCATCACACGGTATCGCCAAGCCCTGTCGCTTGGAGCCACACGAGGCTTATCGGACCTATTCGCCAGCGCAGGCGCTCGTTTCGATGTGGGTGCTGCAATGCTCCGCGAGCTCATGGACCATGTGCGAAGCTCGCTCGACGAAACCGACCAGCCCGACATCGACGCCTGAGGCGATCGAGCCGTGCGTCCGCCGCCGCAACCAACGCATTGTAGAAACCCGTATTCGCGCGGCGGCAACGTGACCCCGAACGTCGTTGCGCTCCCAGCGGGGGCGCTGTATATCGGCCGGACAGAAAAGGAGTCCCCCTCGCGATGACGCGTCGAAACAAGATCACCATCGTCGGAGCCGGCAATGTAGGCGCAACGACTGCGCATTTCGCCGTCAGCAAGCACCTTGGCGACGTCGTGCTCGTGGACATCAAGGAAGGACTTCCCCAGGGCAAAGCCTTGGATCTCGCGGAGTCGTCACCCGTGACGGCATGCGATTGTAACGTGGTCGGTGCCAATGGTTACGATGCCACGGCTGGCTCGGATGTCATCGTCGTCACCGCTGGCGTACCACGCACGAAAGATCCCGCCACCGGTAAGTGGACGAGTCGTGACGAGCTCGTCGAAATCAACCGCAAGATCGTCGCCGCGGTAACGAAGGAGGTCGCTTCGCGTTCTCCCGAGTCGGTGCTGATTTGCGTATCCAATCCGCTCGACGCGATGTGTCATGTCATGTACGCCGAATCGAAGTTTCCCAAGGAACGGGTGATCGGCATGGCGGGTGTACTCGATACCGCCCGTTACAAATATTTCATCGCGCAGGAGCTCGGAGTCAGCGTGGAGGACATCCATGGCACCGTGCTCGGTGGTCACGGTGACACCATGGTTCCGCTGCCGTCCCATACCTCGGTGGCCGGAATTCCGCTGCTCGAGCTCATGCCACACGACAAAATCGACGTCATCATCCAGCGCACACGCAACGGTGGCGGCGAAATCGTGGGCCTGTTGGGCTATTCAGGCTATTACGCACCGGCGGCTTCGGTGGTTGCGATGGTCGAGTCGATTGTCCGCGATCGCAAACGCGTGCTTCCATGTGCGTGCCTGTTGACCGGTCAATATGGTTACCGGGACCTGTTCATCGGCGTACCCGCGGTACTCGGTAAAAATGGTGTCGAGCGCGTCATCGAGATGAAGCTCGGTGAGCGTGAGCGCACCATGCTCGATGCCTCGGCCAATGCCGTACGCGAGATCGTGAAGCTTTTGCCCTATTGACCTCCTTCCAAGGGCCCCATGAAGATCCACGAGTATCAAGGCAAAGCCCTGTTGGCCGCCGCCAATGTTCCCGTGCCGCTCTCGCGCGTCGCATTCACGCCTGCGGAGGCGAAAAGCGTCGCGGACGACATCATCGCTCACACCAACAACGAGGTCGTGGTCGTGAAGGCCCAGATTCATGCTGGGGGTCGCGGCAAAGGTCGCTTCAAGGAGAACCCCGAGCTCGGTGGCGTGAAGGTCGTGCGCGGCGCTCGAGCGGCCCGTAGCGCAGCACAAGCCATGCTGGGCAACACGCTCGTCACCGTGCAAACGGGGCCGGACGGCAAGCTCGTGCAGCGCGTGCTCGTCGAGCAAGGTATGGACATCGCGCGTGAGCTGTACCTCGGCATGACGCTCGATCGCGCGAAAGGTCGAGTCACGGTCATGGCATCCACCGAAGGTGGGATGGAAATCGAGGAGGTTGCGGCCGCCCACCCCGAGAAGATCCTGCGTGAAATCATCGACCCCGCGGTCGGCCTCATGGCTTTTCAGGCACGCAAGCTCGCCCATGGGTTGGGGCTCACAGGCCCTGCCGCCGGCAAGATGGTGCGTTTCTTGGAATCGCTCTCGCGCGCCTACGATAGGCTCGACGCGTCGTTGCTCGAAATCAATCCTTTGGTCGTGACCAGCGGGGGTGACGTCGTTGCGCTCGATGCCAAGGTCGACTTCGACGACAACGCACTTTACCGGCATCCTGACCTCGAAGAACTGCGCGACGCGAGCGAAGAGGATCCCGCAGAGCTCGAAGCCAAGAAGTGGGACCTCAGCTATGTGGCACTGTCGGGCAACATCGGATGCATGGTCAACGGTGCCGGTCTGGCGATGGCAACCATGGACATCATCAAGTTCTTCGGCACCGAGCCGGCCAACTTCCTCGACGTAGGCGGCGGCGCGACTGCTGAACGCGTTGCTGCCGCATTCAAAATCATCACGCGAGACCCCAAGATCCGCGGAATTCTCGTAAACATCTTCGGCGGTATCATGAAGTGCGACACGATCGCCACCGGCATCGTGTCTGCGGTCAAAGAGGTCGGTCTCAGGGTGCCACTCGTCGTTCGCTTGGAGGGTACGAACGTCGAGCTCGGCAAGAAACTGCTCGACGAAAGCAGTGTGAAAATCACCACGGCATCGTCGCTTCGCGATGCGGCTGCCAAGATCGTGGAGATGGTGCGATGAGCGTTTTAGTCGACAAGCACACGCGATTGCTCGTGCAAGGTATCACCGGCAAAACGGGCATGTTTCACGCCCAGAAATCACTCGAGTACCGAACGCAGGTGGTCGCAGGCGTGACCCCCAACCGTGGTGGAGAGGTCGTGCTCGACCAGGTACCGGTGTTCGACACCGTCGCAGAAGCGGTGAGCAAAACCGCCGCCAACGCAACCGTGATTTTCGTGCCGCCTCCCTACGCCGCCGACGCCATCATGGAAGCCGCCGATGCCGAGATCCCCCTCATTGTCTGCATTACCGAGGGCATTCCCATCCGGGACATGGTGACGGCCAAGCGCTACCTGCAAGGTCGCTCGAGCCGGCTCATCGGTCCGAACTGCCCTGGCATCATCACTCCGGATCAATGCCGCATCGGCATCATGCCAGGCTACATTCACAAACCGGGAAAGATCGGCGTGGTCTCGCGTTCAGGGACCTTGACGTACGAGGCGGTCTTTCAGCTCACGAATCTTGGGCTAGGTCAGAGCACGGCCATTGGGATCGGCGGTGACCCCGTCAACGGCACCAGCTTCGTCGACTGTCTCGCACTGTTCAACGAAGACTCGGAGACCAAGGGCATCGTGATGATCGGTGAGATCGGTGGTTCTGCCGAAGAGGAGGGTGCGCGCTTCATCAAGGACCACGTACGCAAGCCGGTGGTCGGCTTCATTGCGGGCACCACGGCGCCTCCAGGAAAACGCATGGGCCATGCCGGCGCCATCATTTCTGGTGGTCAAGGTACCGCGGCGGAAAAGCTGGCAGCGCTGCGCGACGCGGGCGTCCGCGTGGCAGAGACACCGTCGGATATCGGAACCACCATGGCCGCTGCCATGGGATGATCAACATCGATGGTTTACATCGGCAAGGTCTATACACGCTTCGGTGATGGCGGGCAGACCATGCTTGCGAGCGGCACCGCGGTAGGCAAGGATACACTGCGCGTTTGCGCCTATGGCGACGTCGACGAGCTCAATGCCAATATCGGTATGCTTCGCTCGGAGCTCGCTCGCGAGCCGCAGCGTGATCTCGAGCGAGACAGCGTCACCGTCATCGATGAACAACTCGCGGCGATTCAGCAAGAATTGTTCAACCTCGGTGCCGAGCTCGCGACCCCAGGATCGCTCGATGCCGTCCAGTCGATGCTCGTCGACGCGCGGCACATCGATCGCCTCGAGCGTGACATCGATGGCCACAACGCCAGCCTTGCGCCGCTTCGCAGCTTCGTGCTTCCGGGCGGTGCCGCATGTGCATCCGCAGCCCATGTCTCGAGAACAGTATGCCGACGGGCCGAGCGCAGCGTCATCTCGTTGTCGCGTACCGAAGGGATCCGACCCGAAACAATCAAGTATATGAATCGCCTCAGCGATTATCTGTTCGTGGTTGCACGTGTGCTCGCGAGCGCGTTTGGTCCCGGTGACGTGCTTTGGGAGCCCGATCGGAGCGGCAAACCGTGAAAAAGTACCGCTACGAATATCCCCCGCGCGAAGCCCACTTCATCGAATCTCCCACGCCCGAGGCCGCCACACTCTACCTCAAACGTACGTATCCGCACAACTACGACGACGTCCTGCCAACGCTGGTGGAGATCCCCAAGTGGCCATCGTTCTGGAAAATTATCGACGAGCACGGCCGCCTACGACCACCGCGCGACCAGTGATGTCACGACCAAACACCAAGCAGCGTTCACACGTTCGATGTTCTACCGAGGGTGACTTGCTGGTGCGACTTCTGGAGATCCGAGCACGCTGTCGAACAGCGTCTCGAGCCGAGCAGTCTGCGTGTTCAGGTCGTACTCACGTTCGACCTTCGTGCGAGCGGCTTGACCCAGTGCGTCAACGAGTGTCTCGTCGGTGAGCAATCGCCCGAGGTACGTTGCCATGGCCTCGCTGTCGCGCTCGTTTACCAGATACCCTGTCTGCTGATGGTCGATGATCTCGGGGATCCCGCCGTGGCGGGTTCCTATGCAAGGCACGTGCATTGCACCGGCTTCTTTGACCACGATCAACCCGCTTTCCACGTCGCCGGAGCTGGCCGTAACGCTCGGCGCCAGCACGACACGAGCTTTGCCGAGTCTGGTTGCGAGTTGCTCTGGTGAGAGCACACCCGTGAGCTCGACCGCATGCGCGATGCCGAGGCGATCGATTTCGGCCTGGTAGTTACGTGCAAGTGGACCTTCGCCGACAATCACGAGACGCGCATCCGGGTGATCGCGAAACACACTAGCGAAGGCGCGGATCCCGTAAACATGGCCCTTCTTTTCGACGAAGCGACCGACCATCACCACGTGCTTCTCGGTCGGCATGCGTTGTCTGACTGAGAATCTCTCGAGGTCCACACCCAAGCGATGCACGACTACCTTTCGCGGATCGGCAGCCGCATCGCGGACCAATCGATCGGCGAGATCCTGCGACGCAGGCAGCAACAACGCCGCCTGATCGAGCATGCGTCTTGCGAACACCGCATAGCGAGCGTACCTCCACGTGTACCGCGATCGTCCGATCAATGCGGGCACATCGTGGCCGTGAAACGTCACGACCAGTGGCACGCCGAGCTTGCGCGCGAATCCAGCAGCATATACGCCGTTCGTACCGAAATGCGCATGGATCACGGCCGGACGCGTCCGTGTCAACGCAGCGGAAAACGTCGTGGACGAACCCAACACCACATAACGCACACGTTCAATGCCCGACAACACATGCACGTGATCGAATGGAAACCTTTGCATCGCACCGCACGACTCGTACGCATACACTTCTGGACGATAACGAACGTGGGTTCGCAATTGATCGTAAATGAAGGTTTCGCTGTACGGCAAATACGTGCCCACGAATACCGCAACGCGGAGCGCTCGCGTGTTCACATCGATGGCTCCACTCACAACCACGGGCTCGTTGATTCGTTGCTCATCATGCCCATCGAACGAGCCCGAGCCAATAGCGCTTCGACGGCCGCCCTACCCTGTTCCGCGAGATCGAGAGAAAATTCGTTGACGTAGAGTGCAATGTGTTGGTCGCATACCGTATCGCTGAGCTCCTGCGCGTGGCTGCGAACATACGCACGACTCATTTCAGGCTGCGCGCGTGCGAGTGCCACGGACTTTCGCAGTCCATGCTCGATCGCGTGTACGAGTGCCCAATCCAAGTCACGTCGTGCAGCAATGAAACCGAGTGGAATGGGAAGCTTGGTATGTTGCTCCCACATTTCGCCGAGATCCGCGACCAACTCCAACCCCCATGCCGAATACGTGAAGCGACTCTCGTGGATAATGACCCCGGCTTCCACCTCACCTCGTGCCACGGAATGCACGATGTGGTCGAAGCGCATCGCCACCACCTGCACATCGGAGGGAGCGAACATACGAAACAGCAGATTGGCGCTGGTATTCATACCGGGGCTGGCTACCTTGCGACCACCGAGCTGCGTGAGCGCCATGGCTGGTTGCCTCGCCACGACGAGCGGGCCACAGCGATGGCCCAACGCCGCTCCCGCAGCGAGCACGCCATAGCGGTGGAGTACACGCCCAAGCACACCGAAGCTGAGCTTCGTGACGGGGAGGACTGCGTCGGTGAGCGCGAGCACGTTCAACGTTTCGATGTCTTCGAGCCTAGGCGCGAACGTCACTCCTGGAACATCGATCAAACCACTTACGAGCGCGTGAAACATGAACGTATCGTTGGGGCATGGCGAGAACCCGATCGGCACGATGTGCTCAGCCATCGCCCCAACCGGTCGCAAGCAGCTCGAGCACGGCCTGTTGCGCTCGCATTGACGCGCCCTCGAGATCCCAGTGTCGGGAATCACGTGTGCCTACGCGATTGCTCACCGCTCGCAGCTGCACGAACGGCACATCAAAAGCAGCGCACACCATCGCGACGGCAGCGCCCTCCATCGTCTCGATTTGTGCTCCTACGCGACTCGCTCTCGTACACGCCAAGTCGAGCGTGCCTGAGCACGTGCTGACGGTGGCCCCGTGAACCAGCGACGCGCTCTCAAACCGTCCGCAAGCCTCGCGGGTCAGCCGCATATCCGCCGTGAACGGTCCAACTTCCGCGAGCCCGAGTTGTTTCAGCGACACGAAGCCTCCGTCGGTTTCGACGCCTTCGTCGATCAATGCATCGGAAGTCACGAAACAAATTTGCCCAAGCTGCAGCTCCATGTCGCGACTGGGATAGGCGCCGCACACTCCGAACAGCAGCACGTAGCGAGGGCGTGGACGTTCGAGCAACGCGCGAGTCATGCCAGAGGCGGCCTGAGCCTTGCCAACACCGATCTGCAGCGCGTCCGATCGTTCGCTGGCGACCAAACGTCCTTCGAGGTGTGCGGCATATACGAGCAAGACGCCGGCGTCCCCTCTACGTGAACAACCCGAGCGGTTGTTCGATGAGCTTTTTGAGCGTGACGAGGAATTTCGCGCCGTCGATTCCGTCGATCACGCGATGATCTCCGGCAAGCGTAATCTTCATGCGCTTGCGTATCACCATCTGGCCGTCTACCACTACCACGCGTTCTTCGACGCTGCCAACGGCCAAAATTCCCGCTTCGCCGGGATTGATCACGGCGGCAAAATCTTCGATACCGAACATTCCCAAGTTGGAGATTGTAAACGTGCTCCCCGTCATCTCCTCGGGATGGAGTGCCTTGTCTTTGGCACGTTTGCCGAGATCCCGTACTTCGATGGAGATAGCCTTGAGCGTCTTTTGGTCGGCGTAGCGCACCGGAACGACGATGAGCCCGTGCTCGACCGCGATGGCCACACCGACATGGACATCGCCCTTTAGCACGATGTGATCGTCGTCGAAATAACCGTTGACCAACGGATGCTGGCGCAACGCTCGCGCCACAGCGAACACAACGATATCGTTGTAACTCACTTTGGTGCCCGAGACGACTTCGTTGTACTCGGCACGGAGCTTCGCTGCCCGTTCCATGTCGAGATCGACCGTGAGTGTCCAGTGTGGAATCCCGGGCTTACTCTGAACCATGCGCTTGGCAATGGTCTTGCGCATTTGTGTCAGCTTGAGAACGCTATCGGGACGTGCAACGAACGGGCGACCGTATTCGTCCACATTGGCCGCGAACGACGCGTCGACCACGGTACGGGAGCTCGTGATGCCCTTCGAGATGGCGGCTTCGACGTCGTTCTTCACGACGCGGCCATGGGGTCCCGTGCCTCGAATGCGCTCGAGTGGAATGTCGTTCTCGCGCGCCAACTTGCGGGCTAGCGGGGATGCGGGAACGTGGGTTTCACCGCTCTCGTCGTGTACTGGCACCGCCGCGGATGCCTTGGCCACGTCGCGATCGCCAGTGGACACCGATGTGAGGGTGGTGGGCTCGCGCTTCGGCTCGAGGGGAGTCGCTTCGCTGTGAGCCTGCTTGGAAGCGACCGTGGCGCTGGTCCCGTTGCCTGCAACGTTCTCGAGAGCGGTTTCGGGATCTTCTCCAGGTTTCCCGAGCACGGCAATCGTCGCACCGAGCGGCAAGGTTTCACCCTCGACAGCCACGAGCTTCAGAACGACACCGGCATCGAACGATTCGAACTCCATGGTGGCTTTATCGGTCTCGATGTCGGCGATGACCTGACCGCGTTTGACCTTGTCACCGACCGATACACGCCACTTGGTGATGACGCCCTCCTCCATGGTGTCGGATAGTCGTGGAAGCTCGACGATGGTGGCCATGCTCGCTTTCCTCAGGCCGCGTTCATGACTTTGAGGACCAACTCGAGTGCACGATCGGCGCGCGGCAGCACCAACTGCTCGAGATTCTCTGCATAAGGCATGTTGACATCCTCGTAGCATTCACGCAGCACGGGCGCATCGAGAGCATCGAAGGCCTCCCTCTGAATACGATCGATGATCTCGGCACCCGGACCACCATAAGGCCAACCGTGGTAGACCAGCACGGCGCGGTTGGTCTTGCGAACACTCCGCAAGATGGCTTCGTCGTCGAGCGGTCGCAACGTGCGAAGATCGACGACCTCGACATCGATCCCTCGCTGTTCCGCCAGCGCGGCAGTGTCGAGCGCGACCGGGACTCCCTGCCCCCACGTGATGATCGTGACGTCTTCACCAGCACGTTTGACGTCGGCCTTGCCGATGGGAATCAAATATTCCTGTTCCGGCACTTCACCCTTGACCGAATACATGAGCTCGCTCTCGAAAAACACCACGGGATTGTTGTCTCGTATGGCGCTTTTGAGCAGCCCTTTGGCATCATAGGGGGTAGCGACCGAAATGACCTTGACTCCGGGAATGTTGCAATAAAACGGCTCGAACGCCTGGCTGTGGGTTGATCCCAGCATGTGCGCGGCGGCATTCGGGCCACGAAATACGATGGGAACGGTGAACTGACCGTTCGTCATGTGTGGGAGCTTGGCGGCGTTGTTGAGAATCTGGTCGAATGCCATCGCCGAAAAATTGAACGTCATGAACTCGATGATGGGTCGCAAGCCGGCCATGGCCGCGCCGATGCCCACACCCGCAAAACCGGCCTCGGCAATCGGCGTATCGACGATGCGCTTGTCACCGAACTGTTCGATCAAGCCCTGGCTGACCTTGTAGGCACCATCGTAGTGACCCACCTCCTCGCCCATCAAAAATACCCGTTCGTCGCGCTCCATCTCTTCGCGGATCGCTTCGCGGAGGGCTTGACGGATCTGCATTACGGCCATGATCAGTCCTTCGCGTAGTTGTTGAGAAATCGCGCCTCGGGTGGGGGCTGGGGCGACTCGTTGGCAAAACGCTCGGCCTCGGTCATCTCGGCCACGATCTCTTCGTCGATGGCCTCGAGCTCGGTTTCGCTGATGCCATGTTTGTCCTTCAGCTCGCGATAGGCAATCTCGATTGGATCATGGCGCTTCCATTCGTCGAGCTCACCGGGGCCACGATATTTGGCTGGATCACTCATGCTGTGTCCCCGAAAGCGATAGGTGATGAGCTCGATCAAGCTGGGTTGATTGTCCTCTCGTGCCATGCGGACGGCCTTGGCGAGTCGCTCGCGCGTCTCGGCCACAGTGACGACGCGAAAGCGGTCGCTTGGCAGGCCGTAGCCCGATGCGCGCGCAGTGATATCCATGACCGGTAGCTGGCGGCTGAGCGGCGTGCCCATCGAATATTGGTTGTTTTCGCACACGAACACGATGGGTAGTTTCCACAGTGCAGCAAGCGTCATGGCTTCATGCGTGGGTCCCATGCCCATGGCACCGTCTCCGCAAAATGCCAATGTGACTCGACCGTCACCCAGATACTTCGACGCAAATGCATGGCCCGTGGCCACAGGAAAATGACTGCTGACGATAGCGTATCCCCCCCACAGTCCCTTGTCGCGATCGAAAAAATGCATCGAGCCACCCATGCCGCCGACGAGTCCGGTCGCTTTGCCGAACAACTCGGCCATGCACGCCTTGGGATCGCATCCGAGCGAAATCGCGAAGCCGTGGTCGCGGTAAGTCGTGACGACGTGATCACCTTTTCCTATGGCAGCCGCAGTCGCGACCGCGATGGCCTCCTGACCGATGTAGAGGTGCAGGAACCCGCTGATCTTGCCCTTCGTATACGCCCTCGCCGCGGCTTCCTCGAAGCGGCGAATTCGCAGCATCTCACGATAATCATGGAGGGTTTGGACCTTCTGGTCCGAAACCTGCTCGGCATCGGGAGCCTGGTTCTTTGCAGTCGCGCGCGCCACGGGGATCTCGCCGGTCAAGGGGGACCACGTTTTATCACAGCGCAGTTCCCGACTTGCAGTTCTGTACTGTCCGTGGGGTCCTCGAGGCGCAGGGTATGCTCCAATGCCCAGCTTTCACGCATGTTTTTGGTAGGCTCGCGCGGATGAGCGACCTCCCGTCCCACTCGCGTTTGTCCTTTTCGGATACCGGCCCGGCAACCCCCGCCGCTTTTACAGACGAGATCTTGGCGGGAAACACCGACGCGCTCGACGAGGCTTCGCTCGTGGCTTTTCTTGCTGGCGCGGGTGAGGTCTGGGAGCTGATATCCGCGGCCGACCGGGTTCGCCGGGCCTACTTCGGCAACAAGGTCCACCTTTGTTCGATCGTGAACGCCAAACAAGGCGGTTGTCCCGAAGATTGCGGCTTTTGCTCGCAATCCAAGCATTTCTCGACGCACGTCTTGCCAGACAAATTCCTGGAGGTAGACGCCATGGTCGAGGCCAGCCGAGCTGCGCGTGACCATCGCGCAACCGCTCTGGGCCTCGTCACGGCCACCCGGGGGTTCGAAGACGACAGCAAAGCCTTGGAGCACATGATCGAAGGGATCCGAGCTGTGCGCGAGGCCGGGTTCACGCAAGCCCATGCGTCGCTCGGATTCGTGTCGCCACAAGGCCTGCGACGGCTCAGAGACGCAGGCATGACCGAGTTCAATCACAATCTCGAAACCGGTCGCAGCTACTTTTCGCAGATCGTCAGCACGCATACCTACGACGAGCGCATCGACACCATCAAAGCCGCAAAACAGCTCGGGCTCCGCACCTGCGTGGGTGGAATCATGGGCATGGGAGAAACACCTGCACAACGAGCCGAGCTCGCGCTCGAGCTCCGCGCGCTGGATGTCGACGAAGTTCCTATCAACTTCCTCGTGAGCATCGACGGAACCAAGTTACAGAAGATCGAGCCACTCGCTCCGATCGAGATGTTGCGCATCATCGCGTGTTTTCGCCTGGCTCTGCCACGCCAGAACATCTTCATCGCCGCCGGCCGCATGCACCTCGGACAGCTCCAACCGCTGATTTTCGCCGCGGGTGCCTCGGGCATGATGATTGGCGACTTTCTCACCACACCCAACCGCAGCACCCAAGACGACCTCGACATGCTCGACCAGCTCGGGCTGGAGACCAGTGGTTGCGGCACGGCAGGTCCGGCCGAGATCTCCACGCAGCATCGCAGGACGAAGCTGCCGGTGGTGGCTTGACACGTCGCGCTAGCGATCGCGCCCCTCGGACGACGGATCGGCGTCATGGTCGTCATGGCGATGGGCAGCAATGGCTGCAGGTGCCCCCGCCTTGGCGGCTTGCAACGTCTGTTCGGCCTTTTTGCTGGCAGCGAGCGCCACCGCGCTTTGCATGAGCGCTTGCACGTCCGGTTTCTGTTGTTGCACCGACCCGGTAAAGCCTGGCGCGGATAGTTGGTGTCCTGGCATCAGCTCAATCGGCAACGGAAACACGATGGTCGATGCGGACTCTCCGGAGATCTCGACGAGCGTCTGATACAGCCTGAGTTGTAATGCGGCGGGATGGGTCGAAATGATCTCTGCGGCCTGGGCGAGCATGGTGGCCGACTGCCGTTCGCCCTCGGCAGCGATGACTTTTGCACGACGTTCGCGTTCGGCTTCGGCTTGCCTGGCCATCGCACGCTTCATCTCACGGGGCAGCTCGATGTCCTTGAGCTCGACGGCCGAGATCTCCACGCCCCATTGTTCGGTACGTACGTCGAGGATGCCGCGGATCTCGACGTTGATGGCGTCACGATGCGCGAGGATCTCGTCGAGATCCATTTTGCCGAGCACGGCGCGCAACGTCGTAGCGGCGAGTTGCAGCGTGGCCGGCAGGAATTCTTCGACTTCCAGGATGGCATGAGTCGGAGACTCGATGGTGGCATAGACGACGGCGTCCACCACAATGGAAATGTTGTCGTGAGTGATGACTTCCTGCGGCGGAATCTGAATGACCTTGGTACGAAGATCGACGATCTTCGCGCGATCGATTCCCAGCGGCAGCATTAGCACGATACCGGGCCCAGCAAGTTTCTTGCGAGCACGCCCGAGCCTGAACACCACGCCGCGTTCGTACTCTCGAAGCACGCGCAGGCCTGTCAAAAGCACGCCGAAACACAATGCAGCCCCGGCGAGCAATAGCTCCATCATGGCGTCACAGCGTCACACGAACGGCGCGATCGTCCTCGCCAGGTTCGGAACTGCAGCTTGAACGTGCTCCTGCGCGGTTCCTCGTAGTTTCTCGTAGGTCTTGCGCAGCGTTAGATTGTTCGTCGCGTTCACGCGCGAATCGGTGACCGCGAGCAATGCATCGGCAGCCCGATCTGCGTTGCCTTGGAGATGCGTGGAGAATGTTTCGGCCCGCGCCTTTCCGCTGTGCTCGGCCAATCCGATGCTTTCGACATATAGTGGCTCCAACGTACCCGCGAATTCGGGCAACAATCGATCCACCACGTCCCGAACGAATGTGGGTTTCACGGCTTGCACGAGTTTGTATGCCGCCTTGATAGCGATGCCCGAAAGACCCCGTTTCGACTCTACTTCGGTGTCGACCAAGTCGACGCAGGCTCGCACCACCCTGGGCCTCGTGTCCTCACGCGTGAGCGTCTCCAGCAGCGTTGCCATGCGAGCGTCGTTTTGTCCGAATTCACGGAGGAATGCAAGCCGTGCCGCGATTTGCCATGCGACGGCGCATCGTGGCCACGCGACAACGTATCGTGTCGTGGACAGCGCCAGATCGCGTTGCGATGATGCGGGCGTGACCCGTACGGCGCGCGCTCGCGGCTGGGCCCCGGTAGGACGGAACCACGAGCCCGAGACCGGTCGCTGGCGAGCCTGTGAAATGCCATGAAGTACGTGCTCAAGTCGTCGCGTCCGCCCGTGGTGCCCCGCTTCGATCCCGAGCGGGACCTGAACCCGCAGCAACGTTCCGCAGTCGAAGCACCCGCGGGAAAACTGCTCGTGATCGCTGGCGCGGGCACGGGAAAGACGCGAACATTGGTGTACCGCACGGCACGTCTGGTTGCCGGTGGTTGTGCACCCGAGCGGGTGTTGTTGTGCACGTTCACGAATCGCGCAGCACGAGAGATGCTCGACCGCGTTGAAGATCTCCTCGGCGTCGACATGGGGCGATGTTCGGCTGGGACGTTCCACCACGTGGCCCATCGCGTGCTTCGCCGCTTTGGAACTGCCATCGGTCTTGCTCCGGATTTCGGCATTCTCGATCCCGAAGACGCGCGTACCCTGCTCTCGACCGTGATCGCAGAGCTCGGGATCGAGGTGCTCACCGCACGTCGCTTTCCTGCACCCAAGCTTCTTCACGGGCTCATCAGTCTCGCGGCCGGCACGCGGCGGACGCTCGCGGACATCGTCGACATGCGTGCCCCCAAGCTGCTCGAGCAGCTTTCGGCCATCCAGGACGTCGCGTGCAGATTTTCGGAGCGGAAGCGGCGCATGAACCTGTGCGACTTCGACGACATGTTGGTGCATTGGCTCGCTCTGCTGAGCGAGCCCAGTGCATCGGCTGCCGCATCGGAGTTGAAAGGTAGCTTCGACCACGTGCTCGTGGATGAGTTCCAGGACATCAATGCGCTCCAAGGTGCAATTTGCGATGCCATGGCGGCCGAACACGGCAGCTTGAGCGTGGTGGGCGACGACGCGCAGTCGGTCTATAGCTTTCGCGGAGCCGATTTTTCTCAGATCCACGAGTTCGCAACCCGTCATCCCGAGGCGGCGGTGCTCCAGCTCACCATCAACTATCGATCTTCGCCGCAGATCCTGGCGTTCGCCAACCGCAGCATCGCCCACAACCGCCAGCAACATCCCAAGGACCTTCAAGCCGTCAAACATCCCGGAATGACGCCCGCAGTCATACCGCTTCGGGATGTGTTCCAGCAAGCCGAGTTCGTTGCGCAACGTGTGCTCGAGCTGCACCACGAGCAAAATCTTCCGTTGTCGAAGATAGCGGTGCTCTACCGCAACCATAGTCATAGCCTCGAGCTCCAGGTAGAGCTCGGGCGCCGACGCATACCGTTCGGCGTCCGTAGCGGTATGCGTTTTTTCGAACAGGCTCACATCAAAGACGTGGTCGCGTATCTTCGCGCCCGAGAAAATCCTCAGGATACGCTGGCGTGGGTGCGCCTGCTGAAGCTTTGGCCTGGCATCGGAACACAGACTGCCGAACAGGTGGCTCGCAATCTGGCCGATAGCGCCAAAGCGGCGGGCCACGCGGGTCGTCGGGCCGCAGTGTTTCGCGACCACGCAGCGCGCTCGCATGGACGTGCACGGGAAGCGCTCGAGCGGCTGACCTTGCTGTGGCAGACGCTCGACGATCCTTCGACAGGAAATCCGGGTGAGCTCATCCGCATGGTCGTGAGCTCGCATTACGCAGAATATGTCGACCGTAGCTTCGGTAACGCGACAGCACGCAAAGACGACCTCGAGCATCTCGCAAGCTATGCCGCACATTATCCCGAGGTGCGCGAGTTCCTGGGTGAGCTGGCGCTGGTCCAGGGCATCGGCGCAGAAACCATCGTCGCCGCCGAGCCCAACGACGATCAACTCGTGTTGTCGACGATTCATCAGGCCAAGGGACTCGAGTGGCCTGTGTGCTTCGTGCTCTGGCTGGCCGAGGGAAATTTCCCGATGGCGCAGGCCGTTCGCACGCAAGCCGAGCTCGAAGAAGAGCGCCGCCTGTTCTACGTGGCAGCCACGCGTGCCGCAGACGAGCTGTATCTGCTGTTTCCGACCCTGGAAGAAGGGCGCGATGGCCCGTCGAAATTGCTTCGCCCAAGTCGTTTCTTGAGCGAAATCGATCATGCACCGCCGGTATTCGAGCGTTGGCAGGTCGAGGAGACGCCCGCGTAGCTGACGAGCTCGACCACCAGTCCAGCGGTCTTGAATTCTTGTTGCACAATCCGTGAAGGTTCCGCGTCCTCGACGATGTGATCGACCGCGATCGTTCGTGCTGGTCGCGGTACTAACAACGCGACACAGTCGAGTCATCAAGGAGGAGGACAGCGCATGACGGAAAGAAAGTCGAAATCTGCAGGAGGTCTGAGCTAGAGCATCGCAAGGAGCTCGGCGAGCTCATTCGGACATGCGGCTCCGGCAGGGGTCGTGACGGACATCAACATGGCAAGCACGAGTCGGGCACGACTCCCGAAACCGGCGCAACTTCGAGCATGGCGGAACGCATTCGCAAGGACCCTCGAGCATCTGCGAAGCTGGATGCGATTCGTCAGCACGCGAGATCTTATATCTACGGGGACTCGTCGTTGATCGCGGAGGCCAAACCCGTGATCGAACAGTACTTCTCGCTGTTCGAGGTCCCGCTTTGGGCATTTCCCAACGTCACGGTGAAATCGGGTGCGACGCTGATGTTCGGACCCGGGGCCAACGTGCTGCTCGCCGCGACGTGGCGGTGATGGGTCCCGTGCAACGCAGGGGTCGCCGGGACAAACGGGCGCTGCGGGTAGTCCGGGTGAGGCCGGCCGCGCCGGCGAGGCGCTCGTTCAGCCCGATCCCGGATGACCGCAAGGCATGGGGATGAACAACGTGGCAGAGACGCTCGAGAATTCGCACGAGGTGGAGGGCACTGTGATTCTCGAGCGTCTCGCCACGCTGCCGGAACCGTACGTCGCGTTGCTTCGGTGGACCGCCCATGCGGCGCACATCGATGTCGATCGAGCGTTGACCCTCGCACGAGATCTCGGGCTTTCAGCGACGAACGGAACTGCCGGAAGATCGCGGCTCAACAACGACGACTCGGCGCTGCAAGTGTGCATGGCGACCCGGTCACGCGGGTCCGACATCCGCGTGCTCGTCGACCCGGGACTCGACGCACGAAATACCCTCGATCGCTATGCGCGGGCACGCGAGGCGTGGCAGAAGATGCTGGCGCGCAGCTCCGATCGCCTGGCAGCGTACACGGCAGCGGCAGCGATCGACGCTTGCTTGCCCCACCCTGTCGAAGCCCACGATTATTGCCAAGATGGCGTGTTGTGGGTTGCGTCCGATATCGAGCGCAAGGGATTCGCGGCATATGTCACCGCGCGGCCGCTCGATTTCCCGCAGCAGCTTCGCCAGCACGTCGACGTTCTTCGCATGCTTGCGCTGCCATGGGGCAATATAGAGCGAGTGGTATTCGGCCGCATATGCGTCGTCCTACAGGCCGTGGGTCAATCGATGTTCGGAGGTCACGTCTGGCTCGTCAGTGTCGGCGCGAAAGCTCGGCCTCGAGCTCCTCGATGCGCTGCAGCGCGGCTTCTTTGGCGGCGCGTTCGGCTTCTTTGGCAGCTCGCTCGGCTTCCTCCCCGGTCGGCACGAGCTCGTCGCCGGTATCGCCCACGGAGAGACGTAGACGCGTGGCAGCACCCGTTCCGACGACCCGAAGAAAACAACCTAGCTGGTGCGAACGCACTCGATCGCCATCGGTCGATTCGACATGCCGCAGGCCTGCGCTGTCTTGGCGGTACACATTGAAGGTTGTGCGCTCGTCGTCGGCGAACGGATCGAACACCACCAGCTCCTTCACACCGAGCATGGCATAGCGATGGGGCGCTCGCTCGTAGTCCTTGTGGGGATCACGACCGACGACCTCCAGCACGAAGCTCGGCACCACATTGCGCTCCCACACTTTCCACACGTCGATGGCGATGTCCTGAGACACACCGGGCAATACGTACAGGTCGGGTGCAACGCAGGCCTGGGGATCGTATTGGATCCAATAGATGAATTGGTCCGAGCCGACGTGAGCATGAACGTTTTCCTTTTTCAGATAGCGTTCCACCAACGGACGGAGCAGCTCGAGGATATACGTTTGGATCTCGTGCTCGCCCACGTCGTCTTCCACGCGGTATACCGTCGGATCGAAGAGCTGGGAAGCAGCGACGCCCATCGACAAGAGGCTAGCACCTTGCTGGGAAGCATGCTCCGAGGTGGGAGTACGACTAGCGCGGCTGCCGCGAATCGCGGAGCGAGTCTGATGGCGGCCGATGGCCTATGACGGCGGAGGAAGCTCGTCGCAGGTCTTGTCGATGGTCATGACCGCATTTTGGAAGAAATCGTCGTAGTTAGCGGCGGTGATCGGGCCCTCGATGCCCCGCGCGTCGTACATGGCGATGAAGTCCTTCCAGTGTTGCTGGCCAGTTTCCGGGATGAGACCGAGAACTACGATCGACTCGCGCACACCATACTTGGCCGCGAGGATGGCATCGAATGTAGTTTGGGCGCTAGCCCCTCCCTTGATGTCCTCGTTGTTGAAATCATCACTGATGAACGTGATGACGAGCAACGCACCATGGCGCAAGAAACCTTCATTGCAACCGCCGGGTTCCTGGAGGTCCTCCGACAGCGCCGCGATGATGGCTTGAAGCGGACGTTCGCTCGGACTCCCCGCGGTTCCAACCGTGGCCATGCACGAGAACGTCCCCGAGAGATCGGGCTCACCGTCGATGATGTAGCGGTTTCCTCCGTACGGCATGCACAATGTGTTGCTCGCGTATTCGCCAGCGGGGTGCACCACGCCCGCACCACGGGTATAATCACACTGCTCGAACGTCGCGGTGCATGCATGGCCTGTGGGGCCTTCACACGTGGGAGAAAGATAGGCCGGTGGTGGGGCAGAACAAGTGGTGGGAGTGCACTCGCCCTCCGCGTCGGTGTCGACCACCATGACATGGTGATCTTCGCCGGAAACCTCCGTCATGATCGTGCTCATGAATTCAGGAAATGCAGCCGTGAGTGCCGTTTGCTCGTCTTCCATGGAGATGGAATTATCGACGACGAACAAAAAGTCGATCTTTTTGCAACCGTCCCAGCTCTCAGTGGTTGACTCTCCGACACTGACCGTACCGGTAGTAGTGGTGCTGTCCTCGCTGCTTGTGCTCGTGGCATCCCCACTACTCGTGCTCGTGGTATCTGCACCGGTCGTATTCGTGGCATCTCCACTGCTCCCGCTCGTCGCAGAACTGTCCCCCGTGTCTACGCTCTGGGTGGAGCCCTCGCTGCCAATCGTCTCGTTTGCGGTGTCCGTGCCTTCGGTGACGCCGGTCGTATCCGCGACTCCCGATGTATCCGAGTCGGTGCCTGCCGTGGTCGTGCCAGGATCGGTGGTGGATCCTTGGTCGCCAGCGCTTTCGGTGTCTGTCGTTTGTTCGCCGCCGCAAGAGCATCCCAGCATGACAAGTGCGAGTGTCGTCGTGTAATTGATGTTGGTGGTTTTCATCGTGAGTCCCATGTGGAAAAGGCCATACTCCCTCGACACAGGCTTCGCTCCGCCGGAAAGTCCGGGCATTTGTGGACGTCGATCGGGCTCATGGCTTGGCGCTGGCGATGATACCAATTCCGGTGGATCGAACGCGGTATCGGTGAACATGACGCGTTCCAGACCAATCCTCTCGCCGGAGCCAGCGTCCTCGAGCGGGCTCGCGCCACGCTTCAAGGTGGTGTTCGAGCAGCCGCAGACGCTCATCGGACGGCCGAGAAGATCCAGCAACGAGCCTTCGCGACCGGCAACACTGAGGCACAAGGATAGCGGACACCGCGCCTGTGCTTACCCTCACATATACGCTGGGATCGCGGCAAATCACAGCGGTAAGATGCAACGATGGCGTGGCGTGGCCGACGTGGCGCATACGGCCTACACTGGAGGTTGTCGTGGAGCCTAACGAAATCACCCATCAGATCCTTCGTGAGATCCGGGATGCAGCTCGTGACACCAACACGCGGGTCGACGAAACCAATCGTCGCCTCGACGAGACCAACCTTCGCCTCGACGAGACCAACCTTCGCCTCGACGGGACCAACCTTCGCCTCGACCGAACGCGTGAGGAGCTCGGCAAACGCATTGTCGAGTCGGAGATCCGCACGGCTACAGCAATTACCGCGGTCGCAGGTGAGATCCATCAGATCAAAGAGCTGCTGATCGATCGCCTCGATCTACGCGATCGCGTGTCGGCGTGCGAACGGGACATCGCGTGGCTGCGCGCCCGCATCGGTGAGTAGCCTGTCGAAGCCATCAGTTCGGGAGCTGCGCCTCGGAAGGTAGGCTCTTTTCACCGACGGTTTCACACATCCGATAGCCTCGGCATCCATGGGCTGCTTGCGTACACGCAATGAGCAAGCGCGAAGCGTCGCTGTCCACGTCGACGGTCTTGGCCCATGGAGGCACGCGTCCAGCCTCCAGAGGAGCTCCCACGAGCACGGCATGACAGCCACGGCCGTGCTCGATGAGGAACACGAACAATTCCATGAGCTCACGCATATCGAGCGTCGCTCCGGACACCACGACGAACTCCACCGATTGCACGACAATCTTTTCAGTCACCTCACTCAACGAGCCCGCAAGGCCGATCATCGCCCCAGCCTCCGTCAACGTATGAAGAAGTTCCATTCTCGTACGCGGGTCTTGGTCGAGAACGACACCTGTGGTGCCGGACAAGACTTGTTCGGGTAAGAGAGCCATCGTTCGCCTCACAGTTTCAGAAGGCGTCCAGTATGCCAGCTTTACCGAGCAGCCGTCCAGCCAGCTCACCGAACCGGGTTGCATGCTTCGAAGGGCGCAGTCGTGTTGTTGTCTTCGATGCACTCGTTGAGCACGCCTTTGCCTGTGCCGTCGTCGTCGACCACCGCGACGACCTCATAGGGCGGACTACCGGGATTCGGTACCTCGAGCGTGACTGTCTCGGCGCCGCCGGCTGGGATCGCTTTCACGGTCTGAACGATACCGAGCAAGCCAGTTTCCCGGTCATAGAACGCCACGTTCACCCCCGGGCCGACACCGAGACAACCGAGGTTCTGCACCTTGACCGACAACGAGAGATCGGGGCACTTGGCCGCATCGACCATCAAATCGGCCGGCACGAGATCCGGCGCACACAGGTTCTTCAACTCTCCCTGCGTGTTGCGGCGGTAACTGTTGTAGGGGTCGGTCGCAGGCGTGGCCCAGCTCGGCGATTCGATCAGCGGGATCGATGCGTTGGCCTGCACGTTGGTCACGTGGTAGGTGTGCTGATTCCAGATCGGCAAGGTGGCAACCCAGTTGTCGAGGCGATCTTCGAACACCTCGATGCCGGCGTCGCCAATGTTTCCTTGAGGCGACTCGTTGTTGGTGCTTACGACGATCTCCGCTTTGAAATCGCCGTCGACGTCGGCGATCACGGGATATTCCGTGCGCGTGCGTGACGAGTTGATGTCGCTGAACAACAGCTCGGCGTCGGTCATCAGTCCGTCGCACATGGCAGCTCCGCTGGCACAGTCGGGCTCGGTACCGGGATAGATACGGAGATACCACTCGTCGCCATAGATCACCTCCGAGCGACCATCGCCATCGAAGTCGAACACCGACGACCCGGTACGCTGTGACGAGGCATCCTTGGTGCTCGCGCTCCACAGTTGGGTCATCGACGCGACGCCGTCGAACTGGACCACGACGTAGTGATCGGACGCCGCCGTTCCGATGTCCGGTACGCCATCGCCATCGAAGTCCGCGATGTTGGGGGCACCCCCTGCCCCGCCTCCGGGAATCGCGATGCTCGCGAGCACGAGGCCCGTTTCGCCATTGAACACGTAGATCGTGCTGGACTCGACGATCACGATCTCGGGCAGTGCATCGCCGTCGAAATCAGCGATGCCGCAATAGCCATCGGCTGGCATGCCAGTCCACTTCGGCTGGCCAGCGAAGTCAATCCCGACCGAACCCGTGAACGTGTACACCGTTGCGCCCGCGATCAGCTCGGGACGATCGTCACCGTCGAGATCGGCGACGCACGATAGCGGCCCGAACCCGCCATTGGAGCCCGTGGCGCCACCGAGCGCTTCCCACACCAGAGTACCTCGTGCATCGAACACCGAGCGGCCGAACGCGATTTCGGGAGCCTCCGTGCCATCGAAATTCGCGATCGACGGCGAGCCGCTCTTGACCAACAGGTTGCCGTGGTTTTGCGAGATCCATAGCGGCGTGCCGTCGCCACGCACGGCGATCAAGTTGGGACCCTGGCCAGACGTCACGACTTCCGGGAGGCCATCACCATCGAGATCCCCAATGGCTGGATGTGCGCTGGGATCCGTACGATACGCGACGTCAGAGAGCGTCCATACCTTTGCACCGGTGTCCCCCCGGATCGCACGTAGAATTCCGTCGACCGTATAGCTCGAGTCGCGGTAGGTACTGAACACGATCTCCGGCACACAATCAGCATCCAAGTCAGCGACGATGGGTGTCATGACGCACTGATAATGGTCGGGCAAATCGTCAGCCGCGGGATCGATATGCGTCCACGTCGGCTCGCACATGTCGGCGACACACATCTCTTCTTTTTGGCAACCGGAAGAGCATGGTCGCTCGGCGCGTCGGCCCCACGTGAACCGCGGAACAGGATCGAATTGTCCCGGTGTCGGTGCGAACGAACACTCGGCATTCGCCAAGTTTGGTACACACAATCGTAACTCCGCATCGCAGACCTCGTCGGCTGCACAATCAGACGTGATGCTGGTAGCACACGCTGCCGCGTCACACGCCCCGCCAGGAACGACACATTGGCCGACATGGCAAATCTCATCGATGCCACAGCAGAGTTGATCGACTCCGCACGGATCCGGTCCGCCGCAGTCGATGACACAGCGGTCGTCGACACAGATGTGCCCAGCCTCGCAGCAAGCGTTGCCACACCGAAGGTCATCGGCACAATCGCCCGTCGTGTCGCCCACGCTATCCGAGCTGCTACCCATGCCCATGCCCGTGCTCGTGCCGCTCGCATCGCTGGAGCCCTCACTCGCGCTCGCATCGGTCGTGGTCATCGTGATGCCCACCGTGTCGCTCTCGCTCACACTTCCGCTTCCACGGCCTTGACCACCGCTTTCGCAATTCGCCATGACACAAACCGAACCAAACACACCCAGCCACGACGTGCGGTTGGTTGCGAGCACGCCGCGGATGGTGATGGAACGAGTGGCAAAACCGGGATGATGCATCGTGTGCTTAAGTAGCGCGAGCGGCCGTTTTTTACGGGTTTCGTGGGTCCGACGCCAGGGACCTGTACGTCGGCCTTTGCCTACCACACGATCCTGATAGATTCCCGAGCCATGGACGACGAAACCGCTTTGCGCTTGAGCCGCGCGCTTCGTGACCGTGCAGAGCGCCTGCTCACCCCCGCGCTCGTCATCGACCTCGATGCCGTGGAGCACAACGTTCGCGCGGTGATGGCCCGTGCGGACGGTCGCTGGCGTCCGCACATCAAGACCACGAAACAATCCGTCGTGCTTCGTGCCCTGTTCGCCAACGGCGTACGTACCCTCAAGTGCGCCACGCTCGATGAGCTCTCGTTGGCACTCGCGACCGCTCGCGAGCAAAGCATCGAGCTCGACATCCTGCTCGCGTATCCAGCGAGGGGGCCGATGCTCACGGGCGCGCTTGCGTGTGCGAGCGCGTACCCACGAGCGAAGATACGTCTACTCGCGGATGATCCGTCGCATTTACACGACATCGAGCGTGCCGCGATCGACCACCCCGTTGTCCTGGAGGTATTTCTGGACGTCGATCTCGGAATGGGGCGTACTGGTACCCTTCCAAAGGCATGGGCTGCGGCCCTCGCACGCGATGCGGCGCGGTTCGTGCGGCTGCGCATCGTCGGTCTCCACGGTTACGACGGGCACCTCGAATGGGATGAGCTCGACCAGGCCAATGCCGGCTACGACGCACTGTGTGAGCTCGGTCATGCGCTCG
>Ga0187893_10002200_pt1 | contig 43580 bp, 25 predicted proteins | sample MA1701074metaG_FD_139574 | JGI IMG/M metagenome (GOLD analysis project Ga0187893, IMG submission 139574) | White microbial mat communities from a basaltic lava cave in the Kipuka Kanohina Cave System on the Island of Hawaii, USA - MA170107-4 metaG ... | reverse complement strand
TGCTTGGCGGCCATAGCGAGGTGGACCCACGCCTTCCCATCCCGAACAGGACCGTGAAACGCTTCAGCGCCGATGATAGTGCGAGGTATATCGCGCGAAAGTAGGTCACCGCCAGGCGCCCCATAAACAACCAAGCCCTCCTCGCGAGGGCTTTGTTGTTTATGGTCGCTAGAGCATCACCGTGCAGGCAGTCAACTCGTTGCCCCCTTATAGCGTAGAAGCGGCCCGAGAGAGTTCGTACCGAGCGCCTTTCCTTCGCAACCAACGCGAGCCACTGCCAATGCTCTCCCGCACACTTCTCGGATGGAGAATCGAGGGTTTTCTGGTGCGAGCCGCAGGAACGAGAAGAGCCGGAGCAGCACACCACCAAGCGCCAATAGTTAGGGAATCTTAGCCGGTGGTCAAAGATCAAGCCCTGTGATTAAATAGTTGTAAGGTATCCACAACTGGGAAATGTTCCTGCCCCAGAGAATCGAGAACTCTGAATACTGCTCGAAAGACCGTGCGCTTCGTCCGCGTACGGTAAGGGGGCGTTGCCGACTCTATGGTATGCCGGGTCGTGCGGCCGGCAGAAGCAGGGAGTAGGAAAGGAGCCAGCATGACTGACAACAAGAATGACAATGACGCGGATCGGGAAAGTCGCGCACGTTGGCGACCACGCGGCAAACGCTTGGGAGTAATGGATCTAAAAGGACGGGCCAGTGTACGTGAGTACCTCGTCGAAGGTCGTCAGCTTCTGAAGGAAGGGCGCTATGACGAAGCGCTTGCGCAGTTCGCCGAGGCGCTGCGTAACAATCCCGACATCGCGCTCGCCCATCTGGCGACCGGCCACATCCATTACAAGCAAGGGCATATGGAGGAAGCCCTGATACATTTCCAGAGGGCCCTCAGTATCAACAGCCAGCTTGCGCCAGCGCTGCTCATGGCGGGGAATGTTCACCGAGAGTTGGGCGACACGGAAAAGGCACTGGGGGACTACGAAGCGGCCCTCGAGATTGATCCGAAACTGGTCGGCGCGCAGCTTGGGGCCGGAAAACTGTACCTCAGCCAGGACCGTCTTGAGGATGCCGAGCGACTTGCCCGTGAAACTCTGCGGCTTCGTCCCGAATTGACTGCGGCACGTGTGTTTCTCGCGAATATCTATCTGCAGAAGAAGGACAGCGTGGCAGCCATCGAGCAGTTGCGGCAGGCGATCAACACCGATCCCAGGTTTGCCGCCGCGTACTTCCTACTTGGAAAGCTGCATTTCGATGAAGGGCGCCACGCCGAGGCGTTGGAGGTGTTCCAGGATCTGATCGCGCAGCAGCCCGATCATGCAGTAGGGCAGTATTTTGCAGGCCTAAGCGCCGCGGCCTGTGCCGACTACGCAGCGGCAGCGCGTGGTTTCGAGGAGGCCCTGCGGCTGAATCCTGCCATGGAGGCAGCACATTACCAGCTCGCTGTAGTTTTGATGAAACAGGGCGACTACGACCGTGCACGCGTTAAGTTGCTGGAATTGGCTCGGACGCAGCGTCGCTCAGCAATCGTGCAGCGCTTGCTCGGTGACCTGTATGCGGGTATCGGCCATTACCGCCAGTCGGTCGAGGCCTATCAAGCGGCGTTACTACATGGTCCACAGCTAGCGGAGGAGCATCCTCAACTAGCGGAAATCCTGCACAGTGCATTGAGCGACGGGGAGAAGGCATTAACGCTGCGCGAGGCGTTCGCGCAGGTGCCGATAGCAGTCGAGCCTGGAAGTGAGCGAGGGGGTGCGACGCGTAGTGGGCGCGGCGGCACGGCCGGCAATTGGCGCGGCGCCAAAGCCCGCCGTCCTCGCGGCGGCGGATCGTTCATGCCGTGATCCAGGTACTGAACGATAAACGGCGGCTGCCTGAGAAAACGGCAGATCGCGAAGGATCCGAACCCCAGCAAAGATGTGCAGCTCATCGATGCGCCACTGCAACGTCAACTGGGTTTCCGAGAGTGGCCCGAGGATCTAGTACTACACTGCCTACGAAACGCTTGGCGGTTCCGATTGTCGGGTAATCGAGAGCTCCAGCCTCGGTTCGATTCACCGCACTGCCTTTGCATGCCTGCCTCGCCCAAAGAATTGCTGTCCAGCATGGGCCGCCTGATCTTTACATGTGACTGTTACGCATCCATCGCGGCATGTCTTCTTGCAATTCCCTGCCCTGTTCGCACAGACGATTCCTGGCGCTGTCTCTGAAGATTCAGAAAAGCTATCGACATGACAAACGCTCCAGCCATTCGCAGCGATCTCGACATCAAACAGGTCAACAAGAGCGGTGGACAGATCTACTACGTCAAAGACGCGAAGGCAGGCAGCGTTTACGAGTTCAGCGCGCAGGAGTACGCCCTGCTCGCCATGCTCGATGGCAAGACCGGGATCGACGATGTGCGGGGCCGGTTCGAACGCCAGCACGGAGTTGCATTGGCGCTCGACGAACTACAGGAGTTCATCGACAATCTGCGTGAATGGGGCCTACTTACCAGACAGCCAGCCCAAGCAACGCAGGCAGAGGATGCAACTTCAGTAGGGGTTCCCGCGCTGCCCGGAGTGGACAGACCGGTTCTCGAAGAGAGTTCCGAGGCGTCAGATCTCAGGCCCTCTGGAGTGGGCGAACGGCGCGGACGTCCAGCGCGCTATCGACGCTTGTTCGAATCGGATCCCCTATTCTCGCGAGTGGCGCGATGGTTGAGGCCGCTTCGCAGCGTGGTGTACGCGCTGCCGGTCTTACTCGCGGTCGCAGTCTTTGTGGTGCTGCACGACAGCCACCATCTTCAGAGCGACTTCAGACGGCTGTGGAGTCCGGTCCCGCTCCTCGTGCACCTTCTCTTCGCACTGGTAACTGTCAATTTCTGGAGCAAGTTCATGGCCGGCGTAGTGTGCCGTGCCATGGGAGGTGAGGTGCCGGGCTTCGGGATTACGTTGCGTGGCATCTTGCTGCGCTTCGAGGTTGAACTGCACGGCATCGGCAAGATGACGCGCCGGCAGAAGATGTGGATCGCCGCCGCGCCGTTGCTGGTCAAGATGCTGCTCTTCAGCCTGGGCGTATTGCTGTGGAACATGTCCCGTGCGTCGGGCTCAGTTCTATCCCTCCTCGGCTTCATGTTGGCCGGCATCGCGCTGATATCGTTTGTGCTTACCGTGAATCCGATGGGCAGGGCCGACGGGTACGCGTTACTGTCGGCCTATCTCGGGATGCCTCAGCTGAGACGCAAGTCGTTCGGCGTGCTGTTCGGTGCCTTTCTGTCCAGTAAGCAACAACAGAACCTCGGACGCGCGATGGAGAATATTGATGTGCGCCCTCTGCGCATCTATGCGATCGCTTCGCTGCTCTACTCGGTGTTGTTCTTCGGCACGATACTGTATTTCGCCGCGCTGTGGCTGGAGTTTAGCTTAGGTGGGCTAGGCGTAGTTGTGCTTATCGCCATCTTTGCGGCGATCGCTTATCGCATGCGGGATCCTCTCAGGCGCCTGCGCGCGAACGCGGAACGAGGATCATCGGTCGTTGAGCAACCTCGCAGCAGCGGTATCTGGAACTGGGTCCGCGGAAACAAGAAGAAGCTCGTGGCGCTGCTACTGTTCGCGGCGGTCTCGTTCATTCCCTATCAGTATGAGCCTGGCGGCGAGGTCGAACTGCGTCCGGTACGTCACTTGGTGGTGAACGCCCAGACCGAGGGGATTGTGGAGGAGGTTTACTTCAAGGGTGGCGAGTGGGTCAGCGCCAATACCACGATCGCGCGCTTAGCCTCCTACCAACAGGAGAAGAATCTCGGCGTGACGCGCGCCCAGATCAGCGAGCAGGAGGCCAAACTCCAGAAGTTGCTCACTACCCCTCGTCCTGAGGAAGTGGCCTTGCGCGAGGCGCAGGTGGAAACCGCCCGCGCCCGGGCCGATTATGAAAGGGTGGAGTTCAACCGGAGTGAGAGACTCTACCAGAAGCAGGTGATCTCGGAGCAGGAGTACCTTAATGCCAAAGCGGAGATGGACAAGGCAGTCAATGAGCTTCTCGAAGCTCGGGCGAATCTGTCGTTAACGAGAGCGGGGCCGCATCCGGAACAGATCGCAGCCGAGCGAGCAGAACTCGATCGCCTGCGCCAGAACCTGCGTCACGACGAGGAGAAACTCCAGCGTACTCGTATGGTAATGCCCATCGATGGGCGTCTGAGCACCTCTCACCTTTATGATCTGGTTGGCACTTACGTGAAGGAAGGCGATCTGATTTCTGAGATAGATGACGACCGCACGATGCTGGCGGAGATCAGGCTACCAGAGTCGGATGTCGAGGGTGTGCGGGTCGGCGCTGAGGCCAAACTCAAAATCTGGTCGTACCCCGTCGATCTCGTCAGGGGTAAGGTTACCCGGGTGGACCCGGTTGCAGTGAAGACGGGTTACGGGAAGGTGGTCAAGGTGACGATCGAGGTGCCCAACGAGGAATTCCTAATGAAATCTGGAATGACCGGTCACGGTAAGGTAACGGTTGGTTCCGTACCGGCCATCGTTGCCTTCACTCGCTGGTTGGTGCGCTTCTTCACGCTTGAGTTGTGGTCATGGCTGCCGTGAATGCCGTTTCTCTTTCGGGGTGAAACGGTCCCTTCAGTTCCTAACAGCTGTGATTTCGAGCCAGTTGCGCGCGACCTCTTGTACCCCCAGCGTCTTGAACGCCCGGCCCACGGCAACTTGCAAGCACTCGCTAGCAATCTCGACCGGGTAGCCGCTCATTAGGACTTCGGCGAGACCGCCATAGGCGCCTACCAGTTCCAGCCCACGCTGGCTGATGGTCATCGGATGATCGTAGTTCCGGGTGACTCGCAACCCGTATTTCTCGAGTTTGGCCTGCCATTCCTGCCCACTTAACCAGCCCTTGTCGAATGCGCGGCTCGCCCTGCCACGGACCCGCGGGATGCTCGGCTTTCCGGCCTTGCGCAGGGCTTCGTTCCTGGCGTTGAGCTCGAGGACCGCCTCCTTCATCCACTCAGCATAAATTGCCTCGCTACCCGGTGCGAACGTGCCGCTGTAGAACACCGAATTGAAGGTGAAGCTGCCGCCCGGCTTTAGCACGCTCGCCACAGCTTGCAGGAAACGATCCTTGTCTGGCATTAGGTGGATGGCGTTGCCAATCATGACCAGATCGAAGCTGGCGGGTGAGAACGGCAGATCATCGGCGCTGCCTTCGAGTAGCCTGACCCGACCTCGGCCATTACCTTTGCCTGGTTCCCCGGCAGCGTCCTCGACCAGTACACCTTTCTCTTGGAACATCGCCCTAGCAATGTCAAGGCTCTCCGCTGAGATGTCGATGCCTATGACATCGACACCCGGTTTCATCTGGAGCAGCAGGTCGGTGAGGAGACCGGTGCCGCAAGCGAGGTCCAGGACCCTGTGCACCCGTTCCAGTGGCAAATGCTGCAGGAGGGCGCGATTTGCCTCGATGTATTCAGGTTCCTGAGAGTAGGGTTCATAAGTAGTGTTAACCTTCATGCTTGACTCCTGACGAATCAACGGGCGCGCCTCCGTGGCTTATGGTGCCGGGCGCTGTTTCTTGCGGGTCTTAAACGGTGCCAGCACAGGATTGAGGAGGTAGGCTTCACGCGGCAGTCCGAGCATGTATCGAATGAACTCAGCTACGCGTTCGGGCGCGATGAGGTTGACGGGTTTCATGGCGCCGGGACCATTCTGCCGCCAAAGCGGAGTTTCCACGGCATCGGGCAAGAGGGTCTGCACGCGCACGCCCTGGGATGCCACTTCTTCAGCGAGCGATTCCGACAATCCGATGATGCCGAACTTTGAGGCGCAATAGGGCGCGTCGTACGGCCGGCCGTGGCGCCCAGAGGTTGAAGACAGGTTGATGATGTCGCCTTGCCGCTGCGCCACCATGACCGGGAGCACGGCACGATTGCTCAGAAAACAGCCGGTCAGGTTGGTATCGATAATGGCTTGCCACTCCTTAAGTGAAGTGTCGGCCACTGTCTTCAGCGCAGCCCCTATCCGTAGGATGCCGGCGCAGGCTACTAGGGCGTCAATGCGCCCGAAGCGGGCCATAGCCTCGTCGCGCATGCGTTGCATGTCAACTTCATCGCACACACTGAGCTGCAGGACGAGTCGTTCCGGCCGTATCTGGATGGTGTTCAGTTCTTCGCTCAGGTCTTGTAGGGCGACTTGGTTGACATCGACCAGTACCAGCCTGCAACCGTCCGCAGCAAGCAGACGCGCGCAGGCGCGGCCGATGCCGCTCGCTGCGCCAGTGACGATCACGATCTTGTCTGCGATAGCTTGCGTCATCTGATCGACCAAGAGTGCTTACGCTGCCTGCACCGAATTCAGTGCGCTGGGCAGGATATGGAGTTGCGAGGCTACGGTGTCGCTCGGTTGCTGGATGACGTGGTACAGCACCGTCGCAGCGAATTGCGGGCCGCTCAACGAGCCCCCAAACGGCCGGGCCAATCCTGTCTGGTTGACCAACGGCGTGTCGACCGGTCCTGGAAGTATCACTTGAACGCGAATACCGTTGGGGGCGACCTCCGCAGCCACGGCCTCTGCGAAACCGACCATGCCGAACTTCGATGCACAGTATGCCGGAGCGTACGCCCGGCCGCGCAGTCCGCGCGGCGAGGTGCTGGAGCCGATCAACAGCACATGGCCGGAGTTCTGCCGCACCATCACCGGCAGGACGGCGCGTGTGCACAGGAACACTCCGGTCAAATTGACGGCGATCACGTGCCGCCATTCCTCTAGAGGCAGTTCAGAACTGGCATGCGGCAGCAATCGTGCTGAACCAGGCTTCCTGCCGACGCCCGCGCTGGCCAGCAACAGATCCACCCGTCCGTAGCGCATCACCGTGCGCTCAACCATCACAGCGACATCCGTCTCGCGCGTAACATCCAGTACCAGTCCAAGGTGTCCGTCGGCCACCGGTGCGAGACTGGCGTACGTACCGTTCACCCGGGCCGCCGTCGTTCCGACTACGACGACGTTGTAACCCGCCGCTGCGAGCGAGAAGCTTAGTGCCTGACCGATACCGCTGCTGCCCCCGGTGACGATCGCTACCTGTTGCGCCATCTCACTGTATCCGCTGTTTGATGAGACGTCTCAGGACGTGCTTTCCACCAAGGGTTTCGGTCTGGCGATGGGCGGAGTGGGCGTGTTTCAGCTTCGGGCCCGCGCCGTGCTGAAGGAATGGCAGCAACGTACGTACGAACACCTGTGGCCTGACGACAGGGTGGAAATGGCCGGCGCCACGCACCAGCGTGACACGGCTGTCGGGAATGAGTTCCTTCAATGCCCAACATGTCGGTAGGCAGTGCGAGTATTCGCCGTACATCATCAAGGTCGGGGTCGCGATACGTCGCAAGGCAGAAACGGTGATTTCGGAATCGTCCTCAAAATCACGCGCGGCGGTGGTGGAGTTCATGAGCCGCTCCCAGTTCTGTGCTCCCTTGCGGCCCATATCACGGTCGCGCAGCGATGGACCCTGGCGGCGCGCGTTGGGGAGTCCGCCGCTGGCGAACTGCCGCGACAAGCGGTTGAAGTTGGCGAGTAGGCGGTAGTTGATGAACTCGTCCTCGGAGGGAAGATTGTCGTGGCCTTGATCGATCAGCTGTCTCTTCCAAATGCTCCAATAGGGCCACTCGCGCAAGCGCATCGGCGCTTGCAGGCAACTCACCTGCGTGTCGGCAACCGTGAGACTGACTACGCGTTCGGGTCGGCGGATAGTGTAGGCGATCGCAACCCGCGCACCGAAGCTGTGCCCTACGACGTGGGCGCGCGTCACGCCGAGGTGATCGAGCAGGGCGTCGAGATCATCGCTCATTGAGTTCAAGGTGTAACCGGACTCCCGCATCCGGCTTCGCCCGTGGCCACGCAGGTCGTATGTGATCACTCGGAAGCTCGTCGCGATCCTCTTGGCGATGCCCATGTACCAGAACGCCAAGTTGGCACCAAGTCCATGGACCATGACGACATCTTCGCCCTGTCCATCGCATAGATGATAGAGCAGTGTGTCTGTGGCCGATCCGGGATGCATTTCAACTCAACAAGTTCCACCTGTGCCGACCAGTCCTAGGCCACGGACCTTGACATCTACGTCTGTCGACAGGCTGCCTGAAACCTATTCCATGTAGCCGAGCAGTCGGAGTTGCCTGAGCAGCGCTTCGCGCTGCTCAGGCGTCGGTTGCCGGTCGTTATCGGCAGCGGCGGCCGCTACTGTCGCATTGCCTCGCTTGATGGACTTCTGTCCGAGCAGGCGTTCGTCCAGCGCCTCAACGGGCACGCGACCCTCGAGATCGCCCGGTACCGGTATGCCCAATAGATGAAGGAGCAAGGGAGCAATGTCTAGCAGGTTAAGCGCCTTGATCTCCGCGCCGCGGCGGATCCTGGGTCCGCGCGCGATGAATATGCCGTTCGGTCGATGGGTACCGTCGGGATGCTTACGTGGAACGACAATGTCGGTGGATTTCAGGATCGAAACGAAACCCCCGTCCCGCAGGCGCAAGGTGATGTCGGGTGAGGGCTCCACGTAGGGAGTGCCTTCCAGCTTGTTGGCGTCTACGCCGACGAATACAGGCTCCCCATTCGCCGGATCGCGGTAGTCGAGCAGTTGTTGGCGAAGTTTAAGGCAAAACGTCAGGTACTCGCTCTCCTTGACACCTGGTGATGAACCGCTGGCACGCTTGATATAGATCGCATTGCTGCTTGGCGTCGGGCAATAGGCGACTGAGTTGCGCCAGTCGACCATACCCAGATGCTCCTTCATGTGATCGGCGGTGAGTTTTCCGGTCTCGCCATGCTCGGCCGAATCGCGCCAACGCAGGTAACCGTGCCGAGCCAGCCATTCGTTGATGTACACCACCTCGGTGGTGGCCCCGAACCCGTGATCTGAGGTCAAAATGACATCAGTGTCAGGTCCCGCCTCGCCCGCCAGTCGCTCGATGTTGGCATCAAGCTGCCGGTAGAAACCGAGGCAGAGGTCACGGATTCGCGTGAACCACGGGTCGGGATCGGGTGGTTGCAATACCGGGTCAACAAAACGCCAGAAAAGATGCTGAATCTTGTCGGGGCCATCCAGGACCACGGCGGTAAGGTCCGTGCGGTCACTCTCCATCAATCGGCAGCAGATCTGGGTCCAAGCCGTGTCCCGATCCGATTGCAGCTTGATCCAGTCCTCGTGCTCGCCTTCGAGGAGACCCTGCACGCATTTTTTCTCCTCCCCGATGTCCATGGCGAGATTCTTGTAGTCGAAATCCGGCATCTGCTTGATCGTGTCGAACAGTCCTGTCGGGTGCATCGCATGACGCAGATGCTTCCATGGGACAAAACCGGAGATGAGGTAGCCGTCGATCGGAGGTGGCGGCGACATGCCATAGAAATTGAGCGAGGTGGCCCGCCGACCGTTGCGCTGCGCAATCGACCAAATCGTTTCGCTGCGAATGTAGCGCGAGTCGTTGACCTTGAGGAATACGCTGCCATCCTCGAGCGTGGCTGGGCGCAGGAAGTCGTAGATGCCGTGCACGTGCGGGCTGCGCCCCGTGATCATCGAGATCCAGGCCGGGGGAGTCAGAGGGTTGCGTGTGGAGAGCAGGTCGCCATGCACGCCTTCCTGCATGAATCGGCGCAAGAACGGCATTACGCCGTTGCCCATGAGCGGTTTGAGCAGAGCGAAAGTTGCACCGTCCAGGCCAATCATCAACGCTTTGTCGTAGTTCACTGTTCCTTGCCTCCCAATTCAAGTCGCAAACTGCAAAGCGCACGGTACCCGGGCGCCAGTATGTTTATTATTGTTTTCAGTGCGTGCCGATCTGTGCGTGCAAGAACTCCACGATCTCACTTACCTGCAGATCTTCAACGTAATCGCCGTCGCGCATGAACAGTCTCTCGAACGGGATGCCTTTGCAGTTGAGGTTCTGTTCAAGCGACACAACCAGTTGCACGACGTCTATGGACTCGAAGAAGAGATCGCGCATCAGACGTACATTCGGCCCGATACCTCCATTGATCTCGAGATCCCAGTCCGCGGTCATATCATTCAACACGGCGATCACGCGTGACTCGACATCGGCTTTGCTCAGTGTTGCTGTGGAAGTCATGAACGAGATTGTCCTTTTCCTTCGAAGATGCCTGATATCAAAGTTGGTGGAATCATAACTTCTTCGCCCTCGCGCATGTACACGAGAACAGGGCAGCGACGGTTTGGGAAGTTACGCGCGCCGTTGTTGGTGGGTTCTTCACCCTCTTCGGGTTCAGGATCATTCCGCCCCCGTCACCGCTCCCAAACCCGAGAAGTAATACAGACAAGGCAGCAACCCGCACCTTACGTTACCCACTTGGCGAATCTCTCAAGCGAACATCGTTCCAGGCTTCTTTTCAGTGATTGTATTCAGTAAGACGCTTCTGGCGCAAGTATGTGGACCAAGAATTGGTCTGAAAATCAGTGGGATGACATTGGAGATTGGGGCGAGCATAGTGGATTGACCGACGATGAGTCGTCACCGAAGGTTGAAACTCAATCGGCAGTTGAAGCCCGCTGCCGTTTTCTCAGGGCCTGTTGTCATGACTGCTGCCAGACTGCCGACGACGGTCACGTCCAAGGCTGAAAATCGCGAATCGCAGGGATGAAGAGAAAAAGGGGGCGACTACCGACCGGTGCAGGCGGGTTTTCTCTGCGTAATCAAAGAGGCTGGAGATGTCGACACGGAGTACCAGACCCCAGAAAGTCGTACCTTTGCCGCCATGAATGAATGCGTTAGGATATTTCGGGCGTACAATGAGCGCTGGGATGGGGCTGGCGCTGTCGTTGTACAGAATAACAAGAACTAAGGACTTGAAATCGCAGGCGGATACAGGGGAGGGATGGCCATGATCATGGACCATCATTGTAGCAGTCTATTTCAGGTTTTCGTCTTCACCACACCGGTGCATGATGACCCCGCGCTGGCTATCGCGGCTAGCCGCGCCGGCGCGGTGGGCATATTCAATGCCGAGATCCACGACGATTCAGAACCCATTTCAGCAGCACTGGCGCAGCTCGCGCTGCGCGCGCGCGCGCCCTACGGACTGAAGCTGGGGCGCCGTGCGCCGACTGGTTTCGGACCTGAGAGTGTCACTGAATTCGCCCAGAGAGGTTTGAAGTGGCTGATGCTCGACCAGGAGTCGCCACTTACCGATGCGACCGTGTGGCACGGGTTTCAGCAGGGCGGTGGCAGGGTACTTGTCGAGATCCGGAACTGGGATGACGCCTGCATTGGACGACTGCCGTGGATTGACGGATACCTGATAAAGGGGCAGGAGGCTGGCGGCTGGGTCGGCGAGGAAACGTCTTTCATCCTGCTGCAGCGACTGCTCGCCGTTCAGGACAAGCCGGTGTATGTGCGCGGCGGTATCGGGCTGCACTCGGCGGCGGCCTGCTACGCGGCCGGCGCGGCAGGGGTCGTGCTTGACAGCCAGGTGTTACTGCTGCGCGAGTCGCCGCTCCGCGAACAATTGTCACCGTTGCTCAAGGGACTCGCGGGCACGGAGGTTGTGGCCTTGGGCGACGCCGGCAGCGAAAACTACTTCCGCGTACTCGAACGACCTGGTTTCGCCAAGGTTCGTGAACTACGGGCCCAGGCAGGCTCGGTTTCCGCGGATGATTGGCGCGCAAGAGTTGAGAGCGCTTGCGGTTGGAAGGATACGAGCAATCAACTGCTGCCGTTGGGGCAAGATGTTGCGTTTGCCGAGCCGCTGGCGCGCCGCTATGTCACCGTCGCAGGCCTGTTACATGCGCTGCGCGAGGGACTAACCAGCCACCTCGATGCTGCCGAACAGCAGGTGCCGCTGGCCGCAGGAGCGCCTCTCGCTGTCGTGCATGGCACACGTTATCCCATCGTGCAAGGCCCCATGACCCGGGTCAGCGACTCCGCGCCGTTCGCCCAGACCGTGGCCGAGGCGGGCGGCCTGCCGATGCTGGCGCTGGCGCTGATGCGGGGTCCGCCACTGCGTGCGCTGTTGAGCGAAACGGCACAACGCCTACACGGGCAGCCATGGGGCGTGGGTCTGCTTGGTTTTGCGTCTGCTGAACTGCTTGCCGAACAGATCCGCATTAGCAAGGAGTTTTCGCCCGCCTTCGCAATAATCGCGGGCGGCCGCCCGGACCAGGCGATGGGTCTGGAGAAGGCGGGGGTTCCAAGTTACTTGCACGTGCCCTCGCCGCGGCTCTTGTCCCTGTTCATCGAGCAGGGCAGCCGGCGGTTCGTGTTCGAGGGCCGCGAATGCGGTGGTCACATCGGCCCGCTATCCAGTTTCGTGCTGTGGGATTCCATGGTCGAGACTCTGCTCGCCGAAGTCAAAGACGAGCGCACCGCACAGGAACTGTGCGTCCTGTTCGCCGGTGGCATCCACGATAAGCGTTCCGCCGCCTTGGTAGCCACGCTCGCCGCGCCGCTCGCCGCCCGCGGTATCCGTGTGGGCATACTTATGGGAACTGCTTATCTGTTTACCCGTGACATCGTCGACAGCGGAGCGATCGTACCGGGTTTCCAGGAAGAAGCACTCAGGTGCCATCGCACTATCGGTCTGGAATCCGGCACTGGCCATGCGACGCGCTGTGTCGATACTCCTTTCGCGCAGCAGTTTCTCGAATTGAAGAGGCAGGCCGTCGCGGCCGGCAAGAGCGCTGACGAGATCCGCGAAGAACTCGAGGCGCTCAATCTCGGACGCCTGCGTCTCGCCAGCAAAGGCAAGGATCGCAGCGGACCGGAAGGCGAGTTGCAAGCAGTCGACGCCGAACGCCAGCATCGCGAAGGCATGTACATGATCGGCCAGGTGGCGGCGATTAGGCACAAAGTCCTGAACGTCGCCGAGCTGCATCATACAGTCACCGATCTGGCCATGGAGTTCCTGCATGAGCGCGCCCGGGAGCTTGCTGCCGGGGCGCAGTCGGCGCGCGCTGAGGCGCCGGCGGATATCGCCATCATAGGTGTGGGCTGCGTCCTGCCGAAGGCGCTTACGGCGCGCGAGTACTGGGAGAACATCCTCGACCGGGTGGACGGCATCACCGAGATTCCTGCGCACCGCTGGGACTGGCGGACGTACTTTGATCCGGATCGGCAGGCGCCTGACAGGATTTACTCGAAGTGGGGCGGGTTCCTGGACGACATGGTGTTCGATCCGTTGCGCTACGGCATGCCGCCTAATTCGATCAAGGCCGTCGATCCGTTGCAGCTGATGACGCTTGAAGTGGTGCGCCAGACCCTGGACGACGCGGGCTACGCCGAGCGCCCCTTCAACCGCGAGCGCGTCTCGGTAATCCTCGGCGCCAGCGGTGGAGCAGGCGACGTTGGCGCGCAATACGCAGTGCGTGCCGAGACCCCACGCTTTGCCGACGACCGAAGACGAGCCCCGCGGGGGGAAACGCCTCGCCGGCGGCGTGATGCGCAGATGGCGGAACGCCTGCCAAAATGGACCGAGGACAGTTTCGCCGGCATCCTGCTAAACGTCGCGGCCGGTCGCGCCGCCAACCGCTATGACTTCGGCGGCCTGAACTTCACCGTAGATGCGGCCTGCGCCTCGTCGCTCACGGCGGTCTACCTGGCGACCATGGAACTGCAGGCCGGGCGCAGCGACATGGCTATCGCCGGTGGCGTGGACACAGTCCAGGGCCCGTTCGGCTATCTGTGTTTCAGCAAGACCCAGGCACTGTCGCCGCGCGGGCGTTGTTGCACCTTCGACGCCGGCGCCGACGGGATTGTCATTTCCGAGGGTATCGCCGTGGTGGCACTCAAGCGCTTGGCGGATGCCGAGCGCGACGGCGACCGCATCTATGCGGTGATCAAGGGCGTCGGCGGATCGAGCGACGGGCGCGCCAAGAGCCTGACCGCGCCGTATCCGACCGGCCAACTCCGCGCCCTGCGTCGTGCGTACGATATGGCGGGCTATTCGCCGGCTACGGTGGAACTGTTCGAGGCACATGGCACTGGCACAGTGGCCGGCGATACTGCGGAACTCGAAACCGTTACTCGGCTGCTCACGATGGCTGGCGCAGCGCCGAAGCAAAGCGCCATTGGTTCCGTGAAGACTCTGATTGGTCATACCAAGGCCACCGCCGGCGTGGCCGGGCTGATCAAGTCGGCGCTCGCGCTATATCACCGCACCTTGCCGCCACATGCCAACGTCACGAAGCCGAATTCCAGGATCGCCGATCCGGCCAGTCCGCTGTACCTGATTGGCGAGGCGCAACCCTGGGTCGCCAATTCTGCACACCCTCGGCGCGCGGCTGTGAGCGCCTTCGGTTTCGGTGGCACCAATTTCCACATCGCGCTCGAAGAGCACCAGGATGAATTCGCGGCTTCTACGCAACTGGCGGTGCGGGACCGCTGGCCGGTGGAGTTGCTCGTCTGGCGTGGTGCCGATCCTGCCGCGCTCGCTGGCGAGCTGCGCGGGACGATCGAGTGCCTGAAGGATCGTGCCGACATCGAGCTGCGCGATCTTGCTTACACGCTGGCCCAGCGAACGGGCGCGGGGGATTTGTGGGCGACGTTGGTGATCGCGCGCAGCGAGTCGCTTCCGCGCCGGCTAGGAGAACTGCTTGCCCATCTGGAGGACCCGACCAAACCGCTGCCGCCGGGTGCATTCTTTAGCGCCACGCCGCTAGCGGGGCATGGAAAGGTCGCCGGCCTGTTTGCGGGGCAGGGTTCACAGTATCCGCACATGCTGCGTGAATTGGCGTTCACATTCGAAGCCTTCCGTACGGTACTGGCGCAGGCGGACCGGATCCTTGCCGAGCCGTTGTCCCAGTGGGGTATACCGCGTATCAGCCAGTTGATCTACCCAGGCGGTCTGTATTCGCCAGAAGACGAAGGCGCCGCGCAGCTTGCTCTCACCCGTACCGAGATTGCTCAACCCGCGCTTGGTGCGGTCGAGGCCGGACTGTGGCAGCTGATGCAGGATCTCGGTTTGCGCATCGACATGGCCGGTGGGCACAGCTACGGCGAGTATGCTGCGCTGTACGCGGCAGGGGCTCTTGATCTCGAGAGCTTCCTGCGCGTTTCGGAGGCGCGCGGACGATTCATCGCTCAAGCCGCACGGAGCCAGGGTCTCGGCTCGATGCTTGCGGTGCGCGCAAAACGGGCCGTCGTCGAACGCCACCTCAGAGGGCGTGAGGGGGTGTGGATCGCTAATGACAACTCGCCACAGCAAGTGGTCGTCTCGGGCGCCGTGCCGGCGCTGGAATCGCTTGCGCAAGCCCTGACAGGAGAGGCCATCGAGGCCCGCCTTCTCGGCACGGTGGGCGCGGCCTTCCACTCTCCATTCGTGGCGCCTGCGCGCGACCGACTCGCGGAGTTTATCGCGACGCTGGACCTGCGCACACCAGCTTTCCCCGTCTATTCCAATACCACTGCGCAGCCGCACTCCACGGAGGTCGAAGTGCTGCGCCGCACGCTGGCACAGCATCTCGTGGAGCCGGTGGAGTTTGTCGCCGAGGTGGAGGCCATGTACGCCGCTGGGGCGCGTCTTTTTGTCGGCCTCGGGCCCAAGGCCGTCCAAGTGAGTCTCGTGGACCAGATTCTCGAGGGGCGCCCGCATCGCGTGATCCGCATCGACGACCGAGAAGGCGGGCTTAAGGGGTTGCTGCTCGGACTCGGCGCACTGCTCGCCGAAGGCGTGCCGCTGCAGCTACAACCTCTATTTGCGGGGCGCGACTGCCGCATGCTGAATGAACGCGGCGCAACCGAACCCGCGCGGTCCGTCGTTCCACCGTCGCATGCTTGGCTGCTCAACGGCAGCGGTGCGCGGCCGATTACACAACCGCCACCGCTGGTTACGTCTGATGCCGCGAAGCGAGACCATGGGCCCGCGGCTGTTATGCCGGCGGCGGAAGTGCCATCACACAGTTCTGTCAGGGGAGGTACCAAAATGCTTGACCATTCGTCACCGCCAGCGAGCGGCGACGCGACCATGTCCGCGGTCGAAAGCGAAGATGTCCGTGGATCTGGCGACGATCGCGCGTGGCTGTTCGCCGGCTATCAGGAAACAATGCGGCAATTCCTGCGATCGCAGGAGAATGTCATGCTTGCGTGGTTGGCTGGAGCGACTGGCACCGTGCAGCCAGCGCGCAACGGCCCGCGTGTAGCAACGCGGCCAGTGGCGCGATCGACGCCACGTATTTCGGCGCCAGTCCCCGCTCCCGCCCCTGTCATCAATGCCTCGCCAGCAATACCAGCATCCAAGGGTAACGGTAAGTTAGCCTCACCCGAAGTTGCACCCGCGCCGAAGTCGGTTGTCCAGACGACCGCACCTGCGGCCGCGCTCGATGCCAAGCGTATCGGTGATCTGCTGCTCGGCGTGGTCGAAGAGCGCACCGGCTATCCGCGTGACATGCTGGCGCTTGACCAGAACATGGAAGCCGAACTCGGCATCGACTCGATCAAGCGCGCCGAGATCGTCGGCGTGTTGCTGAAGGCGTTGCCGAAGGAGTTCAACGGGCAACTGGGCGATGCCGCCGCGAGTTTGAATGGCAAGAAGACGCTGCAGGGTATGATCGACTGGCTCGCTACACAAGCGGGCGCTGCGCAAGGGGCGGCCGCTCGCCCTTTTGATGATGCCGGGGCGGGCCTCGACCGCGCGAACAGCGTTCGCCTGCCCCGGCTGATTGTCGCAGCACGTGTCGAAAGTGCTGCAGAGATAGCACGCGTTCCGCTGCCTCGCGGACTGTATGTGTTGAGCGCCGATGCTGCAGGCGTAGCCGATGCGCTGGCCCGCCATCTGGAACGCGAGGGCTGTACGGCGCGGCATCTGGATGCGTCCTTGGCGCTCGATGCCTCCCGATGTTCCGCGACGCTGGCGCAGTGGCGCGCCGAACTGGGTCCGGTACGCGGCCTGATTCATCTTGCGCCGTTGGCGGGTCTGGAGATAAATGACACCGCTGGATTAGCGGCTTGGCACGAGCAGACGGACCTTGGCGACAAGCTGCTGCACCGCTTGCTGCAGGATCTCGCTGTCGACCTGTGCGAACGAGGCCGGGTACTCGCGGCCAGCCGTCTTGGGGGGTGCTTCGGCCGCCAAGCTGCGCCATGCGGTCTACTTCCACAGGGTGGTGCTGTGGGCCTACTCAAATCGCTGCGCGATGAATGGCCGACGGCGCGAGTCAAGGCGGTCGACCTGGACCCTACATTGGAGCCCGAGGCCGTAGCCCAGTGCCTGCTGGACGAACTGAAGCTGCCCGGCGGTCGCATCGAGGTAGGCTATCCCGGCGGAAACCGCACGGTGTTCGTCACCCGCGAGGCCGAACTCGATACGAACTCGGTACCGCTGCGTACACCCGGACCCGATTGGGTGGTGCTTGCGACCGGCGGTGCGCGCGGCATCACTGCTGAGACGCTGCGTGACTTTGCTTCTCGGGGCGCGCGACTGATCCTGGTGGGGCGCAGCCCCGAACCTGCCGAGGAACCGCCCGAACTGCGTGCGCTGCACACCGTCGAAGCACTGCGCGGCGAGTTGCTGGCACAGTCGCAAACGCGCCGGGAGACCCTGCGGCCGGTCGACATCGAACGCGCGGTGCAATCCGTTCTGCAGGCGCGCGAGGTTAGCGCGAACCTGCGCTCACTGCGCGCAGCCGGCGCCACGGTCGAATACCGTGTCGTCGATATGCGCGATGCCGCTCAGGTCGAAGCCCTGCTCGAGGACGTTTATCGACGCTACGGACGGCTCGACGTCGTACTGCACGGCGCCGGCGTCATCGCGGACAAGCTGTTGACTGACAAGACACCCGAGAGCTTCGCGCGTGTCTACGACACTAAAGTGGACAGCGCCTTCCTGCTCGCAAAGTATCTGCGTCCAGAAACCCTGCGATGCCTGGTGTTGTTCGCCTCGGTCGCGGGACGCTACGGTAACTCCGGGCAGACTGATTACGCCGCGGCCAACGAGGTGCTCAACCGGATTGCCTGGCAGCTGCATGCGCGCTGGGGCGGCCGGGTCAAGGTGGTGGCGATGAACTGGGGACCGTGGGCGCCGGTGCAGCATGGCACGGGCATGGTCTCGCAGCATACGCAGCGCAAGTTCGAGTCCAAGGGCGTGGAACTGGTCACGGCCGAACAGGGCCGTGCGCTGTTATGGCAGGAGGTTACGCACGGTGCCGCCGCGGACGTGGAAGTGATCGCAGGCGCGGGGCCGTGGGAAAAGCACGAGGAGGAAGTAGGTCGTTTCGAGGCGCAGCCGGTCCCTGCGGTACCCGGCGTGAGGGCGCAACCCCTCATCGATATCGTGCAGCTTAGGACCGGACCGCGTGGCGAACAGATCCTGCGGCGCACGATCTCGGTCACCCAGGATCTCTATCTAGGACAGCACCTGCTCGATGAAGTGCCCGTTTTGCCAGCCGCGGTCGCGCTGGAACTCATGGCCGAGGCCGCCGCGCTGGTATGGCCGGACTGGGTGGTGAGCGAAGCGAGCGAGTTGCGCGTGCTGCACGGCATCCGGCTGGAACAGCCGACGATCGATGTCGAGGTGGTGGCGCTCGCATCGAGCCATGGTGACGCCAGCGGTTTCAACGCCGCGGTCGCGCTGCGTCCCGCGGGAGGCGATGGCCGCCCATTCTACAAGGCGACGGTACATCTCACCGATGTCCCCTTGCCCAGTAGTGGCTACCAGTCGATGTTGCAACCCAGTCCCGTGGCTATGACCGCCCAAAACGCTTATCGCGAGCGCCTGTTCCATGGGCCCTGTCTGCAGATCATTCAGCGCCTGATCGGCCTTGACCGGCGCGGTGCGCTTGCTGAGGTGCGATCCACGCCGCCCGGCGAGTGGCTGTCGGCGACACCGCCGGGCGCGGCTTGGTTGTTCGATCCTGGCCTGGTTGACAGCGGAGCACAGATGTCCCTGCTGTGGGCGCATGTGACCCGCGGCGAATCGGCGTTGCCGAACAGGATCGGATGCGTGCGCCGCTATGGTGCCGCACCCTTCGCGTCCGGCCGCATGCACTTCCTGCTCTATCCGGAGCAGGCCCCGGGGTTGGTAAAAGCTGACGTTGCCTTTGTTGATCCCGAGGGGCAACTGCGCCTGTTCGTCGAGGGGCTCGAGTGCACCACAAGCGCCAACCTGAATCGCTTGGGAGGCGGTTGGAAGGGCAAGATCTGTGTGTGAGCTCGAGTAAGGACGCTCGGATGGCACACAAGAAGGCCACGACGCTCGGCGCGCAGGACATCGCCCTCGTCGGCATGGCCTGCCTGTTCCCGGCAGCCCCTGACTTGGCGTCTTACTGGGCCAATATCCTCGGCAAGGTGGACGGTGTCGGGCAGCCCGGTCCGGACTGGGGCGCGACGCGCTATCTCGATCCGGACAGTCGCTGGGGCGAGCGCATCTACACCACCGCTGGCGGTTTTCTGCGCGACCTGTACCGCTTCAACCCGGCTGAGTTCGGCATCATGCCGAACGCTATCGACGGCGGAGAACCCGATCAGTTTCTGGCGCTCAAGGTGGCGCGTGACGCACTCGCCGACGCGGGTTGGCTCCATGCCGATCATACCGGCACCGGAATCATCCTTGGTCACAGCAGCTATCTGCACCGCGGCAGCGCCAACGCCGTGCAGCACGGCGTAGTGCTGGACCAGACCATCGCGCTGTTCCGGGAACTGTATCCGCATCTCGGCGACGCTGAGCTGACGCAGTTGCGCACGCTTCTCAAAGGACGTTTGGCGCCCTTCAATGCCGACATCGCGCCGGGTCTGGTACCAAACGTGATGACCGGACGCATTGCCAATCGCCTCGATCTAAAGGGACCGAACTATATCATCGATGCTGCCTGTGCCTCATCACTGCTTGCTGTGCAGGCTGCTGCAGAGGAACTGCGAAGTGGCCGCAGCGACCTGATGCTGGCCGGTGGAGTGAATGCCTCAATTCCGGCCGAGGCGTACATGGTGTTCACGCAGCTCGGTGCGCTGTCGCACCATTCGCGCGTGCGCCCGTTTGATGCGCAATCCGACGGCACGTTACTTGGCGAAGGACTGGGCGTCGTGGTGTTGAAGCGGCTGGCCGACGCGCGCCGCGACGGCGATCGCGTCTACGCCGTGCTGAAGGGCATCGGCCAGTCGAGCGACGGCAAGGGCCTCGGTCTGCTCGCGCCGAGTCTGGAAGGCGAGAAACTTGCGATGCAGCGCGCTTACCAGCAGAGCGGGGTGGACCCGACCAGCCTAACGCTTATCGAAGCGCACGGGACCGGCATTCCGCTGGGCGACAAGACGGAAATCGAGGCTCTCACTGGGATTCTCGGCACGCGTCAGGGTGCACTGCCGCACTGCGCGCTGGGCTCGGTGAAGTCGATGATCGGACACTGCATTCCGGCCGCTGGCATCGCCGGGCTGATCAAAGTGGCGCTGGCCCTGTATCACAAGGTGCTGCCGCCGACATTGTGCGAAACGGTCAACCCGGCGCTCGGGCTGGAAGGGACTCCGTTGTACCTCAACACCGAGGTGCGTCCCTGGGTGCATCCGCAGGACCGGCCGCGGCGCGGCGCCGTCAACGCGTTCGGCTTCGGCGGCATCAACACTCACGCGGTGTTGGAAGAGGTCGCCGACGAAGCACCGCAGACGCTGCTGCGCGTGTGGCCCAGCGAGCTGGCGGTATTCGCGGCTGCGGATCGCGCTGGCCTGCTCGAACAGATTGCACAGGCGCACGAGTGGATCGAAGCCCACGGCGCACACGCCGGGCTCGGTGCGGTCGCGGCCACGTTGGCGCGCCGCTTGGGGGAGGGCACACAGCGCCTGGCGATCGTCGCCGACAGCGTCGACGATCTGGTGCAGAAACTCGCCCGCGCTCGCAGTGCGTTGCTGGACCCGGAACGGGACCGCCTGCAGACCCGCAGCGGCAGTTATTTCGCAGACCGCCGGCGCTCCGGCAAGCTCGCCTTCATGTTTCCTGGCGAGGGTGCGCAGTACCCCAACATGCTGGCCGATTTGGCGCTGTATTTCCCGGTGGTGCGCGAGTGGTTCGATTTCTGGGATACCGTATATCGGGAACGGCGCAAAGTTGGCCCAAGCACCGTCGTCTTCCCGCCGCCGAGTGCCTGTTCCGTGGAGACGTGCAACGCGCTTGCGCAGCAACTCTACAGTCTTGAGATCGGCTCGGAATCTTCGTTCATTGCCACGCAGGCGATGTTCGCGTTGCTGCAATCGTTCGGGCTTGCGCCCGATGTGATCGTCGGCCACAGCAGCGGCGAGAATAGCGCGTTGGTGGCAGGCGGCGTGGTGCGCGCTCGCGGCGCGAGGGAGTTGGGCCGGCACATTCTAAATCTCAACACGATGTACCAGCAAATTGAGGCGGCGGGCGGCATCGTCACGGGCGCACTGCTCACCGTCGGCGCGGTGGACCAAGCCAGGGTACTTGAGGAGGTGCAGCGCTCCGCGGGCGCGTTGCATCTCGCGCTTGACAACTGTCCGCACCAGACGGTGCTGTACGGACCACGCTCGGCGCTGGAGGCGGTAGCCGAACGGCTGCGCGCGCTTGGCGGGCTGTGCGCATGGCTTCCGTTCGACCGCGCCTACCACACACCACTGTTCGCGCCAGTATCGCGGGCGCTCGAGAAGTTCTTCGAAGACGTGCCGTTCGGGCGTGCTCGTATCCCGGTGTATTCATGTGCCACGGCGGCGCCTTTTCCTGACAGCCCCGACGCGGCGCGGCGGCTGGCGGCGGCGCAGTGGTCGAGCCGCGTGCGCTTCAGCGAGACAATCGACCGCATGTACGAGGAGGGAGTACGACAATTCGTTGAGGTCGGTCCGTCCGGCAATTTGACCGCGTTTGTTGACGATATCCTGCGCGAGCGCGAGCACCTCGCGGTGTCAAGCAATATGCGTACACGCCCCGGCCTGGAACAATTGCAGCACCTGCTGGCGCGTTTGTTCGTCCACGGCGTGACACCTCGCCTCGACCCCCTTTTCGAACCGCGCGGCCTAGCGGCGCTCGACATGAACAAGCCGCTGGCGGCGTCAAAGCCAGCGCCTGCACTTGCCAACACTTTGCCGTATCTTGCGTTGGGCGAGTCGCAACGGGACGAGCTGCGCGCGCTGCTCGGATCGTCACCTCCTGCGCAGTCGGCCGTAGACGCCGTGGATGAGCCAGCGGTTTCGCGATACGACGAGCCGGCGCTGGATCATCCGACGCGGTCGTTTCCGCTGGTCAGCCGCGTACTTGAGCAGGACGACGACCAGATTCTGGCCGAGGCGAATGTCGACGTGGCTACGCAGCTTTACCTGCAGGACCACATTCTCTATACCGCGCAGGTTTCGGACCGCGATCCCCAACTGCACGGTTTGGCAGTGGTGCCGCTGGCGGTGAGCCTGGAGATGCTGGCCGAGGTTGCGGCGCTGATCGCCGTTGAGACCTACCTCGTGCGGCTTGACAACGTGCACGCCCACAACTGGATAGCCTTGGACGAAGGCGCGTTGACACTGCAGTTGCGCGCGCAGCGCGTGTCACTGGATAGCGTCGAGGAACGTATCCGCGCGGAGATCAGTGTCGACAACCAACTTCTGCTCGAAGGTGAAGTAGTTTTCGCCGCGCAGCCTCTCGATGATACGCCGCTGCTGTCGGGCCTGGCTGGGGCGCGCGCGCCGCGTTGGAGCGATGATCAGCTCTACACTACCGGCATGTTCCACGGTCCGCTGTTCCATTCGATCCGTCACCTGATCGCTTGGGACGATACCGGCATGGACGTGGAGCTCGCGGACACGCCGACCGCCGGGTTTCTTGCCGGTGACGAGGCCCCCGCGTTGCTGCTCAATCCGGTACTGCTCGACGCCGTCGGGCATCTCACTGCGTTTTGGATCGCACAGCGCGAAGGCACGGACTTCAGCTCGTTTCCGTCTCGGATCGGCCGCATCGAACTGGTGTACCCTGGAGAGCAGGCCACTGGAGGCTGTTGCCTGCGCGGTCGCCTCGCTTTTGCCGAGGAGACCGGCGGTCGCGGCCACTTCCTCGAAGGCGATTACGATTGCGTCGACGGCGAGGGTCGTGCACTGTTCCGGATCCGCGGCTGGCGCGATAGGTTTTTCTCCGTGCCGCATCGTTTCTATATCGGGCGTCGCCAGCCTCGCGAGGGCTGGTACGGCGACGACTGGAGCGCGCTGTTCGCGGAGCGCACCCCGTCGGCACTGGTGTGGGTAGTGCCGCCGTTTCCCCCCGGCTTCCTCGACGACGCCGGCGCGATCTGGAAACGGGTGCTGGCGCACACCGTTTTGGCGCGCGAGGAGCGCGCCGACTGGCTCCTGCTGCCGCCCAATCCGCGTCGTCGCAGCGAATGGCTGGTGGGGCGTATCGCGCTGAAGGAGGTTGTGCGTCGGTGGGCACTGAACTGCGGCGGCGCTGTGCTGCTGCCTGCCGACATCGTGGTGCGGGTCGATGCCAGTGGAAAGCCGTTTATCGCGCCTGAGGGCCTGGAAGCGCTGGGTGCGCCGCCGCAGGTATCGCTCGCGCATAGTGCGGGCTGGTGCGTAGCGGTCGCGGGGCCGAACCAGAAGGCGGTGGGCATCGATCTGGAAGTTTTCGGACGTATCCGTCTGCCGGAGTTTCTCGACGGCGCGTTCGCAAAGGAGGAGCGTAGCCGTGTCGAGGGTGTCTCCGCGGAGCAACGCGAAGAATGGGCCCTTCGCCTCTGGTGCGCCAAGGAGGCAGCGGCCAAGAGCCTCGGTACAGGGCTGAATGGGCAGCCACAGCGCTTTGCAGTTACGGAGCTGACGCCGGATGGCAGCGCCGCCGTGGTCGAGAACGCGGGACGACGAATCGAAGTGGCCATTCGACGTCGCAACGATATCGTAATCGGACTCGCCAAACGCCAAGCATGACCGGAGCGGCTGAACCGTTGTTCATCCTGTCACCGCCTCGCTCGTTCACCACCGTCGTGTGCGCTATGATCGGCGAGCACCCGCAGATGCTGGGGCTTCCGGAAACCAACCTGTTCGCGCGCGACAGCTACGTCGAGCTGCGCGAATTGTACGGAAAACGCCCACGTCTGCAACATGGACTGCTGCGTTCCGTTGCCCAGCTCGGGCTGGGCGTGCAGAGCGCCGAAAACGTCGAAGTCGCAAGACGCTGGCTGCATAACTACGCCCGTACCAGCACCGCCGATATATTCAACGATCTGGTTGCCTGGGCAGCCCCCAACCGACTAGTGGACAAGAGCCCTATGTACGTCTACAACCGCGACAACCTGGCGCGGATCCGGCGCGCTTTTCCGGGGGCCTACTATCTGCATCTGCTGCGCCATCCGCGCGGTATGTGCGAGTCGATGCATGCGTTACGCCAGCGCGCCCAGGAGCGCGAGGCGGCCAGCAGGCGGCGCCAGGAAGTGGATATCGGCGCGGGCGTGGCGGTTCGTGGCAGGATTGATCCGGATCTGGTGTGGTTGGCGCCACACCGTACCATCGTGGAGTTTCTCAGGGCGGTGCCGCAGGAACGACAGTTGCGCCTGCGTGGCGAGGAACTGCTGGCTGATCCCGATGCGCATCTTGGGCGCATCGCGGAGTGGCTCGGGATCGACCGGGATCCGGCGGCGCTGGATCGGATGAAACACCCGGAGGATTCGCCGTTCGCCTGTTTCGGTCCGCCTAACGCACGTTTCGGAGACGATCCCGGCTTTCTCGAGAAGCCATGGCTCCGTCCGTACGCGAACAAGGCGATGGAACTCGACGGCCCGCTAACCTGGGATCCGCACCTGAGTCTCAGCCCCGAGGTCAAAGAGCTGGCCTTGCGCTTCGGATACTGAGATGCGGCGCGGGCTTGCAAAGCTGGACTCGTCGGGTCGAGATCGGGTGAGAGCGAATCTGCGCATGTGTTTTGTCTGTGCGACATTGCTGAGTGGAGTTCAAAGCGTGGCAGAAGCGGCGGCAGACAACCTGAAAGGCTACAGCGTTCGCCCGCCGGCGCCCGGCCCTCATGCGGTCGCCGCTGCCTCGGTGAACACGGACCACTCCCAGCGCTTCGCACCAGTCACTCGCTTCATCGAGAGCACTCTGCGCGAGAAAGGGGTGTCCGGCGCCGGCATGCTTATCATAGACAAGCAGGGACAAACAGTTTACGAACGCTACTTTGGCGATTGGGATGCCCAAACAGCGGTGCCCATCGCCTCGGCGTCCAAGTGGTTCGCTGCAGCGACCCTGCTAACGCTGGTGGATGCCGGGCTTGTGGGGCTCGATGACCGGGTGGAGCGGTACCTCCCCGAGTTCCGCAACAACGGAAAGAAGAGCGAAATCACGCTGCGCCATACACTGTCCTTTACTGCCGGCTATAAACCCCACGATAGCATCCAGGACGACCCGAACCTGACGCTGGCGGACGTGGTGCGCCGCGTCGCCGGCATGGATCTGCTGCGCGATCCTGGGACTGCGTTCATTTACGGCGGGCTGCAGATGACAATCGCCGGACGCATCGCCGAAGTAGTGACCGGCAAACCCTATCGCACTGTCTTTCAAGAGCGACTGGTGCAGCCGTTGGGTTTGACAAATACCCGGATCGCCAACATGCGTGGACGCAACCCTCGTGACCTGGCATTCGATTCGCCTAACCCGCTGGTGCCGGGCGGGGTCGTGACCCATGTCGACGACTACCGCAAGTTCCTCCTTATGCTGCTGAACGACGGCGTGTACGAAGGCCGACGAGTCCTCTCGCCGCTCGCCGTGGCCGAAATGAAGAAGGACCAGACCCGCGACCTGCCGGTGCTGCGATCCATCCAGGAGGACGATTCGTATCACTATAGTCTGGGCGGCTGGTATCGGGCCGTGGGCGCTGCGGCGGGCGGGGCCATCATCAGTTCTGAAGGAGCGCTCGGCACAACCTCGTGGGTCTATCGCGATGCCGGTTACGGCGTGGTGTTCATGACGTTCGCACGTGCTGGACGGATGAAGGAATTTAGCTGGCGGCTGAAGGACATGGTGACGGAGATCCTTAACGGCAAGATCGTGTCTTATGCCACGCCTGTGCGGGAGGTGCGATTCGCGGCGACCGACATGTCTGCGCCGGAAACCGTGGCCCGTGCCCTACCGCCCCGAGCCTAGTCGCTGGAAGGGATGCGAATGCATCGCGATTGTGTTCAAATTGCTGTGAGATACGCCGTTGAATAATCAGTGAACAAGTAACTGGAGAGGAAATCATGTCTATCCCAGTGAGATCGCTTTCTGCAGTCCTTCTTCTGTTGTCCCTGAACGGGATGACTCTCGGACAGGTGGTCCTGGTATCCGACCCGACGGATTCTATCCAAGACCCCGAATTCGATCAGATCGGATACCACATGGCCTGGCAGGACTTGGGAGGAAACCTGTGGTTGGCGGACGTCAATCCGTCGACCGGAGATATCTCTCCGCTCAACGGCAAGGGCCAGCTCTTGGACACTGGTCTGTTTCCGTTCTATATCAGCGGCAACGGGCCGGAATGGTCTTACGGCAAGGGCAAGGCCAACATCGTTTACGCCGTGTACAACGGCGGCGTCCCTCAGCTAAAGGCGGCGCGTGCCGACTCAGCCGGTGTCTGGGGCCCGGTGGTCTTGTCGAAAGCGAACTCCCGCAGCGGCGCGTTGGGGTCGACCACAAGCAACAGCGGTCCGCCGATGATTGCCTACCAGGTTACTCTGGCTAGCGGAAACTCTGTTGCCGGATGGCGCAGCCTTTACAATAGCTCATCGGAGCTAATGTCGAGCGCGAGCAGACGCGGCGGGCGGTTCGTCGACGGTGGTCCCGGCATCGTTGCGATGTCCCGGTTCAATAACGAGTCGCAAATCGCCTTGATCGACACGCAGACGAAAGCGGTGACGCAGCTCACGTTCGATTCGGGTGAGAAGGTCAGCCCGTTCATGTGGTGGGCCCCGGAGCTCGGGGAGTATCTGGTACTGACCGTCGTCGATTCAAGGATTCTGGCAATCTATCGTAAGATAAGCGGGCAGTGGCAACGCTACCTGTCGCTTATCATCCCTTCGCGTTTCGAGTTCCTGACTTCGCCGGAGGTGCTGGTTGTCAATAACGCTTCCTATTTTGCGATCGTAACTGCAGAAAGACTCGAACCAAAGGGACCCTTGCTACACTGGCCGGCGGGTCGCAGCGAGATCTGGATAGGCGGGATCGATCCAGTCAGCCCGTTTTTCCGCCGCGTCGACGACCCGACGAGGGACGCGCTCCGTGTCGAGCCGGAGTTCCTGGTATTGAGTAACGGGGTGCCGATCGTATACTACTCGGAGCAAGACGAGATAAATGGCAAGACGCTTTTGTTCCGGGCCGCGACGGGTTTGGGCGAATGAGCTGTGTATCCAACGACCCAGCTCTGGAAAACAGTCGAGAGCGGTAAGGCGCGTCTCCTTTTCGCAAGTCAAGTTCCGAAGCAAGCAATGGGTGACTGACCCAAGTCACTTCGTATTCGTGCGACGCAACATCACAGGAATTTCCACTGGTGGGCAGCTATATCAGAAGACTCTACCTTGCCATTCTGTGCGTATCCATCATCGTGGTAGATGGCAGTTCCGGGATTGCGTTTGGACAGGAGAGAAGTGCGGGAGATCTGATCAATCGGCTTGATCGTGACGGAGATGGCGGACTGAGTCTTGACGAGGTTCCTTCGAGGCTACAGCGCCTCCGCGATAACTTCGACCTCCTCGACAGAAACGGTGACGGCCGCATCACCGCCAGCGAGCTGGATGCCGTGAGGCGCCAAAGGCAAGGTTCGGCCTCGACTCCTGCGACACCGGATAAGACACCTGTGCAAGACGCCGGCCCGGCGACCGTGCCTAGCGGGGGCGGCACAGAGGCGATCCGAGCGCGGATGCAGCAGGCGATCACAAACAAGGAACTGCCCGGGGCGGTTGTGTTGTTCATGCACAACGGTGTGGTCGTGTTCGAAGAGGCCTACGGGTTTGCCAATCTGGAATCAAAGCGCCCGCAGCGGGTTGACGACTTGTTCAACCTGGGGTCGACCTCCAAGCCGCTCGCGATGACGACCATCATGACACAGATTGCAGAAGGCAAGCTGTCTCTGGAAGACTCAATCGCTCGGTGGTATCCGCAATACGCTGCCGCGAAGTTGGTCAGTGGCACCGCGGCAAAACGGCTGCCTGTCGTGCGCGAGATGATGTCGCATGTCTCGGGCACTTTTGCCAACAAGTGCGGCAACCGCCGCGATTTGTTCCTGCTCTATCGGTTCGGGCACACATTGAAAGAGTCGGCTGACGCCATCGCGGCGAAACCTCTCGTGAGTCAGCCTGGCGAGAGCTTCTGCTACGGCGGGCCTTCCATGCAGGTGCTCGGACGCGTCGTCGAACTGATTACGGGCGAAGAGTTCGACGCGGTGGCAAAAGCGCGGGTTTTGTCGCCGCTCAGAATGGATGACACTTTCTATCGCACCAGCCAGGATCTGGGCGACCGCATTACGGTGATCTACGAAAAGTCCTCCGGCGGAGGGCTGCAAAGGTCACGGCGGATGCGCAATCCCAGGGGAGATCCATTCATCCTGGTGCCGGGGGGCGTATATTCCACAGCACATGATCTAGCACGATTCCTTCAGGCGCACCTGCAAGGCGGAGTGTTCGACGGGCAAAGGATTCTGCCGGAAGAGTTGGTGCGCGAGATGCGTCGCAACCAGATCGGCAGCCTGAGTACGGATTTCGGTGATCCAGCTCTCGGTGAAGGCAGTTCCGCCGCGCTTGGCGAGATCGAGGGCTACGGACTCGGCTGGATTCTGGATGAGATCGGTGCCGACGGCAGGGGGCGGGTGTTCTCGCACGGGGGCATCTGGGGTACATACATCTGGGGCGACGTGGAAGCGCAGCTGGGTGCTGTTCTTCTGACTCAAACGCCGCTGCCCAATACCACCAAGGTGTGGAACGACATCCTGGGCATGGCTCGGACAGCTTGGGGAACCGGGGAGGCCGAGGGAACTGGCAAAGCGGCGACAGGGGTCTGGCAGCCGGAGGTAAGGCAGATCGGGCGACTCGATACGAAGTACATTGATCCGGAAATACTCAGCTCGGAGAACCTGATGGTCTTTCAAGACCAGGGCGGTAGCATCTGGATAGGCAAGCTCGATCCCACGAACGGGCTGCTTCAATCCGGTGACGGGAAAGACATCCTTTTGGGCAGCGGTGCCTTTAACCTGCTGGAGTCGTTCAACGGCCCCGAGTTCGGCCTCGATGCAAGAGGCTGGTCGGTGTTTTTCACAAAGACTCATGGCGGTATCCCGCAGATTTGGCGCGCACGGCTCAACGGAGAAAAATCCGAAGCCATGCCCCTGACAACCGACGGTCAGCGGCGGCAGTCCATTCTGGCAAGCAAGAACGCGCAGGCCGCCAGCATCAAGCTGATCTATGTCCAAGGCAAGAGAGGGGATGGGCGCTTCTTCTGGTCGGATGAAGATCGCCCCACAACCGAAACGCCGGTGGTCCGGGTCAAGGGGACAGACTCGCCCCGCTGGATCGACGACACGCTGCAGTTTGTCTTTGCTGAGAGCGACGGCGCCGACGCGGGTCAGCTCAAGCTTGTCGATACCGCGACGGGCAACGTACGAACCATCACCAGCGACACTGGCGTCAAGAGCTTTGCGTACGGCTGGAAGGCACCGGAGTACCGCGGCGAGATTCTGGTATTGGCGATGGTGGATCAGAAGGCGGTGGGCGTGTGGCGTGACACCGGCAAGTCCCATTGGGAACGCATCGCTACCCTGACCGCTCCGCCGGAGGCCCGGTACGGGAACGTTGGATCTCCCGAACCATTGGTCTCACAGGGGCGATCCTACGTCAGCCTGGTTCTAAAAGACGGTACAAGCGGGCGTTTCCGTGATTCGGAGGTATGGATCCTGGGCATCGAGGCTGATCAGGACAAGAGGTTCGCCCGCCGTGTTGATGATGGGCGCTCACCCATGATGCGCAGCGATCCCGAGACTTTCGTCGGTGATAACGAAATTTTCGTCTACTACAACGTGTATCGGCGGAGCGCAATCGAGGTCCATCGCGCTCGAACCGGTCTCGGCAAGTAAAGCAGCCGGCCACTCGGTTCGTATCGGGTTGAGTGCCATAAATCTGCTCCCGACGTGAACAACCGCCTTCCATGCGACCAGCGGTAACCTCTCGTTACCTTGCAGAAGCCCTGCTCTTTGTAGAGCGACACGATTGGAGAGTCTTGGTTCGCCGGGTTTCTGGTCTCGAACGGAAGTCATCCATAGTGCATCGCGGCTAAAGTATGCGCATGAAGCGCGTTGATCATGAAGCGATTCGCTCTTCCAATGGTTCATCCGTATGTGCGGCCCGGTATCTGCTGTTCACAACCGCAGTCCGTTTCAGTGCGCGCGTCGACTTACCTCCTCGGGCGAACAGCTGGTGCTCATGAGTACTCCTCGTGCACTCAGCGTTCTGTGGCTCGCCACGTTCTCCATCGCTGCATGCTCGGTTCAAGAGGCGAACCTGTCAGACTCGGTGGTCACCCGCGTCATTGTGCCGTCCCACACGTCGCCCGCGATAGTGCCCACCGTTGGCGATCACTTCGTCGCGCTCGGACCGGCCGTCTCGCGAATCGGCACACTGCTGGTTTATTACCCCGGCACTCAAGGCAGGCCTGATCAGTATTCGGCACTGCTGCGTCGTGCCGCGGCCCTCGGGTACCACGCCATCGGCCTGGCGTACGACAATACCGCGTCGATCAACTTCGACATCTGTCCCGGGCAGCCTGAGACGTGTCATGAAGACGCGCGACTCGAGATATTGCTTGGTATCGAAAGCGGCTACAGTCCCCCAAACGTGAATCCTGAGAATGCCGTCTTTGAGCGCCTGTTCCGACTGCTGCAGTACTTGAATCAGCGCTGGCCCGATGAAGGGTGGGGGGCCTACCTCGAAACCAGTGGCGCACTCGAGTGGAGCCGGATCGCCTTCGGCGGTCATTCGCAAGGCGGTGGACACGCGGCAATGACGGCGAAGCTCCACTCTGTCGCACGCGTGCTGTTGTTCGATGCCACCGAGCCGGTCGCGTGGACGACCGCCGTTCTCGAAACACCCTCGGACAGGTTCTTTGGTTTCGTCCATGCTAGGGAACCGCTTTACGAGCCCATCACGACGTCCTGGGAGAACTTGCGAATCCCGGGTGTGCTTACGTCGACAGATGCAGCGTTGGCCCCCTATAACAGCCATCGACTCTCGACCGCGGTGTTGGTGTGTAACGGACCCCCGACAGACCCGGCGTACTATCACAACTGCCCCGTGGTCGACGATTTCCTCCCCCTTACCGATAGCGGAGTACCGCAATTTCAGCCGGTTTGGGATTACATGCTTACTGCACCAGCGCCCTGACCCAGACCGTCCCTGTCTCCAAGTCCATACACTGGTTCCACGGCTGAGCCTTACCGATCTACACAAGGGGTACGCGATAATTTAGAGATTTTCGACGGCATATCATGCATTTGCTCTGGGATCTGCGAGTCTCCGGGCGACACATGGTACAGCCCTTGCAGACGATGACAGGTCGCCTTAGGCAGGAGCTCGCTTGTCTCAGAGTGGGTGACCGGCCTCAACGAGCGTACTCGACTGAGGTGTCCAGCGGTGGTGGTCATGAGGCGGTTTTTCTTTTCACTTGGATTCGTCGTCATGTTTTTCCTCGTCGCGTGCGGGGGTGGCAGTGGCGAGGAATCGCTGGGTGTTGCGGTTGCCGACGTGGCGGTCGGCGACCCGTCGGTTAGCTACGCCAATGTTGAGTTCACTGGCGACGGCAGGTACATGGTATGGTTCGAGCAGCTGCAGGATGGTTCCGGCAGAGGGACCGTCTGGCACTGCGGTATCAATCCAGATACCGGCGAACTAATTCCGGCCGATGGTAAGGGCTTTAATGCGTTCGATAGCACCGCTACCGGCCGCGCCAATCCGGGCATGGATGTACTCGGTCCTTACTACGTGGGATTGGATCGTCTGGGCAGACTTGTTCTCGTAAGACCGACCAGCGTAACCAGCGGCAGCGTCACTGTCTTGCCCACGCCGGAAGACGTGACGCGCAGGGCTGTATATCCTACCGACCTGCCAGGCGAGAATAGGGGTTTTGTATTCTGGATAAAGAATGAGGCGGTCCATGGCGGACCGCTTACCGATGGTAACTCGTGGTTCGAGCTTCAATACTTGGACCTCGCTGACCCGACGACGGTCAATGTGATCGAACGGCAGGACAAACCCGCAACCGGTTACCCTCCGATGGATACCGCATTCGTTCGATGGTTCCGGGGCAGGGCAGCCCTGACCTACGGTTTTCTCGACAGCAACGGTCTGGTGCAGGTTCGCGAGTTCGATGTGGGAAATCCAAATCCGCAACCGGTCGCGGTGACGGGCGATTCGTCTACAAAGGTCGATCCTTATCCGTTGACCTACAATGGGCAGGACATTGCCATTGCCGGTATCAACGCCACGATCACCAGTCATGTCTATCGGCGTCTGACGGGAACGACGCTATTCCAGCTACAGGAGGTTATTTCTCCTCCGGCCTCCAGCCTGAGCAATCCGATGCTCGCCCAATCGCATGAGCGCATTCTGATCGACGGTGCCCTCTATACTGCGTATCAGATCAACGAGGCGGGCAGGGATATCCAGGACACTGCGTTTTCCCAGACAGGAGAGATATGGCTGTCGACGGTACTGCAACCCAACCAGCGCCAGTGGCGGGTTTCTCAGAATAACAGCCTCGCCAAGTCGGAGCCTGAACCTTACATCGGTACCTCGAAAGTTTGGATCTTCTATTCGGCGCTACCGCAGGGCGCTGACACTCTCAGGGCGAAATGGTCACTGCATCGCGCTGACACACCGCTAGCGATACCTAACTAACTCTGCAGCTGCGGTGCACGCCGACCAAGAGAGCGTTGGGAGGAAACCACCAGGTCAACGACCGTTGGAGGAGGTTGCCGGCTCTGGTGGCGTAGGACTTGGGTAGCGACTGAAGAACTCCCAGATCATTTCGGAGGCGTCGATGTCGCGAGTGGTTCGACCCACAAGACGCTTGATCTTTGGACGTTCCGGAGCACCGGGCCAGGTGTGGCCGCCGCCCTCCACTGCGAGCAGCATCACGTCTGCGCCGTCCCTGCACGAGCCGAACTGCGTCTGCAAGACGCGCGTGCCGTCGTCGGGGTCGCGGTCCGGCAACGCGATCTCGCGTGCGTCGCTGGAACATCCGTTGTGCCTGCGCCAGAATTCTATGGTGTCATGCACCGAGATCACTTTGCCGCCCTTGCCGCCAAGTTGTGGTCCGCGCGTCAATTCACCACCGCTCCATGGAACCAACGGATCGGCGATACCGGCGATCAAAAGCAGCGGGAGGGTGCGTGACGGGCGGCAGCGGGCGTGCAGCGGTTCCGGGAACGTAGATATTACCGGTGCCACGGCTGCGAAGAGGTCTGTACTCTCGCAGGCCAGGCGAAGCGTGAAATAGCCACCGTTCGACAGACCCGCGGCATAGATGCGTCGCGCGTCGATTGCGCGTTTGCTGCGGAGATGGCCGATTAGCGCTCTGATGAAGGCGACATCATCGGCGCCCGCGGCGGTGGTTTCGCGCCCATCGTTCCAGTGCTTGTTCAGGGCGTCGGGATAGACCGCTATGAAGCCGGCACGATCGGCGACGGCATTCATCCCGATGCGCGGCGCCAGATCCGCGCCGCTGCCAAAGCCGCCATGAAATATCAGCACCAACGGTGCGGGACTCGATGCTTGCAGGGATGTCGGAGTGTAGAGGAGGTAAGTGCGAAGTTTGCCGTCCACATGCAGGCTGTCGCGCCCGAGCTTGCTCTGCGGAGGGGCGGCGGTGGAGCAGGCCGCACCAGTCAGGGCCGTGATCCAGATTGTGGCGGCTGTAGCGGCCAGTAAGAAAGGACTGGACATTCTGCTACCGGCATTGTGGTGCTCGGTGGCACCCTGTTCCCAGTTACCTTTGGTGACGGCCTATCAGACCCGAGATGCCGGAGGACTAACGGGGTACGCACGAACACGGGCCAGCGACCGCGCCGAATTCAGGGGAGGGCATCCTCTGGTCGCTGGGAGATCGGGACGACCCACATGCTACCGCTACCATCGTTCCAATAGACGAACCACTGGCCGGTCGGTGAACGCCACGGCTCCGGCTCGGAGCGTCGGGCCGTGACTGCCCCGTCATCGATTCTGGTCCAGGTTCCGTTGAGGCAGGTCAAGTAGATCGCTGCGTCCGTGTACGACTGGTCAGGTGCGTTCTGGAGCGCTACGACGAAGCAGCCTGTATCACCGACAGGCTCCAGCGAGAAGAGCCAGCCGGGAGCCGGCGGCGTCAGTTCGGCGATCTGAGGCCACGGAGCCGTGCCAGGCTCATAGATCACAAGCGAGGTCCGGTCGAGCAGTGCACCGGCATACCGCTTCCCCTGCCAAAGGAAGCCGAAGGGTTCTGACTTCTGACCGGCACCGGTGGTAACCACTTGAGTGGCGAGGCGGTCGGTGTCGACGACCGCCAACTGGTAGTTGGAGTCGCTTCGCCACGGATAGATCGCGATGCGGGCGGATCCCGGAAGAAAGCGCCCTGTCTGCCCGCCCCACCAGAAGCCCGGCATTGGGTTGATCGCACCTACGGCTGTGTCAACCCAGGCGGCGCCGAGATCAGGTCCCACCGCGCCCCTTGCGACTATGAGGCGCACGGTCGAGGCGGTCGGGGCCACACTTGCTAGGCTGCCCGACGTGCCCTCGGCAGCGGAAGTGATCTGGGTCAGGCCGGTCCCGTCGGGCAGGACTCGCCAGGATTGGAGCGTTTCACCGGCGTACTTGGTGAGATGGATCGCTGAACCGCTGGCGCTGACGCCCCACTCAGGGCCATTGAACGGACGCGAGAAATCGCTACCGGGCTGCAAGTCGGTCGCGACCAGGATGTCGCGACAGGTGGCCGACAGGCACTTCCCGGTCGCCGGATGTAGAAAACCGACCCAGGCGCGGTACTGGGTGTCTTGAAACACCACCCGGGTCCCGCCCGGCTCGAATTCCGGGTCGATGTAGACAAGGCCAGGATAGCCGATCTGTACGGGTGCGGCAGCCGTGGTCGGGACAAGACAATTCGTCAGAATCGCGATGATAACCGCTGTGGTTCGCATTTCTCCCTTTACTGCCAGACACTTACGATCGTGTTGTGTTAAGAGCTTCGACGGGGCTACCACCGTCGCGACTCAATGCGGGCTGCACGATCTTGACCTCGTTTCAGAGCTGTTGCAACAGCCACTCGCTGAAGGGTTTCTTGGCGAACGATCCCATGGGTGTGGCGTGATGCGGTTCGCGATTCACAAGCCGCAGCGTAGGTCTGCCGCCAGAAGGTCGTCCGCGAGTGTGCTTTCTTACCCGTCGTTCCAGTGAGCCGGAGCATCAGCATTCAGCGGTACCCGTACTCTCGCGCAATACCGATGAGTTCGCTTGGGAACCCGCGATGCGGGGCCCAAGGAAGCGGGCCGTCCAAGAGAGGCTCTTCGACTTTACCCAGACGCAGACGCGGGCTTTCGAGAAAATTAATGTCGCCGCCGTACCGTGCATTGTTCGGACCAAGGCCAGAATAAGGCGACAACTCCGGGAGTTTCATACTCTGGATTGCCTCGGTATCGGTGCGCACGCCCAGCCATTCGGCGATCCGGAGCAAGTGCTGGTCCGGATCCGACAGCAGATCTTCACCCTTGACGCGAAACCATTGCCGTTTCGGCAACGCGGAAAGCAGTTCCAGTATGTTTTGCTGTGCACGCAGCCATATGTAGTCCGGATTGATGTTCTCCAGGCGATCCCCCGCCCCCAATTCCTTGTCGCGCTTGGCGTAGAGCCTGTCGCCTACGCCCAACTCCTTGTTGCGTCTTGCAACATTGAGCTGCGACAGCACTGTCGCGCGCGGATGGCGCGTCAGATGGAGATAGCGAGCATTCGGGTACCAAGCGTGAATGCGCTGCAAATATACCTTCTTCAGCACCATTCGCGGGCTTTTCTCGACGGCGATCTGCGGGGAAATACACTCAAGCAGATGGTCAAAAACCTGTTTTGTGCTCCAGTGGACATGGCTCGTGAGCCAGGCCTGGGCATCGCGGATGGTTTGCTCAGTCTGGCGGCGGTTGTGCAGCTGTGCCAGCGCTCGCAATAGCCCGTGCCGGGCTTGATGTCCCGTCCACTGGTACGCGCGCATCAGTCGGCCGACGCTGTCCTCAGTGGAGAGGTTTATTTCGGGTAGACCGTATAGGTCCGGGTGCTGTCCGACCATGGCCCCGACCACCGAAGAGAAAGAGCGGGGAGGGCATAGGATAAACACGACACCGGCAGTCATGAGCGCGCTCTGGAAGATTACCGGACGGCAAGACTCCCTTAGTCTTGAGTCGCTATGATACTCTGAAACTTTCAAAAAAACAGGGCCTTCGGGCACCTCAAGGGATTGGCCGCAGCCATGAAGTGAGCCCCTCCGGGACACCCTGCGAGGATTGCACCGGGGCGCAGGATGTTTCTCGGACGCGATGGCGGCTCGAACCTTGCGAGAAATTCGCCGGGGTGATCGATTGTGACTTGCAAGGATCGCTGTCTACTGAAATACCGGGAACGACGTCCTTTTCGGCTACGTGGAGGACTCAACAGCAAGGTCCGCGTCACCAGCGACCCGAGATGCGCCCGTCCAGGATTACTTGCGGCTATCTAACATGCCAGTACTGAAGCGCGTTGATTCTGAATCCCGTGGATACAGCGTTGAACGCACCTTTTCCTAAGCGGCTTTTCGATCCCGCGCCCAAACCGGGTTTGAACCTACGCGATTTTCGGCGCGTCTGTGTCAACGGCTTTGGTGATGGGCATAACAGCTTTCCGCATTCGGTGGCTTGGTACAAGGGCAGGCTGTATGTCGGTACCACGCGGTCGAACTTCCAGATGCTCAAGATCCAGAAAGTGTTCGCCGACCTGCCGGTACACCTCTGGCCCGTCGAGGGACCGACCGATGCCGACGGCCTGTACACATTGGACCGACGCGCCCAGATCTGGAGTTACGACGCGGTCGCCGACCAATGGACCGAAGTCATGCGTTCGCCGCTGGTGATGGGCACGACAGGCGAGATGGTGGCGCGCGACACCGGCTATCGCGCGATGGTGGTATTTCAAGGCGAATCCGATCCCGAGCCTGCCCTGTATGTGGCCTCCTGGGCCGTCAGCCGCTCGCCGGGCGCGCTGATTCTTCGCTCCACGGATGGCGTTCAGTTCGATCCGGTGTGCGATTACGGGATCATCGAAGGCCTGCCGATCACCGCAACGCGGGTACTCGTGCCGTTCAAGGGTCGCCTTTATACCTCGCCCACAGGTACGCGTGGCTACGATGTGAAATTCACCATCAACATCTCGGGCACGCCGATTATCTACGAAAGCCGGGATCCGGCCCGACGCGGCTGGCAGGCGGTCTGTGCACCAGGCTTCGGCGATCCGGAGAACAAGGGCGTATTCATGGTTTGCCCGTTCAACGATCACCTATACGCCGGTACCTTCAATCTCAAGGGTTTCCAAATCTGGAAATCAGACTGTACCGGCAATCCGCCTTACCGCTGGACCCTGGTGTTGGATCGCGGTGCCGGTCGTGGGCCGCTCAATCAGTGTGTAGGGAGCATGGTGGTCTTCAACAATGCTTTGTACGTCGGTACGGCCATCCAAAACGGCGGCTTCGACCGCGCGAACAGGATCGGCCCCGCAGGCGCGGAACTGATCCGCGTTCATCCAGACGATTCCTGGGATCTGCTGATCGGCACCAGTCGCGAGACGCCCGAGGGGCGCAAGATAGCGCTCGGCGGCGTGCCGGCGGGCTTCGGCAATCTGTTCAACGGTTATTTTTGGCACATGGCGGAACACGACGGCTGGCTGTACGTCGGCACCATGGATTCGACCATCTGGATCAACTTTCTGCGAGTTGACGCCTATCCTCAGCATGTTCGCCGCCTGGTCGAAAGCATCGGCAAGGACAACATCCTGGCCAACGAAGCGGGATGCGATATGTGGCGCACCGCTGACGGGGAAAACTGGCTGCCGATCACTCGGACCGGATTCGACAATCTCTACAACCTGGGTTTCCGGAACCTGGTGTCCACCCCCCACGGTCTGATCGTGGCCTCCGCCAACCCGTTCGGCCCGCGGGTGGCAGTTGCGGGCGCACAGGGGTGGCACTACGAGGACAACCCACGCGGTGGCCTTGAGATCTGGCTCGGTTCCCGGGCTCAACAATAAGCGTTATCATTACGTCTCCTGCGAAGGGAACTCATCCAGGCTTCAGAGAAAATCGCTGGTCCGCGCGTGGGCGCCGTAGCTTGCGGACCGGAAATGCCTCGATGGTGGCGCGGTCGCAGCAATGTGGAGGAACACAATGAGAACAAGACCGGCGTTTGATATTTTCGGTACCAAGATTGATGGCTCGCGCGAGCGCGATCTGCTCGGCCTGCAAACGGACGAAGTGATCCGCCAATTCAAGGACGTCGGGGTGTTGCTATTCAGCGGTTTCGAAGTCAACACGCAGATCTTCGAGCAGTTCAGCAACCGTTTCAGCAATGACTACATGGATCACAAGGGCGGCGGTTCGCTGCGACAAGTGATCAACAAGGATGGCGACAAGACCATTCTCTCCGTGAGCTACGCCTTCAACGTCGAATCCCAGCGCACCTTCGGGTTGGCACTGCATAGCGATCGCTCCTACACCAAGAGCCAGCCGCCGGTAATGTGGTTCTACTGCGTTGTGCCGGCCAAGGAAGAAGGCGAGACTCTGGTCTGTGACGGTGTGCAGGTATGCGAGGGGTTGAGTGAGTCTACGCGTAAGTTGTTCAAGAACAAGCGCATCAAGTACATCCGCAACTACGTCGATGGCGAGTGGCAATTGTGGGCGCAGACGGACAGTTTGCAGGACGTGGAGCGTTATTGTCGCGACAACGACCTAACATTCACCTTCAATGCCGACAAGTCAGTGACCACCGAGTATCTCTGTCATGCCCTGGTCAGACCGCGCTGGACGCAGCGTGACGCGTTCGTCAACAGCATCTTGCTGGTGCTATGGCAGGAAGAGGATCTCAAGCGGAAAACGAGTCTAGTGCGGATGGAAGACGGCTCGAAGATTCCGCAGGAGGCGATCGACGAGGTGCGTGCCGTAAGTGGTCGTTTGACGCGTGAGATCAAATGGAATCCCGGAGATATCGTGATGGTCGACAACACTCGCATGCTGCACGGGCGCCGTGCGTTCAACGATCCGAAGCGGGAGATCTATGTGCGTATGTGCCGGAGTGTGTCGTGGTAGGTGTGTTCCCAGACGCTAATGGAAAAGAAGGTTATGGGTCGGGTGCGCTTGCGGGCGTGCTGGGCTGGGCGGCCGCCGCGAGCATCTCGCGTTCGCTTTCCAGTGTTTCCAAGAGCGCTTTGAGCAGCCTGATCTGGTAGTCGAGCTCGCCGCATCGTTGGCTGATTTCCGCGGCCGTCGTTGAATTGGGCACCCCGTGCGCACGCACGCTCAGTTTCTGGGGGTCGTCAAAGAACTGCTTGACGAGATCCAGGTTCTGTTTACGCCGTCCTTTGCGTTCCTTGAGCTGGCGCATGAATTGCTCGAGTTCGGCATCGGTCTGGTCGTCCGGGCAAACCAAGGCGGCGAGTTCCTGTGCCGCCACGCTTCGGGAGAACTCATCCTTGAGCCGCAACAACTGCTGGCGCCGTTCTTCTGGCGTCGGGGCCACAGTAGAGCTATCGGGTTGTTTATTCATGAGGCAGTAGTCGCAGCGTGTTACGGTGACAGCTGAAAGAGATTCTAACAGGGCCCCTCGAAAAAGCGAGGAACGCCCTACCTGAGCAAAACTGGCCATGTCCGGCGCCAGTCAACATCCGCATCCGCTGATTATTCTCGGTTCGCCGAGATCGTTCACTTCGCTCGTCAGCACCATGCTGGGCCAGCACCCGCAGCTATACGGCATGCCCGAGCTCAACTTGTTCATCGCCGAGACGCTAAAGGAATTCGTCGAGTCGCTGGGCGGCTACCGGCAGATCCAATTGCACGGGCTGATCCGCGCCGTGGCTCAGTTGTACAGCGGCGAGCAGACGCTCGCCTCCCTTGCGATGGTGCGCCGCTGGATGGTGCCGCGGCTCGAGCACAGCACCGCCGACGTCTTTCGCGAACTGTGCCGCAAGGTAACCCCGCTGCGTATCGTCGACAAGAGCCCAGTCTACGCCCTGCACGGAGAGTACCTGCAACGGGTCAACACGGCGTTTCCGAACGCCTACTATCTGCATTTGTTGCGCAATCCGCGCACCCAGGGTGAATCCATCCTGCAGATAGCCGACGGTGCGATGGCGGTCCTTTCCGATTCGGTGGACTATTCCACCGATCCCCCGACGGTCGACCCACAATTGTCGTGGTACCGAGTGCAGCGCAACATCGAAGAGTTCCTGCAGCGAATCTCCCGGGTACGCCAAAAGCGGGTGCTCGGTGAGGAGCTACTTAACAACAAGGAGCGGCAACTGCGCGCCATCTGCGCGTGGCTCGGTGTTGACGAGGGCGACACCGCGCTAGAGGCAATGCTGCACCCGGAGCTATCGCCGTTCGCCTGTCTCGGCCCACTGGGAGCGCACCTTGGGAACGACATCAATTTTCTGCGTTCACCGGCACTTCGACCAGGCCTCGTGTCGTGCCCGCCGCTGGCGGGTCCCCTGTCTTGGCGCAAAGACGGGCAAGAGTTTCGGCCTGAAGTTTTGGCGATGGCACAACGCATGGGTTACGCCTAGGTGCGCTGAGTGGCGTAAGCTAGGTCGCCACTAGTCGCCGAGACGGCGAAGCCATTAGACTAGTGGTGCCAGACGGTGCAAGACTTTTTGGCAAAAGGGAGAAGACAAGTGAATATCACATCTATCGCCGACGATTTCGGTGCAATTGTGCGGCGCAGCTCTGGCGAGACCTTGGCGGGTCTCGATCGCAGTGCCATCGTCGAGTTGTTCAAACAACGCGGCGCGATCCTGTTCAAGGACTACAGCGCCGATTTAGACGCGTTCAACGCGTTCGCCGCAAGCTTTAGCAACGACTTTATGACTTACAAGGGGGGGGGTTATATCCGCCGGACCGTCAAAGACGGCGCCGATAAGACACTGTTGTCGGTGAGCTACGACCACGGCCGCGAAAAGCAGGACACCTTCGCGCTGCCGCTGCACGGCGAGATGTACTACATCGACAACCGCCCGGTGATGTTGTGGTTTTACTGTGTGAGGCCGGCGGACGCCGATGGCGAAACGACCATCTGTGACGGCAGTCGCGTGTATCGCGAGCTCAGCCCCGCTACGCGCAAGTTGTTCGACTCCAAGCGCCTAAAGTACATCCGTCACTACGCAGACGGCGAGTGGCAGAAGATCTATCAGACCGACGATATAAGCGAGGCTGAACGGTTCTGCAAAGAAAATGGGCTGCTGGTGAAAGTGGATCGCGCGGCGCGCGCCATAGACACTGAGTATCTGCACCCAGCGGTCATCCGCAGCCGGTGGGGCAACCACGCTGTATACATTAACAACATCCTGCCGGTGATATGGCAGGAGCAGATGGGCCGTCAGACGAGTATCGTGCGTTTCGAAGATGGATCGAAGATTCCACAAGACGTTGTGGACGAGGTTGTAGCGGTACAGCAGCGCCTGATCGTTGCAATCGCCTGGGAAAGAAACGATTTCATCATGATCGATAACACACGCGTGCAGCACGGCCGGCGAGCATTTACTGATCCAGATCGCGAGGTCTACCTGCGCATGGTGCGAAGCGTGGCTTTCTGACCGTGAGACCGTGGCGCTAGGTCGCGTGATACAGCGTCGACTAATCGGCTGAGCCGTGATTCCGAGTGGTGCCTTCGCATGGTGCTGCCGAAGAAATGGTACAGCCCTTCGATATCACACGAAGGCAGAATGAGTGGTCCGAGTCTCGAGCTTTCTCTGAATGTGCCATCAATGTTCCGGCAGGTCGCCCGGAAACGTTATTGACCGGCTCTATCGGCAGATGCCGCCAGGTAAGTGTTCAGCTGTTCGAGGTCCTCGGGGGTCAAGGCCCCGACGCCTTCTTTGAGACGCAGGATGTTCATCAGGTAGTTGTAGCGGGCCTCCCCGTACTCACGCATGGCGCGGTGCAGATTGCTTTGAGCGGTGTGTACGTCTTGGATGGTGCGTTTTCCGGCTTCGTAGCTGGTCTGGACGGCCTGTAACGCAGCCTCGTTGAACACGACCACCTGCTTGAATGCCCGCACCGTGCTGATGCTGGATGTGACCGCGCGGTAGGCGTCGCGCACGGCACGCTCCACAGCACGCTCCGTTTGCACGCGTTGCTCGGTCGCCTGGATGTATAGTTGTGTGGCTTCGCGTGTCAGAGCGCTCACCAGCCCTCCGCTGAGGAGCGGTACGTTGAGCCTCATCCCGATCAGGCTTACCGTGGAGTCTCGCGCGCCGAAGCTGCCACCGCCGAAGACGTCGACGCGATGACTGGCCACCAGGTCTAGCGACGGCAGATGTCCGGCGCCTTGCCGTGTGACTTCCTCACGCGCCAGCTGCTCCGCCGCCTTGGCTGCGAGCAGTTTCAAGTTCTGTTGCTGAGCCAACAATACCCAGGGTGCCATGTCTTGAGGATCTGGCACATCAAGCGGGAGGTCTTGAACGACCGCGTTCAGCTTCTCGTGTATTCCTCCGGTGAGCGCCTGCAGCGCCTCGCGTGCGCTGTAGAAAGCATTCACGGCCGAGACCTCCTTCGCCACCGACAAGTCGTAACTGGCTTGGAGCTCTAAGACGAGGGTAAAGGTGCTCGCGCCAGCCTCATAACGCTCCATGACCTGTTTGAGGCGTTCGCCGACCGCCCTCTTCTCGGAGAGGGCGAAGCCTAGGTTTTCCTCGGCCGCGACCAGGTCGAAATAGCTTTGAGCGCTACGGAGTATCAGGTCCTGTTGCGCTGCGCCGTAATCGGCCTCGGCCTTGGCGAGACGGCTATTGGCCTGACGCAACTGGGCATGATAGCCATGATTGTAGATGGACTGGACGAGATCCAAACCGTAACCTCGCTCGTTGAACGACTGGTCAATATTCGACAGCAAACCGGCGGAGTTGCTAATTTTCTCGTAGACCCGTGATGCATTGGCGGTGCCAGAGAGCTGCGGGAGCAAAAGCGACAGGCTCTTGGGCCGTGCTTCCTGGGCTCCCGCGTATGCGGCGGCAGCGGCCCTTATCGCGGGATCATTCTCACGCGCGAGGCGGTAAACGTCGAGCAAGTCCTCGGCGCACGCGGCAGCGGCGGTACTCAGGCAGGCAGCGAAGATACAGCACTGAAAGCGATGGGCGGCTCGCATGAGCATTCTCTGCTTCAGGACTCGAGTGGGCGAATTCGGGACATTCTAGCCAGTATGAGGACCACAACCTATGCCTGCTGCGGCAGAACCCCTACGACACCTAGGAAGGCCCATCAGCGGAGCTTCTTGATCCTGGGCAAGCCAGCACACGAGAGGGAACAGTTGGATGGATAACTTGAGAGCCTTGAGCTTCCCTCTGTTTTTCGTCTTCCAAGGATGCGGTCTCATGCCGCCAGATTGTGCTCAGGCTGAGTCTTGATCCAGTCCTCCAGGTACTGGGCCGGCGACTGGTAGCCAAGCGTGGAGT